>WOR8_10001040_pt1 | contig 28296 bp, 23 predicted proteins | sample DeeMarSeWOR38_10_FD_19890 | JGI IMG/M metagenome (IMG submission 19890) | reverse complement strand
ATTCAGATAATGTCGAAGCAACTATCAATGGGACTGACGAATCTAGTAATGAAATATACATTATCTGTGGTCATTACGATACAGTAACATCAAGTCCTGGTGCAGATGATGACGGCTCAGGAACTGTAGCTGTTATGATAGCAGCTTATATTATGAGTCAATACCAATTCAACCATACCCTCAAGTTTGTTACTTTTTCTGGGGAAGAACAAGGTCTTTTAGGAAGTGAAATATACGCTCAGCAGGCACATGCACAGGGATGGAATATCATAGGTGTTTTAAACTGTGATATGATAAGTTATGCAATAACAACCAATGACGGCAATAATCTTGTTGTGTACAAAAATAGCGCATCACAGTGGTTGTATACCTATACTGTGAATGTAAACAATGAATATTCTGATTATATTGGTCCTCTCACATTACATGATGGCGGTACCTCTTCAGGTAGTGATCATTATTATTTCTGGCAATACGGATTTTCCGCAGTATTTTATTTTGAATATGAGATGACTCCATACTACCATTCACCTGATGACACTATAAACCATATAAATGCAACCTACGCAGTAAAAAATATAAGACTTATTCTTGCGACTCTTGCAGAACTTGCAGAACCAGGTTTTCTTAGTAATCCTCCAAATATTCCATTAATCACTGGTCCTCAAAATGTTGTTATAAATGAAGAATGTACCTATACTATTGTTACAACAGATCCAGATAATGATGATATCTACTATTACATTGATTGGGGTGATGGAACAAACAGTGGATGGATAGGTCCGTATAATTCTGGGGTGCCCGTCCTTGAATCTCAGGTTTGGGAAGGTTTAGGAAGCTTTATGGTTAAAGCAAGAGCAAAAGATATTAATGGAGTTAAAAGTGATTGGTCAGAACCACTGATTGTAAATGTAAATGATAATACTCCTCCTAATGCACCAACCATAAATGGTCCAACTCATGGGCAGGTTGGGGAAACAATTTCCTATGAAATCAATGCAACAGATCCAGATGGCCACGGTGTTTACTTCTTCGTATTCTGGGGAGATAGCGACAATACAGGTTGGTTAGGACCTTATAATTCTAGTGAAATTGTAACTTTAAATCATATATGGACAAAGAAAGGAACTTATACGATAAGTGCTAGAACAAGAGATGTAGGTGGATATGAGAGTGGCTGGACTACATTAAAAGTCTCAATTCCAAGAACAAAAGTAGTAACTAATTCTTTACTTTTACAATTTTTCCAAAGGTTACAGTCTTTAAAAGGTGAAATACCAGATTTTCCCTTGATCAAATCTCTTATAAAATTCATCACACAATCTTAATGACCAAAAAGTCGTTTAGTGACAATAGTTGCATAACTTCCTTTTGGTAGAATAAAAGACAAAATAATCTTATATCTATTTTTCTTTCCTTTTTCATTAATTTCATCAAGTTCTAAATTTGAGATGGTAAATTCTTGTGGTTTTAAAATTACCTCTCTTTTACGTGTTTTAAAAAAATTACTTGTTTCTTTTTCAATATCTAACTCTTCAAGATTGATATTTTCTATAGATAAAACATAATTTATTATTTCTTTTTCAAACGCTGATGAAAACTTCATAGATGAACTTATTGTTTGAAAAGTAAATGGTATCTTTTTTATTTCAGTATCAATTAATTTTTTGTAAAAAATTAAATAACCAATGTTGTAATCAATATGATATAATCTTTCTTTTCCAACAATTCTTTTAAATATTTCTTTTAAACATTCATTCCATAAATAACTTTGATAAGCGTTTAAAAACAATTCTCTAAGATTTGCAGGAATTTTTCTGTATGCATCAAGCCAGTTCTTATTCTTTTTATACTCGTTTATTACTGATTTGAAAACATTATTTTTTATATCTATTTTCTCGAAGTTATCCCAAATTGCTAATATCTTTCTTTTTTCATCCTTTATTTTTTTACGTTCAGTTTTTAGGTATTTTGTTAAAAATATTTTCACTGCATGTTCATAGTTTTTCTGTATAAGATATCTAGCGATAAACTCCTTGTGTATTACACTACCAAATCTTTGTGAATCAAAATAGTTTGGTACACCTATTTCTGAGATTGTTTTTGCTCTGCTATAAATGCCTGGGGTGTCTCCTTTTTGTATATTTCGTACAGTTATTGTAAATTTATTGCCGTTAAGATCCCCTATTTTTATTTTTTTATTACAATACCCAACGAACTCTAATTTTATTTTTTCTATTTTTTTACTTGTTATATTATATTTTGTTGGAATTGATATATATTGTTTTGTTAGTCCATGTTTATCTTTAAGTCCTGCATATCCTATTTCAAATAGTGAAATTAAAAGATTATTAGATATTAGACGTAAAGCCTCAAAGGTATCCATTTCTTGTTTTTCAAGTATAAAAATTGCATGCTCTTTTTTTTCTTTAAAAATATCAATGTTTGGTATCTCTTCTACTACAAAGTCATATGGTGTCTGTTTTAGTTTCATGTTATTTCTCTAGAGGTATATATTAAAAGTGTACTATTAAAATATTTAATTTGAACAAAATGAATCACCCTGTGATTAATTCCTTTTCTAACAAAAATAAGCAATAGGGGTTACAATGTAGCTCATTGGTTAATGCCATAGACATAGTGCTACAGCCTCCCTTACAACTTTTTCCATATTTACACTCTTTACAGTTATTTTTTAAATTTCCTTTTTTAAAATCTCTAATATAAGAAGCAAATTTATGGTCATTCCATATATCAATAAAATTTTTTTTCCGAATATTTCCTTCAATAAAGTCATCCGGAAGTGATAAACATCCTTTTACTCCACCATCACTTTGAATACCAACGGTTGTAATTCCAGCTTGGCATCCCTTCCACAAAGGTATTAACATTGTATTTCTAAGTATTTGGGAATGATATCCAATACTGTGGGCTCCTAAAATAGCTAGTTTTTTATGATATTTTTTACGTGTAGCTGCTATGTAAAGAGCCAGGGAATAATATTCCTCTTTTGATAAAATAAGATTTTTTGGAAAACGTCCAATTGGAGCAGCAATTTGTATTTGCCATGCATTTGCAAGATCGAGAATTGTTTCTTTAATACTATTTAATTCTCTTATATTTCCTTTATGAACAGTTGTTATGACAGTAGTTGGTATATTTTCTTTTTTCAATAATTCTAAACTTAATATACATTTTTCAAAAGAACCAGATATCCCACGCATGGTATCATGCGTTTTTGGTATTCCTCCATCTATACTTAATCCCATTGTATAAACTTCCAATTTTCTAATTAAAGAGATAGTTTTTTCATCTAAAGCAAGCCCATTTGAAAGAAGACTAAGGTCCATTCCTAAATCTTTTATTTTTTTACCAATATCGAACCAATCTCTCCTTAAAATTGGTTCACCCCCAGTTAAATTGACAATCTCTACATTTAATTCATTAAACTGGTTACAAAGATCTAAAGCTTCTTTTGATGTAAGCTCATTTAATCTTGATTTGCCTGCTGATGATCCACAATGCATACATTTCATATTGCATGCTAAGGTTATCTCCCAAGCAACACTTGTTAATTTATATTTAGATTTAAACATACTAGAATTTTAATTAAAAAATTTTAGTAGAAATTTTTTTAGAAAAAACTGCTAAGTAAACCAAAGTCCTTTATGCTTACTGCAATATACCATAAACCCACAGCATCTAATCTAGATGAAAATAAACCTATTAATGAGAAAATGCCTACCATTATTAATGTAAATATTTTACTTTTTATAGTTACCTTTGCATAGTCTATTTCACTTGCTTCTAATCCCACTATTTTTCCTAATTTGTATAGTCTTTCTTTTGTTTCTTTTCTATTTTTTTTCATTTTATCACACATTGATATTAATAAAGTATCTAATAAATATTGTTAAAAAATGTACATTATTGTACAATATATAATCATTTATGTTTAAATATTTTACAATGAAGTGCAATATATAAATAACCTTAAGGTATTACAAAAAAATCGTATGTGGAAAAAGATAGCAAGATATTTCAATCGATATCCTAAAAGAAAAAAACTTGCAAAAAAACTTCTTGAATATGGTCTTAAAGTTAAAAATAATAAAATATATTGTGGAGAAATAGAACTTTCTGATTCTAAGATAGCAAGAGCCTTTAATTTAGATAGAAGAATTATCACTGATACAATTAAAACAATAAGTGCGAAAAGTGATTTGAAGAAAATTTTTTCAGGATTAAAACCAACTTGTCATTTAAAGGATGTTGCTCCTCAGATGAATTGGGGTGTAATTGAGATTATTCCAGAAGATCCAAGTGCACCAGGAATATTAGCAGATGTAGCAACGATAATTGCTAATAATAAAATTAGTGTTAGACAGGCAATAGTAGACGACTTTGAATTATCTGAAGAACCAAGACTTTTTATTGTTACCGAAAAACAGGTTCCTGGAATACTTATACCAAAGATAAGAAAGGTTGATGGAGTAAAAGCAGTAGTAGTTTATTGAATAATTTAAAATAATTTATTATTTTAGATTATAAACCTTTTATTTTGCAAAACAATAAAATATCAAGATAATATAACCAAATTTTGTCTGGGGGAAAAAATGTATCTTACAAAAGAAGAAGAAAAGATTCTTGATGGTGAGCAAGGCGAAGTAATGGAGAGGATGTTTAGACTTATTGTTCGCCTGGGCGAGATTTACAAAGCAGATAAAATGATTCCTGTAGGTTCTGTTCAAGTTGCTGGTGTTTCTTATAAATCCATTGCAGATCCTGGCACAGAGTTTTTAGAGGATTTAGCAGAAAAAGGAGCAAAGGTAAAAGTTCTTACCTTTCTAAATCCCGCAGGAATGGATTTAGAAGACTGGGAGAAACTAGGTTTTCCAAAAACTTTTGCTAAAAATCAAATTCGTATAATGGATGCTTTCAAAAAAATGGGTATAATTGTAACTTCGACTTGTACACCTTATCTTGCTGGTAATCTTCCAAGATTCAGAGAACATATTGCTTGGTCAGAAAGCTCAGCTGTTTCTTTTTCCAATTCAGTAATAGGTGCAAGAACAAACAGGGAAGGAGGTCCTTCTGCCCTTGCTGCCGCAATCTGTGGTAAAACACCAAATTACAATCTGCATCTTGATGAAAACAGGCATCCACATGTAAAAATAAAAGTTGATGTTGATTTAGAGTTTAGTTCAGATTTTGGCGCTCTTGGATATTTTGTTGGTAAACAAGTGAAAAATAAAATACCATATTTTACAGGTATAAAAGATGCAGATACAGATCAGTTGAAAGCATTAGGTGCCGCCATGGCCGCATCTGGTGCGGTTGCTCTTTATCATGTAGAAGGATTAACTCCTGAAGCAGACCTAGTTAAAAAAGATAATTTAGAGACAATAAATGTTGGTATAAAGGAATTAAAAGAAGTATATGAAAAATTAAATTCAGGTAAAGAACCAGACATTGTGATTTTAGGTTGTCCGCATGCTTCTTTACGTGAAATATCCATTCTTGCTGATAAATTAAAAGGTAAAAGACTAAAAAAACCACTTTGGATTTGCACATCGAGAGTTATGAAAGAAGCAGCAGAGCGAATGGGATTTGTTGAAATAATTGAAAAAGCAGGAGGCAACATAGTTGCTGACACCTGTATGGTTGTTTCACCCATTGAAGAAATGGGATATAAGGTTACAGGTGTTAACTCTGGTAAAGCAGCTAATTACCTGCCAGGTTTCTGCAAACAAGAAGTTGTTTTTGCTGATATAAATAAGTTAATAGAGGCGCAAACATGAAAGGAAGAATGATATCCCCAGGACAAGCAAGAGGTTCAGCTATTGTTTCAAAAGAACCAATAGGATTTTACGGTAGTTTTGATATCAAAACAGGTTTAATGATTGAAAAAGGTCATCCTCTTGAAGGGAAAAATATTAAGGATAAAATCCTTGTTTTTCCTTGTGGAAAAGGATCTACTGTTGGTTCATACGTTATTTATGGTTTGAAGAAAAATGGAGTAGCACCAGCTGGTATAATAAATAAAGAAACAGAAACAATAGTTGCAACAGGAGTGATTCTTGCTGGAATTCCATGTATGGACCAGATAGATATTGATAAAATAATGGATGGAGATACAATAATACTTGATGCAGATAATAGCAATGTTGAGATAGTAAAATAAAAAATTATTTAGAAACTTAAAAAAGACTACTTAAGAAATTAAATTTAGTTATATAATAATGATATTTTTGTTTTTTTAGATATTTTACAATTTCAATATTTATTATAAATTCAATAATAATTTGTGATTTTATTCACGTTAAATATTTATACATTTTATTAATATAATTATTAAGAATATTGTTGGGGGGAAAGATATATATGTGGGGAAAAACAAAGAAAATAATTCTGGTTATTGAATTTATTATATTAATTATACTTTCATTTATTTTAACATCAGCAATTATTGGCAATGTAAAAAATAGTTCTCCATTGGCTTTAGCATCTGCAGAGGTAACATCAGGTAATGCACCTTTGGATGTTACTTTTAAAGGCACTGGAATAGATAATGACGGATTTATTGTATCTTACTTGTGGGATTTTGGTGATGGGATAACTTCAAAATCGCAAAGCCCAACACATACCTATCAAATGATTGGAAAATTCATAGTAACTCTAACTGTTACTGATAATAAAGGAGATATTGGAAGAAATAAAATTACAATTAATGTAAAAGAAAATAATCCACCTCAAGTAAACCTTACGAGTCAGCAAGGATCATCTTCAAATTATATTTATACCGATTTTACTTGGTCACCAGAATACCCAGATGTAGGAGAAAAAGTTACATTTAGAATACTTAATTACTATTATGGAATAATTTTTAGTAAAGTTTGGAGTTTTGGTGATGGATCTACAGGATGGGGAGCAGTGGTATCGCACACTTACAATAAAAAGGACAGATATATGGTAACTTTGTCTGTTACAGGAACAGATTTTTTCACAGGAGAATATACAATTGGTTATAAAACAAATTATATAGAGATAGGAGCCTCTCCTTTTCCGAAATTCACTTGGTCACCTAATGAACCTACAAATGGAGAAATAATTTACTTTGATGCATCAGAAAGCAGGGACATCAATGGAAAAATAATGCAATATAATTGGAGCTATACAAATGTAAATGAACCAAATAAAGTAATTTATATGAGTAATAATAAAACTTTTACTTATAAATGGGACAAACAAGGAAATTATAAAATAAAGTTATCTGTAACTGATAATGATAATAATACAAATGAGGTAACTAAAACTATCGTTATTTCAATTTTAAAGATAGAAGAAATTACTGGTGGTTATCGCAACCTAGATTTTGAAATAAAAAATCGTGGTAATATTACAGCTAAAAACATCCATTGGAAGATTTATGTTACTAGAAACTTATTGATAATACCAATACCACTTTGGAAAATAATTTATAAAACAGGCGTGATAAACAGTATTAATCCGGATGAATCAAAGTCTATTGATATTGGTTGGTATCGAAGAGGTTTTGGAAGAATAACTATAACAATTATTGTTGAAGCAGATAATGCAGTCGAAATCATAAAATCTCTTCAAGGATTCATGTTTAGTAAGTATATACATTTGCGTTCCTAAAAACTTCTCATAAACCAAGCAAATCCTGTTCCTTTCAATTCTACTTCTTGTTCGCCGTCATCAGACCATGTTATTTTACCAGTTATAGAGTTAAGCCCGACTTTCATTCCAACATATGTTGGGAATTTCCACATTTTTTCGTATGTATTTTTAGCTTTTAAATCTAGATCAAGTCTAATATTGTATGTTTTTAAAAGTGGTTGAGAAAGAACTTTTGGTTTTGCATTTATACTTAAATCTGTTGGTATTTTTAAAAGTAAAAAGAGTTTATCAAATTTTTCAAATGTAATATCAACATTTTCAAGTTTCGTCATTTTCGTTCCTTTGTCATTTGTTATAACAATTGCAGCAAGTGGATTGATTCTTGAAGTTGCTGGGGTAAATATCTGTCTAGTTAGATAGTAGTTACTATAGAATATACTCCAGCCATTATCTAGTACCATGTAGCACCAGTCCCATCCTTTGATTGATAATTGTAAGAATCCGGGTGACCAGGAGTGTTCATGATGTCCTGTTCCTTTTACCTTGAATTCTAAGTTGTTTATTTTTACTGTTCCTTCAACTTTGCATCCAGTAAATATGTAATTAGCAATTTTTCCATTTCCTTTATCAATTAGTCTGCTACTGTGAATCCACAATGGATTTGATGGAGAGAAATAATCTAAATCTATTACTATTTCGTTTTCTTCATCAATGTCTTCATCCTCAGCATGAACATGCCATTGTGGTGATTCACCTTTTGCCCATGATTTACCATATTTTATATCAACGCCAGGGGTTTTTGCATCCAGTGTTAATGATCCTATTAATCCTAGAATTCCTCCTCTTTTTTTATTTACCATTCCGCCATATTTTTCACCAGTTGGACTTTGTAATGTTACAACAATTAAATCTGGTTTTAATGTTAATTTTAAATCACCCCATGCTAAATGACAAAAACCAATTGTTGCAACCCAACCTGGTAGTTCACAATCATTACTAAAAACAACTGTGAAATACCACCATTCCCTAGTGTTAATAATTGTTTTAAAATGAACACCTTCATCCTGTGGAGAAACATCTTTTTCATTAGATAATAAAATAGAATACGGTAGTTCAGGTGCTGGCGGGAAAGTCCAACTACCTATTTCAGAATCTGTTGGTTTATGGATTATTACTATATTACCACTGCAAGCTTGAAGTTTATCTCCTTTTGTTACATAATCACCAAGATCTGATTTATCACATGTACCTGTTATTTCAATATCACTCCATAGTATTGCTTCTGAGAAAGATTTCACTGTTAAAGTCCTTTTTTCAACATCTTGAGTAAATTGAATATCAGGAATTTTTACTTTTTCTTTTTGAGGTAGAATACCTATTTGAAATAAAACAATACCAGCTATTACTATCATAGCTACAATTAGTATTGCATCTACCTTTTTCAGTTTAATACTCATATTAGATATCTCTTTACTTTAGGTTTTTATTTTATTATTCTTTATATTTATATTATTAAGATTTTCTTTACAACTATTACCTAAATACATAAAAGATGAAAATTTCCAAGAAGCACAGATCTTAAAACTTTAAATTGTTCATCGTGGTCTTTAATCACATTTATTAATTGACTGATTTTTTCGCTTAAACTATAAAGAACAAATCCATTCAAAATATGAGGTTTTAAGATTTGCATTCTGATACGCTAAATGCTAAACTTGTTCTAGAAGATGGCTCTGTTTTTCGGGGACATGCTTTTGGATATAAAAAAACTGTGAATGGAGAGGTTGTTTTTAACACAGGTATGGTTGGATACCCTGAGAGTTTAACAGATCCATCCTACAGAGGACAAATATTAGTTTTAACTTATCCTTTGATTGGTAATTATGGTGTACCTGGATACGAAAAAGAAGATGGTCTGCTGAAGTATTTTGAGTCAGAAAAAATCCAAGTTCAAGGTTTAATAATAACTGATTATTCAGAAAATTATTCTCATTGGAATGCCAAAAAATCATTATCCGATTGGATGAAGGAAAATAACATACCAGGAATATTTGGTATTGATACAAGGGAATTAACTAAGAAATTAAGAAAAAAAGGATCATTGCTTGGTAAAATTCTTTATGATGATGAAAAAATTAATTTTGAAGATCCAAATAAGAGAAATTTAGTTGCCGAAGTTAGTATTAAAAAACCAGTTGTTTACAAAAAAGGAAAAAAGAAAATAATTCTAATTGATTGTGGTACAAAAAACAATATAATACGTGCTTTTTTAAAAAGAAACTTTACTGTTATTAGAGTACCATGGAATTATGATTTTTTAGATGAAAAAGCAGATGGTATTATTATTTCAAATGGTCCTGGTGACCCAAAAAAATGCAATGAAACTATAGAAAATGTAAAAAAAGCAATGTTAAAAGACATTCCTATTCTTGGTATTTGTCTTGGTTCACAGATTCTAGGACTTGCTGGTGATGCAAGCACTTATAAATTAAAATTTGGTCATCGTAGCCATAATCAACCATGCATTGAAGTTGGAACAAATAGATGTTATATAACATCTCAAAATCATGGTTATGCTGTTGATGCTGACACTTTATCTGAGGATTGGCGTGAATGGTTTTATAACAATAATGATGAAACAAATGAGGGAATAAAACATTTTTCAAAACCGTTTTTTGGTACTCAGTTTCATCCTGAGGCTTCACCTGGTCCAGATGATACAGAATTTTTATTTGATCTGTTTATTAGGTCGATGAAATGATTAAAAGGAAAAAAACAAAAGTTAAAAAAGTCCTTATACTAGGTTCGGGTGCAATAAGAATAGGTCAAGCGGGTGAATTTGATTATTCTGGTAGTCAATCAATAAAAGCATTAAAAGAAGAAGGAATAAAAACTATTTTAATTAATCCAAATATTGCTACGATTCAAACATCTGATTATTTGGCTGATAAATTGTATTTTTTACCAATAGATACATATTTTGTTGAAAAAGTAATTGAAAAGGAAAAACCAGATGGAATTTTGCTTAGTTTTGGAGGTCAAACAGCTTTGAACGTTGGTGTGGAGCTTTATCAAAAAGGTATTTTAAAAAAATATAATGTGGAAGTTCTAGGAACTCCAATTCAGTCCATTTTGGATACAGAAGACAGAGATCTTTTTGCAAAAAAAATTCGTGAAATAAATCTTAAAATCCCTAAAAGTATAGCTGTAAATACTGTAGAGGAGGCAATTAATGCCGCGGAAGAAATTGATTATCCTGTTATGTGTAGAATAGCTTATGCATTAGGTGGATTAGGCTCAGGTGTTGCATATAATAAAAAACAATTGATTGATTTAACAAAAAAGGCTTTTTCATTTACTAAACAAATTTTAATTGAGGAATACTTTGGAGGATGGAAAGAACTTGAGTACGAGGTTGTTCGCGACTTTTATAATAATTGTATCGTGGTTTGTTCAATGGAGAATGTAGATCCAATGGGTATTCATACTGGTGAAAGCATTGTTGTTGCACCAGTTCAGACTTTAACATCATCTGAGAACTTTAAACTAAGAGCACTTTCTATAAAAGTAATAAGAAAACTTGGTATTATCGGTGAATGTAATATTCAATTTGCACTTGATCCTAAATCAGATGATTATCGAATAATTGAGGTAAATGCCAGACTTAGTAGAAGTTCTGCTTTAGCCTCAAAAGCAACAGGTTATCCACTTGCTTTTGTTGCAACTAAGCTTGCTTTAGGTTATAGTTTAACTGAAGTAAAGAATATGATAACCGGTGTTACATCTGCTTGTTTTGAACCAGCACTTGATTATATTGTTGTAAAATATCCAAGATGGGATTTACAAAAATTTAGGAAGGTAAGTCTTAGCATAGGTTCAGAAATGAAATCTGTTGGAGAAATAATGGCTATTGGAAGAACCTTTGAAGAAGCATTACAAAAAGCAATCCGGATGCTTGATGTTGGTATGAACGGTGTTGTTTGTAACAATCTTGTTTTTAATAATATTGAAAAAGAACTTAAAGAACCAACAGATAAACGCATGTTTGCTATTGTTGATGCAATAAAAAAAGGATTTTCTATTGATAAAATTTATCAGCTTTCTAATGTTAATCCATGGTTTTTATATAAGATAAAAAACATAGTTGATCTTGAAAAAAAATTAAAACATTTTAAAATTGAAAAAATACCATTTTCTTTATTTTTAGAGGCTAAACAAAAAGGGTTTTCCGATCAACAGATAGCATTACTTACAAAAAGTGGAGAATTAGAAGTAAGAAAACGTAGAAAGAAACTAGGAATTTCACCATATGTTAAACAGATTGATACGCTTTCTGCAGAGTATCCAGCAAAAACTAACTATTTGTATTTAACTTACAATGGTTGTAAAGATGACCTTGAATTTAAGGATAAAAACCAAGTTGTTGTTTTAGGTGGTGGTGCATATAGAATTGGCTCATCTGTGGAGTTTGATTGGTGTTGTGTTAATGCAGTGGCTACTTTGAGGAAGATTAAGAATAAAACAATTATGATAAATTGTAATCCTGAGACAGTAAGTACAGATTATGATATTTGTGATAAGCTGTATTTTGATGAGCTTACATTTGAGCGTGTAGTGGATATCTGCGAAAAGGAGCATCCATTTGGTGTTATTAACTCAATGGGTGGTCAAATTCCTAATAATTTGGCGCTTCCCCTTCATGATGCTGGAATAAATATTATCGGCACTTCACCAAGTTCTATTGATATGGCTGAGAATAGACACAAATTCTCTCAGCTACTTGATCAGCTTGATATTGATCAACCAGATTGGAAAGAGTTAACAAGTTTAGATGCTGCTGAAGAGTTTGCTGATAAAGTTGGTTACCCTGTTTTGATAAGACCAAGCTACGTACTTAGTGGTGCTGCTATGAGTATTGCTTTATGTAAAAATGAACTAGTTGAATATCTTAAAAAAGCATCTGAGGTTAGTAAAGAGCACCCTGTTGTTATTAGCAAATTTATCACTGGTGCAAAAGAAATAGAGATTGATGCAGTTGGAAATAACGGTAATCTTTTTTGTTACGCTATTTCTGAGCATGTTGAAAACGCTGGTGTTCATTCCGGTGATGCAACTATGGTTTTACCTCCTCAAAGAACATATCTTGAGACAATGCGAAGGATAAAAATTATTGCAAAGAAGATAGTTAAGGCTTTGAAAATAACAGGACCTTTTAATATACAGTTTATTGCAAAAGATAATGACGTTAAGGTTATTGAATGTAATTTAAGAGCTTCAAGAAGTTTTCCTTTTGTTTCTAAGGTTTTTAAAATAAATTTTGTTGATTTAGCTACAAAGATAATGATGGGTAAACGTTTATCATCTGTAGATAGATCTTCATTTGATTTAGATTATGTTGGGTTAAAAGCACCACAGTTTTCTTTTACACGTTTAAAGGGTTCCGATCCTATTTTGGGTGTTGAGATGACTTCTACTGGTGAAGTTGCATGTTTAGGTGATGATTTTAACGAGGCTTTTCTTAAAAGTCTCATTTCTGTTGGTTTTAAAATTCCTAAAAAAACTATTTTGCTTTCAACAGGACCAATTTATAGTAAGGCAGAACTCTTGGACAGTACTAGAAAGTTAAAAAATATGGGTTTTAAATTCTACGCTACAAAAGGAACAGCTGATTTTATGGAAACAAATGGAATTACAGCAGATGTCTTATATTGGCCTTTAGAAAATAAGGAGCCAAATATACTTACTTATATTGCTGATGGAAAAATAGATCTGGTTGTAAATATCCCTAAAAATATCGAAAGGGAAGAACTTGACAATGATTATCTGATAAGAAGAAAAGCAGTTGATTTTGATGTTCCTTTAATTACCAACTTACAACTAGCCAAAAGATTTTTTGAATCTATTTATGCAACACATCTTGAGGATTTAAAGGTAAAAAGTTGGGATGAATATTGTTAATTTAGTAATATTCACCATTTTATAGGTGTTAGATGAAGTGTATATGCAAGTACCTATTTATCTGCGAAAAAGACCTTTAAATACCTATTTTATTGCTCCATATGGCAACTAATGGGAAGGGATGAAGCCCAATTTTATATTCAACCCATCCAATTACCCCCTCTAAATCACCTCTTCTTCCTTCCCATAAGGTTGTTTTCTGTTATTTGACTTTTAACATTTTGTTAAAATTACAAGAAAGATTTAAATATAATGATTAACAGAGTATAACATAGAAAAGGTGGTGAAAAAAAAATGAAAATCGTCAGCCAAGTAGCAACCCAACAAGAATTTGATGAAATGAAAACTGTTATGGAAATATTCATAGTAAGCAATAGAATAAAACAGCTTGCAGGTTTAGCTTAAACACCTTTTCTTATAATTTTGATTTTTTAATTTTATTAAATAATAATATAAAAATTAATGAACTTTTTTTCCTTAAATTTGAACCACAAGATGTCTTAAAATTTAAAATTAATATGTAAATTTATACAACGAAATAAACTTTTTTTTCCAAATGAGATATGTATTAATTATATAGCTGATTCAGGATGAGAATGTTAATAATAGAGATATAGATTACAGAAAAAACTATCCTTGAGGGTAGATTATGGTAGAAAAAAAAGAGATTGAATTAATATTTTTAAAAGAATTACAATTAATTGAAAACAAGGATTTAAAAGAGAAAGTTGTAAATGTCTGGAAAGAAGCATCAGATAGAGGGAAATGGAAATCTTTAAATGACGTTCCTTTTACACTTTTATTTGAAAATTCAGGTAAATTAACTGATCATACAAAAAGAATCACCAAACTTGCAAAAAGTATTTTAGATATTAGAGAAGAAAAACTAAATCAAGATTATTTAATTGCTGGTGCCCTTCTTCATGATGTTGGAAAGTTATTGGAATATGAATATGTCAATAATAAATATATAAAAAGTGAGCTAGATAAAAAATTCAGACATCCTGTTTCTGGTGCATTACTTGCAAGAGAACTAGGTTTACCAGATGAAGTTATTTTTATTATTTACGCCCATTCTCATGAGGGAGATCAACTAAAAAGAAGCCCTGAAGCAATAATTGTTAATCACTGTGATTTTATAGATTTCGAAATCAAAAAATCATTGGTGTAAAATATGAAACCAAATAATATCTCTATTAAGTCAAAGGAAACTCAGATTCGTGGTATGGTTTTAAAACCATTTTCTGGTGCAAAGAAATATAGTTACTCTTCAAAAGTCATCAGTTTAATTGAAGCTCTTAAAAAGTGCGATCTTAAAAATGGTGATACTCTTTCTTTTCATCATCAGCTCCGTAATGGTGATAATGTAGTAAACTTAACTCTTGAAGCAATTAAAAATCTTGGCATTAAAAATATTCGAGTAGCTCAGACTGCAATGTTTGATGTGCATAATCCAGTTATTGATTATATAAAAGATGGGGTTATTAATAGAATTGAAGGTAGTTTAAATGGCGCTGTTGGTGATTTTGTTTCTAAAAATCCGTTACCTTATCCTGTTATTTTACGTTCGCATGGAGGTCGTTGGGCTGCAGTAAAAACCGGTGAATTGCATCCAAATATTGCCATAATTGCAGCATCAGCTGCTGATGAACGAGGTAACTGTACAGGAATAATTGGTAACAGTGCCTTTGGTCCAATATCTTATTCTCAAATAGATGCAATGTATGCAGATCATGTAATTGTTGTAACAGATAATGTTGTTGATTATCCGTGCAAATATCAGGAAATACAGGAAAGATATGTAGATTATGTTGCAAAGGTCGACTGTATAGGGGATCCAAAAAATATTATGTCAGGCACAACGAAAATAACAGAAGAACCAGATAAATTGCAAATAGCTCGCGATTGTGTTGAACTAATGGATGCAGCCGGTTTAATAAAGGATGGTATGGTTTTTCAATCAGGTGCTGGTGGTATATCTCTTGCTGCAATGAAATTTTTAGGTGAAAGACTTGAAGAAAAAAACGTTGTTGCATCCTGTGCAACAGGTGGTTTAACAAAACTAATATTAGATATATATGAAGCAGGCAGAGTCAAAAATATTTATTACTCCCAAGTTTTTGATGATTATTCGGTAAAATTTATTCAAAAAGATCTTGGATTACCTGCAGATATTGGCCATTATGCTGATCCAACTTCAAAAGGTCGAACAATCGATGGATTAGATACAGTAGTTCTTGGTGGAACTGAAGTTGATATAAACTTCAACGTTAATGTTAATACACATAGTGACGGTAGACTACTACATGGTATTGGTGGGCATCAAGACACAGCGGCTGCTGCAAAACTTACAATAATTACTTGTCCAGTTTTTAGAAAAACTAATCCAATTGTCAGAGAAAAGGTAACCACTATTTCAACGCCAGGAGATGTGGTAGATGCAATTGTCACTAATCAAGGTATAGCGATAAATCCTAAAAGAAAAAATTTAATTGAAAAAGTAAAAGATAAGATTAATCTTGTTACAATAGAAGAATTAAAAGATATAGCCTATAATGAAACTGGTGGTCCTCAAGAGTTAGAATTCACACATGATATCGTGGGTCTTACAAAATGGTTTGATGGATCGTTATTAGATATTATAAGAAAAGTTAAGAGGTAAAAAATTATGAAATGGTATACAAAAATAACTAAGGTTGAATCAAATCATTTGGTTACAAGAGGTTATAGACAAGAAGATTTAATTGGCAATATCCCCTATCCTAGTGTTGTTTATCTTATTTTAAAAGGAGAACTTCCATCAAAAGAACATGGTAAGATGATGGATGCAATTTTAACATCATGTATAGATCATGGTGTTACTCCTCCTTCATCCATGGCATCCAGGATAGTTGCCTCAGGAGGTGTACCTTTACCAACTGCAGTTGCTGCAGGTATATTATCTATTGGTGATGCTCATGGAGGAGCAATAGAAAAAGGTGCAAAATTCTTACAAGTAGGAATTATCCGCATGAAGGAAGAAAAAAAATCAGTTGAAGAAATTGCAAAAACTCTTTTAAAAGAAAGTATTGAAAAAAAGAAAAGAATACCTGGTTTTGGTCATCGTATACATACATCTGATCCAAGAACAAAAAGGCTTTATTTACTTGCAGAAGAACTAAAAATCTCAAAAGATCACATAGCTTTGTCAAAAGCAATAGAAAAAGAGCTAGAAATTCAAACAGGAAAAAAACTTCCTATTAATGTTGATGGTGCAATAGCTGCAATATCCTCTGATATGGATTTTGACTGGCGCCTTGGAAAAGCATTTTTTTTACTTGGACGAGTTGCTGGTCTTGTTGCTCAAACTTATGAAGAACAAACAGAACAAAAGCCGATGCGTGAGATTTTTTCTTGTGAATATGAGTATAGTGGTAATGAAGAAAGAGACCTTCCATAATATGGAGGTGTTTATATGGGTAAAACAATAATTCAAAAGATTTTTGAAAATCATTCCAATCAGGAAGCAAATGTTGGAGATAATATTGATATTGAAATTGACGTACGGGTCGCACGTGATTTTGGTGGAGCTAATGTTGTAAAAAATCTGCAGGAAAATAATCTTTCTATTCATGATCCAAAAAAGACTTTTTTTACATTTGATTGCAATCCCGGCGGTTGTGATCAAAAATATGCTGCAAATCAGCATATCTGCAGAATTTTTGCAAGAAAAAATAACATAAAAATTTTTGATATTAACTCAGGTATTGGAACCCATATTGTTATTGATGAGGGAATAGCAAAGCCTGGTGGAACCATTATTTCAACTGATTCTCATGCTAATATTTTAGGTGCAATTGGTGCTTTTGGTCAGGGTATGGGCGATTTGGATATTGCACATGCCTTTGCTTTTGGTAAAATATGGTTTAAGGTTCCGCCAACAATAAAAATCATTTTAAAAGGCATGCCGTCTGGACTTGCTTCACCAAAAGATGTTGTTTTAAAGATGCTTCAAGTTTTTGGTGCAAATGGGCTTCTTGGTTTTGCTGCAGAGATTTATGGCGATTATATTGATAATCTATCTCTTGATGGAAGAATTACAATTTCTTCAATGGCCACAGAAATGGGAGGTCTTATTATTTTATTTCCAAATGATAAAGTAAAGGCTGATTCTGAAGCAGATTATAAAAAAACAATAGAAATTAATATCCAAGGTTTAGAACCAATGATTGCAAAACCTGGTCATCCTGAAGATACTGTTAATGTAAATGAAGTTTCTGGTATAAATGTTGATTCAGGTTTTATTGGTTCTTGTACAAATGGTAGGATGGAGGATATGAGAGCAGCTGCAAAAATTTTAAAGGGTAGAAAAATTGCACCAGGTAGAATTCTAAAAATTGTTCCAGCCACTGACGAAATTTGGAAAAATTGTCTTAATGAAGGTTTAATTAATATTTTTAAAGAATCAGGAGCACTTGTCGGTTCTGCTGGCTGTGCTGGATGTGCCGCAGGTCAAATAGGTCAGACAGGCGCAGGTGAAATAGCAGTATCATCTGGTAATCGTAATTATGTTGGAAAACAAGGTAAAGGTGATATTTATTTAGCTAGTCCGGAAACAGTTGCCGCGTCACTTGTTTCAGGTTTTATTACAACAAAAGATAAAATACCTGATGAACCTAAAAATGTTGATATTCCAAAGATATTTAAAATTGAATTTAAACCTAAACAAAAAAAAGAACCATTGTTAAAAGTTGAAGGTTGTGCGCGGGTAATTAAAAAAGATAATATTGATACAGATATGATTTATCACAATAGATATCTTTCGATTACTAGCATAGCTGACATGGGCCAATATACTTTTGATAATCTACAGGGTTATGAAAAATTTGCAAAAGAAGCAAAAAAAGGAGATATTGTAATTGCGGGTAAAAACTTTGGAGCAGGTAGTTCTAGACAACAAGCAGTTGATTGTTTTAAATCATTGGGAATTAGTGTAATAATTGCAGAATCTTTTGGTTCAATATATGAGCGTAATGCAATCAACAGTGCTATGCCGATACTAGTTGCAGATAATATAACAAATGAGATACATCAAGGTGATATATTATCTGTAGATTTTTTAACTGGAAAAATATTTGATAAAACACAAAATAAGGTCTTTTACTCTAAAGCATTTTCTAATGCTCAACTTGGAATATATAAAAAAGGAGGGTTGTTAAACAACCCATAATAAATTCTATCAAAATCTTCTGAGTTTAAACATATTTGTTATAGATTTACGTCCTTTTTTCTTTCTTCTTGTACTGCCAGTTAATATCCTATCTGTCTTAAATATCCAAACAACTATATTTATGGTTACAATTGCAAATATTGTAACATAAATAATTCCGCTTAGAACAAAAGTATAGTCTCCAAAAATAAGTGCTCTGGATGCCATCATCGGATGAGAAAATGGGATAGCAAAAACCAACACTTTTCCAGCAAGTGGAAGAGTATCAAAATCCATAAACAATGTAATAAACATTGGAATAAGTGCAAGCATCGTTATTGGAAAAGTAAGAGTTTGGGCACTTTTATAATTTTTAGCAAAAGTACCAAGGAGCATACATAAAGCAAGAGCTGCAATCAAAGTCATAAAAAGAGAGATTCCAATTATTATGAAATCTTGAGTGTTAAGTACCAAATTATATTTACCAAGGATTGAACTTCCTTGTGAAACTCCTTGCAAATAATAGCTCATTCCAATCATATATATTAATGCAAGCAAAAGACCAATGATTGCACTAGCAATTATTTTTCCTGAAACAATACTTGTACGTTTTACAGGCAAGGTAAGCAAGGTTTCTAATGTTTTGTTTTCTTTTTCAAGTGCCATAGAGGTAATTACTATTCCACCAGCCATGATTATTATCATCATCATTATAATAGGAATTAATATTGATTGAGAAGAAAGCATACTCACAATAGTGTTAGGTGAAAGACCTTTGAATTCTTTACCTTTAAAATAAGTAGTTTCAATCTTTTGTGTTGGCGTTAGAATAACACTTGCATTTGTTGATGTATTGCTTTTTATCAACTGTTCAGAAATATTCGTATTAATGACTGTAAGTAAGAATTCTACACCGCTTGATGATATTGAATCCAATATCCCCGCACCTTTCATGATCCAGTATACATCTATATTTGCTTGTTTCCCATTAATGATTTTTGAAGTAAAATTTTTATCAATAATTATAAGTGCAATACCTTGTTTTTCATTGAGAGTTTTAAGTCCTGATTCTATATCATCTGAGGATGTTGAATTAAAAACAACTTTAGCATTTGTCTCAAGCACATTGTTTACTGCATTTGAAAGATAACTGTTATCTTCATTAATTACTCCGATTATTGGTGGTTCGGCTGCTCCTTTTTGTATCTCTTGAATACTACCTCCCATAGAGCCATAAATAGCTGCTATTATTATTATCGGTATGAAAGTTGCAGGTGTAAGTAGTTCTTTGAGCTCTTTCTTTATAATATTACCAATTGCGCTCATTTAACCACCCGTGTGAAAACCTCTTCTATGTTTCTTGCGTTATGTTTTTGCATTAAATCCTTTGGTCTACCTGTTTCAACTATTTTTCCTTCTGCAATCAAAGCTATTCTGTCACATAATAATTCAACTTCTAGCATATTATGAGAAGAAAGTAAAATTGTTGTACCTTTTTCCGCAGTGTTTTTAATTATTTTTCTAATCTCCTGAGCATTAATAACATCAAGACCTGAAGTTGGTTCATCCAAAATAGCTAATTTTGGATCTATCATAAGTGCTCTAGCAACAAGCAACCTTCGCATCATACCTTTACTATATGTATCAACACGATCATTTATTCTATCGCCAAGATCCGCTATTGTTATACCTTTTTCAACCATCTTACGTGTTTTTTTACCATCTTCAAAAAATCTAGCTATAAACTCAAGATATTCTCTTCCTTTAAGGTTTTTATATGCACCAGCATCTTCTGGTAAATAACTAATCACTTTACGTATCTCATCAGGATTTTTTGATAAATCATAATCAAGCACCTTTACAGATCCTGAGGTAATATGTAAAATCGTTGATATAATCCTTAAAACAGTTGTTTTACCAGCACCGTTAGGTCCTATTAAACCAAAAATTTCACCATTATTGACTGAAAAAGACGCTCCTTTAACAGCATCTATTGTACCATATTTCTTTACTAAATTTTTTACCTCAATAGCTACCATAGCCCTTCCTCTCCTTATAAAATATTGCTTAAATTTTGTTTTAAATAATAACTAATTATTTATCAGTATTCTTTTTTTTATTGTATTCCTCACGTATCTTATCAGCTATCTCACCATCATCTACAATAAAAGCACCTATATAACCACAATTTTTGCATTGCCATTTCTGCCGATCATGTGGAATTAACCAATCAATATTTGTTGATCCGCATTTTGGACAGAATTTCATATATTCACCTGAATCCAATTTCAACAATTTTTTTTATTATTTAAATTTTTTTTAAACATATTTTGAACATTTTAATAATAGTTGCCAGGAAACCTCTATTGGTTATAAAATAGTTATGTAGAACTTTTGAGGTTTTTCAGCCTAATTTTTGTACTTTTAATCCTTGTAGCAACTCTTGTATTATTGGGAATAAATTTGGAAACCTCTCTAAAAATCTATAAAAAACCATGTTTATTGAATTTTTACTACGTGGTATAGATACAGATAATGTGCCCCATGCACCCTCATCATCATAATTGTCTTTGGCTTTACATTTTATTGTGTAGGTTCCTGATTCAGACCAGGTATGAGATTTGGTAATTTCTTCACCTGATGCATAAGGGCCAATCCAGCCACTGTTGTTATTGTCACCCCAATCTATGTAATAATTAAGCCATTCATCATTATCTTGATCAATTGTAACAAATTTGTAATAATAAGCTCCCCCTGGTTTTCCTTGTTCTGAACCTGATATAGTGGGTTGGTTCGGGGGGTTGTTTGATTCTTTTATCTTAGCCCAAGTTGTATCTGTTGATATGTTGTCAGATGCGTCAGTAACTGTTAAAGTAACTGTATAGTTACTAGAAACAAGGTAAGTATGTATTGGATTTTGTTCTGTTGATATATTTCCATCACCAAAATCCCATAACCATTCATAAGGTTCGATTCCGTTATTAGCTGAACCTGTAAATTGTACTTGTTTGTTTATTATACTATAATATGGTCCATAAGCATCTACATCAAATTCTTCTCCATGAAAAGTAACATAATCAATTCCATTATTTTGAACTCCTGAATATCTATCAGATGAAAAAATATTTTCAGTTGTATCCCAATGTTCATGGACACCAAGACTATCTGATAAATAAACCCCGTCGTTCTCAGGATCATATGTATTTGGATTAGGTTCTGCAGATTGATGTAAATAGTTTTGTGATCCTTCAGTTGGATTGGTACCTTCTGCTAGAAGAAAATCATACATAACAGAGTCTATAGCAACTGGGTCTTGAGAAAAGTAAAGACTGTTTGTCCAGTCATCGTTAAAAGGGTCCATTTGAAATTTAGCAATAGTTCTATGATCCACCTTTGTTGCAAATGTTCCATCTCCAATATACAAAATAGTTTTCCCACCGATATCCTCATGTGCTAAAAGATCTGTTTGTGGTGCGGGATTTCCTAAAACGAAAGAAGAATAAAGATATGGATGAATCGGTTCAACAGATTCTACCCAGGTGCCAAACAAGTTCTTTCCTGATAATGTTACCCCATATTCTATTGGATGCCTCTTAAGTAGAGGCATATTGATTAAATATTTTGCTTCTGTAACAACCGTAGGAACTGTCCTATATGCGCAACTTCCAGCTGCAAAATAAACCCGCTCGGAACTTGTTATTACTACTTCACGTCCGGTGGCACTTCCATCACAATCAGCAAAGTGTACTTCTGTAAATTCTGGAATCAAAGGATCAGCTGGATATTCTTCATAGTAAACTCGATTGTAAAACCAGTTTCCTATATTCCGTGTTGCATCATAAATGGTAATGTCTTGTTGATTTACGCCGACTATATTAACTAATTGCCGAAGTAATGATTTAATCACATATGGGCTGGCATCTCGATCGTTATCTTCACCTGTATAAGAACCGCAGTTGTTAAAATTCACCTTTATTGCAATCCTTTCTCCAGGTTGATAACCAATATTTCCATAACCATGAACTTGGTTAAAATATCTAAAAAGATAATCCCAAGATAAATAATCATCCTCAAAACCAGCTAATGCTTGCAGTCCATTTGAAAACATTTGATCAAGTACGTTTTGATTATTATTCTGCATATTCCACCAATATCCTGTAAGTTCTTTTTCTGTGGCATCTGGATTCCATACCCATACCACACGTCCAGGACTCGCACCTAAAGGAGTACCAATTGGTTCTTTGGGAATTGGATCCCAAATTACCGGTTTTTCTTCATCATTATTGATATCTGCAAAAACATTACTTGAAATAGAAAATATTAAAACAAAACTAATAACAATAATAGGAGAAAATTTTGAGATATTAAATTTTACTTTTTTCATCCAGGCACTAAGTCCATAAAATATAGCGCTCCAAAGAACAACCCAGAATGTAATATAACCTGATGCAACCATTAGTGACATTTGTTGGCAAGGATATCTAATTCGATCTGGTTTTGGAACAACTCTAATTAAAAACCAAATTATGCATATAATTCCAGCAATATGAAATAATATACTATTAGTATTGGTACTTTTTAAAAGCAGATTCATCTTAATTTTATGAAACTTCTGTTTCATTTTTGTTAACACTCCAAACATTAAATTTATTATAATATTATATAGAACTATAATTTAAATTTTTTTAAAAGAATGTAAATTATAATTATGCGAAATGTTTTTTTAAAAAATAAACAGTTAGTTTAAGAACTATTGTCAATTTGTTATTTATTAAGAATATTTTTATCTGTATTTCTAAGCATTAGAATTGAACTTTGGTTTTTTTCCTAATGAATTAATCCTGTGAAGGCTCCAAATCCAATCAGTATTTGTGGTCCTAACAATCTTTTAAAACCAAGATCGGCAAAATTGATTAGTAATCCCTTAAATAAAAATGTTCTTACTCTTTGTAGACCAAAGTACCAATATGGAAAACCAAGTTGAAATGGATTTAGACGAGCTGTTACTGAGAAACCAATAAGATGTCTGACAAACACAGGTCTAATCATTTTACCTAGAAATGTTTCGTAGTCATAAAATGGTATCCAAGTAACACCAAGACCTACACTTAGCAATGGTTGTCGTACTAGGTATATAGGACCATGGAATATATTTATTATTGACATGATATAAGTCTTTGTAGTCTCATATGGAAAATCATCTCCAACAACAACTTTGATTATATCAATAATTTTTATAATTCCTCTTTCGATTTCATCCCATTCAATACCAGTAATATTTTTTCCACCAGGACTGTCATCCTGCAAAGTTGAATTTGCATAAGTTAAAAAGTCTGTTAATAAGACATTCATTTGATTGAAATTATTTTCTGATATTTCTTTTTGAATCGAATAATCCTCTCCTTCTACATCATTCATCCTTATGGATAGAGTCTTTTTGTTTTCTGTTGGTTTTTGAATACTTCCAGCAAGTATGGTTGAGCTAGGAATAATCAGAGTTAAGATAACAAAAACCAATATTATCGATTCTAACAACTTTGTTTTTTTCCTAATTTTTAGCAAATTTCTTCACCTCCGCCCTTTAAACCTATCAATTATTTATTTATAATCGTTTTGGTTAAAAATATTATTTGTAACATCTTGTTATTTTAAATTATTGTATATAACTTTTATTTATGATTAACAATAAAATTAAAAGGAGAAAATTAAAAAATAAAGAAACTAGTTGCTAGCAATAACACAAAAATGGTAGTAAGAGAACCTATGAAGAAACGAGGATTTAAAATCAATAGATTTTCATATCTCTCATTCATTTTTTCATCCACCTATATATGCTACGTTATGTCATAGCACTTAAATATCTTATTTTAATGCTTTATATATCCATCGCGTTAAAATGTCAAAATGAAATTATCCTTTTTGTAGATGATTTCATTTTAGGCGTTAAAGATTTTGAAACATCGAATCTTTATGCCTATTTATCTTTAAAATGAAACTACTTTAAAGCATGGCTTTATATATTATAAATCATATTATTTTATCTGAAAGGCGAAATAATATGGGCGTTCAACTTGAAAATAAATATATAATCGGTTGTATAATTATCATATTATTAAGCTCATCTCTAACACCTTCGATTATGAGTAAACATGTGGAACAACATCATTTTATAACAAATTATTTTGATGAAAATATCCTCTTCAGTCCAATGAGTTCCACGAAGACCTATCTAATAGATTTCGATGGGGAAATTACGCATATCTGGTCTAACAACAACCTACCTGGATATTCAGTATATATGTTAGAGAATGGTAGCATATTGCGAGCTGCTAGAAAAAATAATAAACCAGGTGGGATTGTTCAAGAAATAGCATGGAATAATGATATTGTTTGGGAATTCACATATGATTCTGATAAACACCTCAGCCATCATGATATTGAACCACTTCCTAATGGTAATATCCTTATGATTGCTTGGGAGTACAAAACAGAAGCTGAGACGATTGCTGCTGGACGTAATCCATATCTTGAACCAAGTGGACCATTAACACCAGATCATATAATAGAGGTAAAGCCAACCGGTCCGACAAACGGAGATATTGTCTGGGAGTGGCATGTCTGGGATCATCTTATACAGGATTATGATCCTTCGAAAGATAACTATGGTGTTGTAACGGATCATCCTGAATTAATCGATATTAATTTTGAAAGTAGTCATTCAGTCATGATATCAGATTGGACACATCTTAACTCTGTTGATTATAATGAAGACCTAGATCAAATTCTTCTAAGTAGCTGGTATTTTAATGAAATCTGGGTACTAGATCATAGTACAACGACAGAGGAGGCAGCGGGCCATACAGGAGGAAACAGCGGGAAAGGAGGTGACCTTCTTTATCGGTGGGGCAATCCACAAACTTACGATGTTGGAACTTCAATGGATCAAAAATTCTTTGGACAACACGATGTACAGTGGATTGAAACTGGATGCCCAGGATTTGGTAATATCCTTGTTTTCAACAATGGATTAGATAGACCTGAAGGCAAATATTCCTCAGTAGAAGAAATCATTCCACCAATAAACCAAAATGGTACCTATATCTATACCCCTGGTTTTCCATATCAACCAGAAACACCGTTATGGATATACACTTCCGAGATTCCAACCAACTTTTATTCAATGCTTATTTCAGGATGCCAAAGACTTCCTAATGGTAACACTCTCATATGTGAAGGAGAAAAAGGTAACTTTTTCGAAGTAACTTCCGAAAAAGAAAAAATCTGGGAATACACAAATCCTTATCCTAATTATCTTCTAAATAGAGTATTTAAGATTTGTTATATTCACTTTGAACCACAATCCGACTCAGATTTAGAAAGTGATGGAAACCTACATTGGAAACAAGTTGCTGCAGGTTCTCTTCAAAATGGTTCATTTACCATATCTAACATTGGAGAAGCTTATTCAAAACTTAATTGGGAAATCATAGATTATCCGGACTGGGGGACATGGAGATTTACCCCTGACAGTGGACAAAATCTAACTCCCGAAGAAAGCCCTATAACAGTTCAGGTTGAAGTAAATGCACCAAAACTAAAAAATAGACAGTTTACCGGTGAAATAAAAATAGTAAATTTGCAGGATAATAATGATTATGATATAATACCTGTGTCTTTGTCAACCCCAGTTGTTTATCCGCATTCAATTCAACAACTTCATAATATCAAAAAATTATTCCAATCTCTTATTTCACTTCTATTACTGGGTTAAAATTTTTTTAAGATATGTATAAAAAATAGTTTTTTAATTATCAATTTTTTATCAAAAAAATAAAAAAGAGAGAGGAATTATTTTATCCTCCACCTGGGTTTACTTTAGCATAGATAAAAAGCATTTTTCCATGTTGGGTCCTTGTATCACTCATCTCAGGTATTGTTGCTGTTACTGTTACATAGAATTCTCCAAATCCAATCAGTAATTTGGATTTTATTTCCTTGCCTTCACCTGCTGGTATACTTGGTATAGTACCTGTACTTTCCAAGTTTATCCAGGATCCACCATCAAGAGTTATTGTGTAGTCAACATTTGTTGCTTCTGTTGCACCAACATTTTTAACAATAGTTTTAACCTTGAATAGTCCACCTCTAATTGTTTGAATTTCTAATAGTGGTCCTGCTACAATTGTTATTTGGTGAGCTGGTGAAAAATCACTTTCTCCAAGATGAATGGCATCTCTTGCTTTTACTGTTACATCAAAGGTTCCTGCTGATGTCCATGCATGTTGAGCTTTTTCAGATGCAACCCAGCCGCTGTTTTCTCCATCGCCCCAGTCAAACCAGTATTCTATAGGATCACCTTCAGGGTCTTCTGTAGAGGCTTCAAATTCGTATTCTACATCAGTTATTCCATCATCTGGACCGTCTGGTGCATCTGGAGTTAATGGTGGAGAATTTGTAATACTAATTTCATATCCAAACGCGTAATCATCTGCAGTAGCCTGAATTGAACCATAGAGGGTCGCAGTTCCTGCTTCATAATCTGTTGTCAATTCTAATGCTCCCGCAATACCTGCTCCTAGCTCGGTTGCAACATTGTGTGATACTCCAGTAACAATTGCCTTTGTGTCAAGATCAATGACTTTAATAATACCATCCATTCCGGTACTTGTTCCTGTGAAAATCCAGAGGAACGGACCATTGTATCCAGTTATTGTGGTCCATGGATCCCATGCCAAACCAAAGCAACTTTCTGGTACTGGTGAAATAGTATCAAGTACGGCTCCAGTTCGAGATACGAGTGTTAAATGATTTTGCCATTGTCCTATCCAAAAACCACCTGCGCCTCCATCTGCATCTGCATCATATGCAACATTGTAAGTGACTTGTGGTAGAGATATTTGACTAACTACAGAATGACCGGCCATATCTAATTGATAGAGAATAGTTCCTGTTGTTGAAGTTGCGTATGCATATGTTCCATCCCATGCAAAATCAAGTAGGTTTGGAACACCTGGCATTGTGAAAGAATCCATGTAATTACCATCCTTGTCGAACCGGAAAATTGTTGCACTGTTGAATTCTGCAGCATAGAAATAATCTCCATCAAATACTACGCCTACCAGATATAAAGATCCTGTTTGACCACCCATATCAAAGTTGAATTGAAGATCCCACATATCTCGGTTCAGAACATTGATTACAGATGGAGTACTTTGTGTTGCGTTTTCATCATATATTTCATTCCCTGCTCCTGCTACTATAGTAGCGCACATCAGCATACTTACTAAAATACATAGCACTTTTTTTTCCATAACATACCTCCCTTTTTAAGAATAATAATATATTACTAAAATATAAATATTTCTAAAGTATTAATTTTAATACCATATTAGGATATTTTAGTTAATAATTTTTTTATTCTTACCATTTATAAAACAATATTTTAGCACTTTTTTGATTTTTTTAATAAATAAAAATATTTTTATATAAAAAAATTAGATGTTTTA
>WOR8_10005610_pt1 | contig 28323 bp, 23 predicted proteins | sample DeeMarSeWOR38_10_FD_19890 | JGI IMG/M metagenome (IMG submission 19890) | reverse complement strand
CTCCACGGCGGCATAGATCTCGCTGCTGCCCATGCGCACCCCCAGCCGGTTGATGGTGGAATCGGACCGGCCGGATATGACGCCGCTGCCCCTTTCCGAAAACCGCACCCAGTCCCCGTGCCGCCAGACCCCGGGATACATCTCAAAATAGCTTTCATGGTAACGCCGATTTTGGGGATCATTCCACAAATACAGCGGCATGGACGGCATGGGCGCGGCGATGACCAGCTCGCCCACTTCGCCGATGAGCGCGTTGCCGTTTTCGTCATAGGCCCGGGCATCGACCCCCAGGCAGCGGCACTGCAGCTCGCCGGCACGAACCGGCAGCAGGACGCAGGCCCCCAGAAAGGCCGTGCAGGGATCGGTGCCGCCGCTGACCGACCCCAGCAGCAGGTCTTTTTTGACCTGCGCGTATACCCACCGGAATCCTTCCGCCGGCAGGGGGGATCCGGTGGAGCCAACCGTTTTCAAACAGCTCAGATCAAACTGCTTGCCGGGCTCCAATCCCTCGGCCATGCAGGTGGTCAGGTAGGCCGCACTGGTGCCGAACACGCTCATGTCGGCATCCTGGGCCAGCCGCCAGAGCACGTCCAGATCGGGATGGCCGGGGCTGCCGTCATACAGCACCGGGGTGGCGCCCAGCAGCAGGCTGCCCTGGAGAATATTCCACATCACCCAGCCGGTGGTGGAGAACCAGAAAAAGCGGTCGCCGGCATGTACGTCCACGTGCAGGCCGGTGAATTTCATAAACTCCAGCAATATGCCCCCGTGGCCGTGCACCAGGCCCTTGGGCAAGCCGGTGGTTCCGGAGGAGTAAACCACCCAGAGGGGATGGTCGAACGGTACCTGCTCGAAAACAAGCTCATCGCTGGGCGTCAACAGATCATCGAAAATTTGGGTGCGGGCTAACTGGGCACCCGCGCCGGCAGGATGAAGATAGGGGACCAGAATCGTCTGTTCCAGGGTCGGCAGCGACCGCTGCAGCTCGGCGATGGCCGGGCGGCAGTCGAAGCCTTTGCCCCCGTACTGGTATCCATCAACGGCGAACAGCACTTTGGGCTCGATTTGTTTGAAGCGGTCGACGACGCTGCGGGTGCCGAAATCCGGCGAACAGCTTGACCAGGTAGCCCCGATACTGGCGGCTGCCAGAAAGGCCACAATCGTTTGCGGAATATTGGGCATATAGGCAACCACCCGGTCGCCCCGCCGTACCCCCATGGCACGCAGGGCCGCTGCAATGGCGGCCACCTGCTGATAAAACTCCTCCCAGGAAATTTTCATCAGGGGCTGAATTTCGGATTGAAATATCAACGCCGGACGTTCAGGCGTTCGATGACGAAATACATGCTCGGCATAGTTCAGCTCGGCACCTGTGAACCATCGGGCGCCCGGCATTTTGCGGCTATTTAAAACGGTGGAATACGGTTTAGAGGACCGGATGTCGAAGTATTCCCACAAAGATTGCCAGAAATCCTCAATTTCGGTGACCGACCATTGCCAGAGGCTGATATAATCTCCGAAAGTCAGGCCCTTTTCGGCTGCCAGCCACTGCATGTAGCGGGTCATATTGGCCCGGCTGACAACATCTAGGCCGGGCTCCCATAGAATAGTACCTTCGCTGATATGATCTGATCCCATATATCTCTCCAATCTTGACAACTATAGCAGTAATTCTGAATAATACACTGAACTGCGGCCGCAGAATCCAGGGAATTATTAATCGCCTCGGCAGGTTTTCAGCTGCCTGATTTTCCCCTCCCTCGCTGGGAGGGGATTAAGGGGAGGGTGACCACCCCCACCCAGACCCTCCCCCATCAAAGGGGGAGGGCTTATGGGAATATTCCGGGATTTCTGCATAGCCTCTTGCATCTTTTGCGACTCCCTTCGGTTCTAGTTTGTTTAAAAATCCAATACCATTTTATGATTTGACATACAAGCAAAGCGGTATCTATATTTGATCAGCGTAAAGTAATGAATAGAGCAAATCTGCAGAGATATCCAATTTGGTTTGATCGACTCGATCGTTTTTCAAAGAATTTAAAAATATGCGTAATCTCACGTTCCTGATATCCAGGAGTAAAGTATGAACCCACCCATCGTCATTATCGGGATCGGAGAGTTGGGCGGCGTATTTGCCAAGGCATTTTTATATGCCGGTTATCCGGTTTACCCGGTAACCCGCGGGATGGATATCGGCCAGGCGGCCAACCAGATCCCGCACCCGCAGCTGGTTCTGGTAGCGGTAGCTGAAAAGGACTTTCGGTCGGTCATGGCGACGATTCCGGCCCCCTGGCGCAGCTGCATCGGGCTGCTGCAAAACGAACTCCTCCCCGGCGACTGGCAGTCATATCATATCGATAGCCCCACCGTTATCTCGGTCTGGTTCGAAAAGAAAAAGGGTATGGGCACCCATGTGCTTATCCCCTCGCGGGCCCACGGCCCCCGGGCCCGGCTGATGGCAGATGCGTTGCGCGGCGTGGATATCGCCTGCGACGTTTTAGCGACCGCAGACGACCTGCTGTATGAACTGGTGCGCAAAAACGTCTTTGTGCTTACCATCAACATCGCCGGACTGGTGCTGGCCGACGGCACCACCACCGCGACTCTATGGGAGCAGCACCAGGAACTGGCGGTTGCTTTGGCAAATGAAGCCATCGATGCTCAGCAATACCTGACCGGCGAGGTTTTCGACCGCCAGCGCCTGATAGGCGGCTTGCTTGAAGGCATCAACGGTGACCCGAAGCACAAATGCAAAGGCCGCTCGGCATTGGGGCGACTGGAACGCGTCATCGCCGCCGCCGATAAGGCCGGCCTTGAGATCCCTCGTATCAGAAAGATTAAAGCCGAGATCGGATAAGCCCCTGCCTTGACGCCTGCGGTATGGGTAGCATATTATGAATTGGTGATTTATGCCGGCTTCAAAATCGGCACGCCTACGGTAACGACCTTATGATGTGATAGGGGTCAGGAGGAACCTGCGCCATGAAAGAAGAGTGGATCCCGGCCTTGAAGGCAATAACCTATGGAATTTACGTTTTAACCTCATCCCATGAAGAAAAGATCAACGGGATGATCGCCTCCTGGGTATCCCAGGTCTCCTACGATCCCCTGCTGATCATGGTGGCGGTGCACACCAACCGTTATTCCCATCAACTCATCGACCAGGGCGGGTGCCTGGCCTTGCATGTGCTCGCCCGGAACCAGGCGGATCTGTTAAAGCGTTTTAAGGGGTCCGATCCCGAGGCCAAATTTGCCGGCCTCCAATGGCAGCGGGGCAAAACCGGGTGTCCGGTCCTGGCGGATTGCATCGCCTATTTTGAAGGCAGGATCGCTGATCGATTCCGCCCCGGCAACCACACGCTCTTCTTCGCCGAGGTGGTGGATGCCAGGGTTGTCGCCGAGAAGCGGCCGTTGACCAGCCTGGACTATGACGGGGTGTATCTGGGCCAACATTGATAGGTGACGCTTAGCAAATGAACAGTAAATTTGATCAAATTGTGGCGCACGTCAGCAAGGTCGTTCTGGGAAAAGAAGATCAGATCCGTCTGGCGCTGACCTGCCTGCTGGCCGGGGGGCACCTTCTGATAGAAGATATACCCGGCATCGGCAAAACCACCCTGGCGAAGGTGCTCTCCTTATGCCTGGGCTTAAACTTTCGTCGCATTCAATGCACCAGCGATATGCTGCCCGGCGATATTCTGGGGGTTTCCGTGTTCGAGCGCAAGAGCAGCTCTTTCCTTTTCCACCCCGGCCCCATTTTCTCCCAGGTGATGCTGGCCGATGAAATCAACCGGGCAACCCCCAAGACGCAAAGCGCCTTGCTGGAAGCCATGGAGGAGCGCCAGGTGACGGTAGAAGGCAAAACCCGAGCCCTGGAACAGCCGTTTTTTGTGATCGCAACCCAGAACCCTATCGAGCAGTCCGGGACCTTCCCGCTGCCCGAAAGCCAGCTTGATAGATTCCTGATGCGTATCGATCTGGGCTACCCCAATAGAGCCGCTGAAAAGAAACTTCTATCCCAGGGTGAAACCAGACGCTCACTGGCAGACCTGAAGCCCCTGCTGACCAGCAAAGATGTCCTGATGTTGCAGCAGCAGGTTGGCAAAGTAAAAGTGTCCGATGCCCTGCTGGAGTATGTGCAAGATCTTCTGGGATTTACGCGTCAATCACTTCATTTCCATGTCGGTCTTTCACCGCGGGCCGGTCTCAACCTGCTCGCCGCCGCCAAGTCACGCGCGTATATGCAGCAACGCGATTATGCCCTGCCTGAAGATTTGCAGCAGGTAATGCCCTGGGTGGTGGGACACCGTTTGCGATCCCGGGATGAGGGCGTTGAATTGCCCCGTGAAAGATTGATGTCGATCTTGTTGGAGGTGCCGCTGCCGTGAGAAATAAGCCTTCGGAAAAGAGGGATCGATGTGATGGGCTATACGTCAAAGGAAGAAGTTAACCCAAGTGCCACCAACTGCAGGCAGTCATAGTGATACCATGAATACGCCCACCGACCGGGGATCCATCCGGGTTGAACGCCATCGGATCCGGATTCGGCCGACCCGCAACGGGATTATTTTCATTGTCCTGGTGTTGGCCCTGTTTATCGGGTCGATCAACTACAACAACAACCTTGGCTTTCTGTTCACGTTTCTTCTGGGCAGTATCGCCCTGGTGTCAGTGGCCGACACCTATAAAAGCATTGCCGGCATCACCATCGGGTCATCATATGCCGCACCGGTCTTTGCCGGGGAACCGGCCGTGTTTGAGTTGATCGCATCCGCAGGTGCCGCCAACAAAGGCCGTATCGGCTTTGCTTTTGAAGGTCAGCCAACTGCGTACCACGAATTGATCGCCCATGCGGATAATCGCATCCGGGTGACCGCCCGCACCACCGCCCGGGGGATCTTACGACCCGGACCGTTATCGATTCACTCCGCCTACCCGCTGGGCCTGTGGCGGGTCGGCACCCGCATCGATCTGAATCTTGAAGCGATCGTCTACCCCCGACCCCGGCACGGTCATGTCGAAATACGGGACGCCAGATCTCCACTCGGTGATACTGCAGACGCCAGCGGCCCGGGATCCGGCGATTTCCGGGGGTTGAAAAGTTATGCGCCGGGAGATCCCCTCCAACGCATATCGTGGCGGGCCTCATCCCGCGGTCAGGGACTTTTCACCAAGGACTTTAAGGGGCAACATGCCACGGCCCCTTTTCTGGACTGGCAGACGCTCACGGCCTCCGATCCGGAACACAAGCTGGGGCTGCTGTGTCACATGGTCCTCAAAGCCTATCAAAAGGAATGGACCTACGGCCTCCGGCTGCCCGGCCAAACCATCGGCCCGGGCAACGGCCGGGGCCACAAGCTGCGTTGTCTAAGGGCTCTATCCCTGTTTTAGATAGAAATACGACGCAGGTAGATACCTATAGTTCGGTAAAACTATGGATTGCAACATCAAATCTAGGCGGCTTTTTGCTTTCCGGCGTCTCAGCGGAAAGCAAAAAATTTCTACAACTTTGCGCCCTCTGCGCCTCGAGCGGGTGATAACGCGCGGGCGGTGAAGTCGTAATTAATCGCCAGCGAATTTAGGTATGACTATGCACACCACCAGGAACATACCGCTGCATCTGGCGGCTCTGGCAATCGCCAACATACCGCTGCATCTGGCGGCTCTGGCAATCGCCCTGCTGCCCCACATTCCGCGGCTGCCGCCGTGGGTGGTGTTCTGGTGCGCAATTGCCTGGGGTTATATGCTGGCCGTGGCCAAATTTCACCGGCCGATGCCCGGCAAAGCCCTGCGCCTGTTCTTGACCCTCGGGGGCGTGCTGGCTGTCTTGCTGTATAACGGCTTCAGCCTGGACAGATATTCCAGTGTAAGCCTGCTGTGGATCATGGCAAGTATCAAGCCCATGGAAATCAGGACCTACCGCGATGAAATGGTCACGATTTTTCTGAATTATTTCCTGGCTATCGCCTGTCTGTTTTTTTCCAGCAGTTTTTCGGTTGGCCTTTACATGCTGTTTTCCATCTGCGTAACGACGGCGGTTTTGATCCACATGCATCAATCCCGCCAGCGATTCAAAGGCAGTCTGGGACTGTCGGCAACCTTGATACTGAAAGCCCTGCCCTTCACCCTGATTCTCTTTATGGTATTTCCCAGAATGGACGGCAGTTTGTGGGGCATGCGCAGCCCGGCCACTGCCCAAAGCGGTTTTTCCGATCGCCTGATGCCGGGATCCGTCACCCGTCTGGTGCGCAACAAGGCGATTGCCTTCCGGGCAGAGTTTGACGGCCGGATACCGGCGCCGGATCGTCTTTACTGGCGTGGTCTGGTATTCTGGCTTTTTGACGGTCAGTCATGGCAGCACAGCAAAAACAGCCTCTACGTCCACCCACGGCTCAAAGGCAAAGATTTGGTGGGCTATACCATTACCCTGGAACCTCACAATCAGCGCTGGTTGTTTGCCCTCGATCTGCCGTATAAATTCGGATCCAGGGCTCTGTTGCTGTCGGATTACACCCTGACGTCACGCTGGATCATCCGGCAACGCATCCAATACCGGGCCACCTCCTATCTGGCATACAATACCGGACCGTTGCTGACATTGGAGTCGGCCGCTTTGCAGATCCCCTGGGATACGAACCCCCGGGCGGCGGCCCTGGCCCGCGGCTGGCGGGCAGAGGCCACTTCCCCGGCCGGTGTCGTTCAGGCGGCCCTGGGGTATTTTAAAAGCGACGACTTCAGCTACTCGCTGAATCCACCGCCGCTGGGGGTTGACGCCATCGACGATTTTCTTTTCAAAACCCGCAAAGGGTATTGCGAGCACTATGCATCGGCTTTCGCTTATTTAATGCGAGCCGCCGGTATTCCGGCCCGTGTGGTGGCCGGCTATTTGGGCGGCGAGCTCAACCCCTATGGCAACTATCTCATCATCCGCCAATCCGATGCCCATGTCTGGGTGGAGGTATGGCTGCCGGGCAAAGGTTGGATGCGGATTGATCCCACCCTGTCGGTGGCACCGGCAAGAGGCGCCCAGGGTGCCGCGGCGGCCCTGCCGGCCGAGGAACGATCAGACCTGCGCTCTTTTTATGGTGAAACTTACGGGCTAAAACTCGCGCTGGGCTGGGATGCGATCAACAATCAATGGAACAAGTGGGTGCTGGGCTATTCCAATTATTCACAGCGCTCGCTCTTTGCCAAGATCGGCCTGAAGACCGGGACCTGGACGGGAAGGGCCAAAATTATGATACTCGTCAGCGGCACCATAAGCGTGCTGTTTCTGCTGCTTTTTTTCAGGATCAAGGGACGGCGCCCCCCCGGGACAATCGATTACACTCAACAAGTCTATTTGAAATTCTGTCAGAAACTTGATCGAGTCGGTGTGGCGCGAAGGCCGTCCCAGGGGCCGCTCGATTATGCCGAGACGGCCATCGCCTTGCGCAACGACCTTAAAGCCAGCATCCTGGACATCGTCAAACTCTATATTTCTTTGCGCTACGCCGGCAATGATAGTAGGGATGATGTCCGGCGGTTGAAAGTACTTGTAAGGCAGTTTAGACCGTGATGGTTAAAATATGAAGTATTAGATTAGAGCGACTAGATTCTTGGCAGGACGGTGACATTGGCTACAGGGCTTCAGGTCAACCAGCGTTTACGGCGCTTGTAGTGCTTGACATCGCGATAGCTTTTCTTTTTGCCCACCTCGGTCAGCCCGAGATAGAATTCTTTAACGTCGGCATTTTCCCTGATCTTTTCCACCGTGTCATCCAGCACTATCCGGCCGTTTTCCATGACATAGCCATGATCGGCGATGCTGAGCGCCAGCCGGGCGTTTTGTTCAACCAGCAGGATGCTGACCCCCTCCTCCTGATTGATGCGCCGGATAATATCAAAGATTTCACCGACCAGCATCGGTGACAGGCCCATGGACGGCTCATCCATCAGGATGAGCTTCGGCGATGCCATCAAGCCGCGCCCGATGACCAGCATCTGCTGCTCGCCACCGCTGATATAGCCGGCCAGGACTTTACGACGCTGGTGAAGCCGGGGAAAATAGTCATACACGGCGCCAAGGTCCTGTTTCATGCGGGCCTTGTTTTTGACGGTATGGCCGCCGGCAATCAGGTTTTCTTCAACCGTCAGGTCCTCGAAAACCCGCCGCCCCTCCATGACTTGAAAAATGCCCATCCGGACAAGTTCTTCGGGATAAAGCCTGTCGATGCGTTTGCCCATAAATCGGATCTGGCCGTCGGTCACCTCACCGTTTTCGGATTTCAAAAGTCCGGATATGGCCTTCAGAGTTGTGGTTTTGCCGGCGCCGTTATTTCCCAGAATGGTAACGATCCGGCCTTCGTCGACCTTGAGCGACATGCCTTTCAAAACCAGGATGACATTGTGATAGATCACTTCGATGTTGTTGACTTCAAGTAGGGGTTCCATCATCACCCATTAAAATCGTTGCACTGCAGTTTATCTAACTTCCTTTAGACAGATTTACCGCTACAAGGTTTCAGGTGTCAGCGTCAGCCCTTGCTGTTGCGCACAGGAGACTATGGCAGGACGTAATCTGGCTTTCAATCAATCTGGCCGCTTCGGCGGTAAGAAACAGTTCTTTTACCTGACACCTGAAACCTGACACCTGACACCAGGCGCGTATGAATTATCGAGTATCAACTTTTAAACAAAACCGTGGGTACTCTATAAGCGTTTAACATAAAAATTAGGCATCCAGCCGCGAATAGGTCTTGTCTTCCTCGCCCAGATAGGCCTTGATAACGTGCTCATTATGTCTGATATCGGCCGGGTCTCCTTCGGCGATTTTTAGGCCGAAGTCCAGGACGCACACCCGGTCGGAAATATCCATCACCACGCCCATATCGTGTTCGATTAAAATAATGGTGACGTCCCATTCCTCCTTGATGTCCAGCACAAAGCGGGCGATATCTTCAGTTTCCTCCAGATTCATCCCGGCGCAGGGCTCGTCCAGAAGAAGTATTCTGGGGCGCATGGCCAGGGCCCGGGCAATCTCCACCCGTTTTTGGAGGCCGTACGGCAGCGTGTGAACCGCCTGTTTGCGAATGTGCTCAATTTCGAGAAGATCGATGATTTTTTCTTCAATGTGCCGGCGAAACGCCATCTCCTCCCGGCGGGCCTTACCGAAATAAAGCCCCCCTGACAATACGCCGGATTTCAGGTGGACATGGCCACCGAGCTTGATATTATCCAACACCGTCATGTGTGCGAACAGCTCAACGTTTTGAAAGGTGCGGGCGATGCCGAGACCGGCGATTTTGTGGGCTTTGAGTTCGGTGATGTCTCGGCCTTCGAAGATGATCCGGCCCTTCTCCGGCTGGTAAAAGCTGTTGATGCAGTTCAACAGCGTTGGGCCCGATGATGGAGAAGATCTCGCCTTTTTTGACGCCGGTGCTGACACCGGAAAGCGCTTTTAAACCGCCAAAACTCAGGTGGATGTCTTCGATTTGCAGCTGGTATTCGGATGCTTCGTTCATGATTTTAAAGTTAGTCGTTATGGGTTATTCGTTAGGAATGGAAATCGAGATAGAATAGGCCTCAACCCCTATTAACGAATAACAGACCATCACCCGGGTCTTCATTCGATAGGCCGACCCGTCCTGATATTTGATGTCGGCTTCGATATCGAGTTCTTCCCGATCGCCGTAAAGGGCTTCCACCAGATCCATATAGCGTTCGATGACGAATTTGCGCCGTACTTTGCGGGTACGGGTCAGCTCCTCGTCATCGGCGTCCAGTTCCTTGTATAACAGAACAAAGCGCCTGATTTTCGCCACCCGGGGCAGCGACTGGTTGGTTTTGGCGACCTCCCGGGCGATGAGCTCGTAGACCGCCTTTTTTTGGGAAAGGTCGGTGAAGGTGGTATAGGCGATCTGGTTGTTTTCCGCCCATTTACCTACGTTGCCGGCATCGACGGAAATCATGGCGGTAATGTAAGGTTTTTCCTGGCCGATGATCACGGCGTCCATAATAAACGGGGAAAACTTCAATTTGTTTTCGATCAGCTGGGGTGAAAACCGGCTGCCATCGGACAACTTCATCACATCGGCCATGCGGTCGATGATGATGACATGGCCGTCATCATCGATCACGGCGGCGTCGCCGGAATAAAACCAGCCGTCCCGGAGCGCTTTGGCGCTGGCTTCCGGATTTTTATGATAGCCCTTGAAAACGGTAGCGCCTCTGGTAAGCAACTCGCCCGTATCCGTGGTCTTGACTTCAATTTCCGGCAGGGGCACACCGACGGTGTCAAGGCGAATGTCGTCGGTGCGATGGATAATGGTGGCAGCGGTGGTTTCGGTGGCCCCGTAGGCCTGCTTGATTTTTAACCCGAGGGCCAGAAACATTTTGAATATCTCCGGTCCCAGCGGCGCGCCGCCGGTGTAGGCGTGGTGCAGCCGGGTTAAACCGAAATAATTGTTAAGCGATCGGAACAGGATCAAATAGGCCAACCCGTTGACCAGGCGCCAGCCGATGCCCGGTTTCTTTTTCTCGAGGATAAAATCTGCCATGCGGTAGCCGACCGGTAAAAACGTCCGATACACAAGCCGTTTGATCCAGGCGGCCTCCTGGATTTTGACCTGGATATCCGAGCAGATCTTCTCCCAGATCCTGGGGGGGGCCAGCAGGATATGGGGCCCGATTTCGCGGATGTTTTCCTGGACGGTTTCGACTTTTTCGGGAAAATTTACCGCAAAGGCTTTATAAATGGGCCAGTAGACGCCGAATTCCTGCTCGCCGATCCAGGCAAAGGGAAGAAAGGAAACGTATTCAAAGTCGTCCCGCGCCGCATCCACCCGATCCTGCAGGCGGGCCACTGCGACCATGTTGTCCTGGGTTATCATGCTGCCCTTGGGAAGCCCGGTGGTGCCGGAGGTGTAATTGATCATGCCGACATCCTCCGGGGCCACAGCGGCAATCATCTCGTCGAACAGTTCGGGCCGGTCGGCCGCCAGCTCCCGGCCCAGCTTCTCGATGTCCTTGAAATAGGCCAGAATGGGATCATCATAATGGCGCATGCCCTTGGGATCATCCACGATCACTTTTTTCAATCCGGGACAGGCTGATTTGAGCTCCAGGACTTTGTCGGCCTGCTCCTGGTCGCCGGCCACCACATAAACCGCATCCGAATGGTTGATGATATATTCCACCTGGTCCAGGTGGCTGTCGGGATATATGCCGACGATGGCCCCGCCCAGAGCCTGGGCGGCCAGCTCGGCATACAGGCCCTGGGGACGATTATCCCCGGCATAGGCAACCTTGTCACCGCGGTTGAAACCGAGCTGGTGCAGCCCCAGCGCAAAATCACGCACGTGCTCGTAGTAGCCCTGCCAGGTGGTGGACTGCCAGATGCCGAACTCTTTTTCACGGATGGCCACCCGGCTGTGCCCGTAACGCTCGGCATTGCGCTTGAGCAGTGCTGGAAGTGTCGAATAAGCTGTCATGGATCCTTCGATCTCAATTTCTTCCAACCTGTAACTTGAGTTGGCAATTAGACTGTTCTTGCTAAGACGCAGGTGCGTAAATAAGATTGTGCTTTTAGTCTTTCCACCACCCGCTTCGCTCGAGACACAGAGTACACGGAGAGATGGAATTTTTCCCGGGCGGGAGACAACGCCCGGGAAAAGTGCCGGCCGCTTCGCGGCATGATAAGTAACCGCTTAAATGCACAGACTGCTTGATAATCATGGAACTTCGTCGACAGGGCGTAATCTATTTGTCCGCCCGCCGTCTCCCGGGCGGACAAAAGAATTGTTTTCTCTGTGCTCTCCGTGCCTCCGTGGTGAATATAATGCTGCAACACCCGTGTAAATGCACCTTGCCGTCATGCGTTATGGGCGCTAATCCGTACGGATCCAGTCCGAGATCGGCTCGAAGACCTTTTTGCCGACATTGGCCTTGTAAACGCGCCCCATGGGGATCTTGTTGTTGATCACCGTGATCGGCGCCATCAGTCCGCCGACATCGAAATCCTTGATGGACTGCAGGGCCTTGACCAGACCGTCCCCGCTCAGATCACCGGCTTTATCCGCCCGCTTGAGGCATTCCACAAACACCTGCCCGGTGAAAAACCCCTGCATGTAGGAGGTCGGCCGGTAGTCGACGTCGGGATGGTGCTTCTGGTTCCAGGCCCGGATCTTCTGGATCATGGGAATATCCTCCTGGTAGTAAAAGGCATAGGGCATGACCCCCAGGTAGCCTTCGGCCAGAGGGCCCATTTTATCCAGCAGCATCTTGTGGGTGCCCCAGTGGGTGCCCATGAATTTTACCTTCAAGCCGTAGTCGCGGGCCTGTTTAATCACAGCAGGAACCGGTGACAGAACAAACCCCTGAAAAATAACATATTCCGCATTTTTACGTTTGAGATCGAGCACCTGGGAGGCCACGTCCACACCCCCCACTTTGGCCACTTCCTCGGCCACCAGGTTGAGCCCGAGCTTTGTGCACATGTCCCGGCCGTAGGGGACCGGATCACGCCCGAATTCGGTATCGCTGTAGAAAAAGGCGACGTTGGCGCCCGGCTTTTCCTTGGCGATGTATTGCAGCAAAATGCCGAACATGTCACTGTAGGTCGGTCCCGGCACGAAGACGTAAGGGTTGTTGGCGGCATCGGCCAGCTCGCTGGAAAACGAGGTCGAGCTGTAGAGCACCTTGTAGCGACTCTTGATCTCCGGTGCCACGGCCTTGCCCATCCCGGTGCTCTCGCCGTACATGATCGGCGGGTTGTCCCGGGCCATGATCCGTTTAAAAGCAGCAACTGCCTTGTCCACATTGTAGGTGCCGTCCTCCATGATGTATTTGATCTTTTTGCCGTTGATCCCGCCCTCTTCGTTGGCCATCATCAGGGCATCTTCGAGCCCGGCATTGATATGGACGCCGGCAAAGGCAAATCGTCCGGTGACGGGCTGCACCGCACCGACCTTGATCTCATCTGCCGCCAGACCGTCCATCGCGGTGAATAGAAACAACCCCATGGCCACCGTCATGGTAAGAATTAAAGTTTTTCGCATGGCGACTCCCTCCTTTCTTATAAAAGCGACTGGTTTACGATTGCGTTAGCCGATCAATTAATCAGATTGATAGCCAACGCTCATTTCACTGTCTCAGGCGACTCCTTGGATACGGTTCAGAGTTCAGAGGCTTTAAGTAATCGTTAGAGGTCAGAGGAGTGCTTCGCTTTAGGTTGGAGGCAAAATTGGATCGGATCATTTTATGTCTGACCATCAGCCTCTAACCTACAACCTCAGACCTCAAACAACCGAAGGTTTGTCCCTGAACCCTTGAACCCTGAACGGTTATCTAACCTTCAGTATGAAAACGGCCACAGTAAAAAAAACGCCTTGACCCGCCGCCAGATCTCCGCCAGCCCCAGGGGTTCAAAAATCAGAAACAACACGATCAGGGCGCCGAAGACCACTTCCTTCATGGGGATGAACAGCTGGCCGGCGGCCGGCACCATTTTGCTGAGGGCCGCTGAGAGGATGTTCAGCACCTCCGGGGTCAACACCATGAAGATAGCCCCGAAAATGGACCCGAGCACACTGCCCATCCCCCCCACGATCACCATGGCCAGATATTGAATGGACAGGTGGAACGGAAAGTGATCCGGGGTGACGATCCGCATGAAACTGACCCACAGGGCACCGGCCACACCGGCATAAAACGACGAAATCGCAAAGGCGGTCAGTTTGTAGCGAAACAGGCTGATGCCCATGATTTCCGCGGCCAGATCCCGGTCGCGAATGGCCACAAACGCCCTGCCCACACGGCTTCGCACAAGATTGCGGGCATAGGCCACGGCGAGGACAACCACGGCCAGGGTCAGGAAATAAAAGCGCTTTTCGGTATTCAGTACCAGGCTTCCCAAGGCCGGGGCCGGCACGTTGATGCCCCGGATGCCGCGGGTCATGGACTCCCAGTGGATAAATATAAATTCAAAGATAAACTGCGCGGCCAGGGTCGCCATACAGAGGTAAAGACCCTTGACCCGCAATGACGGGATGCCGATGATCAGGCCGGCGCCGGCGGCCACGAAGCCCGCGCAGGGCAGGGCCAGCCAGAACGAAAAATTCAGCTTGGTCATCAGAATCGCGGCGGTGTAACCGCCGACCCCGACAAAGGCGGCGTGCCCCAGGGATATCTGCCCGGTAAAGCCGGTCAATATATTGAGTCCCACAGCCCCGACGATGGCAAACCCGATTAAATTGGCCACGTAAAGAACATAGGCGTCGGCCACCAGGGGCAGTACCAAAAGCCCCAGGAAAAACAGGCCCAGCCAGAATTTGACGAAAACTGACTGGAAAATTTGCTCGTCTTTGATGTAAGAGGCTTTAAAATCACCGCAGCGCATCGGTCGGTCTCATCGAAATTGTTTGTTTTGGTTTCTTACCGTTTCACTATCCAACCACACAGCGCACAAGCACGAAAAAGATCCTGGATATTTGATACGCGATGACCAAACAGCCCTGTCTGACCTTCGGTTAGCGAGCATCGCGTAGGGTCGGCCACCGTGCCGATCCCGCTGCTGGCGGGACGGGCACCCGTCTTCGCTGAAACTTCGCCGCGCCAGGCGGTGGCCCGGCCTTGCCCATTCCAAATTCCGGTCAAACCCGTTCGATGATCTTCTTGCCGAACAGCCCATAGGGCCGGATCATGATAATCAGTACCAGGATAAAAAACGGCGCGACATCCTTGACCCCGCCGCCAAAGACGGGGTCGAGGTAGAGACCGGCCAGATTTTCAAGAATCCCGATAATCAATCCACCCAGGATGGCGCCGCCAATGCTGTCCAGACCGCCCAGGATGATAACCGCCAGCACTTTCAAGCCGATGTCTCCCAGATAAATACTGATGCCGCTGATGTTGCCGATGACGATTCCCCCGATTACGGCGGCCACCGCCCCGTAGCTCCACGAGAGCGCAAATATCCAGCGCACGCTGATGCCCATGGAAAGCGCGGCCTGCTGGTCACTGGCAGTGGCCCGCATGGCAACGCCGGTGCGGGTCAATTTAAAAATCAGAATAAAGACAATGGTGCCGATGGCGGCAAATACAAATCCCCATAGAAGACCGGATGGAACAATGGCGAAACCGATATCCAGGGGCTCGGGCGGAAAAATTTCCGGAAAGGACCGATAATCCGGTGACCAGATGATATGGGTCAGCCCCTGCAGGATACTGGACAGCCCGATGGTGACCATGACCACCGATATGATGGGCTCCCCGATCAGTGGCCTGAGAATGATTCTTTCCAGGACCATACCCAAAAGAATGGCAAATCCAAGGGTGGCCAGGAATGCCACCCAGAAGGGCGCACCAAACTGGTCGAGAACCGTCAGACAGATGTAGGCGCCCAGGGTCATAATTGCCCCGGTGGCAAGGTTTAAAATTCCGGTGGCTTTAAAGATGAGGACAAATCCAAGCGCAATTAGCCCATAAACCCCCCCGGTGGCAATACCGGTCACAATCACTTGCAGAAAAATATCCATTAGATCCAGCTCCCAGGTTTTGGCGCCCTTCCCGGTGGAGATGCTGCAGCTCCGATGCTAAGATTCGCTGGGTGTTCACAGACCGCGTAAATCCTTCAAATGCAAATACCACCTAAAAAAAATGAATTCAAGTCAATTTCTTATGCGCGCTTCAGCCGCTGTGGTCAAATTGGCCTTGCATGCCCGCATCGGCCTCCTGAATGAACGTTTCAGAAATTTTTTAAAAAAATGAAAAAAAAGCTTGACATGCCACATAGTGGTAGTGTAGGATGCACTCACCCCTGTAAGAATGCTTCTTAATATACCTCAATGCCTCTCCCCATAGAGCGGCTCATATCCCCGTGAGCCGCTCTTTTTTTTGAGTTGACAAAGAACCCCCCATTCATTAATGTACCATAATTTAATTTCTGAATAATTTTTATTTTTGCGAAAGGAGGTCATAATGAGAAAGGTATTGGTTTCATTCGGAATCCTGGCTGCACTCATTTTAATCGTCCCCGCCAGCGCCAGTGCCGCCGACGTGCGCGGCGTAACGGACACCGAAGTGGTGGTCGGTATCACCACCCCGCTTTCGGGACCGGCGGCGCTGTGGGGTGTAACCGGTCTGGGAGCCAAGGCCTGGGCCGATCATATCAATGCCCAGGGGGGAATCCACGGCCGCAAAATCAAGGTGATCTTGAAAGACGACGGATACAATCCTGCCAAGGCCATGGCCAATTTACGGGAGATGAAAAACGAGGTCTTTGCGGTCTGCGGTTTGCTCGGGACGGCCATTGTCAATGCCTCCAAGGATTTTTTCGGCGAAAATAACATCCCTTTAATTACCGCCTATGGAGACGTCCGGATCTGGACCCGAGTGGCCCCGAAATCCTTAAAATATGCCTTTATCACCTACCCGGATTATGAGGACGAGGCCCAATACCTGACCACCTGGGCCATTAAAAACCGGGATGCGAAAAAGGTCGCCGTTTTCTATCAAAATGATGACTACGGCAAAATGGGGCTGGCAGGTGTTAAAAAGGCACTGGCCATCACCGCCGGCAGGGCCAAGTTGGCGGCAGCGGTTCCTTACGAGGTCACCGAGCGGGCCTTGAGTACCCATGCCCTCAAACTCAAGGAATCCGGGGCCGACACCCTTGTCCTTTACACCACCGTTACCCATGCGGCCATCATGACCAAAACAATGGCCAAGGTCGGTTACAAGCCCCAGGTTTTTGCCTCATTCCCGCTGGCCGATGCCATCATGTATAAAGTGGCCGGGCCGACCTGGGAAGGCACCTATGTCGGGATCCCCGGCAACGTCGATCTGCCCGGAAGCGATCCGGCGGCCGACCGGGTGTCGGAAATCCTGGTTAAGTACAATCCCAAACTCCAGGCCAGCACCTTTCTGGCCCTTTTTGGCGCCGCTTCCATGATGCAGCTGGCCGAAGGTCTGCAAAACGCCGGCCCCGACCTGACCCCCGAATCCATGATTGCGGCTATGGAAAAAATATCTGATTGGAAGCCCGAAAATCTGGGCGCCCGGATCAGCTATGGGCCGAACCGCCGCCAGGGCAACAATGCCATTCGCTTAGGCCAGGCCAAAGACGGCAAAGTTGTCGGTGTCGGAACATGGACCATTTTTCAGCCTCATTTTTAAGAATATGGAATTGTTGAACATTCAGAGGCTGTCAATTAGCTTCGGGGGCATCCAAGCCCTGCAGGACGTTGATCTTGAGATTGTTCCGGAAGAAATCCTGACGGTGATCGGGCCGAACGGATCCGGTAAAACGACGCTTTTTAACTGCATCTCCGGGGTTTATCGCCCGGAAAATGGCACGGTTTCTTTTGAAGGGGAGAGCCTTTTGGGGCTCTCCCCGGATGCCGTTGCCCAAAGAGGGATTGCCCGCACCTTTCAGAATCTACGCCTTTTTCTTCACATGACCGTCCTGGACAATCTGATGCTGGGACGGCATATCAAGTTCAATAAAAATCCCTTGAATGCCTATTTGCGAAGGCGCGGCGAAGAACTGCGCCATCGCGCGGTCGTGGAAGAAATTATCGAATTTCTGGATCTGCAGGCTTACCGTCAATCCCGGATCTCCGATTGTCCTTACGGTGTTCAGAAAAGGTGCGAGATCGGCCGTGCCATCGCCATGGAGCCGCGCCTGCTCCTGTTAGACGAGCCCATTGCCGGATTGACGGCCGAGGAAAAAGAGGAGTCCGCCTACCACATTACCGAAATCCGCGGGCGCTATAAAACCGCCATCCTTCTGGTGGAGCATGACCTCAAGATCGCTTCCCGCCTGGCGGACCGCATGGTCGCCTTTGATCATGGGGAACTGATCGCCCGGGGCACGCCCGAAGAAGTCCAAAAATCCCCCGCCGTCATTCAGGCGTACCTGGGGGATGAATAAAAAAGGTCCGTTGTCAATTGTCCGTTGTCCGTCGTCGAAGCGGAGAACGGATCATCATAAACAACGGACAACGGACCACTGACAACGGACAATTTTATGGAACCTTTGCTGAAAATCGCCACCATCGAGACCCTGTACTATGACCGCATCTATGCGCTGCACGGGCTTTCGCTGGAGGTCAAGGAAAAAGAGATCTTCACGGTTCTCGGACCCAACGGGGCCGGCAAAACGACCCTGTTAAAGACCATCGCCGGCCTGCTCAAGGATCAGCCCAAAAAAGGTACGATCGAATTTATGGGCAAACGTATCCATCGCCTGGCACCGGAACGGGTTTCCCGTTTGGGAATCGTCTATGTGCCCGAAGATCGGGGATTGTTCCGCGAGTTGACGGTGCGGGAAAATCTGGAGCTGGGCTGCTGGGGCCGCAAGGACTCGCAACTGGCTGCGGACTTCGATTTTATCTACGAAATTTTCCCGATCCTGAAAGAACGCGCCGGCCAGGAGTCGGAAACCCTTTCCGGCGGGGAGCAGCAGATGCTGGCCATGGCCCGGGCCATGCTGCGCCGGCCCAAGCTCCTGATGCTCGATGAACCTTCCCTCGGGCTGGCGCCCATGGTTGCGCGCCAGGTCTACGACGCCCTGTTGAAAATCAGCCAGGCCGGCACCACGATTCTGTTGGTGGAGCAAAATGCCAAACTGGCGCTGAGTATCGCCACTTTCGGCTACATCATGGAATCCGGCCGCATCGTTCTCGAAGGAACGCCCGCGCAGCTTCAGGAAAACGAGGATGTGCAGGAGCTTTACCTGGGAGTCGGCAAGGAGACCACTTCACCCAAGGGCTGGCGGCTTTATAAAAAAAGGAGGACATGGTAATGGCGACTACGGCAGCCACCCTCCCCCACCTGTTTTTTCAACAGGTCCAAACCCAACACAACCGCATTGCCATGCGGCGCAAAGAGTTCGGCATCTGGAATCGTATCACCTGGGACCAATACGGTAAACTGGTCAAAAAGACCGCCGCCGGTCTCATTGAGGCCGGACTGCAGCCCGGTGACCGGGTGGCGATTCTAGGCGACAACCGGCCCGAATGGCTTGTGTGCCATGTGGCCACCATGGCCATCGGCTGTGTGACCTGCGGTGTATACTCCACCAATGCGCCGGAGCAGGTGGCCTATGTGGTCGGGCACTCGGAATCCAAACTGCTTTTTGTCGAGAATGAAGAACAGGTGGACAAAGTGCTCCAGATTTATCCGGATCTGGAACAGCTCAAAAAGGTGGTGGTCTGGGACCCCAAAGGCCTGTGGGGCTTTTCCCATGAGGGGATTATATTTTATGACGAATTTCTCCAGAAGGGAGAAGATTACCTCCAGCATTATCCGGCCTGCGTCAACGAGCGCCTGGATGGGATCGATCCCCAGCAGACCGCCATGATGATCTACACATCGGGAACCACGGGCCGCCCCAAGGGGGCGATGATCAGCCACCATAACATTATCGGCCTTACGGCTTCACTGAACCAGGCTGTCGGCTTCCGCCGGGAAGACGAACTGCTGTCATATCTGCCGCTGGCCCATATTTATGAAAATTTCCTCTCTGTTTTCCAGGCGATCTATAATGGCGGAACCGTTAATTTTGTTGAAAGCCTGGACACCTTGCCCATGAACCTGCGGGAAGTATCGCCCACAATTTTTTGCAGTGTCCCCCGGATTTGGGAAAAATTCATGTCCATGATCGAAATCCGGATGGCAGATTCGACCATCGTCAAGCGGGCTTGCTATCGGCTGGCGGTACGGGTCGGTATGCGCTGGGTGCGCACGGGCAAAGGTTCCGGCCAGCGGTTTCTATGGGGCCTGGCCTATTGGCCCCTTTACTTCCTGGTGCTCTGCCATCTCAAGCGACAGCTGGGGCTGGAGCGGGTGCGCTATGGTGTCTGCGGTGCCGCCCCGGCCTCGCCAGAACTCTTTGAATTCTACAATGCCCTGGGCGTGCCGTTGCGGGAGGGTTACGGCCAAACGGAGTCCACCGGGGTCATCGCAATCCAGGGGATGGACAACCCGCGGCTGGGATACGTCGGCGAACCCCTTCCGGGGGTGGAGGTCAAAATTGCCGAGGACGGCGAAATTCTGGCCAAGGGTGTCAATGTCTTCCAGGGGTATTATAAAAACCCGGACCTGACGGCGGAAACCATCAAAGACGGCTGGCTGCACACCGGCGATGTCGGCGCCCTGGAAGACGGGCATCTCAAAATCATGGACCGCAAAAAAGACATCATCATCACCGCCGGCGGAAAAAACATCACCCCGGCGTTCATCGAAAACAAACTGAAATTCAGTTCCTATATCCAGGACGCCGTCGTTATCGGTGACCGTCGCAAATTCCTGACCGCCCTGATATTGATCGATGAAGACAATGTCACCAAATACGCCCAGGACAACCGGATCCCTTTTACCACCTTTGCCGATCTGACCCAGAATGAGGAAATCCAGAAGCTGATTAATCGGGAAGTACAGGAAATGAATAAAAACCTGTCCAAGGTCGAAACCATCAAAAAATTCGCTTTACTGCCGAGGCGGTTCTATGAAGAGGACGGCGATGTAACGCCAACCAAAAAGGTCAAGCGCGCCTTTCTGGAAAAACGATATGCGGAGATGATCGAGCAGATGTACAAACGCTAGATAGGTTCAGGGTTCAAGGTTCAGGGTTACTCTGAAATTTCCGAATTGTCTGCAACCTTTGAACCTTTGAACGTTGAACCCTGAACCTTTAATCAAGGTAAACAGAATGGATCTCATCGAAAGTTATAAAGAAGAACTCCAACTGATCCGCAAACCATGGGCCCGAATCTGGGTGGGTGCCTTTGTGCTCTGCCTGGTGCTGCTTCCCTGGTTTGCACCGGAACACGTTGCCTACATCGCCACCATCATATTTATTTACAGCATCGGCGCACAGGGCCAAAACCTTCTGATTGGCTATACCGGTCAGATATCCTTTGGCCAGGCCGGCTTTCTGGCCATCGGCGCCTTTATGTTCGGCCACATGAATCAATGGGGGATTCCCTGGCCCTTTGGCGTGCTGGCAGCGGGTCTGGCGGCAGGGCTATTCGGCATTCTCGTCGGATTCCCGTCACTGCGCCTCAAAGGGCCTTACCTGGCCATCGTTACCATGGGCTTCGGCATTGCGGTGTATCAGATCTTTGTCAACTCGGAGCTGCTTTCCGGCGGCCGCATGGGATTGACCATCAAGAAATTGACGCCTCTGTTTGGGATGTCGGACGTCGTCTTTAATTATTACTTTAATTTTCTGATTGCCCTGGCGTTTACCCTGCTGTCATATAATATCATATCCTCCTACATGGGACGCGCCTTCATCGCTATTCGCGATAATGATATCGCTGCCGAGGTTCTCGGGGTCAATCTAACCCGGTACAAACTGCTGTCATTTGCTATCAGCTCCTTTTACACCGGTGTTCAGGGAGCGCTTTATGCCCTTTTGTTGGGGTATCTCGAACCCAATATGTTTACGTTCATGGAATCCATAACCCTGTTTGTTGCCGTCATCATCGGCGGTCTGGCATCCATCGAGGGGTCCATTATGGGGGCGGCATTCGTGATCCTCGTGCCCCAGATTTTCAGTGAATACAGAGAGCTGGTCCCGGTTGTCTTCGGCGTAACAATTCTTCTTCGGCGTAACAATTCTTCTGGTATTGATTTTCGAACCGCTGGGACTCAACGGCCGCTGGTTGAAAATGAGGCTGTATTTCCGCAATTGGCCGTTTCGGTAGGCTGAATGGTGATGTATTGCTAACATAAAATAATAATTGCTGATAAGTGAGTATTTAAGAATTAAGTTGGTGGTTAGAGGTTGGAGGTTGGAGGTTGGAGGTTGGAGGCTGAAGTTCAGAGGGTTCAGGCCTCAAACCTAAAGCGAAGCGCTCCTCAAACCTCAAACAGGCGGCTATTACTTGATTCAATGCGCATAAACATGACCAAATGTCAAATTTCATGCAATACCTGGTATCCGGACTTGCAACCGGCAGTATCTATGCGCTGGTGGCCCTGGGGCTGGCGCTGATATATCGTTCGACCCGCATCTTGAACTTTGCCCACGGCGATATCACCACGGCGGGCACTTTCTTTGCCTTCATGCTGATGGGATTCGAGCTTCCCTTCATCGTCACCTTTACCCTGGCGCTTTTGTTCGGAGCGGGTCTGGCAATGGCATTTTATTTCTGCGTCCTGATCCCGGCCCAGCGCCGCGAAGCCAACCAGCTGAGCCAGATCATTCTGACCCTGGGACTGGGCCTGATCATCCAGGGACTGGTCGCCTATTTCGGTGGCACCCAACCCCAGGATTTCCCCTTCCCTTTATCGGATTTGACAACATACACCATGGGCACCGTGGTTATCAGCCAGCTGAGTCTCGGCACCATTGCCGTCGGTCTGCTGGTCTGCGTGCTGCTGTATCTGCTGGTGCAAAAAACACGCCTCGGGCTGGCGATGCGGGGCACATCAGAAAATCTTCCAGCCGCCCAAACCATGGGGATCCCCACCCGCCAGATCCTGGCCTTGAGCTGGGGGCTGGCCGCCCTGCTGGGTGTTCTGGCCGGCATCTTCCTGGCACCCACCTTTTTACTGGATCCTTTCTTTATGCTGGAACCATTTTTAAAAGGATTTGCAGCCGCCATCCTCGGGGGGCTGAACAGCCTGCCCGGTGCCATCGTCGGCGGTGTTATTATCGGCGTGTCCGAGAGCCTGGCGGGCGGATACATTTCCGTGGCCTTTAAGAACACCCTGGCCTTCCTGATTATTATCCTGGTATTGCTGGTAAGGCCTGAGGGGCTTCTAGGCAAAGAGTTCAAGGAGCGCGTCTAAAAGCCATCGCTAATGGGTCTCTAAGGGTCCATGGCGGCGTTGCGATTTAGCTTAAAATGCTCACGTACTGCATGTACGCTCCGCTTTTAACCTAAATCGGCGCCTTGCCCTGAACCCTTAGAGACCCGTTAGCGATGGCTTTTAACTTTTGGATTCCTTCCTAGTTTTTGACAATTGGGGATCCATGATATATACATAAGGCATTACAAAATGGTCACAATCTTTAGATGTCTCGCTTTTGCTGCACTCTCACTTTTTTAAAAGGAGAACCTTACAATGCGACAACATTGGACAATCTTAGCCTTCGCCTTTCTGGCGCTGGTAATCTTTTCCTTCTCGGCCTGCACCAAGTCAAAAATAAGTTCTACGCCCTCCTCTACGACAAGCGAGGAAGAGGAGGCTCGCAAAAGGGCCGAGGAAGAAGCCAGGCAAAAGGCCCTCAGGGAAGAAACCCTCAGGGAAGAGAGCCTGAGCGAACAGCAGGCCCAAGAGCGGGTGGAATCCGAGAGATCCATGTTCGAAAACGACGATATTTATTTTGAATTCGACAGTGTCCGGCTATCTCCCGAAGCACAGGAAATATTGACCCAGAAGGCCGCCTGGCTGCGCCAAAACCCCGGTGCCAGGGTGACCATAGAAGGCCATTGTGATGACCGGGGAACCAATGAATATAACCTTGCCCTGGGCGAGGGCCGCGCCCAAAGTGCCCGCGATTTCCTGGTGGATCTGGGTATCAAGGAGTCAAGGCTTACGGTTATCAGCTATGGCGAAGAGCGCCCCATCGCCAAAGGCCAGGACGAAGATGCCTGGGCCAGAAACAGACGCGCGCACTTCGTAATTGAGGAATAAGGCTCCGGAATGCAGGTCCCAGGGTTTTGATGGAATTCGGATTAACCAATGTTGGAGTAATGGAGTATTGGAGTGGTGGAGTAATGGAATAGACTGATCCTGAAATTTCAGATGCCCATTATTCTATCTTTCATAAGGGTCTTTTTTCAGAAACATCTGAACGCCATACAATACTCCAGTACTCCATTACTCCATTACTCCCCAGTGTAATATTCCCCGGATTACAACTTTCAAACTTAAGACCTTCGGAGACTAGTTCTTAGCCCTATGCCTACATCCATCGCCTATTTTATCTCATCCCACGGTTTCGGTCACGCCGCCAGGGCAGCGGCGGTGATGCAGGCCACCGCAGAATATCTCCCCGAGGTCCAATTTGAGGTGTTCACAACCGTGCCGTCCTGGTTTTTCAAGGATTCTTTATCCATTCCTTTCAACTATCATCACCACTTAACAGATTTGGGCCTGGTACAAAAAGCGCCTTTTCAAGCCGACCTCGGAGATACCCTGCATTGTTTGGAAGAATTCTATCCGATTAGTCCAAGGCGATTGGACGAGATGTCCGAGACGATCCGACAGCTTGAATGCCGGATCATCATTTGTGACATCGCGCCCATGGGCCTGCTGATTGCCAAACACATCGGCATTCCCTCTGTGCTGGTGGAAAATTTCACCTGGGATTGGATTTATCAACAGTATTCAACCGCCAACAAAAATATCAACAAATATATTAAATATTTAAAACCTATCTTTGAATCGGCTGACTATCATGTTCAAACCAAACCGATATGCAGCCCCAAATCCGCAGACCTGGAGACCGAGCCTGTCAGCCGTAAACCCAAAACACCCAGGGATCAAATCCGCCAGCGCCTTGGTTTGCTCCCAGACCGAAATATGATATTGATCACCACGGGCGGCATCCCGCAAGCTTATCGGTTTCTTCCCCGGTTGGAAGAATTGAGCGAATTCACCTTTGTGTTGCCGGGTGCCGGCCCGGCTGTAGATAAAAGGAAAAATGTGATTATTTTGCCCCACCGATCGGACTTTTATCATCCGGACCTGGGCATCGCCTCCGATGCCGTCATCGCCAAAGTCGGATACAGTACGCTGGCCGAAGTATACCATGCCGGGGTACCTTTTGGATACGTGGCGCGGGCAAACTACAATGAGTCCGGCCCGATGGTCCGTTTTATCAAACAGCATATGCCCGGATTCGCGGTGGAAGAATCGGCGTTTTTTAGCGGCGAATGGATGGATAGAATTACGGAACTGTTAATGCTTCCCCGGGTGAATCGGCAAGGGCCGAACGGCGCGAAGCAAATAGGTGAATTTATTCTTTCTGTTTTATAGCGGTTGAAAAAACGTTGCGTTATTCAAACGTTTTGTTGGGACCACCTATACCAGTCGGAATGTTTCTATAAAAAGCAGAATAAAATGATTCGAAAAATTATTTCAGGCGGACAAACAGGCGTGGATCGGGCTGCACTGGATGCGGCCATCAAACTGGCGGTCGCCCATGGGGGCTGGATCCCGAAAGGCAGGCTCACCGAAGACGGTCCGCTGCCGGACATATACAAACTGAAGGAATCCCGGAGCTCCGGCTATGCCGAGCGCACCGCCCAAAACGTGCAGGATGCCGATGGCACTCTGATCATCTCGCGCGGTCCGCTGACCGGCGGCTCCGAATATACCCGTGAGATGGCTGTCAAACACAAGCGCCCCTGGCTTCACATTGATCTAAGCCAGATGGCGGCTTTCCAGGCGGCCAGCGTTATCAACCTGTGGGTTCTGCAAAACGAAATCGAAATTTTAAATGTGGCCGGCCCACGGGCCAGCAAAGATCCTGGCATCTATCCAGAAGCCTTGAATATTATCGAAAGTGCCTACTATCTGGGCCTGGCCGAGACCAGCATGTCCGGCGCGGGCAACTTAAAGGAGCTGATGCAATCCCAGGCCGAGCCGGCGGCGGCACCGCGAACCGTCGCTGAGGCCGTGGATCGACTGCTGTCAAACATGCCGCTAAAGGATAAAATCACGGTTGCCAACATGTCCCACGACGAGCTTCCCAATCTCCATTTGACCCTGGGGGGATATATTCTGAATAACTTCGATCTCCTGTTGGGCAATTGGGAATTGATGAAATCCTGCCGGGCCAGGTCCGAAAGCCCCCTGCAACACGAGGAAGATGCCGTCAGCATCATTTTAGACGCCCTCTGGGAGAAGCTGCAGCAGACGCACAAATTGAGAATCGTAAAATAGAGTTTCACTTCCAGTAATGGCTTGTGAATAATTTTCTTAATAATCGACAATGAAATTCCAAATGACAGGCACCAAATTTCAAATAAATCTCAAATCTCAATATTCAATGACCAAAACATCGGCGGTTGAAGCGATCTTGCAAGTTCATGGGCGGATTTGGAATTTGTCGTTTTGGTCATTGTGATTTGTTTGTTATTTGTAATTTGTGATTTGGAGTTTAGGGAGTGAATACATTCGCGACCAAAAACCGGACAGACGGTAAAAAGGAACATCCATTATGACGGATATATATCTGCGTTTGGCCCAACACCTTCAAGATCTGATCATGGGGTATCCCTATAACGACGCGCTGATTGACCTTCTCAAAGAGATGTTCGATCCGACGGAAGCAGAAGTCGCATTGGCCATACCAAACAACCTTGAGCCACTGGAGGTTGTCAGCCCGCAGACGATTGCAGCACGCTGCGACCTGCCGGAATCTACCATGACCGAAGCGCTGCAATCCCTTTCCAGCCGCAATATGCTGTATACCCGACAAACCCGGTCAGGGGAAACGGGCTTTGCCCTTTTACAGGTCGGATACGGCATCCCCCAGACCTTTTTTTGGGGCGGCCAACAAGACGAAAAGGCCCGGCGCATGGCCAGGCTCGTTCTAAATTATTATGGCGGTCTATTTTATTCGTGCTACCGAATTGGATGAATGCATCGGCTGCGGGGCCTGCGCCGATATTTGTCCCGTGGATGCCGTAACCATGGCCAATGAGCGTCCGGTCGTTGATAATGATTGGTGCATCGGCTGCGGTGTTTGTGCCGTGTCCTGTCCGGCGGAGGTAATTTCCATCAAACGCCGCCTGGAACGCCAGGCACCTGAATCCTTCACCCATTTGCATCAGCAAATAAAGCAGGAAAAAGGATTAGAATTAGAATAGGCAAATTTTTTGTCAAATTGAACAAATCCGGAAGAAAATTGACCAAAATGAGTGAAAGTATGAAATTAATGTCATAATAATAAGTAAAATTTTCCACAATTCTACCGCCCGTTCCCACCGCTGTTTAATTTCCGCTGGCGCTAAGTGACTAAAATCATTGATCCCAAAAATTCCGATTTGCGCTGGCATAAAGCTTGCTACCTAAGGCACCCAAGTGAGCGAAATTTTTTCTAACGCCCTGTTCCATATTTTCCAATTTACGGTTTAAAAAATACTTTTTCTGAGTCAACCCTGGCCAATGTAAAGCCCTGAGACATTGCCCGGGTCGTTATGAATCTTGAGCATACGCGCCAATATTTGGCTGAATAGGAGAAATGGATTTGGATGTGACAGATGCTGAGGTGACCATACATGATAACGGTGGCGCCAGGTCCGGGCAAGAACGAAGAAAAAGTAAACAAAAATATCAAGGGGTAGAAAGAAGATCCGGCGAAGATCGAAGAAAGCTGAATGATCGGCGGAGCGTTCTGACCCGGCGACAAGCCCCCGATCGCCGTATCAAAACCCCTTGCTGGGACGGTAGTCGTATTGAGCGGCGCGATGCGTTTCGATAAAATTTATCAGGCACAGTACCTGGAACACCTTAAGGAAGGATCCCGCTGTCCAATGCCCAACAACGATCAAAGAACTTCCGAACGCTTTAATTGCGAGGCACCTGTCGTCATCGAAGATTGCCATACGGGCGCACAATATGACGGCAGCATATACAATTACAGCAGAGGGGGAATGTATGTCGAGTTGGACCAACCCCTGAGGCCGGGTTCACACGTTCGCATCCTAATGGAAAAAAGGACGGCTGAGGATCGCTCGGGAAGCTGTCTGGCACAGACGGTCTGGTGCAAAGAGATTCCCGGCGCCGTCGTACTCTACGATTACGGTATCGGTGTGCGGTATGATCTGGACGTCAACAGTCCGAATTACATAAATAGATTCCACGTCATCGACGGTGGAGCAAACAATAAGAAATTCAAAAGCCACTAACTGTTGCACCAGCAAAACGTCAGTTAATCAAGCCCCTCCAGGCGCCATCCGGATGGCTGCTCAACCGAGCAAAGGGCAGGGCCGTCCAATCATCAAGCCATTCGGATGGCGTTTCCATTATTCACCAATATCTCAAAAAAAAGTCCCCGTCAAAAACTGATATGATTTGCGCTTCCCAGCCGTGGTTGGAGGTATGAGGTTCGAGGTTGGAGGCTGAAAATCAGAATGTTCTGGCCTCAAACCTCCAACCTCTATCCTAAAACCCCCTCTTGACTATCGAAGCTTTCAGGATTATCCCTTCTAACAATAGCCGATTAAGGTTTGCTGCCATATCCATAGTCCAATAACCAATAACAAATGGAATAACTCAAGACATGCCATCAGAAACCATCATACCCCTGTTTCCTCTCGGTTTGGTTATGCTTCCCCAGATGCCGCTGCCGCTGCACATCTTTGAAGAACGCTA
>WOR8_10001038_pt1 | contig 28351 bp, 24 predicted proteins | sample DeeMarSeWOR38_10_FD_19890 | JGI IMG/M metagenome (IMG submission 19890) | reverse complement strand
TCTTTACCGAGATGACGGATGGCATACAAGTGTATGCCTTCTTGGAAGGAGCAATTAACAGAGGAATGGGCGACTATGAGAGCCTCAAAACACATTTGTTAACCGGAAGTGGTATCCCTGATAGAGACTTTGATAGATATCTAACAGAACAGACCAAGAAACCAGAAAAAGATGGTATCGATTGAGCTCTCTCTTCCCTTCTTTTTCCAGTTCTCAAACTCGTAAGAGGTAGATGCCGGCAGGGTCGAGTGAACAGAAACCTTTCCCCTCTCTACCTCTGTTGAGCACCCTTTCTCTTTTGCATTCGTTTACTTCGATTTGCATGTATACCAATACAGATAATGTCCTGCTTCAAGTACTCCCAAGATAACTAATGAGTCCAGATAAGAAACCAGCCAGCAAGATTGTCCAGGTTGATCTGACCGAATTCCATTCTGAGTTGACACCTACACAGCGTGCAGACCTACTCAAGATCCTACAGGCTCGTTTTGAGAACAACATAAAGCGCCACAAAGGTATTGACTGGTCTGAAGTTCATATAAAACTACAATCAAATCCTGAAAAGCTGCGGTCACTCTATGCAATGGAAAGTACTGGTGGTGAACCAGATGTTGTTGGTCACGATACAACCACCGGTGAATTCGTATTCTATGACTGTTCTGCTGAAACCCCGGATGGCCGCAAGAATATGTGTTACGACCGTAAAGCTCAGGAAACACGAGAGAAGAAAGGAGTATATCCAGCTGGAAATGTCATTGATCTGGCGGAGGCTATGGGCATTGAGCTCCTAACGGAACAACAATATCGAGAATTACAGAAACTTGGGGATTTCGATACAAAGACATCGAGTTGGGTGAAAACACCTTCTGACATTAGAAAGCTTGGCGGTGCAATATTCTGTGATCGCCGCTACAACACTGTCTTCGTATATCATAACAGTGCGCCATCTTTCTATAGCGTCAGAGGATTCCGTGGCTCGTTAAGGGTCTAAATCTTACTTTGAATCCTCCACTTCCTTGAGCTTCGGATGGTTCCTCATCGCACGAGGTCCAGAATTTCATCCAAAACCTCGTGCCACTGTTTCTCCTTCATGTTTGGGAAAGACCAATCTGCATGTGGCTGATAATAGCGCCCCAGGGCAATCTTTGTCAGATGAGTTCCAAAGTTCATGGCTGCAGATAGTAGCGTCCATTGCATGTAGTACGGGATACCATATATCAAGATCAAATCGTGAGGCCCCTTTCCATGGGGCCCCAGCCACGATTCATCCTGAAGGTAGTTTGCCAATTCCATTGCACCCATTGATTTGCCGTCCTCAAACCCCTTCTCAATGAAGGCCTTAATTGTACCTCCAGTCGCCACGACAGGTATCTTTCCAGCTTGTGAAAGTGCTATTGCATAGTCAATCATGTCCCCCTTCCCATGTTTCATGTTGACAGCATCTGATCCCACAATCAGTAGAGGTTTCTTTGATTTCGTGAAGGTTCTTTTCAGTTGGGCGGCTTTATTGAGCGACTTTGCACTATCAGGGCCGCAAATCTCTCCTGTCTGCCATGGTACAGGTTTCATCACCACTATGTACCACCTCGCATAACCAGCTCTTTGAGAAGCGTTGGATCTGGAATTGTCTTCTCTTTCCATTTGTTCTCCTTCATCTGAACCAGAATCTTCTCCTTCAATGTGATTGGAATGTCTGATTCACGACGAATGTATTTCCAGACATCTTCTGGGAAGAATCCATAGTGTGTTTCATGGATGTCAATGTAATGGCTCAGTTTGATGGATCGCCCTCTGCTTGTATCATTGGGTCTAATGCAGAGCTTTGCAGTCATCACATTAGCTTCTGCGACAGTTTCAGCGGCATAAAATAGGTGTTCAGGACCAGGTGCTGTTACTACGCGTTCTCCAGTGCGCGCATCGTAGACAGTCCAAGCCTGTTCATCTTCGACCTTACCGAGTAGCATCCTGCGATATTTGGAACCATGTGGTCCCACAATCACAGGAACCCCAAGTCTCCAGAATCCTGCTGCTATGGATGCGGCTTTTTGCGACATTGCACCCCATGAGATACCTACTGCTCCAACACGATTGTGGATGTAGTCTGCAATTTCCGCATAATTACCACGCAGGTTTCTCTTGGCAAAAATCGCGGCAATCTTGATTGCAGCACCAGCGATGTGAGGGTTAGAAACGCATGAACCAACATTGATCACACAACCTGCATCAAACTCACCACCACGTCGCTCGTAGATCGATTGTCCATTCTCATCTTTCACAATACCAGCTGACATAGCTGCACATCCAGATGTGACGATGATGTAGCGACGTTTGGCAAACTCCTCTGCCATGTCATGCACATCCTCTCCGCCACCAGGATAGTTTGCACAACCAACATGAGCAATCACTCCAGGTATCTCACCAAAGACAATGGGTTGCCCAACACTACGGATCTCGGTGTCCTGGATTGCACCTCTGCCTGTTCGAAGCTTGTATATTTCCTCTTTGCAATCTTTTTCTGCTGCTACAACCATCCAACTGTGTAAATCATAGCCATTGGGACATGCAGATTCGCACCGTGCACACCCAATACAGTTTCGGTAGACATCACGTAATGGTTCGAAGTTTCCCAGCTGCGCAGCCAGAACAGCCTCCATTATTGGTTGGTTATTTGGACACGACCGAATGCACTCGCTACATTTCTTACAATCTTGAGCCATCTTCTGGATTTGCTTTTTTGTCGGAAAGAATTTCATCTTCCTTCTCTTTGGCATGACAGCAAGAGCAACTTTGGTTGCCACGGCTCCAACCTTGTGATGGTCATGGATGTATACGCCAGGCAGCTTCCCTGATACAAGGTCTTCCACAATTGAGTCGATGGTATCGTCAGACCTGTCCGTGAGTCCCATAACAGCCTTGTCACTGGTTGAGATGACTGGTGCCTTTACTTTTTGAGCCTCATTGACAACGTCAGTCCTTACACATTGTTCGTCAACCACTACGACATCTGCCTTACCGCTTCGTATATACCGAAGCTGCCATGAGATCGGTCCAACAACCTTGGCGCTTGGATCACGCCGTGTGATATCCCAAGCGGTACAACACATCCCACCCACCTCAACTTGTCCTCCGAGTTTTTTCTCAGCTATATAATCAGTTATCGAGGCTGCTGGTACAATGTTATGACCAATAGTCAGAATGATTGCCTTGTTTGTATCCATCATGCCTATACCTGAGTCAACAAGTGGCGCTTCTGGGTCAGCCTGTGGAAAATCTAAAGTCGAAATCTGAACAAGATCTGCAATCTCCATGCTTATTTGATCAATCATGCCAACATGGAGTACCTTGCTCTCAAAGTCCAACCAGCTTCCCTCTTGACCAGTATGTACTGCTGAGAGCGTATGTGCCAGTTGACTCTCACAATAGTCAAGAATGATACTTGCATCCTCAAGAGTTCTAGGTCGCATTCCTGTTGCCAATCGTGAAACAGGTGCGTGTATTTCAGTACCAGGCCCTTGAATAAGATTGGTCTGAGGACCGTACTCATCAATTAAGTGGTCAACTAAGTGTCTTGCATGAGCCAAGTGTGCTGCATTGCCTATATTCGCTGCTGCAAGCACAATCCTTGCCTGCTGCCCTTTCATGTCAAGCCCACAAGCACCACGTTTGTCACCGGAGAGGTCACATTTCCCAAATGTACACAAGCAACAGACCTGACAATAGGGCATGTATGATGGTTTGTATTTTGACAAGAGCTTGTGATCCCAGGACCGGAGATCAGTTGGACTTGGCATTGGGGTGGGGCCCATTGGCTCATCCCATTCATCATCCACGATCTGACCGATTCGGACCTCAAGACCTTTGAAGACACCAAAAACAGTTTTTGCTTCATCAGCTTTCAAGTGTGCTTTCTTTTTCATATTTCTCAAATCCTAGTGTTTTACTGATGCATTGATTTCTATGACAATGACGTGTGACAACAATTGTTCCTCCCAAGTCACAAAGGCGTAGAATTGCCCTCCCCAAGTATGACTTCTATCACAGAAATCATTGCGATACTTTCCATCACTTATATGAATCATGATTCGAAAAAACTTGATGAATCAATATTCATAAAAATCTTTCTGATTTGATTTTGTGCATTTGTCATGAATATTCCATCAGCGTAGTGCGTTTCTTTCTAGGACCTCGACAGGTTAATTAGTACGTGTAGATTCTTCCAGGTTCAAGGGAATATGAGGAGTTAAGATGAGGAGTCATTATCTTACCGTCATAATTGTAGCGTTGTTACTGGGTTCTGTTTCTTGCTCTGTCTTGTATGTTACAACACAGACTGGACTACATGATCTCGGTGATGAATCTCTTCAAAGATCGACAACGTTGTCTGAATCCTCACTTGAAACACTGACTTCGAGTGACACCCAACACCTCTTCATCGAGAATAAAGGTCAGTTTGGCATATCAAACATCGACTTCTATTACTCGATTCTGGGAGGATTTGTAGGATTATCAGAGAGTCAGGTCATTGTCTGGTTCTCTGACAGAAATGAGAGAATCACCTATTCCTATGTGGAATCCAATTATGTAGAGCCACAAGGTGTATCTGAATCGAATCACTACACGAATTATTTCCTTGGAAACAGAGGCACATTCACAAATATTCGGAGCTACAACTCAATCAAATATCCTAATCTTTGGGATGGAATTGATCTAGTCTTCAAGACCACACTCCAAGGATTGAAGTATGAGTTCCATGTATCACCACATTCTGATCCCTCTGACATCTTAGTTCAATGCAAGGGCCATGAAAGAATGGAAGTTGAAAGAAGTACACTGAAATTGTTCACTAATGAGTTCAGTCTTGTTGATGATGGATTAGTAGTTCTTCAGAATGATATGGTGATAGATTCTCGATTCATCCCTTTGGATGACTCAACCTATGGATTTGATATTGGTCCTTATGATATCGAAGAAACTCTAGTCATAGATCCTCTGATTTATTCCACTTATGTTGGAGGATCCAGCAATGACGAAGCACATTCAATATCAATTGATGACGAAGGAAACGTCTTTGTAGTAGGCGAAACTGATTCAACGAATTTTCCAACGGAGTCTTGGTACGACAATGAAACAAATGGTGCTCTAGATTGTTTTGTAATGAAATTCAACGCAACTGGAAATGGACTCATCTACTCTACATACATTGGAGGCACTCTGGATGATTTTGCCTATTCTCTTTGTGTTGATTCATATGGCGATTCGTATGTAACTGGAATGACATTGTCTTCAGACTTCCCAACAGCCAATGCATTAGATGATTCATATTATGACAATGACGAAGCATTCGTCTTCAAGCTTAATTCAACTGGAAATGGGCTCATCTATTCTACATTCTTTGGAGGATGGAGTGATGATATTGGCCAGGGTATTGACGTCGATTCTCAAGGGAATGCTCATGTTGTTCTTATGACAGGATCCTGGGATTTACCAGCTGTCAATGCATATGACGATACAGAAGGCGACTCTTGGGACACCTATGTCTTCAAGCTTAACTCAACAGGGAATGGATTACTCTATGCAACATATGTGGCTGGAAGTGCTATGGATCAACCTCATGATCTCACCTTGGATGAAGATGGGAATGCCTACGTTTGTGGGCGAACTGGAGTTGGAGACTTTCCAAGAGTCAATGCATACGACAGTACTGCGAATGGAGACTGGGATGTCTTTGTCTATAAACTGAACTCAACTGGAAATGGACTCATTTACTCAACCTTGGTAGGTGGTAACCATCAGGATTGGGCTGCAGGTATAGCCCTTGATGAGGATTGTAATGCATATGTCACTGGTACGGCATGGTCTGTGAATTTTCCACAAATCAATACGATCTACACACCTGACCCTGAAGCACCCTTTGATACAATGGCATATGTATTCAAGTTGAACAGCGCAGGTGATGATCTCATCTATTCGAGTCTAATTGGGCATGGAAGTGCAGTTTATGATTGTGAGGGAACTCCAATTGAAATTGATGCATATGGAAATGCATTTGTTGCAACCACTACTAGCTCTGGATACTTCCCCGTAGTCAATCCACTGATGGCACGACCTGGGAGTTATGATGGAATCGTTCTCCAGCTCAACGCAACAGGTAACGGACTTATCTATTCCACCTGGATTGGGGGATCTGCCTCGGATTACTGTCGTGCTATCGCAATAGACTCTACTGGAACTGCATATGTCGCTGGAAAGACCTATTCTGACGACTTCTATACAGAGAGTCCATATGATGGCAGTTTCAGCGGATCCTCGGATGCATTCCTAGCAAAGCTAACAGATATCGGAGATACAACCGGACCTGAAATACAGACTTCACACAGTCCTGAAATTCCCGTTTCAACGGATGATGTGACGATAACCGCTTCAGTATATGATCAGCATGGAGCAATATCTGTAATATTGGAACACTCCATAGATCTTGGGGTGAGTTGGCATAATACTACTATGACCCCAAGTGGCAGTGTCTGGACTAGTACTATTCCTGCCCAACCAACGGACACTGAAGTTTGGTTCAGAGTCTATGCCCAAGATAGTCGAAACAACTGGGCTGTATCATCAATTGACACATATGTAGTAGGCGAAGTGACAACCACTCCGACTACAGTCACAACAACCACACCCACCATACCAACAGGTCAAGGATTAGATTCAATCTTATTGATGTCTGTTGCTGGAGTTGTTGTTCTCATTGTAGTGATTGTTGTTGTCAAACGCAAACAGTCCTGACATTCGATGAAATCAACATTCTGAATATTTGGTAGAACCATTTCATATGACCTAGCTACTGAGTTTTTGAATCATCATCTTTTGAGGTCTTATCAATGAGTTGACCATCAGACTTGCGCTTTCTCTTCAGTCCCTTCTTTGTCGCCTTAATTGGAACTTGGAATGTGTGTCTGAGACCATCAACCGTTGAAACAGTTCTGACATTTCTTCTTGTTTCTGCAATCAACGCTTCAAGAACCAACCTCTCTTCTACTTCTCCTGGTTCTTTCACAAATGCAATCCTATGTATAGCATAGATGCCAATAATGGCTGAAATAACAAAGAGAAAATCAATCCCTGAAAGACGATATGCAGGGATGAGGGTATAAAGTTCTCCGCCTATCCACCAAGAGATGGATAGATCGATTGTGTGGGGGGCAAAAAGATCAGCAAGAATACCTGCAGTAATCGGAGCGATTGTTCCCACTAGTGCTATCACAGAACCACGTGCTGCAAGATAGGACGGGGACTCACCACGAGGTGCCAATCTCATTCCAATATTGTTAGTGCTCAAATGAACACCTGCTGCAGAAAATCCATTGATGACGTGAATAACGATTATCAAGGGTATGAGAAAACCATATTCTCTCGCAATTGAGCTAAAAGTCCAAAGAAAGGTTCCAATCACAAAGATTGGTAGGGTTACTTGGAGAATTGATTTGTTACTGAACCGGTCCGAAAGACGCCCCCAGAGTCGAAGAAATACTACGCTTGTCAGTTGAGTTAATGCTACCAAACCAGCCACAAATGCAATTTCCAGACCAAGAATATCCTCACTCAAGAGATAGACTGTGAAGAACGGCCCTGCAAATGAAGTACTCAATTCCCATGCAGCTGAGAATTTCAGTAGGTTGCTGTAGTTCTCATCTTTGAACGGCTCAGCCAGTAGTTTTGAGTAACTGACTTTTTCCTGGCGAGTTTTCATTGGCGGTTCTGGAGCGGTTCTTGTGAAGTAGATTGCAATCATCCCTGAAAGAAAGGCGATGAAAAAGATGATCGAATATCCAGATAATTGAGCGAACGTATCAGTAGGACTTGCATTTGTAATCCAGTTGCTGATGAAATATCCTCCAAGAAGTGATACTACTATTGACATCAGACCCATCAGAGCCATCCTTTTCGAGAAGAACCGACCGAGACGATCGGGAGGAACAAGGTCTCTTAACCATGAGTTCCAACTTGGTGCGCCAAGGGCTGTGAAAGTACTTTGAATGGTCATTGCCCCGATTAGTAATATCAATCCGATTTGTCCTGTCGCAACAAACGGAATCAATGCCATGAAGAGAACCCCAAGCCTGTTTCCAAGTTGGGTAAGGAAGTTTAATCGTCGCCTGTTCCTCATTCGCTCAACAAGAATTATAGCTGGAATCTGTAGGAACTGGGTGACTGAAGGGATTGCAGCCAGTATCCCAATCACCGTATTTGGGGCTTGCAGAAGAAGAGCAAATCCTACGAGAAATACACTCTCTGTGAGTGTCGTTCTCACTTGTACAGCGACACCTTGCTTTATCATCTTACCAAGTGCTTTTTCTGTTTCTTCAGGTGTCAACTCAGGTCGCTGTGTCAAATTTGAGGTTGCTCCCTATCTATTGGATTCAGGAAGCAATACGAACATCTAATGAAGCTTCTCATGTAAAAACGCTTGATTCTTGATTTGAACTTACAATGTTTTCTAAAAATCAAATCAAGCCATTGATTGGATTCAGTTTAGACGTTTTTCTCAAGATCTCCAGTGGTCCTCTCTAAATTCCCACAGTCTTTGACTTGGATTTATCCCAACCGAATTTCTTCGCCTTCTTGAAGGCATGACTTGCATCATCATACTTGCCTTGAATCCAAAGTACAAGACGAAGTTGGTTCCATAATTCAGCATCATTTGGGTTCTTCTCGAGATCCTTCCGAATCCCCCTTTCTGTGTTCAAGTATCTCGATAGTTCTTTTTCGCTCAATGTATGCATGGCTTGCAGAACACCTTGAATGAACTGACCAGGTTTCTTGAGCACATACGACTGAAACTCTGCTGGTGTATCTTTAAGAAATGTATTGATTGCTTCATTTGGCGTATCCTTTTCTCTTCTGAGCTCTCCATCAAGAAGTCTACGTTCATAGTCTGTTTGCATGAAGTTCAGAAGCTCCTCGAGAAGAATCGTGATCTCATCTTCTTCTCCAAGTTCTTCTTGGGCCTCCCTCCATTCGAAATACACTATTTCGGTTCCAACGGTATAGAACGTATTTGGTGTTAGTTTCAATTTCTTAAGGTCATTCAATAGAGTCTTTACAGTGTATGTATTTCTTGAAGGGAATCCACGTTTTTCGTCATTCGTCATTTGGGCACCTCCTGATGATTCAACATAAACCAATCATTTGTATTTTCGATATTTAGGTTTGTTATTTTCGTGTTTGAATACTATTAAGGATTGTAAATAACAGGGTCTTGCGAATGATGAAGGTGTCTGTCATCAATCCCCTTAGTCATTTTGCAAATCCCTTATCTGTTGTCACGCACCTATCTACGATATGATTGAAGTTCTTCTCTATGGCGAAATCAAGAACCTGGTGAGGAAAAGAATTCCAAATGCTAATTCGATATTAATTTTTGACTATGTTGAAGGGGAGCATTTTCAAGATTTGTTGAATCGATTGGGATTGAAACTAGACGATGTGGGAGACTGTTACATCAACAACACTCTTGCAGCACCTGATAATTTGATTCGCGATTGCGCCACCATTGAATTGAATCGACGTCGGCCAACTACAAATTAGTAATCCGAGTATCCACTATCAAAACCAACTGGACCTATGCGTGGAAGGCTTAACGCAGCACTCAGAAATACTTACAATTACATGTAGAATGAATCAGACCTAGAGGACTTGATACTTTATGACCTGGAAGATTGTGGTTTTCGAACCATCAGGCCTCAGAATTGGTGTAGATGAATCAACCACAATCTTGGATGCTGCACGTAGACTAGGTCTATACTTGCCCTCAGAGTGCGGAGGACATGGGACTTGTGGAAAGTGCCTAGTTTCTATAGAACCCACTCCAATGCCATCTGAGACCGACAACAAATACATCCCTGCGACAGACATTGAGAAAGGGGTACGACTAGCTTGTCAACACAGAATTGAGAGGAACATACGCGTCACAACTGGGTTTGCTTCAAGCTCGATACAAATCCTCACGGATGGTGCCCCGAGTTCACTGGAGTGGAATCTTGATACAGGGCTTGAAAACCAAAAGGGGATTGCAATTGATCTTGGGACGACAACCATAGTAGCATATCTCCTAGATTTGGAAACTGGTGATCAGATTGGTCATTTGGCAACCCTGAATCCTCAGATTGTTTATGGCGAGGATGTTATGTCCCGCATCACCTATGCTGCTTCCGAAGAGAGTGGAGCAGAGGCACTCAGAGATATCGTCGTTCATAGACTTGAAGAGCTCATTACGGAACTTACATCGTCAGCGAATGTGGGTATCCAAGACATCAGTAGATTGGTAGTAGTAGGAAACCCTGCTATGCACCATCTTCTTCTTGGATTGAATACTGAGTCCCTCGGAAAAGCACCATATATCCCATCAGTCAAGGATGCACTCAGTATGACTGGTGGTGAACTCGGACTGAACTCGATCGAACGCGCAAAGATATACATCCCTCCAAATATTGCAGGATTTGTTGGTAGTGACACTGCAGCCTTCATCCTCTCACAAAGACTCGACGACACAGATAGGATCGTGCTTGGAATTGATATAGGCACAAATGGCGAGATAGTTCTCGCAATGAAAGGAGAATTATACTGCTGCTCTGCTGCGGCAGGTTCTGCATTTGAAGGTGCGACAATAATGCATGGAATGAGAGGTCAAGATGGAGCAATAGAACACCTATCGATCTCAACTATCAATGAAGCACCTCAGTTTACAGTCATCGGTGATACTAATCCGAAAGGACTCTGTGGTTCAGGTATTGTGGACCTTGTTGCAGAGCTAAAATCCACAGGCATCATAGAACCAAACGGAAGAATGCTAGAGTCAGACAGAGTGATAGACTTCGAAGGACAAAAGGCATACACAATCACAAGACCTGGTGAAAATAACTCCGAGCAATTGCTAGTCTTCACCCAAAAGGATGTCAGACAAGTACAACTTGCGAAAGGCGCAATTCTTGCAGGTGCAAGTATATTGATGAAGTCTGCAGGCGTAGATGTTACAGATATTGACATGCTCTTACTTGCAGGAGCGTTTGGCAACTACATCAATCCAAAGAGTGCCTTGACCATTGGACTCCTTCCGCCAGTTGATTTAGAGAAGGTCATCCCCGTAGGAAACGCTGCTGGAGAGGGAGCTAAGAGGATGCTCCTGTCCCTCAAAGAGAGAGCCTTGATTGAGAATGTTGTTGGAAAGATCAGGTACATAGAGTTGATGCGGTACGAAGACTTTCAGCAAATCTTTGCACGTGCTACGATACTAGAAGAGAAGATGCCTTTCTAACTTTGAAACAGCATATGAGGCAAGACCGTTTTTCCATCCCTAGGAACTGGATTGAACAACCCACTTTATATTGTGATTACTAGCAATATCTCAACTGGTCTTTATGGTCATGAAGAACGTGATAGATGGAGTATCTAGAATTGAGATACCCACACCATTCCCTGTTGGAAGCGTAAACTGTTACTTGATAGAAGGTTCACCACTTACCCTGATTGATACTGGTCCAAAGACATCCAGAAGTCTGGAAGCAATCCAACAATCACTTCTGAACATGTCCTATGAAATGTCAGATGTTGAGCAGATTCTCATTACGCATGGTCACCTTGATCATATTGGTCAAGCCGCACAATTTGTTAGAGAACGTGAAAGTGTTCGTGGTACACCAACAGAGGTATGGATTCACAATAGGGATGCCAATTCTCTGGTCAACTATGAAGAACACGCAGCAATCTATCTGGAATCCTTTGAGCGGTTAATAGAAACATCAGGTGTTCCAAAGGAAGAAACCGAAAAGCTGGACCCAGAAAGGATTATTGCATATTACATGTCAATAAGAGAACCTGTTCCATCTGCTAATACTTTCGAGGATAATGCCCGCTTTAAGACAGGAATCGGCGAACTCACTGCAGTTTGGGTTCCAGGTCACTCTTCAGGGTCAGTGTGCTACGTCTGTGATGAGCGGCAGGTCATCTTCAGTGGAGATCATATCTTGGGAGATATCAGTTCAAACCCAAGTATATCATTTGACAGTCCTGAAAAAATAGGAATGCTGACTTACCTTGAGTCTTTGGATTGTATCTCCTCAAGGGGGACCTACATCGCCTTGCCTGGCCACAGAGAGCCGATACATGACATTAAATCAAGAATTGAAGCCTTACGGGCTGAATATGAGGACAAATTCCAGAAGGCTGCAGCCTCACTCACCGACACTCCTCAGACTGCTTACGAACTTTCAAGAACAATCTATGGGAACTATGATACGGGTTCACTAGTCTTGGCATTGGCTGAGAGCCATGATATTCTCAGAGTCTTGGAAAGCAGAAATCAAGTGAAGCTGACCAAAAAGAATGGCGTCATCCTAGCTCTTCGCGTCAACAAGTGATTCAAATTTCAGGAGTCTGACATCATTCGAATTCCAAGTCTCGAACATGCATCTTCACTGAGGATTCGATTTCCTCTATCCTCTTTCTAATCTCTGCAATCGCTTCTAGCTTGCTGTTCACTTCTTCCGTTTTCTTACTGTCAAGCTTGACATGTTCATCATACGCGTCTGCCCACTCTTGCCTTGTCTGACTGAGCTGCTGCCGGAGGTGCTCATACATGATCTTCTTGACATGAACAGTGTTCCTCAGCGTGAGTAACCTTGTTTCAACCTCGAGAGAATAGTCTCTGAGGTCCTGTTCAGCTCTCTTGAGTCTTGTGCGCAGGTCCACGAGCTCGGTCATGTCTTTCCCGATTTGCGCCTCCTGAGCAGAGATTGCACCTGCGGACTCTTCACTAGCTGACACATCGACTTCCACAGTCGGTGCGGTTGAATAGGATTCAGCAACCTCTGCGGAGTCTGTTTCAACAACCGGTTGCACCGGTTCGGGCTCAGTCGTCTTAAATGAATCAGGATTGATCATCACGGACGTCAATTTGTTGAACGCCTCGTCAATATTCTCTCCAGTCAAGGCTGAGGTTTCAATGAATATCGAAGGAGTGTTCAGTTTCTCGCTGATCTTCTTGGTGAAATCCTCTCCTTCTTCCCGAGAAATCAGATCCTCCTCAGGATAGTACGTACGTAGGTCGATCTTGTTAGCGACGATGATGAGTGGTGGGAACTCCTGCATGAAACCATGTGCTTCCACCAACCACTTACTGGCATTGTCAAAGGACTCCCTGTCTACCACCGAGTATACGAGAATGAGGCCGCTACACCCCTCATAGTACCTTCTACGGAGGCTCTGAAACTGGGTTTGACCAGCTATGTCCCAGATCACCAAGCGTGCATTACCATCAGGGGTCTCTGTGTATTTTTGCGCAAAGTCGACACCTAGAGTCGGGATGTAGTTGGAGCGAAAACCTTCACCGATGTACTTTCGGCGAATGCTGGTCTTGCCAACATAGCCGTCGCCAATGAGACACACTTTGAACTGCCAACTGATAGACTCAGTCATAGACTCATGCTCCATTAACCCTCGGCGATGGCACAATCTTCCTATCTTTTTGTTACTTATAGTGATATTTCGGTTATTCCCAGAGGTCTGTGCTCAGATATTTTACACCACTATCTGGAAGAAGTATTACCACCGTCTTACCTGCCATCTCTCCCTCTAACAACCGAATCGCTCCTGCAAGGTTAGCCCCAGATGAGAATCCGGAGAAGAGGGCCTCCTCCTTACTGAGTCGTCGCGTGCACTCGATGGCCTCGTCATTGCTGACTTGCATGAACCCGTCCACCTTCACATCTTTGAGATACTTCAGTTTGGGCATAGAGTATCCGCCACCCTGAATCTTGTGATCTGAATCCACTACCTCATGACCCGCCAGTACTGCAGCGGATTCTGGCTCAATGATGTAACACTTGACATCTGGATTAGACTCGCGAAGGGCCTTTGACACCCCAGAAAAACTACCTCCAGATCCTACAAAGTCGCAGAATGCGTCCACCTCACCACTGGTTTGTTCAATTATCTCCCTCCCCGTTGTGAGATAGTGCGCTCTCCAGTTCCCATCCAGTTCAAACTGGTCGGCACGAAAGGCACCAAGCTCATCGGTCAAACGTTGGGTTTCTTCCTCCACGAGAGCCAGAGACTCTCCCGACACTTGGTTTGGTGGTGCACCAGGTGCCTGGTCGACGAGTACGACTTCAGCCCCATAGGCTCTCATCATACGAGCCCGTTCCTCTGTATTTCCCCTACTCATAACAGCAACAAATGGATAGCCCTTCATGGAACAGACAATCGCCAACCCAGTCCCAGTATTGCCGCTCGTGAGCTCGATGACCGTCTGACCTGGTTTCAACGAACCCGCTCTCTCAGCGTCCTCAATCATCTGTAGGGCAATCCGGTCCTTCTTTGAAAGACCCGGATTGAAGAACTCCACCTTTGCAAGGATTCGCCCTTCAAGTCCTGAATTGCTCACAATCCGTTTCAAGTTGACGAGTGGCGTCCTTCCTATCAGGTCAAGAGCTGAAGTAGCAATTCCAGATGACATATTCCCTATCAAACACCTGAATTTATGAAGATGAGCCTCATTCAAAGAAACATGATTTAGGAGTTGTCGGAAATGAATCTGGAAGGCAAGACCGCCATTGTCACAGGAGCTGGAGCAGGCATTGGAGAAGCCACCGTGAAACTTCTCGCTGGCAAGGGTGTGAATGTTGTATGCAACGACATCTTGGAGACCGGTCAGAAAGTTGTTGAAGACATCAAAGCAGCCTCGGGAAAGGCGATTTTTCTTCAGGGTGATGTTTCTGACGAAAGCTTTGTTCAACAATTAGTTACACGAGCTGTACACGAATACGAACAGTTGGACATCATCGTCAACAATGCTGGCATTGTCGTTCCAGGGCGAATAGACAACACAAGTTCCGAAGACTGGGACCGCACAATGGCGGTGAACGTCAGAGGAGTCTATCTTGTATCCAGATTTGCCATTCCACATCTTAGGAAGACACAGGGCGTCATAGTCAACGTAGCCTCCGCAGTGGCCCATATGGGGGCAAAGGATCGTGCTGCATATACTGCGTCCAAGGGAGCACTAGTATCACTCACCCGTGCAATGGCGGTAGACTATATGGACGATAAAATCCGCGTGAATTGCATCAGTCCCGGCACTACAGATACCCCTTCCCTCAGAGAACGATTGGCCAAGTTGCCCGATCCTGAGGCTGCCAGAAAGCAATTCATCGAACGGCAACCACTCAGACGATTTGGCCTACCTGAAGAGATTGCAGAGGGAATTCTGTATCTGATCACAGCAGAGTTCTGCACAGGTGCCTGTTTATCCGTGGATGGAGGAATGGCAATATAGGATATCGACCAACCGGAATGCTTTTTGAATCTCGATTCGATACGCAAACTATGCCTCGACGGAAGAGACATCGACATGTACACAGAGAACCTACAGTTTCTGTCTACAAACCTGCTGGTATTCCTGCCAAAGAGCTGGAAGAAATTCTTCTGACTGTTGATGAGTTTGAATCAGTACGTCTTGCTGATTATGAAGGCATGAACCAGAGAGAAGCTTGCACCATCATGAAGATTAGCCAACCTACGTTCAACAGGGTGCTTGCATCTGCACGCAACAAGATTGCCCAAGGAATTGTGGAGGGTCAGGTCCTACGTATCGAAGGGGGGCGTTATGTTCTGGGAGATGGATCAGGTGGTCTTCAATGTCCTGACTGTGACTACAGATTGGACATGGAAAAAGACCCGCGGAATGCTTGTCCGAAGTGTGGATCGACGAGGCTCCGTTGGCAGAGATGGGATACTAAATAGTCATTTAGTCATCTTCACATAGTCTTCGATTCTCTTCCAAATTTCATGCAGTTGGCCTACAATCTCATGATCGGGTGAAAACTCAGGGAGGGTCTTTCCTGCTATCATTGACTTTGTCATTATTGAATCGAAGGGTATTCTCCCGAGTATCTCCACGTTGTCTTCTTTGCAGAATTCCTCGATATCTCTGGTATTGTCCAGATTGAGGTCGAACTTGTTGATGATCACCATGGGTTTGACTCTCATCTGATTCATCAGACTCAATACTCTCTTCATATCATGCATGCCCGACAATGTGGGTTCAGTGACAATCACCCCTAGCAACAACCCTGTGACTGTTGCAATCACTGGACAACCAATTCCTGGAGACCCATCTATCAACACAATGTCTTTTCCCTGTTTCTCTGCAGACTGCAGGCCTCTTCTTCGAACCTCAGTAACAAGTTTTCCAGAGTTCCCTTCTCCCGGGAGGAGTTTAGCATGGACCATTGGACCGAAACGAGTCGAGGACTCATGGATGTGACCTGACACCTTGTCCTGCATGGTGATGGCGCCTTCAGAACAGACAAGCTCACAGACACCACACCCCTCACACGATATCGAGTTGATGTCAGGAGGATGGGCTGCATCAAAGCGACATGAAGACTCACACACACCGCAACCCGTACATGTCGCCTCATCGATGACCGCGACTTTGGAACTCACAAACTCCTCTGTCTTATTCATGTCCGGTTGAAGAAGGATGTGGAGGTCTGGAGCATCGACATCACAGTCTGCCATTATAACGTTCTGCGAGATTGCAATGAATGCAGCAGTGATTGTGGTCTTACCAGTGCCACCCTTGCCACTGACAATTGCGATTTCACGTGCCATTTCTTACAGTCTCCTCAATGTGTCTGACAACCTCTTGGAACTTAGCTCGATACTCAGGAAGTTCGTTGACAAAGGGCTCTCCCCTAGAATAGAGCTCGGCAATCCTCCTGTCAAAGGGGATCTCCATGATGACCTGAATCCCCCTCTCTTTCAGAAATTTCACTGTTTCATTATCTCCGATGGTCGATCTGTTGATGATGACTCCATAGGGTACATCAAGTCTATCCAAGACGCCCACAGTCATCATCAGGTCATGTAGGCCAAATGGTGTTGGTTCCGTCACTAGAATGACGAAATCACTTTCTTGCACAGTTTCAATGACAGTGCATGATGTCCCCGGTGGGGCATCTAGGATGTTGATCTCCCTCTTCACTATGTGCTCCTTTACAGCTTTTATCAAAGGAACAGCCATTGGTTCTCCAACGTTCAAATCTCCGTATGTGAGGTAGACATCTCCTGTCTTAGATGACTTGATTTCACCTACTTTACGTGCCTTCTCTTCTATCGCCTTCTCGGGACAGACAAGGACACACCCTCCACACGAATGGCATATCTCATCATACACCAAGACCTTAGTCTTTCCGACAAAGATTGCATTGAACTGACAGAATTTTCCACAGTCCCCACACAGTGTGCAGCCCTCTTGATCAACCACTGGTGTTGGGACAGTAACGTCCGTTATTCTGATGTCCTCTGGATGAAGGAGAGTGTGAGCATTGGGCTCTTCCACATCACAATCTAACACGTTTGCATGACCAAGTGAGATAGCTAAGTTCACCGCCACTGTGGTCTTACCAGTGCCACCTTTCCCAGATGCAACTGTTATGATCAACAAATCACACTCATTGATTATAGCCTGCAATCAGTGATGGTGTGCATCCGCACAGCCTTCAGTGAGTTCCTCTAGGTCGTTTCTATTGTAGGCTTGTACAATCTCTTGTATTGATCTGGAGTTAGCTCTGAGAACTGCAATATTCTGGGACTGAAAACTCTTGATTCCACGAGGCCCCATCCCCTGAACAATCACAGCACGAGGACTATATTTCAGGACATTATTGTGGGCATGGCCTCGTCCACCTGAATGTTCACCCGTGTTTGGGTGCACCATCTTCTCTATTGTAGCTCCAGTATTGTCCAAGTCAAACACTGCAAAGAAAGGAGCTCTACCGAAGTGGTCTGCAACCAAAGTGCCTTCACTATCAAGTGATGGAATTAGAATTCTGGATGTCACCTGTTCCGACCTCCTCTATGACGACCTCGTCCGCCAGAACCACGACCCGCACCACGACCCATACCGCGGCCTAGTCCAGGACCGTACCCCATTCCTAGTCCACGACCAGGTCCCCCCTGTCCTTTTCCAACATTGGAAGGACCTGGGATTGACTGTTCCTGAAATCTGTCTTGTTTGTAGTTATCTATCGCTGACCTGACCGTTCCAGAAACATTTCCCAGTATTCTAATACCTGCGTCCTGCAATGCTGGAAACGCATTTGGTCCTACACTCCCAGTAAGAACTGCTTCGACATCTTTTGATGATACGGTCTGAGCTGCTCGGATTCCAGCACCACCTGAAGCAAATGCAGCATCATTTGGTAAGGCTTCAAAGTCGTACGACTCGGGATCAGCAATTATGAAGTATGCACATCTACCAAATCGAGGATCAACCACTGAATCCAACGACGGTCCTGATGAAGTTACACATATCCTTGTCATGACAAACACGTCTTATATTGAATCAATATTCAATATTAATAATGAATCAGGATTCATATAAAGTCATCGATGTATCACTACACTAAAATCTACTGACATCGTCCTCATCTGTATGACAAAGAAAGTGAATGGTCTGTTTCTCTGCGAGGAGTGTGCCTTGATGTATAAAGAGGAGGACTTGGCACAGAAATGTGAGGACTGGTGCAGAGAGAAGAAATCCTGCAATCTTGAGATTACAAGACACGCAGTCAACAAGTCAGATTTGTCCCTCTAGTTTCTTTGTCAATCACTACGATGAAATAGGCTTATGTCCAAGATGTAGGATATTCACTCTCACATTCTATTGGAGACTGTTCATTGACTGAAACATTTGAATTCGGAGGAGAGATTGTCTGGAAGCCAACACGGGAATATGTTGACAGAGCCAATCTTACAAGATTCATGAAACAACATGGAATTGATACCTTCGAAGAACTCATGAAAAGATCGACCCAGGACATCGCATGGTTCACGGACGCTGTCCTGAAATTCCTAGACATTCAATTCTACGAGCCCTACTCTCAAGTTGTAGACCTCTCAGGAGGCATTGCCTGGCCCCGTTGGTGTGTTGGTGCAAAGATGAACATTGTTCAGAACTGTCTTGACAAGTACATTGGCACACCTACTGAGGATCAAAACGCTATGCTCTGGGAGGGAGAGGATGGAACTACAAAGTCTATGACCTACGGTGAACTGTTTCTAGAAGTGAACAAGGCGGCAAATGCACTTCGTTCAATTGGTCTGGGATTTGGAGACCCTATCGGAATCTACATGCCAATGGTCCCTGAAATTGTAGTGGCCTTCTTAGCCATCGCCAAGATAGGGGGTATCATCCTTCCCCTATTCTCAGGATTTGGAGTGAATGCTATAGTTGATCGCTTGGGTGATGCAGATGCCAAAGCGATATTCACGGTCGATGCTTCTGTTCGTAGAGGTAAGACCATTCTCATGAAACCTGTCGCAGATGAGGCTGCTCAAAGAATCCCATCAATGGAACATATGATTGTACTCAACCTTACAGGAGCCTCAATTGAAATGGAACCTGGCAGGGATCATTGGTGGCATGAGATTATACCCGACCAGTCCGATTCTGCAGATACTGAAACCACAGATGCTGAATCTCCGATGATGATCATCTACACATCGGGTACGACTGGACTAGCAAAGGGTGCAGTTCATACACACTGTGGATTCCCAATCAAGTCTGCACAAGACATGGCCTTTGGAACAGATCTTCACGCGGGAGAGATAATAGCATGGGGCCCGAATGTCGACCTAGGCTGGATGATGGGTCCTTGGCTAATATTCGGAGCACTGATTCTAGGTGGCACATTCTTTCTCTATGATGGGGCTGCAGATTATCCAGATCCTGGACGGATATGGGAATTGGTTCAGAAACACAAGCTTACGATACTGGGTGTTTCTCCAACTCTGATTCGGCTCTTGATGACGCACGGCGAGGACCCTTTCAAACCGTATGATCTATCATCGCTACTATATTTTGCTTCCACAGGGGAACCATGGAATCCTGACCCATGGATGTGGCTCTTTGAGAAGGTTGGGCAAAGAAGAGTTCCAATCATCAATTACTCTGGAGGAACAGAAGTTTCTGGGGGTATCGTGATGGGCAATCCCCTACTACCTCTCAAGGCATGTGCGTTCTCTGGGCCCTGCCCCGGAATTGCTGCAGACGTTTTCGATGAGGATGGTAAACCTGTCCGCGACAAAGTGGGAGAACTGGTCATCAAGGCCCCTTGGATTGGGATGACGCGTGGATTCTGGAAGAACCCTGAAAGGTATGAGAACACGTATTGGTCCAGATGGCAGGATGTGTGGGTGCATGGTGATTTTGCCGCAATTGACTCAGATGGTCTATGGTATATTCTGGGTCGGTCTGATGATATAATCAAGGTAGCAGGGAAGCGCTTTGGACCTGCAGAGGCTGAGTCAGTTCTGGTCGCTCATCCATCTGTGAATGAGGCTGCAACAATAGGCGTTCCACACAAGATAAAGCTGAACGAACTCGTCGTCTTCTGTGTGCTCAATCCTGGATTTGAGCCGTCCGAAGAACTACGCAAGGAGCTAAAGCACTCTGTAGCTATTGCCATGGGCAAACCTCTAACTCCCCGTCATATTCTCTTCGTGTCTGATTTACCAAAGACTAGAAGTGCTAAGGTGATGCGGAGAATAATCCGCGCAGCATACTTGGGTGAGGATCCAGGGGACACGACCTCCTTGGTGAATCCAGAAGCTGTCGAAGAGATTAGACGCGCTAGGTAAGTTCATGCATCACAATCCTGGCATCCTGCATAGAGAACCTGAACTCCACCCAGACATCCATCTCGAAATACAGTTGTTCCCTTGAGATTGAGTTCGTCTGCCAGTAAGAATATCTTTTCAACGTCCTCAGTGGTAGCACTGTTCGGTAGATTCACCGTTTTGCTCACTGCATTGTCTGTGTGTTTCTGGAAAGACGCTTGCATACGAACATGCCATTCCGGATCAATCTCATGTGCTGCCTTGAAGACCTTCTTGATGTCCTCTGGCACCTCATCAATATGTTGTACCGATCCCGTCTTCGCAACCGCATGCTCAATATTTTCACTCCAGAATCCCTCACCCACTGCCACCTTTTCAAAGAGAGGATTGACCTCACTAAGATGTATTCCTTCAGCAAGCCTACGGCTATGCGCTATTGCAAAAAGAGGTTCAATCCCACTGCTTGTTTGTGCAATCAGACTGATACTGCCTGTGGGTGCAACAGTGATCAGAGTTGCATTTCGTTTCCACTTGTTTCGCTCCTTCAAAAGAGCGAAGTTTTCGAAGTTCCCTCTTATCCTCGCAAGATCAGCTGAGGCTCTCTCAGCCCTCTGTCTGATGAATGACATCACTTCCTCAGCTTTCTCTAGTCCTTTGACAGAGTCATAGGGTATTCTCAGTTTAATGAGGAGTTCTGCGAATCCCATGATTCCAAGTCCAATCTTTCTATTGGCCCTAGTCTTTTGTTCAATCTCCTTCACAGGATACACATTGAGGTCTATTATATTGTCCAGAAAACGGACCGCCAGTCTGACAACCTCTTCAAGTCTTGACCAATTGATTTCGCCATTCTGAACCATCCTTGAGAGGTTGATACTCCCCAAAACACACGATTCGTAGGGTAGCAGGGGTTGTTCACCACATGGATTGGTCGACTCTACATTTTCTCCACCAAGTGGGTGTTCATCATTAATGCGATCGATGAAGATCAATCCAGGATCGCCAGTACTCCATGCATTGTGCACAATTGCATCAAAAATCACTCTTGCACTGATTGTTTGTATGACCTCCTTGTCATGAGGTGCAATCAACTCAACTTCTTCTCCCTTTTTCAAAGCATCAAGAAATGGCCTCGTTAGAGCCACTGAGATGTTGAAGTTCCGGAACGAGGTCTTGTCGGACTTACAGGCTATGAACTCCATGATATCTGGATGGTCACATCGGAGAATGGCCATGTTAGCCCCTCTTCTACGCCCTCCTTGCTTGATAATCTCGGTCGCAGTATCATATGCTTTCATGAAGCTAATTGGTCCGCTTGCAACTCCTCCTGTTGTCCCTACAGTCGCTCCTTCCTGTCTCAGTCTTGAGAAGGAGAATCCAGTCCCTCCTCCAGATTTCTGAACTACAGCCATGTGATGTAGGGATCCAAATATCGAATCCATATTGTCCTCAATGGGCAGGACAAAGCAGGCACTACACTGACCGATCTCTGTGCCTGCATTGAACAAAGTAGGACTATTTGGAAGAAACTCGAGGTTTGCCATCATGTAGTAGAACAGGTCGTCGTATTCCTTCACATCGACTGTTGCATCATACTTCTTCTCGATACTTGCGACAGCTCCCGAAACCCTCCGAAAAAGTTCTGACGGAGTTTCTGTGGGATTTCCCTCTTCGTCCTTCAACAGATATCTTGAGAGTACAGTGGCGGCATTGGGTCCAAACTTGAGGTCGTCAACAACCCCCATCATATGGAGAATCTTACGAGCCTCATGGTGCTTCTCACGATACTTCATGTATCTCCGGGCAATCTCAGTGAACCCTCGTAGCATGAGTGTGTCTTCAACTATGTCTTGTATCTCCTCGATATGGATGACGTCTCGTTCCTGTTCTTGGATGATCTGCACAACTTCCTTGGTCAGACCACGCACAGGACCTATGTCTGCATTGATTGACTCGAAAGCTTTTGTTATGGCTGCCTCAATCTTCGAGTCGTCAAAATCCACTATTCTCTTGTCTCTCTTCTCAACCTTCAATGTACATTGTCCTCGCCGGCGAATTCTCTCTCAAGAATTGAGATGACTCACAGGCTTTAAGTCCCTCTCCTATTTGAACTTCATCCATCCATCACCCTCAAAGAAGTGTGTGACAATGATTATGCAGATAACACCAATTGGGATGATTCGAACACCGTTCGAGTCAAGCGATAAAATCCCAATTCAATCAATCAAATCAAAAGTAGTTGGGGATGTAGAACTCTTACCAGAGTATGAGGAAGGACTGGAATCATTGGATGGATTCTCACATGCAATCCTAATCTATTGGTTTCATCAAGCGAAATCTTGCTCACTAAAAGTCAAGCCTTTCCTCGATACCAAAGAACGAGGTCTCTTTGCAACTCGTGCTCCTTCACGACCCAATCCCATAGGACTCTCAATTGTAAGGATAGTCCAGATTGATGGAAATAGAATCAGATTTGAGGGAGCAGACATGCTGGATCAAACTCCCCTCATTGATATCAAACCCTTCGTTCCAGAATTTGACAATCGATATGATGCCACATCAGGCTGGCTTACCAATTCCTCTTTTTCTGATGTTGACGAGTATACCGGTGATGATAGGTTTCTGAGATGACTCACCTCTGTTGAAGATATTGCGTTAGAGGCCCTCCTTTTATTGTTCAGTCAGCATCTACGAACCATCAAGGAGATTCGCAACTGTGAACAGATACCGGAGAGTTACGGTCTTTCTACTCTGCATTTTATTAATCGTGTCAGTTCCAAGTGCTGAATACCTATTCACAAGCGAAGATATTGGGACATTATTGGATATAGACCTACCAATCAATTATCCGGAAAGCAGGATAGAGGGGTGCAGCTCTGTAATTGTGACTGGAAACGCCACCAGAGATGGTCGTGCAATTCTCATGAAGAACAGGGACCTGTCTGATGTACCTAGGAATGTACCTGTTTACGTTCCAGCGACTTCAACTAACTATGCGTTCGTCGGAGTCAACACCAATGCTATGGGTATCAATGAAAAAGGTCTCGCTGTGATGAACACATATTTGCCAGCATTGGCTGGTTCAGACCCAATCGAAGGCAACACTCTACTAAACCAGAGGATTATGGAGCTCTGCGAGTCCGTGGATGAAGTGGCTCACGCATTGAATGACAGCCGCTCAGTGATTGGTCCTCTCTATCGCCACTATCTTGGACATGTAGCCACATGCGTCGGTGTCGTAGATCGTTTTGGGTCGGGCGCCTTCTTCGAAGTCAGTGATACTGAGGCGTATGTTCAGTATGTTGTAGATGGTTATGACACTCGTGCAAATCATCCTAGAATCTTCCCAGGGGCTGCAAGTGGGCCCAATGGTAGAGACCAATATCTCCTAGATGCACTGGAGGACGTTTACGAAGAGCATGGTTACATCTCTCCGGTGCACGTAATGCAAGATGTATCACGATACGTTCATCACAAAGAGCTCGGGTCTGCCAACTTCTCAATTGAAGGAGAGCCATGCAATCCTACTACAGTATCTTCAATGGTGGCAGTGAGTGGAGATGAGCGATATGATGGATTGCTGAATTGTATGTGGACTGCGTGTGGCCCAAATCCAATTGTCGGAGTATATGTCCCTTCTATGGTGTGTGCGGAGATTGTACCTGAAAGTATTGAAGATCTTTGGGCTCACACACGTGACAAGTATAAATCAGCCAGAGCACTTCCCTTCACAACTGAAGGATTGCTATATCCTGTGCGTGTGAGAGACGTACAGAGCTTTGCCTTCTTTGTTGAGAACTATACTCTAAGCGCGTATGAGCAACTGATGTCTTCTGTTCCAGATGGCCTCTCAGACAATCAGGTCAGAGACACTATCCGGACCTTCATTATAGAGATGGATGATTATGCTTCCAGAATATTCATCGAAGAAACGACTGACATAGAACCTCCCCCTTTGGCTGAGTTTCCTTCAATCACATCAACGACTTCAACGACGAGTACAACGTCCACGACCAGTACTACTGATACTCCATCGACCACAACAACTTCAAACTCGGAGTCATTGTATGACGGACGAATTTTGTCCGTGACTGTCGGTGCTGTGTCGGGTCTTTCTCTGGTGGTTATTATTGCTGTTCTACTCAAACGTAGACTTTCCTAAGTTTCTCCAGTCATCATCGTCTTCCCACTCGTCGTCCTCCCAGTCCTCTTCTTCGTCTACCCAATCATCATTCTCTTCCTCTCTGTAGAACAACGAAGTCACCTCATAGTAGCAAACATCATTGACCTGCAGTTCCTTTAATCGATTTCCTTGACTAGAATGAATCCAGGTCTTTTCCAGACACTACTCTACCATTGTATCTACTTGTTATCTCTTCAAGCAATTGATTCTCAGTACGAGTCCAAAAGAGCTGATGATACAGAACCAAAATCTTCGGTTTCACCCTGTTAGCAATATCTGCTAGTTCATGAGTCGATGTGTGCACTGTCGAGTGGTATTTAATCCACTCTTCAGGTCGCTCCTGTAGTCCTTCTGCAGAGTAAACCTCGTGAACCAAGATGTCACAGCCAACTGCCTTCTCAATTAGGCTAGGTGAAGGCCTTGTGTCCCCTGAAATCACAATTGTCCTATCTGGTGTGACAAACTTGTATCCGTAGGCTTCCAATAATCCATGATCTACACGAATCGCCTCTACCTCGACAAACTCATCCTTATACACAATGCCCTCTTGAATCTCATGGGCGACTACTTCATACCCACTACTCACTGCAGGTTCCAGTCCATCAATTCGTGCTCTCACATCCTCTTGGAATGCTTTCTGAATGTGCTGGGTCATAGCCGTGATACCTTTAGGTCCATACACTTCCAGTGGCTGTAATCTCCCTTCGACTGCAGGAGTGAAGATCAGGTCTGGATACCCAATAGTGTGGTCAGAATGTAAGTGTGTGAGAAACGCCTTCGTCAATGATGAGGGCTTTATCCCAGTAGCAATCGCTCTTCTCACTATACCTGGACCAAAATCCACTAGGTAGGCTGAATCTTCAACAACAATTGCTACAGAGGGACCGGATCGGTCAGGGTCAATATTCGGAGTACCCGTTCCGAGTAGAATGAGTTTGGATCCCACATTCTAGACCTCATCTTGTTTCTTGAATTACTAGATTCTCAAGAACTCTTCGAAGATAGGCTTCGAACTCATCAATTTCCTCTGGTTCGAACCCCCTGTAGAAAATCTTCGTCATATCCACTGAGACCTTGATGTATACATCATACATCTTCCGAGTTGTATCGGTGAGACTCACTAGGACCTTTCGTTTGTCCTCCGCTGACTGCTCCCTTTTCACATGACCTGCCTTCTCAAGATTATCAAGTAACTCACTGAGTGTGGACTTTCTCAGGAGAGTCTTTTTGATCAGCTTGTTGATTGGCACTCCATCTCCTTGCCAGAGTGCAAACAAGATTCTACCCTGACCAGGACCAAATTCGAGACCCTGCTCCTTCAGGAGTTCTGAGAAGACCCTTCTTCCAAGATGGTGGATCTGAGTCACCAAAAACCCGCCTTCTCTCTCTGACATCATTTTTCATCACCCAAATCCAGTCTAAATGTCATGGAGCCAGTCCATCCTCTGGCAATCGTCGGCACCACTTTGAGAACAGTATGGTCTGGGTCATCGAATCCCTGTGGGTAGTATCGTTCCCAGCCATCATGCCACAGCGCCTTCTTCATTTCCACATCTTCGGCAATCTCGATAGTCCCTCCGAACATCACTCCTTGCCAATTCTCTGGATTACAGTAGTAGATCGAAGCCTTAGGTCGTGACCTTATGTCATCAATTTTAGTGGAACTAGTATTCGTCGTGAAGAGTATCATGAAGTCTTCATTGTGTTCTCCAAAGAGTGGAACTAGTTTGGGAAACCATTTCTTGTTGCGTAGATTGAACATTGCACGAGTCTGTGGGAACCCTTCACCATCCACCGTCGTGAGATACGCTGGCCACCCGGTTTCCAACAGATTCAGGCACATCTCTCTGAGTTCTTCTTCCTCCAATCAAAACAACCCCAAATAGTTCGGAACCTAACCTACTAGTTCGGAACCTAACTAATATAGCTTTTGGTTCGGGTTGCAGGAATTCTTCTTTCTTATATACGAAGACAGAGCTCAGTTGTTCTTCTCATCGCTTCGTTTGTCCCTGACTATCTGCATGAACTCTGGAGTGATGTGAGTGATGCCCTCCGCCTTGGCCTGTTCCACAACTCCCTTGAACACTCTGTTGAGGAATACTCTGGGCACATTCATAATCATGGCACATGCATCATCATCCCAAGTTATCGAGGGGTCAAACCTCTTTGCTGCATATGTGATAGTGTTCAGGGTTGTGCCTCTGTCTTCAGGAATTCTGATCTTGTAGGGCTTCTTTGGCTCAGCGAACCAGAAGTAGATATTGTCCCTGAATCCCCAGTCGATAGGAAGATTCGGAAACTCCTTTCCATCGTCAAAACCACGTATTATGGATTCTCTGTACTTCTTCTTCAGAAGGATATGGTCTACATTCAGTACGAAATTGTCACAACCAGGAATGAGCTGATGTGGAGCTGAACGGTCCCAAGTACATTCGAAGACCTGAATTGATTCCTTCACAATATCTGGGTGGTTGCCACCGTTTCCATTGTCTGGACGCCTTGATGGAAGTAACGTGAATATACTTCTCTCCATCTTTTCCGGTGTTGTGTCTCCAGGCCAACCGAGCTGTACACAGTTCTCCATGTACTTCTTGTCATCTGGAATGAAGTTGATTGCACAAACACCTGTACGTTTGATGTTCATTGCTGTGTTGCTGTCTTCTCTGCAAATCAGCATCATTGCATACTTCTCTGCAATGAGGTGTGGAAAGCAGAGTGAGTACGGTCCTAAGTTCGTCTGCCCCTCATCAGAGAGTGTACTGATCAAAACTACTGGCATTGGGAAGAACGAACTGGTCTGATAGAAATTGTCCTTGGCAACTAGTTCAACTAAATCGTCGTCTGTCATGGATATCTATGCCTCGTCTATGTAGCTGTCTAGGTCTATTACTGCCTGTCTTGCGCGTGTTTCGCTCAGAAAGTTCTCTAATTAAGCTATCTTGAACAAATGGCTTGAAAAAGAAGGGTTGAGGAGGCTGTGTGGATGCCTCCTCATGGTGTACTACTTTCTCCTGACAAGTACAATTGCCAGGATTATAATGACGGCTGCTCCCCCAATAATTCCTAGAGTCATTGGGTCTAGAACAAGACCAGCTTCGGAGGGAAGAACACCAAGCACCGGATCGTACTCAAGAGTTTCATCACCGAAGTTCTCGAATGCAAGGTACACGGCATTTCCACAGTAGCTTCCAGGGCTCTCACCAAAACTGGCTCTGACCTGTAGGGTGTTGTTCGCTGCGAGAGCAGTCTCCTCGTACTCGAAGTAACCATTCTCGAACTGGAACTTTGTACCCACCTTATGGAACCCTGTTGGGTCGTTTTCACCTTGATTTTGGCCGTGGGCACTCTCAGATACCGTGTGCATAATAACTAGGATTGAGTCCTCATAGGTCCAGCTCCAACCTTCAACAATTAGGTCGTACTTGAACTCTCCTGGATTTTCAAGGTACATATGCACATTGATACTCACGTTCACATCGAAGGATGCTA
>WOR8_10001399_pt1 | contig 28375 bp, 24 predicted proteins | sample DeeMarSeWOR38_10_FD_19890 | JGI IMG/M metagenome (IMG submission 19890) | reverse complement strand
GAAGAGATCTCAAAGATGAGTTGGAGAGTGCCGGAATGCCGGTTCATTTAATTGGAGGCGCCGACGTCGCAGCCGAACTGGATGCCAAACGGGCCATCAATCAAGGGGCCCGTCTTGCTGCGAAATTATAACATAGAATATCGAATAACGAATATCGAATACTGAATATCGAAGTTTGACGAATCAGAAAGCAACTAGGGGTGAAAGGAGGTACTATATGCCAAATACCAGGCAGACCGAAGAATTCGGGGAGAAAGTCTATGATCTTGAAGAAAGATTAATCGATTTTGCTGTTCGAATTATTCGAATGATCGAGGATCTACCTAACACAAGGGTGGGCAATCATATTGCTGGGCAATTGTTGCGTTGCGGCACCTCTCCTGCACCCAATTATGGTGAAGCCCAGGGCGCAGAATCACGCGCTGATTTCATTCACAAGATGAGGGTCTGCTTAAAAGAATTACGCGAAACAAGAGTCTGGTTATTGATGATTGTGAGAGCCACGCTAATAAAATCAAGCTCAAAGCTTGATCCACTGATTCAAGAAACGAACGAGTTGATTTCCATTTTTGTCACCAGTATTAGAACCGCTAAAAAAGGAAAGAAAAGGCATCAATAGGATCACTCTCTTTTTTCAGCATTAAACGATAGCATTCCTTCCTTCAACATTCATTATTCGATATTCGATATTCTACGGTTCTCTTTTATTACTTGTTCTTCCAGGTGGGTTCCCGCTTCTCAATAAACGCCTGAATGCCCTCCTGGGCATCTTCCGCCATCAGGTTCATGGTCATGGTCTGTTTGGCAAAATCCATGGCGTCGGTGTCCGCCTGATCGACCTGGGCGTAAAATCCCCGTTTTCCAATGGATAGAACAAAGCGGCTGGCCTCGGCAATCTGATTGGCAAGGGCCTCGGTTGCGGTTTCAAGTTCCTCGAGGGGTACAACCCGGTTGATCAATCCCAATTCCCTGGCTTCATGAGCAGGAAAATAACGCCCGGTTAGCAGCATCTCCATGGCGGCTTTGCGTCCGATGGCACGTACGACTGCCACGCTTGGTGTTGTGCAGAACAGTCCGATTTTGACCCCGGGCGTTGCAAATTTGGCCCCCTCTTCGGCCACTGCCAGGTCGCACCATGCCACCAACTGGCATCCGGCGGCCGTGGCAATTCCTTGCACCTGAGCGATGACGGGCTGAGGGATGTCGTGTATCATTTGCATCATCCGGTTGCACTGATCGAAAATCAACTTATATTCACTGACACCACCGCCGACCATCTCACCCAGAAAATGGCCGGCACAGAAATGTTTGCCGGCGGCCCGGACAATCAGCACCTTGGTCGTTTCATCGGCAGCAACTGCTTCCAGGGCATGGATCAACTCACTGATCATCAATTTGGACAGGGCGTTAATTTTTGAAGGATTGTTTAAGGTCAGGTAGCCGATGGGGCCCTTGGTGGAATACTCGATTAGTTCGTATGCCATGGTCAAACTCCGTATAGAGGGTCAGCGTTCAGGGTTCAGGGTTCAGGGTTCAAGGGTTGGTTTTACGAATAAACCCTGGATTGGATCAACATAAACTCTGAGCACGGTATCCAATAAGCAGTTGCCTGTCAACGCCCAAAAATTGCTCTGCTCAGTCGCATCTTAAATTTATCAATGAAACCGGGATGGCTGCGCTCTATCTTATTCAAGGACTGCCGCATTCAGGGTTAGACCTCGAAAGACAGTTGCCAAATGGGTGTGCCGGGTGGTTCCGGGGCTGTATGCGTTGGATGAAGACGAAGGGGTATTCTTAAAAAAAAGCCCATTTAAAAATTCAAAATTTAGAACTTTTAAATGGGCCTTGATGGATTCGAATGGATGCGAATGAGGCGGAGGCGGTATATTTCAGGACCCGGCCCTGCCATCATCACAGGGCTCGTCCAGGTTATCAAGCCGCGAGTGTTCGGCAGTGGTGCTCATTCCACAGGAATCCAAACCCTCAACCTGCATGGGTTTTCCGCAACACTCCGGAATGGTCTTGTCTGAGCTATCTTGCTCTGCTTTGTTGCCACAATTCACACATTCGAAAGCTACCTTTTCTGACATGAATTCCTCCCTTGAATTGATCGGTAAAATATTTCGTTCAAAATAAGGGATCGTGGACCTTATGTCAAGTGTGTTCGGCTTTCATCAAAATTTAAATTATGCCCCCACCCCTCGCGGTCATTGTGCACCATTTCAATGCTGACCGCAGGTTTCGATGCCCTTGCCCAAGGGTTGCAGGTCTGCCTATCTGCCGGCCTGTCGCCAGGCCGCCCTGCCCCCGTTGTGATGCATAATTTTTGGCTCAGGTGAAATTTTGATGCGGCCTCTGCAGGTGATAATGCTTTGACAACCGTTCAATATTACGGCATATAGTAACTATTCCGTCATCCTGACGATCCAATTCGCTGCATCCGAAACCGAATACCAGTAGACTGCCAACAGCAAGCGGTTTAGTACCGGAATATTCCAATGAAACTTAAAAACAAAATCTTACTCCTGTATGTCGGCGTCAGTATTTTAATCCTTGCCACCATCGGCACGCTCCTTTTCAAGCGGCTGACGACAAGGATCTACACGGGCATCTATAACGATCTCCAAAACCAACTGGCGCATATTGATTTTGCCTTATCAAGTGTCATCAGCAGCGCAAAAAGTGATTTGGCCGGCATCGTGGCCGCGGATGTGGTGCGCTCACCTGAGGATGAGGATTTTACCAATTTCACCAGCGCCGAACCCGACACCTTTGAATACAACATCGGTGAGCTGGAGCAAAAAATAATAAATCTGTTCAACACCTATAGGGTTACACACGACCACGTGAATTCCGTTTACATGGGGCGCGCAAACGGCAGTTTTGTCAGATCCCACAAGCGCGCCAAGGCGACAAAATACGACCCGCGGCTCAGGCCCTGGTATGTGCTCGGCAAAGAAAATCCCGGCAAAGTGATGATCACCGCCCCCTACCGGTCCGTCACCTCCCCGGATGTCAATATCGGCATCGTCACGGCCCTGCTCGATGAGCAGGACAACATTTATGGTGTCGTCGGCATGGACATCACCCTGGCCGATCTGACCGATTATATCAATACTGTCAGGGTCGGTCACAATGGGTATATGGTGGTACTGGATCAAAAAGGAACCGTGCTGGTCAGCCGCGAAACGGACTCGCTTTTCAAAAACGTCACCAGCGTATATCCGCACGATCTTGAATCCATTTTCAAAAACAAACAGGGTTATGCCAAAATTGCGGGCGGTTCTGAGAAAAAATACTTTATATATTACACATCGCCCATGCTGGGCTGGAAGCTCGCAATGGTTTTTCCGGTGCACGAAATCGATAATGAAGTCATGGGGGCGGTTGTCCCGGTGATATTGGCCCTATGCGCAGGTCTCCTGATGCTCAGTTTCCTGACCATGCTGGGGCTCCAGCGCTTTGTCATCAAACCGTTGAACTTGCTCGGCGAAGGCACTGATTTAATTACCCGTACGGGAAAGCTCGATCATCGCATTGAAATTAAATCCAGAGATGAAATCGGGCATTTAGGCCGATCGTTCAACAAAATGATGAACACCATCCAGGAGTCGGATACGGCCTTGAAGGCATCGGAACAGGAGTTGAAAAAACATCGAGACAACCTGGAAGAACTGGTTGAAGAGCGCACCGCCGAATTGGTCGAAGCCAAAAAGGCAGCTGATGAAGCCAATAAGGCCAAAAGCGATTTTCTGGCCAACATGAGTCATGAAATCCGCACCCCAATGAATGCCATCATTGGAATGTCCCATCTGGCACTGCAAACGGAACTGAGTCCCAAACAGGAAGATTATATTCAAAAAATACAGGCCGGGGCCCACTCCCTGCTCAGAATCATAAATGATATTCTGGATTTAGAATCCGTTGAGTTCAATCTGGAGGATGTGCTGGAAAACCTGGCCAACATGGTGCCGATCAAGGCCCGCGAAAAGAAGCTGGAGATATTATATGCGACTTCGCCGGATGTGCCCCTATCCCTCATTGGCGACCCTTTGCGGCTTGGTCAGATTCTGCTCAACCTTACAAACAATGCGGTTAAGTTCACCGAGCACGGAGAGATAGTGATCGACACCCGGCTGGTTGAAAAAACGGAGGATCGGGCCACCCTTTCGTTTTCGGTGAAAGATACCGGCATCGGCATGACGGCTGAACAGGCTGCCAAACTGTTTCAACCCTTTACCCAGGCCGACACTTCCACGACCCGCAAATTCGGCGGAACCGGATTGGGCCTCACCATCAGCAAGCGCCTGGTTGAAATGATGGATGGCGAAATTGGGGTGGACAGCAAACCCGGCCAGGGCAGCGTTTTTAAATTCACAGCGGTTTTTGGATTGGCTTCCCAGAAACTGGCAAAAAAGCGTCTTCTGGCGGCTGAGCTCAAAGATCTTAAGGTGATGGTCGTCGATGACAGCACCACCTCGCAGAATATTTTCAGGGAAATTCTGGAATCGTTTTCCTTTGACGTGACCGTTGTTGACTCCGGCGAGAAGGCCTTAACCGAAATCAGGAATTCGGCCGAAAGACAGACCGGCTACGATCTTGTTATTATGGATTGGAAAATGCCTGGAATGGACGGCATTGAAACGTCCCGACAACTAAAGACGATTATCGAACCTGCGCGCCAGCCTAAAATCGTCATGGCAACCGCCTACGGCCGTCAGGAGGTGATGCGCAAAGCCGAGGATGTGGGGTTGGATGGATTTCTCATCAAACCGGTCAATCCATCGGTGATGTTGAATACGATTATGGCAGTTTTCGGCAAAGATCTACCCAGTACCCCAACGGTTTCCGCCAAAAAACCTGCTGAAGAAAAAATTGTCGACCGCATCAAAGGGGCGCATGTTTTATTGGTCGAAGACAATGAAATCAACCAGCAGGTAGCCAGGGAAATCCTGACCGGCTCCGGCTTGAATGTGACAGTGGCCGGCAACGGACAGGAGGCGGTGAACGCCGTCAAAAAGAACCCGTATGATGCCGTTCTGATGGACATCCAGATGCCCGTTATGGATGGATACGAAGCCACTCGCAAAATTCGCGAGTGGCAGCTCAAAGCTGACAGTCCCGCCGAGGCGGGACTCAAAGCTGAGGATACAGATTTGACAGTAACCGGAGACCAAAGGACAGATTTGAGGGATCAGGCCTCCAACCTCCGGCCTCAAACCTCTAACCTTCCTATCATCGCCATGACGGCCCATGCCATGACGGGAGACCGCGAGAAAAGCCTGGCAGCCGGCATGAATGACCATGTGGCCAAACCCATCGATCCTGATGAGCTTTTCAAAATCCTGAAAAAGTGGATCACACCCCAGGGGGAACATGCGGAACGATCATCAAGGGTTTCCCCGGATTTGAAGAATTCCAGCAAGGCTGAGCCCGCCATGATTTCAGATCAACCATCCCCCTTGGCCGGGACTGCACCGGGAGCGGATGACCTGCCCGAGTCACTGTCGGGTTTCGACCTCGCCGCCGGCCTGAACAGATTGCAGGGCAATCGCAAGCTTTACCGGAAGCTGCTACTGGATTTTGGCAACAACTACCGGAAGGCATCCGAAAATATCCAGAACGCTCTGATTGCCAATGACATTGAACAGGTTCACAGCCAGGTTCACAATATCAAGGGGCTTGCCGGCAACCTTTCAGCCACCCGGCTGCTGGCGGCCACCTCCGACATGGACGCTTCCGCGAAAAAAGCAATTGCGGCCGGAGAGTCCGTGCCGGAACAATTCGAGGCAAATTTCGCCGAACTGAAAGCAGCCCTATCGGAGGCATTGTCTTCGTGCCAGACCTTGGTGCGAACGGAAAACGGAACACCCCCAACCCCCGATCAAGAAGCGGCGGTCTCCCTTCCGCCGGATTTGGCAGGCCGGACGGCCGAACGCCTGCAGGATGCCGCTGAAATGGGCAGTGTTTCCGACCTGAAAGGAATTGCCGCAGAGCTGGTGTCAGAATCCGATTCCTACGCCCGACTCAGTGAAAATATAACGCAACTGGCGGAGAACTTCGATTTTGAGGGGCTGCTGCAGCTTGCCGATGAATTGAGATCAACCTCCGCTGACTAGCATCGGTTTGAGTTTGATCGTCAGAGGGTCGCAGCAACATGTCGGTACCACCGAATCTTTCTCCTATTCGCCAGTTTCTGCGCATCTGAAACTTCAACTATGAGCTATCAACAGGGAGCTATGAGCTGCCACTCGCTTGCCACGCGAGTGGCTCACCTGTCATCCATATCCCCAGCTCTTCCCTGGTTACCTGCGCGGCTTTAAAGAAAGCCGCGATCCGGCCATTGAACATGACCCCGATGCGATCCGACAGCATCATGATCTCATCGAGTTCAACCGAAATGAGCAAAACAGCCACACCCCGATTGCGCAGCGCCACTATGTGACGACGCACAGACTCGATCGACCCGACATCCAGCCCCCGGGTGGGTTGGCTGGCGATTAACAGGCAAATCTCGCGGCTCAATTCGCGTGAGACGATGACTTTTTGAAGGTTGCCCCCGGAAAGGGTGCCGGTCACGGTCTCCGGCCCGGGGGCTTGAATATTAAAGCGACGGATGAGACGGGCTGAATTTGCAAATATGGCCCTGGTATTGCGATGCCGCAAGCTTGCGAAGGGTGATCGGTAGTACGTGTTTAAAATCTGATTGTCGGCAACGCTATATTCCCGGACCAGCCCGTGCTTGAGTCGGTCTTCAGGGATATGGGCAACGCCGGCATCGACCAGGATACGTGGGGAAAGCGACGGCAGCATTTTTCCTGCCAGCCTGACGGTGCCGCTTTCAATTTTACGCAGACCGCTTAAAGCCGCCGCCAATTCGGTTTGACCGTTGCCCTGAACACCGGCCAGACCCAGAACCTCACCCTGGCGAATCTTAAAAGAGACATCCGTAACGGCAGGCATATTGCGGTCATCGAGAATGTTCAAATTGTTGACATCCAAAACAGTTGCGCCCGGCTCACGGGGCGTCTTGGGGATTCCCATCTCGACGTCATGCCCAACCATCATTCTGGCCAAGGTGCGCGCATCGGTTTCAGATGTTTTGACGGTCCCCATCATGCGACCGCGCCGCATGACGCTGACCCGGTCGGCAATCGCCAGTACTTCTTTGAGTTTATGGGTAATAAAAATGATGGATACGCCACGTTTGCGCAGCATGCGCATCACCCTGAACAATTCTTCGGCTTCCAGCGGGGTGAGCACGGCGGTCGGCTCATCCAGAACCAGAATCCGGACCTGCCGAAAGAGGGTTTTGATGATCTCGACGCGCTGCTGCAGGCCCACAGGAAGATCCTCAACAACGGCGTGCGGGTCCACTTGCAGGCCATATTCAAGCGACAGGTCGCGCACGATGTTGCAGGCCCTGGGGATATTCAGGCAGGGCCCTCGCGTGATTTCGGCACCCAGCATGATGTTTTCAGCCACCGTAAATCTGGGAACCAACATGAAATGCTGATGGACCATTCCAATGCCAAGTCGAATGGCATCGTGCGGATTCCGAAAAATTGCCCGATGCCCATTAACATAGATTTTGCCTTCATCCGCGCTGTACAAGCCGCAGACAATATTCATCAAAGTGGATTTGCCGGCCCCGTTCTCACCCAGCAACACATGAATTTCGCCGCGGCCCAGGTCAAAATCAACCCGGCGATTGGCCGTCAGATCTCCGAAATTTTTACTAATCCCTCGAAGCTTTAGCGTAACAGGCGATTTCATGGCTTTATCGGTCACTATTCTTTCCGGTAAGGCTTTCCCAATCCAGCCGGTGCACGCGCGCCGCCGACGAAACCGGCCAGAACAATGACGGTCATAAGGTAAGGCAACATGCCGATGAATTGATGGGGAATCTTTATATGCCCGCCAAATTGCAGCTGGGTCTGGACGGCAGTGGTCAAACCGAAAAGCAAGGCAGCGCCCCATGAGCCCAGGGGTGTCCATTTGCCGAATATCATCACCGCCAGCGCTATGAAGCCACGGCCGTTCGTCATCCCTCTCTCAAAAGACCCAACGGCCTCCAGGGTCAGAAAGGCGCCGGCCAAACCGGAGATGGCGCCACCCCAGATAAGATTGACATAACGAACCAAAAAGACGTTCACCCCCAGCGTGTCGGCCGCGGCGGGATGCTCACCCACGGCCCGGGTACGCAGCCCCCAGGGCGTGTAAAACAGAACGAATTGAACGACGAAGACCAGCAAAATGGTCAGGTATGTAATGGGCGGGTTGTTGAAAAGCACCGCGCCAATGAGGGGAATCTCATTCAACGGTTTCAGCGCCATAGCCCCAAGCTTGCCGCCGGTGCTCAGTCCCACCTTATAAAAATAACCGGTCAGGCCCACCGCCAGGATATTGATGACCACGCCCCCGATGATCTGGTCGATTCGCAAGGTCACGGTCATGACGGCCAGCAGCAGCCCCAAAATCCCGCCGGCAAGAATTCCGGCCGTAACCGCCAGGGCAAGATTGCCTGTCCCCACATTGACCATAAACCCAACAAAGGCCGCGAAAAGCATTTGCCCCTCTATGCCGATATTCATCACCCCGGAGCGCTCTCCCAGAAGCCCGCACAACGCCCCCAGAACCAATGGCGTGGATTGACGCACCGCGGAAGCCAAAACAGCTGTGGTGACAAGGGGATTCAGGCGGTAAAACCAGATGATAACCGCACAGATGAGTAATCCAAATGCGCACGCGACTGTGTGGTTTTTGAAGAATTGCGTTATTTGCTTATTTGTTGTCACTGAAGCCTTTCCGATGTCTCTTTTATAACCTGCAGCTTGGCGCTTCCATTTCGATCAGCTAATTTTATAAAAAAGAGAGAATACCTGCATTCGCCAATCGTCATTGGACAGTCTCTCATTTCTTCCCCCATCCGGCGCTGAAAGTTATTTTTTCACCGGCCGCTGGTTTGCTTCTGATCAACCAGCGCACGACCAGTTCGGCCGCCACAAAAAACAAAATCAGGGCTAAGACAACGTCTATAATCCCAATGGCCACCCCCGCACTGAATTGCATCTGGTTTGAGCCGGCCTTCATGGCACCAACCAGAAGAGCGGCCGGGATAACACCGAGGGGATGGGTCCGTGCCAGCAGGGCGATGGTAATTCCGTCAAACCCCAGGCCGACGTTAAATCCGGGCTGGTAGCGATGGACGACCCCCAGGGTTTCGACGGCGCCTCCCAGGCCCGCCAGCAGGCCGCCAAGCGCCATGGCTAAAATCATGGTTTGTGACACCTTGATGCCGGCATAGCCGGCTGCATGGACATTGAGCCCGACGGTCCGGATTTCAAAGCCGGCAGTTGTCTGTTTTACCAGCCACCAGACGGCCGCAGCCGCCATTAAAGCCACGATAAATCCGGTCGGCAGCCCCCCGATGTCGGTAATTTTACTGGAGTCCAGGATCAGGGGGGTTCGGGCAATGATATTGCCCGGGGTGGGATCTTTGAAAGGGCCGCCGGCCAGGTAGTCGGTAAGATTAATCGCAACGTAGTTGAGCATGATGCCGGTGATGACTTCGTGGGCGCCGGTGTACACCCGGAGCGCCCCCTGTATGGCGGCATAGAGAGCGCCGGCTGCAGCTCCGGCAAAAAGGGCCAGGGGAAGATGAATGATCATCGGAAGACCATTCAGACCGTAGCCGACGATTGCGGCCGCCAACGCCCCGAAAAGCAGTTGGCCCTGGGCGCCGATATTAAACAATCCGGCCTTGAAGGCAAATGCCACGGCCAGTCCGCTGAAAATCAGCGGCGTCGTTTTCTCAAAGGTGCGGCCCACGGCAATGATCGTGCCGAATGCGCCCTGTAACAGGGCGGCATAGGCTTTAAAGGGATTGGCGCCGTGGGCTGCCAGAATAATTGCGCCAATTAAAGCGCCCAATAACACGGCAGCCACCGGCACACTTAAGGTGTGCAATTGGCCGATGAGCCCAGTCAGATTGCGATGCGAAACAGGAGCGGATATGTCCTGGGAGTGCATGGAAGGCTAACTCCTATATGGTTTTAACCCCATTGGTGTTCTATTCCATGCCAATTGTGTTTGCACGTAAATCGATCTCGATTCTGGCCAGTCGGTCCTTGATTTCCCGGGAAACTTTGCTGTCAAAATCATGTAAAGGCGCCAGGCCGACGTCTCCAAAATAATTGCCGGCAGGAAATTTTCCTTCACCGGACAATTTAATCAGATCGAAAACGCTCGGGGTGATCAATTTCATGGCACTTGAAACCAGGCAGGGGCGTGCTTCCGGAAGCGTGACCCATTGATCGCTGTCAACACCGATACAGTATTTGCCCGCATGGGAGGCCACTTCAATCAGGCCGCCATTTCCGGTCGTACCGCCGGCGGCGAATATAACATCCGCCCCCTGGTCAAGGGCCTGTTTGGCCGTTGATGCACCCCATTCGGGATCGGTAAAGGCGACATCCAGACCACCGGGATGAAAGGTTGAAATAATCCGGATGTCCGGCTTGATGTAACGCGCACCGGCTTCATATCCTTTCTTGAAGGCCACTACCGGCGGAACCAGATCCGTACCCAACACGGCGGCGATGATTCCGGATTCAGTGAGCATGGCCGCTAACGATCCGGCCATGAAGCCAGCCTGATCTTCGTGAAAAATCAGCCCGGCCACGTTGGGGGCGCTTTTGGGTTGGAATTGATCAACGCCGATGAAATGGATGCCCGGATATTTTGCGGCGGCCTGGATAGTGGCCTCTCCCAGGCCGAATCCAACGGTTACAATGAGATCATAGTGCCTGGCGGCAAACAGTTCGATGTTGGCCATGTAATCTTTGGCATCTTTGGTTTCGATGTAATTCCCATGAGCCCCGAGTTTGGCGACGGCAAGCTGAACCCCTTCCCAGGATGATTGGTTAAAGGATTTGTCGTCGATGGCCCCCACATCCGTGACCAAGCCGACGCACACAACGTCAGTGCGCTTGCAATCGGGTTCGTCCGCTGACGGTCCACAGCCGATCAGCAGCGCGATTACCGCTGCGGCCGGTGCTAGTAGAGGCCATCTCACCCATGTCTTTTGATCCAATTTCTTTGTTGGTGCGTCGAAATTGAACCAACATCCTATTTTTGAGATGGCTTCTAGTGACAATTGGGTCAATCGTTTGGCAAACATTTGGAATCTCCTTTTTGAGTCAACGACCACCCGCAAAGCGGGTGGCCTGGACCTGCGCGCCGCGGGCGTGTTTCCGGCCAGCGGCCGGGTAGACAAAAGCACGTCCGTGCTTTACACGGTGCGGGTGAAATCCGTTGCCGGCGGATTTGAAAACAACCAGTTTGATTTCTAGGTGATATCAAGGGCGATCCCGCCAGGACACATCAAATGCCCACTCTCTATCCCGATACCGAGTCAATGCATTTTTAGATCAAAATTAGTTGATTAGTCAATCTTTATAACCTATGGTGACGGCATGCATCCACTGCTGAAATATGCTTTCTGGGGCGTCATAATTTATACCGCCTATTGCAGCTTTCTATATCTGGTGCAGCGGCAGATCCTGTATCCTCGCGGCCAGATACCCCTGCCGGCGCAAACCCCGCCGAATATCGCCGGTCTGGAAACCCTCTGGCTGCCTACCGAATCCGGCAAGGTCGAGGCCTGGTATCTACCGCCTGCTTTAAAGGGTATGTCATCCCCGTCACCGGCGGTAATATTTGCGCATGGCAATGGGGAAATCATCGATTATTGGCCCGAAGAGCTTCAAGGGTTCACCCGCCTGGGAATTGCCCTGCTGCTGGTGGAATACCCGGGCTACGGACGGTCCGAGGGCTCACCGACCCAGGAGAGTATAACAAAGACATTTGTGAAGGCTTATGATGCGCTGGCCGCGCGCACAGACATCGATGCGACCCGTATAATTTTTCTGGGCCGCTCCCTGGGCGGAGGCGCTTTATGTGCTTTGGCCAGGAAACGGTCCTCGGCCGCTCTCATCCTGATGTCAACTTTTACAGGGGTCCGGCCAATGGCGCTAAGATACCTGGCGCCTCCATTTCTCGTGCGGGATGCCTTTGATAATCTGGCGGTGGTCAGGGACTACCCCAACCCGGTTTTAATCATACACGGTAGGCGTGACGCCATCATACCATTCAGCCATGGACAGAAACTGCACCGGGCAGCAAAACGAAGTGAGTTGATCGTCTACGAAGCAGGTCACAATGACTGTCCCCCGGACTGGGGTGTATTCTGGAAGGACGTGGAAACTTTTTTACGAAGAAATGGGATAATCTAAAATTAATATTTATCATCTGGAACATTTAAAGCGGATTGATCTAATCGTACTTACCCCAATAGAATGAAATGTTATAAATCCCAAATTACAAGCACCAAATTACAAACAAATCTCAAATATCAAGGATCAATTACCAAAACAAATTCGAAGATTGCAGCAGATAGTGAATTGAGTCTTCGGTATAGTCAATCGAACCTCACACCAAAGCTTGAACCAACTTGCACCCCTTCGGGCAAATCAAAACTGGTTTGATAATTGATGCTTGAAATTTGTATATTGTTTGCTATTTGTGATTTGGTGCTTGGAATTTGCTCAGCCAGAGATACGACTTTTTGTTCAGCTTAGATCTATCCCCTAAGAGGTTTGCGACCTATTGCTAGCATCCTCCGGTTCATAAAACCATAGTCCCCTTCAAACCGATGGGGGGAAAAATCAGTGTGAATTTTAATTTGTCTGAATCCGGTGGTTTCTAAAAGGGATAAAATGGTTTGGGGTTCGTAAAGCCGGACGGCATAGGTCCTGTCCCGGATCAAACCGTCCTTTTTGCTGATTACAAGCTCGCGGGCACGGACGGCATCATTCCTTAGCTCACGCTGACGGCACACAACCGTATCCTCACCAACCTCGTGCCAGGCATTCGGATTAAATGACCTTTTAACGGCCGCTCCGTCCGTAACATCCAACAAAAGCCAGCCCCCCGGTTGCAACACCCGCATGGCTTCAGCGAGAATCCTTTGGTCAGCATCGGATTCTTGAATATATCCCAGCGAATTTCCCATAATAAGCACATGATTATAGTGATCGGACCCAAGATCGATCTGACGCGCATCGCAGCGGACAACTTTCAGGGGAAATTTGTCATCCTGGGCTTTTTCCCGGGCAACAGCGGTCAGGGCGCGGGAATAGTCCAGCAGGGTACATGCTTCAAAGCCTCTTCTGCAGAGCTCAAGGCTATGACGTCCTTGACCGCCGCAAAGGTCTAAAATCTTATGCCCGGCCTCGAGGGGCAGCAGCTCGCAAACAACATCAACCTCCAACCTCGTCAGGCTGTCATCGCCTACCGAGCGCGCATCCGTCAGCAGATAGACATCGTCAAAAAGGGTTTTCCACCAGTCGGGATCAACCTCGATGGGCATCGTTAATTCCTATGCAAGTCAACTAAAATGATAGGCTCTTTACCGTTGGTTGGTTTTTCGAATAAATGCCTAAAATGTTAAATGACTAAAGTGCCTAAAATTAATGGATCCTATCTTTTTTAAACGCATCTGTTTGGATCACTGAAACTCAGATCTACCGATTGATTCGTCATTCGTCAATCGACATTCGTCATTCCCTGGGGTCGGCACCGAATCCAAACAGCCCGTCCGAAGCAATAATAGCCGCGGACCCTTGCCAGGGGTTCATGCGGGCAATCGCAAGCTCTTCTTCCTCAATGTTGATCATGCTGTCCAGCTGCCCGGTCTGCCACATTTTTTCCAATGTCAGGCAGTCGGCCCACATTTTTTGTCCGTAGCTTTTCAGGGCGTCTATCTGGCGGGTGGTAATTACCCGGGGCCGCAGGGCTATTTTTACGGGACCCAGCAAATAGGTAAAATCACAATCCATGGCCATTTTTTTTTGCTTTTCAATGACCTCAAGTAGGTCATCGACGTTCATATTCATGATGGTGCCATTTATACGATCAACGGCATCTCTGACAGGCATATCGGAGGCCAGGATGGCCAGGGGTTGAAATCCGCCGCCGCTGCCGACATTCGTCGGCACGCCGCCGTAACGCCCCACAAATCCAACCAGGCCCTCAACACCCATCAGGCAGCGAAAATCCGTCTGGTAGCGTTTGAGATCAATCTTTTCGTCCTGAACAGAGGGAATCTCTTCGGCCCACAGCGCCAGGGGAATTTTTTCCTGGACGATGTAGTCCCCTTCTGTGAGTGCCAGATTCATGGCCTCGTCGATGTCATCGTTGACGGTCCCTACCCGGACACCGTGCCCGGAATAGCCTCTTTCGGGCTTGAGAACCAGGTCGCGCCAGTTGCGGCGGGTCCAATCGATCAGGTCATCAATCGTTTCGCCTTTGGGACCTTCGGTTTGACGCTGATAAAATTGCCGGGTCCAGGGCGTCCGTTGCACGATTTCGGCGTGAAAGCGATCCTTGAACGGGCCCGTCATCACCTCGAACATGCTTTTAACGTTAAAAGGCTCCGTTCCGCGGGGATTGATAACCCGGTGTTCTTTGACGGCCTGCAGTACAGGCGACAAATCCTGCCTGCGGTGAAGGGCCATGAGCACGTCGGTATTAAAATCCATGAACATCACCGAAACCGGTTGGCCCTGCCGGCAAACCACACCGTCCTTGAGCTCGAGTTCATGGGGCGCGCACAGTACCCCATGAATGCCATCGAGGGCGTCCAGGCGTTTGGCCAGATTGATATTTTCGGTCACATCCGCCAGGGTTTCTTCTTCGGCAACCACGGCAATTAATCCGGCGTTTTGGCCGGATACCGACCTGTGCGCCTCGACTAAAATTTCTACCAGTCCGTCAACCGGCGAAAAATACGGGTGATCAAAATCCAGTTCGATATTCGTGGGCTTTATGCGGTTAATCTGCTCCCAGACGGCTTTGCCGATGATCTGGGTCAGTCGCTGATAATCCCATCCGCCCGGACTTCCAAGGTTCCATTCCGAATGATAGCCAACAAAAGATTCCACGGTTGCGTCCTCGATGATGAATTCAAACAACCGAATTCATCATGTATTTAGTTTTTTGTGCTTCGTGTTTCGAAAAGCTCTCGGATGCGGCTTGATTCGGAGATCTGTCTAAACACTCAGCACCAAATACGAAACTCGAAATATGTGTTAAAAAAATAGCAGCGTTACCTGATTAATTTTTGTTGCCTTCAGAAAGTAATTCCTTGAAGCGGAGATCAATCAGGTGAAACGGCAGCTCGCCACCTTCAAGTAAAAACTGATGAAACTGAGCTGCCTCCATGCGGGTGCCGTAAGAGGCCTTCAGTTGTTTGAACTCATGGCAGCCGAGACTGTAACACAATTGATATCCCGGGTTCAAACGAAAACGATCCACCTGTCGCCGGGCCTCGGCGCGCGAAAATCCGCAGGTTTCCAATAGATGCACCGCATGGGCCAAATCGATTTTTCCGGTGGTTAACCCCACGTCCACCTGACAGCGCGCCGACCGCCACAGTCGTCTTTTGTAATCTACCAGCAGATCCATTGGATGGGTGATATAACCCGAATCGATCAGCAAAAATTCAGCGTACGACGCCCAACCCTCATAAAAAAGCGGCGATTCAATCTGGCGTCGCACCGGATTTTCCAGCCTGCGGCGTATGGCGTCAAGCAAATGATGCCCCGGTATGGTTTCGTGGGCGGTCAGCGGCTTGAACTCGCGATGAAAGCGCTTTTTCAACAGCAGATCTTCGCTTGCCGTATTCTGGCCGGCAAGCTGAGTGGTGATGTAAAAAAGGCTGCTTTCACGCCTGTCGGGGGTAAAGGCGGCTGCAAAAGAAGCCGCCCCCCTGACCGATCGCAGGTATTCAGGCGTTTCAACGATTTCCAGCGGCGCGTCCATTTCCCATGCATGAAAGCCCTGGTGTCTGAAAAACCGTCTCAAGCGTCCAATTTCTTCCTGATATAGCACGATTGTATCGGATTTCTCGATGTCAGCGGGAAGATACCCGTGATACAGGTCCTGCCAGGAAGACGACGGATCAATCTTTCCTTTTAACGCTTCCAGCCGGTTTAGATTCCGGTGCCAGTCCTCAACCGCCATTTGATAAATGTCGTCCACGCTGCGGGCGGACAGAAAATGATCTTTCAGGGTTTGCGGCAGGGTTTCAACGGCAAACTCACGATCCGGCAAAGGTGTTAAGTCGGCCAAAAAGCGCTCCAGATCATCCAGGGCTGCGGCGGTCTGTTCAAGGTAAACCGACAGCAGTGCCCCCGACGCGCCGTCCATACCTGCAGCCAAGTCCTTTCCGACCTGCGTAAGGTAGTGCCGGCAATCGCCTGCCATGGCCCGGGATGCCTGGTGGTAGGTTGCAGGCACTGTGGTGATGTTTTCCACTGCCTGTCCGAGCACGCGGCGGGCATCTGAAAGACGGGCCAACAGGCGCTCGTTACGTTCGGCAACGTTTTCGGCCGGTTTGGTCAGCGCGTGATCCAGCCCGATGAATACGACTTTAAGGTAAAGCAGTGGATTGAACTGCCAGAGGCGTTTGTGGTCAAACTCGATTAAAAACCCGGCGATGTTGGCCTGCAACATCTGAAGATCGATGCGGGTTTCGAGATCATGATCCGATTCATCCAGGCGCGCAAACTGTTCCTGAAAGTATTTCAGCTTTTCAATGCTTTGCGCAATCGCCGATGAATCGAGCTCATCCAGCCTGTCATAATGGTGGACCGCCGCCTGGGCCCGGGGAAGAAAATGAAATTCGTCGCTGGCGCACATAACCGGAAACCTGCCGGCCAGCTCATCGAAGTATTCTTGCGCCAATAATATGTGTGAAGCCCGTTCAGGCATTGCCTTGGCCTTTGCATCTGCTGCTGGTCATGATCTGTCTCGATTAACCTAACACATGAGATTTCAACGTCAAGACGGTCGTTCATTACGCTTGTTGACCTTCGGGCAGGCAATTGATATCAGAAAGATATGATCACCGAGTTTTCATTCGGCCGGATTGTCGTCAACGGCCGGGCCTGCAACCATGATATCAAAATAGTCCAGGGCACCCTGATGCCGGACTGGTGGCGCAAAAGCGGTCACACGGTTGAAATCGAGGACGTGCAGGATCTTCTCGACACCCAACCGGAGATACTCGTCATCGGCAAGGGGCAGCCCGGCTATATGCGAGTTGCAGACTCGCTCAGGCACCTGCTTGCCGAAAAGAATGTAAGGCTTATCGAGGCGCCCACCGCCCAGGCGATCGAAACTTTCAACCGCCTGTCTGAGGAAGGCAGAAAGGTGGCGGGCGGTTTCCATGTGGGGTGTTGACGATCAAGTGTTCAGGTTTCAGGCGTCAGGCCGTCATTCGACAAAGAAGTATAATACTGGATATTCTGGCTTTGATTGCATGATCCGTTTGAATGTCAGCCCAACCCCATGTCAACCCTGACACCTGAAACCTAAAAAAAACGTAATTATGAATCTCTAAAACAAATTTTAATTATTTCATACTAGGAAAAGAGAGGAAATAAAATCAATGCTATCCCGGTTTAACAACGAGGTATTGTCCTACGGTCCGACGGCGGTCTTGCCGCAGAATTTGAACAGCACCTGGATGAAAAATTTGCAGGAAATCGCCGATGATTATTTAGACAGTAACTTTTCGCTCCACGAATGCAAAGACCCCCGGGATATCGGCGATCCGATTTTAATGGCCTGTGTATACGAGATTTTGAGCTATCAGCAGGGCGAGCGCGTTGAGATATCGCCGCAAGCGATGGCCGAAAATATGGCGATCTACTCCCTGTCGATTTTGATGGAATCCGTTAACAGGGAGTCGAATATCGGACTGGATCCACCCAACCTTGACAATGTTCTGTCGATGGAGAGAATTATCGCATTTAAAGAAAAGAATCCGGAATTCGTGAAAGTCCTGAAAAAAGCCTGCATCCTTCAAAACTCCGCAAAAGGCTGGTTTCAGAACATCAAAGACAAACTGCTGTAAAAGGCAGAATCAATCCTTGCACTTAAAAGGGCAGAAATGATGAAAACAATAGCTGGCCGGGTTGCCATAGGGCCGGTTTTCGGTCTCCATGCAGGTTGAGATCATCGCCCGGGTCGTATCCTCGTAATCCGGCCTCTTTTCTTCTGCGCTTTTGCAGTCCATACATATCGGTTCGTGGTCGTAAACCGACAAGAGCCTTTTATCTTTTTTGCCCAAAGGGGTGTTGCAACGCAGGCATACTTCGGCGCAGGCCAGTTGTTTTTCCCAATTTTCTTCCATGTCAACTCTCCGCCATGATGACGCCTAAATGGACAATTATAGATACGCTTAACGCTTAGAAAACAATTTAGCATAATCCCAATATGTCAACGGCTCAATCGATGTCAAGCCCGTCATTTTTTTGTTTACGCTAACACCTTCTCCATCTTGCTAAGATTGTCCCGATTTCCAAAGGTGATGCGAATGGCGTTATCTTTTGCGTCCATAATATGCTTGCGCATCATATATTCACAAAGATCGGGATCTCTCGTTTGAAGGGCGAGGATTATTTTTTTATGCCCGGCAATCGTCCGCTTGGCGATGTCCAGATAATAGAGGGTGTTCTTTCTGTATTTCAGCATATGTTCTTTCATGTTCGCGATGATGTTATTTGTCCTGTGTTTGTCTTTTGAATAGTGTTGAAACGTATCGTGAAATTTCGTGTTATATTTGTAGATTCCATCAGAATCTCTATTCTGGATAGCTTTTTCTGATCCACGGATATATTCCGACAACCGCTCAATTTCAGCATCCGGAATATTTTTACAGGCCGACCTTATGAGATACCCTTCCAGCATCGAGCGTATATCGAACAACTCCTCCAATTCCGCCAATGACAGGCGGTATACCCGAAATCCCCCCGCCCCGGAAGTTGTAACCAGGCCCTCTGAGCGCAGACGATGCAACGCTTCTCGGATGGGCGTGCGACTGATTCGCAATTGGTTGGCGATACGCTCCTGATTAAGCTTCTGACCGGATTGAAGCTGGTTGGAAAGAATAAGGTCCTTAACGTAGTTATACGCTTTCTCTCTTACCGTGGGCGTTTTTGGACGGGTCTCCATGACAATAAGCCTTTAAATAGCGAAAATTTATCTACGTCATCATTAAGCCTTTTACGGCCTCAACAAGCCGGGTAGCCACGTTGCCAGTCCGGGCAGTGCCGCCAATAGAAAAAGAAAGGCTACCAATGCGATGAGAAAGGGCGTATTGGCTTTCAGGACGTCGATTTGATCCACTTCTGCTATTCTGCCGGAGACAATCAGCGCTATCGCCATTGGTGGCGTTACCTGTCCGATAACGACGGCAATGACGATCAGAATGCCAAAATGAATTAGGTCGATATTAAACGCCAGCAGCGTCGGCAAGATGATGGGCAAAAGAACCGGAATCAGTGGGTCCAGGATCATACCGGCGAGTACGGCAAGAAATAGCATTGCCATGATCCGCATATATTGGAAATCTCCAATAACAAAGAAATTCACAACCGACACGAGCATATCCGGAATGCGGGCATTGGCTAACCCCCAACCGAGTGCAAAAGACATGGATACAATCAATAGCAGTTCTCCGGTGAGTTGGGTGGCATTCACCGCCACCCGGTAAAGATCCCTCAGTGACAGTTTGCGGTAGATGACGCATGCCAATGTGGCGGCATAGACCACGGCGAATGCACCTGCCTCTGTGGGGGTGAAGACGCCCACGGCCAGGCCCCCGACAATAATTAGCGGCAATCCAAACGACAGGCTCGCCCGTTTGCCAGTGCGGATGACCTCTTTTAAATAAAACGGTGAAAACGGACGCCAGTCATTTCGCTTCGCCAGATAGGCCACCACCATCATCTGGCTGAGCCCCAGAAGGATGCCTGGAATGATACCGGCAACAAAAAGCGTACCCAGAGATGTCCCGGTAACAGCAGAATACAGGATCATGGGATTACTGGGAGGTATCACCGGCCCGATCCCGGCCGAAGAAGCCGTAAGGGCCGCGGAAAAATCCGCCGGATAGCCATTTTCCTTCATGGCCGGAATAACGATTGATCCGGTGCCGGCGAGATCGGCCACCGAAGTTCCAATCATTCCACCGAAAAACATGCTGGTAACCACGTTCACATGGCCAAGCCCGCCACGCATCCATCCCACAATCGATCGGGCAAACTCGAAAAGACGGCCGGAGATGCCACCGGCGTTCATCAACCCGCCTGCCAGAACAAAAAGCGGCAATGCGATGAGCACGAAACGACTCATTCCCGAAATCATCATTTGCGGCAATGCCTGTTGCCAGGCACTGGTCAGAAAAAAATTTAAAACCACCGAAGTAATAATGGAAACGAGCATCGGAACCCGCAGAATAAGCAGCAAGCACAGAACAAGGATGGAAATGATGGCGGCGATCATAAAAATTCCCTTTCGACCGGATGTTCAAATCTCACGGGCACGGAAGTGCATTCCGACTCCGGACATTTCACATCGGGCAAGCCGGCAAGCTTCCATAAAAGCCCGGGCAGTGGCGTGGTTATTCCTTCCTGCTTTTGACTATCTCCACGATAAACGCCAGGCAGGCGAACACACCCCCAAAAAATACGGAGATGGTGAAGATACCCACGGGAAGGCCAAGATACGGCGTTGTGTCGCGTCCGAAGACCATAAAATGCTTGAGTCCGAGAAAACCGACATAAGCAAAAATCGCCGCACACAGCACCTGTGAAAGAATATTGAGAGGGCGCTGGATGGGCGCCGGCAGTTTTTCGAAAAAATAGTCTATCCGGATGACCGTTTTTCTGCGTATGGCCAGAAACAACCCTGTGACGGCAAGCCAGGGGATGATGTTTATCACGACCTCTTCAGCCCAGATAATCGAGGTGTTCAACAGATACCGCATGCAGGCATTACAAAAAACAATCCCGACGATGGCGCCCAGTATCAGCACACCCAGAACCTCCGCTATCTTATTGACGACGCGGTCCGCCAGCGGCAGGCCCGCGTCGGGATCGCTCAACTCCTGCCATCGACCTACCTGGCTGATTTTGGTGGCCAGACTGGTCTCCGCGCCCCCATTACCATTCCCGTCCGCAACCGAATGCTCTTTTTCGGCCATGACATCGTCCCCGTGAAAAAAGCTCAACGACTCGAGCTGAATCTGGCCCCGAAGCGAATCGCTCCACATTCGGGGCCATTTAAAACTAAAATGTGGACCTACTGGCCCAGGGCCGTCAAGACTTCTTTGGTGAAATCCTCTCCGGCAATCTTGGCTATTTCCTGCCAAACGGGTTTGGCGGCCACTTGAAATTCCTTGACATTTATTGCATTGAACTCGGTTTTACCTTTGGCGAGCTCTTTGATTTCGGCCACGAGCTTGGCGTCATTTTCAGCGCCATATTTCCGACTCGCTGCAACAGCCACTTTGGCAGCCTTCAAAATTCTTTGCTGGACTTCAGATGACAGAGATTTCCACCGGTTCAGATTCATGCTCAGGGTTACAGGCGTATACACGTGATTTGACAGCGAAATGTATTTTTGAACTTCATACCAGGAATGCGCCCGGATGTTACCCAACGGATTCTCCTGGCCGTCGATCACACCCTGTTGCATGGCCAGATAAAGCTCTCCAATGTTCATGGAAATGGGGATGGCACCAAAGCTTTTAAAGGAAAGAATGCGGGTTTTGCTTCCGGGTGTTCTCAGTTTCAATCCCTTCAAATCAGCGGGCACGACAATGGGACGAACGTTATTGGTGATTTGTCGGAATCCGATTTCGCCAAAACCCAGCACCTTCAAACCGGCATTTTTCTGAAACGATGCATCAAGTTTCCGGCCAATGTCTCCGTCCAATAATTCACCGGCGACTTCACGACTGGAAAAAAGAAACATCATGTCAAAAACTGCCCATTTGGGGTCCAGTTGCACGGCGTCGGAGCCAATCGGCACCACATCCAGCTGGCCGGTGCGTACCTGCTGCATGTGGACGATTTCATCACCCAGGGTACCGCTGTCATAATAGTCGACTTTGATCTGATCCTTAAATTCAGCTTCAAGTGCATCCCGAAACGAGGCTAACATATACTGGGTAGCGGATCCGGGTGTACTTTCAACGGAGATTTTCAAGGTGAACCCGTCAGCGGCCTGCGAATCCACCGGAGCCAGGAAAATCATCCCGAGGAGAAGTATTGTTGTCACGCCAATCTTTGCAAAATGGTTCATAATTTGCCCTCCTTTTAATTTAAAGGTTATGTCACCGGGAGGCCTCATGGATATGCGCATTCCCGGTAAACTGGGTTGGAAACCATTTACCAAACAGGGCTTTGTGAGGAAAAGAAGCCAGGTTCACTCGTATTGAATGCCCAATTCATTTAAGATTAACATAATTCTTTCGGCACTCAGCAGGCGGTCTTGATTTGTTTTCAGCTCCATGTTCAGTGCGCCGTGAAACCCCACCTCATTCAATTGCCGCAACACGCTGGAAAAATCGATCTTGCCCTCACCGACGGGCAGGTGGCGGTCCAGATAAAGATCATTATCGCTGACGTGCGTACTGACAATACGATCCGGAAATTTGTCTATAAAAGCCTGGTTGCCTCCGGGAAGCAGGGCGGCGTGGGCGACATCCAGCGTGAGTCCCAGGTACTTTGAGGGAATGGCATCAAAAACACGTTCCAGTTCTTCGATATGCACCCCCAGATAGACAATTTCGCAGTCTTCATGTACCTGGTTCATATTCTCAATACCGATCGGTATCTCGTATTTCTCGGCGAGCTCGACCACCGGTTTATAGGTTTCGATTAAACAGCGAAACACCTCGTCCAAATGCAGGCTGAAATGGTAGCCGAAGTGCAAAACAAGGTATTCAGCCTTCAGCCTTCGGGATAGTTCCACATAGTCAATTAAATGCTGGCATACGGCCGGCCGTACGGTGGGTTCTATCTCGGCCGTATTGACATAGGAAGGTGTGTGCAGGCCGTATCTGAGGCCATACTGGTCTTTCATTTCACGGATTTTTGAAATCCGCTTATCATCGAACTTATCCAAAAAGTTAAGGGGACTGTTGCAGCTCAGTTCAACCCACTTAAAACCTTTTTCATGGGCAAAAGAAAAGTAGTTCTCAACAGGCTCAGGACCGGTGTTAAAACATAGCTTCATATTCTGACTCCTATAATTTAAGTAAACAGAAAGCAATTCGGGCTGGGTTGAGTTTTGCAGATTGGATTCAGTCTTACACTGAGACCGGATTTTTGGATCCAAAACGAATCTATTTTTGGTTTATTATCCGAAATATAGCATTTGTCAATATAATTTTAGTCATTTTGGATCCATTTTTCGTTCTGTTCGGGATATATGGATCCAATTGTTCACCCCGTATGAGATAGGCCATCCGTTGCCGACCGGACTGGACAACGCCTGGTCGGCGGCATCGGCAATCTCAAATGGCAGCGGTTGGTGTTCTTTGGGATTTAAAGGGGATGCCAATCGTTTTGCAGCAGAGGTTGATGAGGGAATTCCCGGCGTTGGGATCAAGCCAATGGGTTGTTATGGGAATGGACGAAATCCACCAATCCACCTGCTCTGCCGACACAAAAAAAGGGGAAAGTGCATGACGTTTCCCCTGAGACTTAACTGGTGCGCCAGGCAGGATTTGAACCTGCGGCCTACGGATTCGTAGTCCGGCGCTCTATCCGGGCTGAGCTACTGGCGCATTGAAAACATTTGAATTTTACGTGGTACATAAGCTAAAGTGCTGTGGTTGTCAATGCCTTTGTTTCCTGATAATTGGTTGTCGATGCCGGGTACTTGATAATTGATGTTCAGCACATCACATACAGTCAGAATGTCATCGAGAATCGAGGATCGATCGAATCTTCCTGCCAACAACAACGGCAGGCATTCGTTTAGCGGCGGCAAACAGACATAGGTTTCGGAATACCATGAACGCATCCCATGAAAAATTTATGCGACTCGCGCTGGTCGAAGCACAAAAAGCTGGACAAACGGGTGAAGTTCCGATAGGTGCAATACTCGTCGCTGAAGACGGGACGGTATTGTCTTCTGCGCACAACCGAACGATCGACTTGGCGGACCCCACCGCCCACGCTGAAATACTGGCACTGCGCGAAGCCGCATTAAAAATTAACAATTACAGATTGTTAAATACAACACTCTATGTTACCGTTGAGCCCTGCATCATGTGTATGGGGGCGATCGTTCACGCCAGGATTTCAGGCGTCGTTTTCGGTGCGGACGATCCCAAATGGGGTGCCGCCGGTTCATTGTACAATTTTGCTGAGGATGATCGCTTGAACCACCGCGTCGGAATCATCAGCGGTGTGTGCGAGGCGGAATGTCGCGGCTTAATGCAGGCTTTTTTCCGCGCTAAACGAGGAAAATGCCTAAAGTCGTAAAATGCCTAAATTGCCAAAAATTAAGGCATCCTATCGATTTTATTATGAGCAAATAGCAAGATTTGTCCCAGAACTATCTAACTGATTATTGATGCACCACAGCTTTTGAACGTAAAACGGAGCGAGGCGACACCACAATTTTAGGCACTTTAGGCATTTTTGATCATTTTAGGCATTTTCATCCAGGCGATTTGAATCTAAGCTTAGCAATTATTCGCACTTAATTATCCATATATCTAACTAAGGAGACAGCACCGTGGCGAATGTCGTAATTGTCGGAACCCAATGGGGGGATGAAGGCAAGGGTAAAATCGTCGATCTGCTGGCCGAACATGCCCATTTAGTGGTCCGCTTCCAGGGAGGCAACAATGCCGGTCATACCATGGTGGTCGGCGGTGAACAATTCATCTGTCATTTGATCCCCTCCGGGATACTGCAGGACAAGACCTGTATCATCGGCAACGGAGTTGTGGTGGATCCCGCCATACTGCTGGAAGAAATCGACAATCTGCAAAGCCGGGGGATCCATATTGCCGCTGACCGTTTGCTGATCTCCGAAAGAGCCCATCTGATCATGCCCTACCACAAAAGCGTCGATCATGCCCGGGAACAGTTCAAAGGTGATAAAAAGATCGGGACCACCGGACGCGGCATCGGCCCTGCCTACGAGGACAAAGCCACCCGCAGGGGCATCCGGTTTGTCGACCTGCTGGATCCTAAGGTTTTTGCTGAAAAAGTAAAGACCCTCTTGGATGAAAAAAATTTTTATTTGAAAAACTATCTATCCGCCGACGTTCTGGATCCCCAGGAGATCATCGATCAATACCGGCAGCACGCGCAGCGTCTGGCACCCCATGTTGCCAACGTTTCGATTATCATCAATGACGCCATTAAAAATGGCCAGCATGTCATGTTCGAAGGGGCCCAGGGGACCCATCTGGACATCGATCATGGTACCTACCCTTTTGTGACATCTTCAAATACAGTGGCAGGAAACGCCTGCTGCGGCGCCGGTGTCGGCCCCAAACAGATCGACGAAGTTATCGGCATTGTGAAAGCCTACACGACCCGGGTAGGCGCCGGGCCGTTTCCATCGGAACTGTTTGACGATGTCGGTGATGAGATCCAAAAAGTGGGTGCCGAGTTCGGCGCTACCACGGGACGCCGGCGACGCTGCGGCTGGCTCGATACCGTCATTTTGAGAAATGCGGTCCGCTTGAACGGGCTTACCGGATTGGCCATCACCAAGCTGGATGTGCTCGATGGTCTGGAGTCGGTCAAGATCTGTACGGGATATGAGTATCGAGGTGAGATAATTCAGGATTTTCCGGCAAGTCTCGATGTCCTGGCGGAGTGCCAACCGGTTTATGAAAACTTGCCCGGCTGGAAGGAAGATATTTCCAGCGCCAAGGTTATCGAAGACCTTCCCCCCAACGCCCGAAACTATCTGGATCGTATTGCTGAGCTCACTGAAACCGAACCGCACATTGTTTCCGTGGGACCGGACCGCGACCAGACGATCGTGTTGAAACATCCTTACCGATAGGCCATTTAGGCCTATCGGAGGTTGGTTAGATGATTGAGTTGAATGGTTGATTCCTGATATGCGGACTTTGCCGCAATTCAGAAAATCACGTGAACTCCGATTGTATTGCCGGACCTGAAACGTTATTCCCGCATCACGCTGTAGGGGCATTAATCCAGTCAACTCAATCAGCTTGATCAACGCAATAAACAGTTTTTATCGGTTGACAATTCATAGACTTTGACCTATTTAGAGAGTTTGTCGGGACGTGGCTCAGTCTGGTAGAGCACAGCGTTCGGGACGCTGGGGTCGGAGGTTCAAATCCTCTCGTCCCGACCAAATTAAATCAAGCACTTAGCCCGGTTTCAAAGTTGAAACCGGGCTTTTTTTGTAATAATGGGTTGCCAAAATGAACGGGGTCCATTATCTTTGTATAAAACGATAAGCAATGTTATTTCAGGATCTTATTATTAACTTCGAAATTTTTACAAATGGTTTCAGGGCGTGTAACGGCCTAACTGGGGAGGTATCCAGATGAACACAGAAACGCGATGGTTGCGGGCGCCACGCAATCGGATCATTGCCGTCGTCATATTTTTTTCACTTATTTTTTTTTGTTTGGAGGGGATCACACAGGCCGAATCGAGCCAGACGGTTCGGAAATTAATGCGTGAACCGGCAACCCTGTTCGATTTGGGGATCGTTCGTTTGGAAAATTTATTGCAAAAAAATCAACCCGGCACACTCGATGTTTCCTATGACCGGGAAAGGAATAAAATCCTGATTCGTGTGGTGAGAATCAATCGGATGTCACGCGGCGAAAAGAACAGAACCAAAGAAGATCTCAGAAGGTTGGTTCAACAAGACATCCTTAGGATCAGGCAGGATTTAAACCTAAATCCGACTACCGGAGAGATCGACTCCGGCTATACTGCCCTTGAAAATTGTTTCAGCCACGCGGATGACGCCAAAAATAGCGGCCCAACAGATCTCAAAGATGAATTATACAATATGACTGAAATAGCGGCGAAGGTAATCGTGCACCGAGACGAAGCCGCCGTTGAGGCCAGGGTGCCGTTAAAAGGAAATAGAATTGAATGGATCAGATGAAATTGAAAGGCGAAAGCAAATCGTGTTTTAACGATAAGGCTTGAAATTTATAAAAATTCGTTTTAGCGTGCAATCATGACTGAAACATTCGATATTGACATAGACCAGTTCCACGACTCACTCCGCAAAAAACACCTGCTTTGCCACGAGCATAGCCCCCCCAGGTAATTTGGCCTCCATCCTTTTGTATTCTTTACCATACCCCGATAAGATTTTAGTTTTGGGTTTAAAAATCATCCTTGTGTTTAAACAGGCGTCCGCTCTGTTTAAGAAAAGTGGAGAGTTGAGGTCATTTGGTCGCTAAAGTTGATCATAATGAAAGCCGTTGTGACCGCATCGAACGTCGGATCATTACCAAAATTTTTGATTCTGATATCGATCCATTCCAGAAACTGCAACTAAAAGAAATGATAATTCATATGGGCGAGATTTCGGATCAAGCCGACCGTTTCTCAAAACGAATCAACATTATTAGTATGAAGAGGCATGTGTAATGATTTCTTTATTGGACGGCGTTTTTCTGGGCTGGTCCCTGGGCGCAAATGATGCGTCCAATGTCTTTGGTTCGGCGGTTGCCTCGAAAATGCTAAAGTTCTGGACGGCTGCCATTTTGGCATCTGTCTTCGTTCTCATAGGCGCCCTTTTGCAAGGCCAGGCAGGAATTGAAACCCTCAAAGGGTTAACTCAGTTTACCCTTGAACAAGCCATCGTTTCCTCTGTTGCAGCGGCCACCACTGTCACCATAATAACGCTTCTGGGGCTTCCGGTTTCTACTTCCCAGGCAGTGATAGGGGCGGTTTTAGGTGTGGGTATCGTCAAAGGGATTAACACCGTAAGGGCCCGTACGCTTGTAAACATAATCATCGCCTGGATTCTCACACCGGCGATTGCCGGCTTTTTTGCAACTGCACTTGATTTTGCAATCCATTTGCAATATGTGCCGCATCACTGAATTCCGGCGCGTCGGCCTTTGAGTTTGCGCGATGAATTCAGGCGGCCCCGCCGGTCCCAGCGGACCACCACGGGCACAAAATCCTGAAATCCCGGCTGCTGCAATGTTGGCCATCAGGGAGATGCGCAAAAAGACACGCGCTTGTACCAGATTCTTTTTCTACTCGCCCGATTTTGCGACGGTTTGCGCTCCCCAGCCCCGCTTTCAATTTTAATTGGCCCTGATTACAATTCCTCCTGCGCCTCGAGTTGGGTGTTGATGTCGTTCATCACCTTCATGAACGTCAGCCGTTTTTCTCTGGCATAGGGATTATAACGGTGCATATCCAGAAACAGCTGCCACGTGTCCCGTTCGACGACTTCCAGAATATGCAACAGC
>WOR8_10006135_pt1 | contig 28403 bp, 33 predicted proteins | sample DeeMarSeWOR38_10_FD_19890 | JGI IMG/M metagenome (IMG submission 19890) | reverse complement strand
CAGCTTTCGAGCTCATTAACAAGTCTCTTATGTTCCCCTTTGAGGTATTCATCAATACTATTCGATTTTTCGAAGCGTTTCTTGCAATCTTCGAACGCTTCAGCAGGCACTTTATGATAGTTCCACGTCATAATTTCCCTGCATTTGGCTGGTGGCAATTCAGCTTCCATTCTCTCAAGAATTTTTTTGGTCACATAAGGATAAGCGTCTTGAGGAGAACCCAATGGAGGAAATTCAATGTTCTGGTAAACGTTTTTGCGGATTTCTTCGCCAGCGATGGCGCCTATTCTTTTGTCAATCTCATGAGGCACATTCGCGGCTCCAAATATCGAGACAAGATAAGCGTACAAGTCGTTTTTCTTTGTGTAATAGCAGTAACGAGCTATCGCGATAAACCTGTCCTCGGAGTTCTCACCTTTTTCTACTAGCTGCGAAATATAATGCTTAAGCTCATCAACTGTTGCAGATTCAAGTTTGCTTTTGTTCATTTTCAGATACTTATCAAAATCTTTCACTGCTTTGACCGAAGAGGCTATGTCTTTCAAATTTAGCTTGCGTTTTTGGAGATATTTGCGAAATCCGTTGATCCTAAATGTTTTTCCCTTCCGTTATTTGGATGATCTCAAGACCTTTGGTATTGCGACTCTGATGGAGAATCGTTTTCTTTTCTTTATTAATTTTGTTATGTGCATGCCTTAAGGTATTCACGAGCACCTCAGTTTTCCCACGTCAAATTCGTCGTCTGGATTAAAATTCAATCTTTCCCCCCGTTGTTTCCCATGTTTTTTCTCTTTCTTTAAGCTGACTATATCGCCTCTATCTCTGCTCTCTATATTTCTCCACTCTACTCGTCTAACAAAGAAAATAACACATTTTACCCCTAAATTAGCCATTAGCTGAATGAGTACTAGAAAAAGGATAAGAGTGTGCTGCTTTTTAACTACAATTTTGGTTCTGACTTGGCTAATTGAAGAGCTAAAAAAAGATTATAGCAATAAAATAGCTAAACATAAGCCTACATATCAGACCCAGCTAGCTTGTAATTGCTCTGCGATTTTTCTTGTCCATTCTTTAGATTTTTCGATATCAGTCTTGTCCGTGACGGTTCTTCCAAGTACTTTCATTCTTCCCCCAAGTACTTCAACTGCGATTGGTTTCAGCTTTGTGTTCTTTTGAAGAATTTTATCAATGTACTTCTCGATAATGTGGTCTCTCGGCATCAGAGCTGAGAGAAATATCACGACTTTTCTATCTTCGAAATCAGTTTTCTCTAAAAACTCTACTCCTTCGATATGGCTTAAAGTTGGGATTATGGTCAATCCTCAGATTGATTAATTCTACCTGCATCTTGAATTCGTTTGTGAGCACAGATGCAATTGCTTTGGCATAATCTTCTGTCGTTCCTCCATGTGTAGCATATACAATCAGGGTTCTGTTTTCACTCATATCATCAACTCCATCAATAAGCTACCTTATTGAAAAAGCACCTATCAGCCTTTTATCTCTTCCTTTGGTTAGCGCTAACTTAATTTCATCTACTTCAGAATCCGCGTTAGAAAAATTCTTAAGAAGCTTGATTATGCAATATTTATGTTGAGAGGGTTTTAATGAAGGGAATTGTTAGTGAGGAGCAGTTTAGAGAATTATGGGAGAAAACCTATAATACTAAAGGTAAGCCAGATTGGTCGCATATCCTTCCGTATTATGGTGATAATATTTACTTTCGTGATTCAATTCAAGAAATTCAAGGTATTAAAGAATTCACAGAAATGACAGAACGTTTGGTTAGACGATCCAAAGAATTAGAAATGAAAATAGTAAACATAATGATGAAAGGCAAAATCCTGTTTTTTGAGTGGGAGATGAAATTGAGCTTTGGCAAATATCCTAAATCAACCCTATACGGCTTAAGTCGGATTACGTTAAATGAAGATGGCAGAATTGCAGAACAGCGAGATTATTATGATCTTTGGGGCGATATTTTTGATAATATTCCTCGATTTGGAAAAATGTATCGCAAATTTATGAAATCAAGATTTGGGTGATTAGATCGAATAAATACTTGAAAGAATACAAGTTGGCAAATATTCTTGCGATGCTCCGTAACATCATGGCAAATCCGAAGGAGTGCAAAGATGACTTCAAGAATAAGCTAGTAGTAATCACTGGTGCAACAAGTGGAATTGGCTATTTTACCGCAAGAAAGTATGCCTCACATGGAGCAAATATTATTTGCATTAATCGAAATGAAGAAAAGTCCAAAAAAGTATGCGAAGAAATCTGCCATGATTTCAAGGTTAAGTGCAATTACAGAATTGCAGATTTTGCTCGCATCTCAGACATAAAGAGAGTTGCACAGACACTCTTAGTATCCAAACAAAATATTGACGTGCTAATTCATAATGTCGGAGTTTATTCAAAAGAAAAGAGGTTTAATTATATGCTGAAGGACAAACTTAAAGCTCAAAAAAGAGCTAGGATTATTCTTGTAAACTCGGAAGGCTATCGTTTTGCAATCTTCGGATTGAAATTGGATGATCTCAGGTGGGAAAAGAATCGCTATTCTGGTTTAGGCAGTTACGGCGCAGCAAAAACCGCGCAACTTCTTACGATGATAAAATTCAATGAATACTTCAAAGACAGCGGAGTAACAATAAACGCTTGTCATCCCGGTCAGGTTAAAACCGATATGGGAGAAAATAATAGGCAGCGGTTATATCGATTCTACAAGAATTATATTATTGATTCTTTATCAAAATCTCCTGAGATCTCAGCTATTGCCCTTTATTATCTTGGAGTTTCAAAAGAAGTTGAAGGGGTTAGTGGAAAATTCTTTAATCTCACTACGGAAGAAGACCTAGCTCCTCATGCATTAGATAAAGAGGTTGCAGATGAGTTATGGAAAGAAAGCCTTAGATTAGGAGGATTAGAATGAAAAACAAGGAATCCAGGACATTGATTGTGGGTGCTGGAATTTCTGGCTTAACCGCTGCAGCTTATTTGTCAAGAGAAGGTTATAATGTTCTGCTAATCGAGAAGAGTGACAAATGTGGGGGCCTCCTGAATTCCTTTAGAAGAAAAGGTTTTGTTTTTGATGTCGGTGCTAGATCTATTGAAAATTCTGGAGTCATTCGTCCGATGCTAAAGGATTTGGGGATTGACCTTGATCTTTTAGAAAGCCCGGTTTCAATTGGAATTGAAGACAAAGTGATTGATTTTGTTTCGAAGGAACAATTGTATGATTATAAAGAATTACTGGAACACCTCTATCCTGATAGCAAAAAAGACATTGAAAGAATAATGGGTCTTATTAAGAAAATCTATAAGGATATGGAAGTCTTATATGGGATTGATAATCCATTTTTTTTGGATCTAAAAAGCAATAGAATGTTTTTAATGAAGGAACTGCTTCCGTGGTTTCTGAAGTTCAGTTTGGTAGTTATGCGAATTAACCGAATGCGAGAACCTGTTGAATCATTTTTGAAAAAAAGGTTGTCAAATCAGTCACTTGTTGATATCATTAGCCAACATTTCTTCAAAAATACCCCAGTTTTCTTTGCGTTAGGGTACTTCTATGTTTATTCAGATTATCTTTACCCGAAAGGGGGTACAGGAGAACTGTCAAGAGCGATTGAAAAGAAGATTGTTGAATGGGGAGGAAAAATAATGACAGAGACAGAAATAGCTAAAGCAATTCCTTCTGAAAAAAAAGTATACGATGCCAAGGGCAATAGTTATTCTTATGATAATTTGATCTGGAGTGCGGATTTAAAGACTTTATATAACATTCTAGAAACAGAAGGTCTAGACTCCAAGATTGTTTCTGAGATATTAAAGCAGAAAGAAGAATTTTTGCTAAAACGTGGCGGTGATTCAGTTTATAGTGTGATGATTGGGGTTGAAGAGTCGCCTGAGAAATTCAAATCAATTTCCAACGGGCATTTCTTTTATACCCCATCAAAAAAAGGATTGGGTGAAATTCACCGTTCAAGACTTAAATCTTTAATCGAAGATTTTGAGAAAACCCCAAAAGAAAAAGTCTTGGAATGGGTGGATGATTATTGTCAATTGACTACATATGAGATTTCAATTCCAGCACTTAGAGATCCTTCTCTGGCTCCTAAAGGAAAGACGGGGATGATCGTTAGCTTCCTATTTGAGTATGATCTAATTAAGAAGGTAGAAGAAGCGGGCTGGTATGAGGAATTTAAAAAGGAAGTTGAAAATTGCATTTTAAAAACTCTTAGTACTTCAATTTATCCGAAAATAGAGAAAAAAATTCTATTTCGTTTTTCTTCAACTCCCTTAACTATCTCAAGAAGGGCAGGTACTTCGGAAGGAGGGATTGTCGGTTGGTCATATGAGAAACCGGTGCCGGTGGTTAGTAACCTTCGAAAAATGCCTGATTCAGTTAAAACACCTATCCCAAACGTATTGCAGACAGGTCAGTGGGTATATAGTCCTGCGGGAATCCCTACAGCAATCCTAACTGGTTGGCTTGCCGCCCAATCTATAATCAAAAATGATTATTCCGAACATATCAGATGCTGAAGCCAAATTTTGTTTTTCGAAAATATTCTTTGGTTTTTGTTGTTGGGTTGAAAGAAGGATAAGACACGCTTGACAGCCAAAACGTGAATACTCGCTAATGAAAAACTTGAAGTATTTTTAATCCAATAATTATGAATGAACTACCATGGCAAACATCACAATTTCTGATGAATTAATGTCCGAAATTGAGAAAGCGGTTAAAAATGGAGCTTGTTGCAGCGCAAACCATTATATCGAGACAACCCTAAAAGCTTCTCTCAAGAAATAGCTTCAACTTGATCTTTCTCGATTTTTGCTATGCTCCTTTGCTGTTGCCGAGTTTGTCTTTCCCACGTTAAGTCTTTTGTCGAAAATTATTAAAGTTTCTTATCATTGTAGGAGTTTAATGTTGCAAAATGGTTATTAGCAGATTTAAGAGAGGTTATAGCAATAGAGGGAAAAGAATGAAAAAAGGCAAATTTGAAAAGACTTTAGTCGATCCATATTTACCTAGCAAGAATGTTCCACCTGAATACATTAAAGACGTCTTGAAAGAGTCAAACCGCGATTTTCCTTTAATCGAGTTCGAATACAAAGTTCCACATAATTTTCCACTTGAAGAATACAAGAACAGATACGAAGAATTGGAACATCAGATCCTTGAAATTCTCAGTTGGCGCTTCCGATGGTTGGGCAAACCTGAACCGTTAGAAAAGAGATAAAACCTTTTTTAAAATTTTTTAGCCGCACTAACTCCATCGTGAAGTCTAACTTATTTCTAACTAACCAAATGTCAAATTAAGTAAATTACAAATTTACCAAACTAATCAATCAATGGTTTTTTTGTCGAAATTGGTTCACTACTTCGTCGGAGATAAACTCTATATTAGAAGACTAATCAAGTTTATTCGACCAAGTTCATGTCCTGTCCGCAGCAAACCAGGGTTCCAACACCAGCTTCTAAGACTTGAACCCTGTTACCACAAATCTCACAAACGTATACTTGTCCCTCTTTAGTCACAATAACACCTCCTTCTAATTTTCTTGGAATATTTTTTACTCAAGAGATGGCAATTTAAGCGGCGCTTTCAAGTCTAATAAACAGGTCTGAGCGTGTCCCTTAGCTTTGACCTTTCGGTATACTTTTATCACGCGTCCTTTTTCATCAATAAGGAAGGTCGTTCGCTCTGTTCCCATAAAAGTTCTACCATATAGGCTTTTTTTCTTCCAAACCCCGTACAAATCTAAGACTTCTCCCTCAGGATCACTCAGCAGGGTGAAAGGCAAATTATGTTTTTCTTTGAATTTCTGATGAGACTTAACACTATCCTTGCTAACCCCAATTATGACCGCGCCTTCTTTCTCAAACTCGTCTGCAACATCTCTAAATTCAACAGCTTCACGTGTGCATCCTGGAGTGCCATCTTTAGGATAAAAATAGAGTAGAACCTTCTTACCTAAGTAATCCTTCAAGGAAACTTGTCTTCCATCATCTGCTTCTAAAGTAAAATCTGGAGCTTTTTCCCCTTCAACAATCAATATAGGTCACAATTTGCTTATTGCGCGGACTAATATAAAGACTTAAAACTCCGGCATTGCAAAAGAATCAGTGTAGTCTTTTAGCACGCACTCGAATCCGAATCTCTATTTTTTCTTTTATGTTCAAGCATTCTGCCTTTCTTATTTCCCCCTCTTGACCGGTTGAAAATTGCGCTCTAACAGAATGCATGAATAAAATAATTTATTTCATGCCAAGCAGCATACTTAGCCTATGAGAATTCAATTGCTACTGCTACTTCATTTCGACGTAGAAACCAAGGAGTGTAGGGACCGTTATACCGCATAGAAAATACCTGACCAGCAACCTTCAATCCAGCATCTTCAACTCCATTTAATAATTCTCGTGATTTCCTATCAAATATCGAGGTTGACCAGCGTCCAGAAAACCTAAGGGCAGCTATAACTCTTTCAGGAATTTCAAGAATACTCACTCGATTATCAAGAGGTTTAGGAGTTGTTTCAAGAGTGAAACCTTCAGGCATTATAAAAGCAATAGACCCTGTGTCAGACAGGACTGGTGCAGTCATGGCTATTTGTTCTGAAACAACAGGTGCTGTCATCGCAATATCCGATTTCTGTTTATTGTTTCCTGCTATAAAACGAAAAAGGATGTTGAAACCACCGTCGCCGTAAACATCAACTTTGGCAATCACCAATTTAGGGTAACGTCTAATTTCTATCTTTCCAATTTTCTGAAGAACTTGGTATTTTGCCTGTTCTACCATAATCTCATTATTCAAAGGAGCGAGCATATATTGCTTCTCTTTTAATCTGCACCGCCACTTGCGGTCTAATTAAGCTTAAAAATAAATTTCTATACATAGAAAGAGTAAATCGATACAGTTTTTACTAGGAGGTGATTGATTGAATTATAAGGAAAGACAAGAAATCATAGCCAAATCTCCCATTTCCTTCAGCTACTTAAAGAAGTTTAACTTGGGCGCTGGCATCCTCCACTTGTCACAGGGAATACTTATGCTCGCTCTAGGAACGCTTCTGACTTGGGAACTCGACATATACACTTTCTACTTGAAACTCGAAATAATCCAAGGACCTCCACCCGTTTTCAACATCGCCCCAGACCCACAAGTGTTTTTAACTCTCAGCTATCTAGGTGTAATAGTTGCCTCATTTCCGTTACTTTCAGCTCTTGCACACTTTCTTATAGCTTTTCCAAAGAACAAAGATTACACTGAAAACTTGAAGAAAGGAATTAATCCCTATCGCTGGTACGAATACGCCTTCTCCAGCTCAATCATGATCGTGCTAATTTCAACTTTCGTAGGGATATTGGACTTCTGGTCACTCGTTATGATCTTCACTTTGAATGCGATGATGATAATGTTCGGCTACTATATGGAAGTGGTAAATCAACACACGGAAAAAACGTCTTGGTCGGCGTTTATAGTTGGTTGCATTTCAGGAGGCGTTCCATGGGTAGTGCTATTCGCCTATTTTGTAGCAGCGGTAATGTCGACAGGTGTTGAACCGCCTGCATTCGTTTATTCAATATTCTTCATATACTTCGCTGTCTTCAACGTTTTCGCACTTAATATGATCCTGCAATACAAAGGAGTAGGGCGCTGGAGAGACTACTTATACGGTGAACGTGCCTACATCATACTAAGCTTTGTAGCCAAGACAGCGCTTGCATGGTTAGTCTTCATTGGAGTGTTTGCACCATTCTAAGCCTAGCAAAAATTTTTCTTTTTTCTTCTTTTTCTTCTGTATTTCGTTTTGTTTTTTTAAAAAACGGCATGTCTATTTCTTGATTTCCAATTTGGCTCCACAAGCTGAGCATTTTCCATCTTCAGTAATCTTTGGTTGCTCTTTAACTTCTCCCCCGCACAGACCACATTTCATTGAATATTTCACCTCCTTCGATTGGTTATTTAGAAAATAATTTCCGGAATTGCTATTCAATATAATATGAAGGGAGAGAAATATTACATTTTTATGACTTGAAACCATTAATAACAAATATCGGATATTCGTAATATTAATAAAAAAAGCGTTAGCAGCTCGGAAGTTTTCGGATGAGTCTTTGCTTTAATTTTATTCGATAATTCATGTAGCTATTTTCTTAATATTACTTATTTTCAATCGTTTTTTCATTGTGTTTCTGTAAGATTCAACAAGATTCATGTTTCATGCATCTGATATCCTTTTATCATTCGATGCAATTTCCATGGCGCTAAGTGCGCTAGTCTCCTTATCTTTTATCTCCAGCATAATATCAAAATCATAAGGCTTTGATTCCTTCAACAATTTCCTAAAATGCTTCACGTCTATAGTTTCGACATGTTTCCCCAGTCTTTGTCCTATATTTTGTGAACTGTAGTCAACCATGGCCAAACCATCCTTTTTTTTCCAAGTCTTCGTGAAAAGCTTGAAAGCTTCAGGAAGATTTTCACCAGAGCAATTTACTTCGTGATGGAGAGTATCAAATAATACAGGAATTTCAGTCTCAGCGTTTACTTGCAGGCAATCTCTTAAGTTGTAATTTTTATCATCATTTTCGACCACTAATCTTTGCCTTGCAACATAATCAAGTTTTTTGAATCGTTCTATAAATCGGCTTAAGCTCTTTTTCTTATTCCCATAAACTCCGCCAATGTGAATCTGAATTTTCGCAGAAAGATCAAGGTCCAATGCATCTAAAACTTTTGAATGATACTCAATTTCTCTTGAACTATTGGCGAAGATCTTCTCGTCCAAGGAATTGATTAGTGTGAATTGATCAGGATGCATAGATATTCTCATATTTTGTTTTTTGATAAAATTTCCTATCTCTAGAAATTGCTCTTCAAAATGTTTTTCCCAATTGAAGCTGCAAATGGGATGAGAGGCGAAAGGAATAAGATCAGATGTTATCCTGAAGAATAGCAGATTGTGTTTTGCGTTGAATCTTAAAATTTTAGAAAGACAGTTCAAGTTGTTGTTTATCATTTCCAATAGAAGTTTCTCAGTGTAAGACCTCAACCGAAATGTTCGGTTGTTTTTGCATCCTATAATGGTGTTGATACATGGATATCCAATTTTCATTACATGTACTTCGATAAAATTGTATGATTAAGCTTTTTCTGTAAAATGAATTTGAAAAGTGAATGCCATAACAGCTATGAATCAAATCTGGCTCTAACAATAAGTAACAAAGTGAAATATGTTCAGGTCACACTCATCGACAAATTTTTATCTTAAGAAAAGCACATTCTATTGGTGAATTTGATGGATTTTTTTGAGGTAGTTAGAAACAGGCGAAGCATTCGAAAATATCAGGAAAGGAACGTGGAGAAAGAAAAGTTGCAAAAAATTCTGGAGGCTGCCAGACTTGCACCTTCGGCCATGAATCGTCAACCTTACAAACTAATTGTAGTGAGCAAGAAGGAAATAATGTCTAGGATAAATTCCGCTTGTAATCAAAACTGGAGGGCACCAATAATGATTGTTTTGGTATCGACTCCGAAGGATGCGTGGGTTAGAGATGATGGCGAGGAGTATTGGAAAGCTGATGCTTCTGTTGCTATGCATCAGGTTTCATTAGCAGCTTATGCAGAAAATTTGGGAACCTGTTGGATAGTTGCTTTCAAAGAGAAAGAAGTTAAAGAGGTTTTGGGAATAGACTCTGATTCTAGGATTGCTTTCTTGTCGCCTTTGGGTTATCCTGCAGAAAGCAAAGGTCCCATAAACAAAAGAAAACCGCTTGAATCACTCGTACAATATATTTAGTTGAAATGGTAGCATCTGGTGGTTCGACCCCTTACAAACTAATTAAACCTAAAACCCGTAACTCAAACTCTCTTACTTTTGCTCTCTTTCAAGCGCTTCCAATATTTTGTTTAAGCTATCGGAGAATTCTACTGGTTGGTCTGGTTTCATACCTTTTTTCGAAACATCAAAAATTGTTTGATAGCCTCTGCTGGCTAATACCTTTTTCAAAACACCGAAAGTCCTGCCTTTCCAAAGCGAATAGGTGCAAAACAATATTGCTTTTTTTCCCTCAGTCTTCGGCAAGCTCTCCACAAACGCTTTAGTTTCTTTTGCTGGGTGAAAACCTTTCACAGGTGTACCTACCATCAGCAAATCAAAGTCTTCAACAACTGATGGTTTTGAACAACTCATATCAAAAGTAGGTGCTTGTGTTGCTTAGGCTATTGCTTCTGCCATACGTTTTGTGTTACCGGTTCTTGACAAATAAAGCACACAAGGTTTCATAGCTTCAGACTACCTTCTTAGTTTTAATATACGCTTCGGTTATATCTATCAAACTATTTCTAAATTTTACTTTATGAAGGAATAGCTCAGTTACTATCCAATTGAGAAATATTTTATAAAATCAAGTGAAATAAGTATTGTTAGCCAATTCTTATCGGGTTTGCCATAGAATTGAATCGCATAAAGTTGATACTCCGTCTTGCTAGAATCCACTTTTTAATTCCAGGGTTTATGCTCTATTTAATGGGGTACTTGCTGGCGCTGTTAAGCGGAGTTGAATGGGATTTCGGGAAATTTATTTTTGGGTATTTGATTTTCGGAACAGCACATCTATCACTATCTTTCAGCAACGATTTTTTTGATAGGAAAGCTGACAGAAATTCTCTTAAAACCGTCTTTTCAGGAGGAAGCAAAGTCCTAGTTATGCATCCGGAATTGGAGGTATTCGCATTGAGAACAGCTGTTGTCCTTCTCTCGGCATCCGTAGTAGCTAACGTGTTTTTCACGATTATTTATGCATATTCCTTTTGGTTTTTTCTTTTCGGCTTTTTAGCGGCATTTACTGGATGGTTTTACACTGCTCCACCTTTGAAGCTGGCTTACAGAGGATTGGGTGAATTGGCTACTATGCTGGCAGTGGGTTTGCTAATGCCTGGGATGGGTTATTTTGTTGCTTCTGGCAACATGGAACCGTTATTTCAGGTATTCATTTTACCTTTGAGCTGCTATGGGCTTTTTTTTATAATTACAGTTGAATTGCCAGATGTTGAAAGCGATAGAGGCCATAAGAAAAACTTACTTGTTAGATTGGGCAGAAGTGCTGGTCGAAATATTTGTGTCGCAGCCACAATGACAGGAACAATTCTCTTAACAATACTGCTCTTCTCAGGAACAATTGCAGCAGTTGATTTGACAAGCTTTGTAATATTTTCTATAATTCCATTAGTTGCTTCAATTAGCGGTTTTTTAGTTAATATTAACGACAGGAAATTAATGGTTAGGCAAGTTATGATTAATATGACTTCACTGATTCTTTTTGTTCTTCTTATAGATGTGAGTTTATTCTTTCATTACCTTTTGGTGTTCTGAAAATTTTGTCTTAGAAAGGATTTTGGCTAAATAAATAATCATTTACCTTTCTTGTAGTTGATTTTCATAATCCAGCAATCTTCTATTGTTGTTCTGATTATGCATATTCAATTAAAATTGTTATTAGCGGTGATTCCGATGGTTGGGCAAACATGAAACGCTAGAAAAAAGATAGCAAGTTTCTTTAAAAAGAGTAAAAATTCATCAAAAACAGGCGCTTCAAAAGAAATGCGCTATCATAGAAAAACATATGTTAGTTGCTAACAGTGATTACGTTGCAAGGCAATGAAAATTACTAGAAGAAAAATTGTTATGATTCTTACTTTTCTGACAGCGGGAGCAATTCTTGCCATATACCTCTATGATATGTTAGGATGCATTTTCTATGAAACTCCTATTCCACTAGTTGAAATAATATCGTTTGTAGCAATCTTGATAGTGACAATTGGCGCAGCTGTTTTTTTCACGAAGTATTCATAAATCTTGGATCTGTTGAAAAAGATAACCGTCAACTCAAAAATTTTGGAAATCTGAGGAGTCTAGCCGCTTTCACTTGAGAAGGTTTATAACACTGTTATCGCTTTTTACCGTGGAGGCGAATTAATGAATTTTAGCGCATTAAAAGGTCAGGGAGTCTTTGTTGACAACGAAAAAGTTGCAGAAGTTAAAGACGTAGTTATAGACCCAGAGGAGTGGAAAATAACTCACCTTGTAATCGAGCTTACCAAGAATGCAGCTGAAGAAATACTTGGTGCGTCATATGTAGTGAAAAGCGTTGTAAATAGGATAGCGATTTCAGCTTTGGAGAAAGGGATGGCTTGCTGCACAGATAAGGGTGTTGAAATAAAAGTTTCGAAGAAACAACTGCACATCTATCTAAGACCCGTTTAAACTCACGTAGCAAGAAGACACTTATTGTTAAGAACAATTCATTTAATACAGATCTAACAAAGCTAATTTGGAGGAAGAATAATGGATTATGTCTTAAGGAAGCCAGTTCTAACTCTTTACAGGGAGAGAATTCCACGTGAAAAAGAGCCCTTTGCTGTTGTCAAAGCATTAAAACTTGCAGTCTCAAAATCAGAGAAGGAAGGCTACACTGGGATAATCAATTCCTTTTTTCCTCTTATGGGAAATCTTGACTGTCTCTCTTCAGTTGAAGGAAAAGAAGACTATTACGTGATATGCTGGTTTGATGACAACGTGGAGAGCCTGAATGAATCTTATAGACGATTAGCCGGAGTTACTTTCAGTTCAGAAGTGCAGTATGCAGTAGACGAGAGAGGCAAGAGAACATATGAGGCTAGGTTCAAAGCCAAGACGGGAAAACTAGAATAGCTCTGCAAAACTGTTGGGAAAAAACCAGCTAGCAAACATCAACTTTTGAAGAATTTGTAAAATACGTTGTCGTTTGAAGTTTTTTTTGTGGCCTATGTCGTCAGACATATTGATTCTCATCACAGCTGCTTTCTTCTTTACTAAAGACCCATGCATTGTAAAGCGACCTAACTCAATAAAACCTAAACCAGCATAAGAACGCTTAAACAGTCTTTATGACAGTTAATTTTCCATATTTTCCAGTGGAAAGCTGCAATACATTCCTGAAAGATTTGGCGTAACCATTCTCGATTTTAACTTTGTCGCCAACCATTACCTGTCTGACCTGTTCATTCCAGAGCGTCAAAGTTATTTTTCCTGTTTCATCTTTGAGTGTAGCATCAGCAACCATTAAAACTCGACCATATTTGCTGCGTACCTCTCGAGCGTAGGATTTTTCCGTAACTTCAGCTTCAATGTTGATTTCATTATCGCCCTCTTTAATATCGCATATTTTCACTTTACCTACATCCGTTAAACAAGCTCTTCCAGCCGATTATAATGACTCTTCTCTTCCCAAACATGACTAACTAACTCAAAAGTTTTACGTCTTAAAAAATTACTCTCAATATATCAAAACGGAGGTTATACCAACACATCAGCCTTCCTCAGAGGTACATCTGATTCTGAGGGCTTCATAGTTGCCTTGTCAAGAAACCTTGACTAAAACCCTTTTATCAAAGCACAGCCTCAATTTTTTTATCGGAAAAACATGTTTAAATCAGCAAGAAAATGCCAAAGTTTATTCGTTTTATTATTTTTAGTTGTAATGTTAGTTCAAACTTCGAGGACAGACATAGCAGGCTCGACTGCTGAAAAGAAGCTGCCTGAATTTTTAAGCGAAGTTGTTAGACTTAATATGGAAGAGTACAACATAACCGATGAAGGCTATGGATTTCATTTTCCCTCAGAATACGGTGGTGTTGTCAAAGAAGAATTTATGTCCTTCAAACTGGTCTCCAATAGAGGCACAATCTACACTGTACACGCAGATGCCATATTTCTTAATGGCTTCATATATTCGTTACATGTAGATGAGCCAACGGATGCTTCGTTGTTCTTTGTTGACCCGCCAACCAACGCCCTTCTTGAATCAAGAAATATACTGCAGAGATACAGAACCTTCGCTGAAAAATATGGTTTTGATACTTCACACATAGATCAAGCACTAAATCTGCTGAGCAACGTTACTGGGGCGTCCCCAGCAAATGGTGATTCTGATCTCCTTAACGACATGACGGGGTTTGTTCCTTCGGTTACATATGCAGGCGACATGAAACAAGAGACAGAGCAGGACAGTATCACATGGGTTTACACGGAGAGAGGGGTTGACATGCCCCAGAAATGCCTGAAAATAGATTTTGGAGTTAATAAACTGCACTTCGTGGATACGTGGAATCTGTTTACTGTTGGAGGCTTCAGCGTTATTTCTGAAGATGAGGCTATGGGTATAGGTTTGGATGCCGCAAAAGACTATGATTTGACTTTTATCGAAGATGATCCAAGATTTGAATGGTCAAACAGGGCTTACATAAAGTTGGAAATGATACCTGGACAAATATACAACATATCCGTCGAAGATCCTTCAATAAATCCGGGAAATGCAACCAGAAATCCGTTGGCGCTCTATCCGCATTGGTTTATGGTATTTTACTTGAAAACCCCTGTTCCAGTCAGTCCCATGCGCAGCATTGGCGGAATAGCAGTCAATTTGTGGGGAGACACAAAAGAAGTCACTTCCACGAGTTGGACAAGTTCTTGGGAAGACGGGGGAGTTACAAGAGAAAACCCTCACGCAAATACTGAGCCATCATCCACCGCAACACCTCCAAATATGGGACCAACGTCACCACCGGATCATGAGAATCCGCTAACACAAGAACAGGCAGTAATCTTTGGTTTAGCTATTAGTGTTGCAGTGATAGGCGCTGGCTTAGGCTTGTTTATTTATCTTGTTAAAAGAAAATAAGCAATGGGATGTTTGTTCACTTTTGATTCCAAGAAACTTCATGCTGATAGTTTTGTGAGTTTGCGATATGTCTCTGTCTCTCTGTTTCTGTGTGTCTATGTCTAAGTAGTAGAGAGAAGGAACGAGAAAGAGAATAGGAGCAAATGGGAAAACAGAAAAGAAAAGAGAAAATACAATATATTAAACAACACGAGAGAAGATTGAAATTTAATCCCTAAACCCATTTGAAACTAGACCTTCAGTCAACAACAATTTCAAAAACTGAATACTCTGAGCTGCTTGATAAGTGGAAATATTGTATTTTGAGTTTTTCTAGTTTCGGTGTGAAGGTGAAACCTAGAAGGTATGGAATGATTGGTTTCGGTTGTCAACTTTCTATTTGATGATAACTCTGTCTTGAAGAATTGACTGTATCAAATCAACACATTCTTTGAATGTCTTCTTGTCTAGGAGGTTGAAAGCATATTTTTTCTCTTTTGTAAAGAAGGTGAATTTTGTTGGGGAGAGCATTCCACCTTTCTTCATTTCAACCTTTACTATGTCTTGGTAAGGTATCATGAAATTGTCGCTGTCTGCCTTCAAGATTTCATCCGCTGATATATCCTTCAGTTTTTCTGCTTTCTTGTTCCTGCTTCTGTTGTATATAGCCAATCCTGTAATGCCGAATGAATATCCAAGTGTTGTCCCTAAAACGCCGCCGAGCTTGGCTGCAATAAAACTTTCAGAAGAGAAAACAAGCGCATATTTCCGCATTATGCGTCCTTTGCCACGACCCTCCGTATGTCCTATTATCCCTAAAATCTCACCACTCATGCTAACTGCCCAGTTATGCAATCTAAATACGTTTTATTTCACTTTTTCCATATCTCTCCACAATGAGTTCGGAGATTAGAATTTAGCCCCAAATCTCTCATTCTCCCTCTCCTACACTCTCTCCAAAAAGCGAAAAAAGCCACACTTCATCAACATATTAATTACTGTTTAACCTTCCCTCGTCTCTCTTTACAAAAGGCGTATTATGTACAACAAATGTTCCTGCCTGAATTCATATATTGTCAAACCAAGTTGAGCTAGGCTTCCCAAAAAATTCCCGGATTCTCAGTAAATGGAGCAAAAATTGCCATATCGCCATTCCGAATAATATTGCGTCGTCGAGACTAAATTCTAATTTTAAAAACCAACTCCTTGAACGCAGATTTGAGGAATGGACCCTGAAAAAGTGGAATGGACGCGTAGGGTTTCTTAGACTTCTACCCGAGAGAAGAGGTAAGTGCCAATAGCAATTATCAGCATATTGAATCCTACCAGCACACCTAAGCTGATGATCCATCCATACTGACCGAGTAGAGGGGTTCCAGTTCCCAGCAGACACCAACGTAACAGTTCAACTCCATAGAACATGGGGTCAGCCAGCATCGCCACTTGCAGGGGAAAAGGCACAGCTTCAATAGGGAAGAATACGCCTGACAGCATAAATAGTGGCCACAGAACAAAAGTTGACAAAAGCTGAAAAGCGTGAAAATCATTTAGTCTGGACCCTATGGCAACGCCGAGCCCTACAAAACCTGAGGTAATTAGCAACATTACACCAATAGCTGCAATTGCACCCAAGACGAAAGTTGAGTTCAAAATGAAAGCGCCCATAGCAGTTGCCATGCATAGCAGTATAACTCCTTGAATTGACGCAGTCAATGCACCCCCCAAGATCTTGCCTAAGATAATACTAGTCCGGCTTACTGGAGCAACCAGCATCTCCTTCATAAAACCGAACTGTCGATCAAAAATTACTGAAATTCCTGAAGCTACAGAACCAAAAATGAGGCCCATTCCTATGATGCCAGGCGCCAAATATGAAAGGTAAGTAGTTCCTCCAACAGCTCCGACGAAACTTCCAACACCTAAACCGAAGATTGCTAGGAAAAAGAAACTTTGAGCTATGGAAGAGATTATTCGTGCCTTAGCTCGGGAATAGCGCTTCAACTCTCGAAGCAAAACCACATAAATTGCCTGCCCAGACAATGGTTCTACCATCGTGCTATGTCTCCTTTCCTTTGCTTTTTCATCTTATCGCCTACCTTTGCGACCCCGAGCTTGACGAAGAATGTTGTATCGTCGCACCATCTCTACGAAACTTCCTTTTTCTTCTCTAATTCCCCTGCCCGTAAATGACAAGAAAACATCATCTAAAGTTGGTTCACGCAGTTCCACCGAATCTAAAGCTATCCCAGCCTCATCAGCAATCTTGACGATTTCTGGAATTCGATGGGCACCCTCATCCACAACAAGATTTAGTCGAGCCCAATCAGAAGCTTGATCCCCGCTGTCGTTATCGCATTTCATATTCTGCATAGACTTCTGATTGTCAGTTATTGGTTTCTCGGTCTCACTGACTCTATAGCGCATTTGACCCCAGCTTCCACTCATTTCCGGAGCAGCAGCTTTTCCATGTGCCATATGCATTGCTCCGCTCTCTCGAGAATGAATACTGGCGCTGGAAACAACGTCGATATTGCGCACCCAATCCTTTTCCTTGAAGAGTGAACACATTTTTGGAATTACTTTCGGATTCTTCGGCGCCAGACTTACCACGTCTCCTCTCAACCGAGCCTTCAAATTCTCAGAAGTATCGAGAGCGACAATCTTGCCAAGATCAATTATGAGAATCCGATTGGATAGAAAATCAGCCTCTTCAGTATAATGAGTAGTCAATATTATAGTAATCTTGCTTTCTTCATTCAGGCGCTGAATATGATCCCAAATCGAACGTCGTGTCTGAGGATCAAGCCCAAGCGTCGGCTCATCTAAAAAAAGCACCTTAGGGTGATGCAACAAACCTCTGGCAATCTCCAAACGACGTTTCATACCCCCACTATAGGTCTTTACCAAGTCATCAGCGCGGTCGCCAAGTTGAACAACTCTCAACATCTCATCAATCCTTGTCTGGCGCAGTTCTCTATCAAGATGATATAGTCTTCCGTGGAAATCCAGATTCTCCCTACCAGTTAATTCTAAGTCAAGAGTAGGATCTTGGAAAACATAGCCGATGCTTCGGCGAACAGCATCAGGTTTCTTCACAATATCATTTCCATTCACAGTCGCTGAGCCGTTAGAGGGTCTCAGGAGAGTCGACAACATGTTGAGCGTTGTGGTTTTTCCTGCACCGTTAGGTCCGAGAAAACCCAATATCTCTCCTTCCTCTACACTGAAACTTATTCCATCTACAGCCCTGATATTGCCCTTAAAGACTTTGGTTAGTCCATTAACTTCAATGATGCTGATCTAGCTAACCTGCCTACTCAATTCTTCGTTATTAATAGTGCACCGACTTTTTAGCTGTTCCTTTGTAAAGGCACACCCGAAATAGAATATGATTTAACCAAAAAGCATTTTCTGCTTACTCTTGAATTCTGATTAGTCTTATGCTACCCAAGATTTTTAGTTTCAAAAAACAAGGTAGCTTGGAAAAAAAGAAAAAATTTACTCTAAAAACATAATGGTTTCTTCAGGAATTAGATATTTGCGCGTATAACGTTCTTTTTTACTAAATTCTTTTCATAATTGTGAGGTAGGCGCGGCATGTAATTTTCTATTGGTAGTGTGTATGTAAACACCGTATGTATGTAAAAAGCGTTAATCTTAAATCTTACGATATAATATTAGTAGTCCATTAGGTAAACCAAAATGTTGAAAAATAGCTACATCCTGAACAAAAAAATCGCGTTGACTCTCTTGCTGTCGTTCATAGCCGTAGCAATCGTCTTCCCAACAGTGAAAGCCGCAGAGATCACCTCAGCAACCCCAAACGAGGAAACTTACCTTGGAGGTCAAACAGGCTACATCTCAGTTGCCATATACAACGACAGAAACGCAAACATCAGCGTCACTGAAGTTAGCGCCACTTTAGACTATTACTACACGGACGGTACAGTATACGTCCAAAAATTCTTTACAAGCGATGACTTGCCAGTAGAAATTGAACCAGGACAAACAGAGACCTTCGATGTCCCAATCAGTTTACCCACAAACATTGCGCCAGGATACGTCGATTTTATAGTTATGGCAAGAACCCAGCTGTGGATTGAAGAGGCAGAAGTATATGTTTCATCTGACAGTCCAAGCGAACATGTGAAACTTTACGTCGAATCCCCCTACAAGCAATCGTACGAAGAAGCACAGGAAGAACTCGAAGAATCGCAGGAAGAACTTGAGAACTCTCAGGCGCTACTTAATGAACAAGAAATTACTAACCGGAATCTCGGTGTTACAGCAATCGGGCTTGGTGTGATAATGGCAATTTTAGGAGCAATTGTCGCCGTCCTGATGATCATGCTCAGGAGACCGAGACCCATAGCAGAGCCACAATAGTTGCACAGGATTGTAAACGATCACTATTCGAGCAAGCAATATCCGTCCTATGGATTTCGTAGAGTATTCTCTTTTTTCTTTAGTTAACGTCTTTTTACAAGCCATCAAAAAACATTTCAATTTTTTTCGATATTTTATCGAGATGAGATGTGTTAGCTAGAATTGGAGGTTTTTCATATCACACACAACCTTATCCGTGCTTTTTCCAGATAAATCACTAAGTATTTGGTTTTAGATAAGTGATTAAAAAATTAGATGAATCCCATAATTCACCATTGCTACAAATACAATTTAGCAAAATAGAAGAGATCATGCATCTAAAAATTCTAAATCGATAAATTAATGAATTTTATTTGGTTATAGAATAATCTTAGTTTGTTCAGGGACTAGTTTGATCAAAGTCTGATTAATATGAAGAATTCATGGCGAAATCCATTCCAGGTAGTATTGGAAGTGGAAAATCGTAAGTGTGCAATAATTAAGAAGTATCGATCTTTAGGACTTAAACACTTTAAAGTTGTTGATGTCAGAGGTTCTTTCAGAAACTCGGTTAAGCATCTTGTTGAATTGGATTCTAATGATTTGACACAGATTAATAAGCCAGCTATTGAACTAAAATCAATCGATTCAAGTACTAAACGCGGTGGTAAAACATCTGTTTGGTTGGAGAGCAAAGGATGCGAGGTTTGTAATACTATATTGTCCCATGATGCATTTTTAGTTTCAGGAAAAAGTGGAGAGGGTTTTACAATTAAGTATAGCTTTATGGTGCCAAGTTTTGAGGCTTATAAGAAAATTGTTTCTAACATGGAGAAGGCGGGGTTTAAGGTAACAGTAGTTGAGATGCGAAAGTTTGAACCTCAGAGAGGATTTTTAACGACTAGACAGGAGAAAATTTTCTGGATAGCATTAAGAAGTGGATATTTTGATTATCCTAGGAAAATCAAGTTGGATGAGCTTGCTTCAAAATTGGGAATAAGTTCGTCCACATTGTCAGAGATTACTAGGCGAGGGATGCGAAGGTTGCTGGAGCATCATTTTAAGAATAGATCATAATCAAGATTCAAATTTGGTTTTTGTTTCTAGGGTTTCTTGGTTAATTAATAGCTCATTATGTAAATCCCGCAATTATTCGGGATAACGGCTATATAAGTTAATGCCTACTGGCATAACCAAGGTATGAAGTATGAGTCAAAAGCAAATGTTCTGCTATCAATGTGAACAAACTGCAAAAGGAAGTGGTTGTACTACTTTTGGAACTTGCGGAAAAAGTCCAGAGGTTAGTTCGCTTCAGGACTTGTTGATTTACATGCTGCAAGGTTTATCTCAGTTGGCAGTAGAGGGGAAAAAGGTTGGTTTTAGAGATGAGCAACTTGACCTGTTTATATGTGAATCAGCTTTTGTCACATTAACAAATGTGAACTTTGACCCAAATATAATCATACAGTACATAAACAAGTCAGCAAAGGTCCGTGAAGATTTAATTGAAAAAGTGAGATCTGCTGGAGGGTTTGTTGGTTTTCATGGGCCAGTTGATTTGATTCTTGAAAAGACAAAGGATGGCTTAGTTAACCAAGGAAAACAGATAGGGGTAAATGCGAGTCCTTTGGTTGATCCTGATTTGAATGGACTTCACTGGCTTCTAATTTTTGGTTTGAAAGGGGTAGCTGCTTATGCTTATCATGCTTATCGTCTTGAAAAAAAGGATGACAAGGTTTTTGATTTCATTGAGCAAGGTCTGGCGGCGACGTTGAATGATACGTTGGGTATTGATGATTTTGTAGGTCTTGTTTTGAAATGTGGTGAGATCAATATTCGCGCTATGGAACTTTTGGATTCTGGACACAAAGAAAGGTATGGTCATCCAGTTCCTACAAAAGTTCCGTTAGGCCACAAAAAAGGCAAAGCAATTTTGGTGTCAGGTCATGATCTGAAAGACTTGGAGGAAGTTCTCCAACAAAGTGAGGGTAGGGGTGTTTATGTTTATACTCATGGAGAAATGCTTCCAGGACATGGTTATCCTAGCCTGAAAAAGTATTCTCATCTTTATGGTCATTATGGTACGGCTTGGCAAAATCAACAAAAGGAGTTTAGTGATTTTCCGGGTGCAATTTTAATGACTACTAACTGTATTCAAAAACCCAGAGATAGCTACAAAGGCAACATTTTTACTTCTGGTCCTGTAGGATGGCCCGGCGTTGCTCATATCAAAGCTCCTCACATAGAACGTGGTGATTTCTCTGCTGTTATAGATAAAGCGTTGGAGATGCCTGGGTTTAGTGATGATGAGAATGGCAAGACTGTTAATGTTGGTTTCGGCAGAAACACGGTTCTTTCATTAAAAGAGGAAATAGTTGAAGCAATTATGAAAGGACATATTAATTCTTTCTTTTTAGTTGCTGGTTGTGATGGTGCTAAGCCTGGACGTAATTATTACACTGAGTTTGTTGAAAAAGCGCCAAAGGATTCTGTTATTTTGACTTTGGCTTGTGGAAAATTTAGGTTCTTTGATAAAGATTTAGGTGAGATTGACGGTATCCCAAGATTGTTAGATATTGGACAGTGCAATGATGCTTATTCAGCTATCAAAATCGCACAAGCTTTTGGAGAAATCTTCCAAAGTGGAATAAACGGATTGCCTTTGTTTTTTATACTATCATGGTATGAACAAAAAGCTGTAGCTATTCTGTTATCCCTCTTTTATTTAGGTATCAAGAATATTCGTTTAGGACCCAGTCTTCCTGCGTTTATTACCCCTAATGTTCTCAATATCTTAGTTGAAAAGTTTAATATCATGCCATTAAAAACTCCAGAAGAAGATCTAAGAACCATTATTGATTATGTTACGGGTGTTGATGCTGAAAGTATCAAAGGCTCTGATTAACAATTAAAGATTCTACAAAGTAAGATTGAAAGAGACTTAGATGATTGTTGAGAAATAGCATAGGAGGTGTGTTGAAATTTCTTGGTTAAAAGCTATGAGGGAAAAAGAACCGCCTGATCCAGATAATCCTATTGGAATCATTGTGATAGGTACTCTTAAGCCTGATATCATGGATTCCGCTAAAGGGATGGTTAGAAAATCGCTTAAACGAGCGCAGTTTAAAGTTGTTGATGTTGGACGAGGAGTTACTCCATCATTTTTTGCTGAAAAAGCTGAAGAGGCAAAAGCGGACATTATAGTTGTCTCTGTTTTGCTTTCTGCTGCTAAGGTGAATCTTCCAAAACTGCTCTCTGAATTGGAGCTTAGAGGACTAAAGGATAAAATTGCAGTAATTATTGGGGGTGCAGCAGTAGAAAAAGAGGACGCGGACAAGATCGGTGCAATGTTTGGAAAAACAAGAGAAGAGGCGGTTGCTTTGGCAAAAAAGGCGATGGAACAAAAACAAAACAGGTGATAATCCTTTACTTATTGTATACACCGAGTGGTCCATATTAGTTTAAATTTAGATTTGCACCCTCCCCATAGTGGAGATATCACGCGCAATTACCCTATTTTTTGTTAACTAGAGTTGTAGATGTGACAAGCACCCGTCTTCATTGGAATAACAAACTTGAAGTGACTTGGAGAATAAAATGTTTTAAGCATGTTTAGCTCACATACACAACAGAAGCGCAATAAACTGAAAATGTTTTTTTAGAGTATATCGGATGAATAAGAAATGTCCTTACAATTCACTACAAAGCAGAATATATACACTGTAGGAAGAGTGAGGGTTGGTGGTCAACCGGGTGAACTGGCCACTTTCTTAATTGGATCCATCTTTTGGTTAGGCCAAAAAATAGTTCAAGACGCAAATACTGGTATTTTTAATGTGAAAGAGGCGGAAAAAATAATTAATACCATGCAAATGCAAAGCGACATAACTGGTTTACCTTTTGCTTTCGACATAATTGGAACAACCGAATTTGCTTTTGAAAAGTATATTGACTTTGTGTCAAAACATACGGACGCTCCATTGATGCTTGATGCAATAAGTCCCAAGGTGCGTATGATGGCGGCCGAATTGGCTAAGAACATGGGTCTATCAGAAAGGTGCATTTACAACTCGGTGTACAAGGGTGTCAAAGATGTTGAATTGGCAAAGCTGAAGGAAAGCGGTATTGAAACGGCTATATTGCTTGCTAACAACCCGCAGAATAACAGCCTTGAAGGAAAAATGGGTATTGTAGAAGAAGTGCTTGCTTTGGCCAATAAAGGCGGAATCACAAAACCGTTGATTGACACAGCAATTCCGGCATTTGCTCCAGACATGGGTACAGCTGTTAGAACTATACCTGTAATGAGGGAAAAGTATGGCCATCCTGTGGGCTTGGGCAGTGGAAACGTTGTAACCACAATGGGGTGGATAAAGGCTAACGTTGCTAAAGAGTATCGGAAAGGAAGTGTGACTGCGACTAACTCGATAATGCAAACAATAGGAGCAAACTTCTTGATGTTTGGACCAGCTGAACTTGCAGAATGGGTGTTTCCAGCGGTCGCGGTGACGGACACATATATCGCATCAGCTACCGCCGACTTCGGAACCAGGCCTCTTGAAGAGACACATCCAATTTACAAAGTCTTTCTATGACTTGAACTCGCGCTCAAGTGGAGATAGCACCCGCAAAACCCTCACTTTTTTTGATAAAGAAAGTGACGGCTATAAGGTAGCGTCGTTCGTTTTAGAGTTTTTCCTTATGTATCTCGTAACCTTTTTTCCCTTTTTCTTTGTTAGCCTTTTTCTTTGTTAGCATTAAGTAACTAGGGCTAGGTAGTTGTTAGCCCTAACTTTTCAAGCCTTGAAGAATTTAGTCGAATTTAAAAGCAAAACTCGTTAATACTGAAAATGAAATGGCGCTCTCTAAAGAAGTAAAATCGATTGTTATTTGCATTATTGCCGCCTTTGTTGGAGTTATGGAGCTCTTGCTAATATTCGTTGATTTTGGCTTGGGGGCACAGACGCCCCATATTTGGGCGCAGATAATACCTGGATTTTTCATAATAATTGGGATCGCTATTGTAGCATATCTTATTATTGAATCGCAGAACGGATCATGAATGCCATCCAAGTTAGACTATGCTATTCTCTTGACGTTAAGGTGGCTCAGAAACCCGAATAAGTAAAAGCTGTACTTAAAGCAAAATTCGAATGCGTTTCTTAAAAAGACGCATTAGTACTCTGATAAGACGCAAATAGAGCACCAAAAGGCGACGGAGCCTTCCAAATGGTGGGCGAGGTGAGGTAGCCTCGTTCGAATTATGGATTTTTGCAACATCACTCGTAACCTTTTTCCCTTCTTTTTTTGGCTAAAGTTTTGTTCAACTAAAGCTTTTGGTTCATCATCATTCTTTCTTCCAACAAAGCTTTGAGTAGGCAATTAGTCCCAAAGTGAATAGCAATAAAGCAACAAGCACGGTTGCAGCCACTTGACTTGCACCTAGCGGGTTATAACCTGCAAATTCTTCTCCTACTAGAAGATAAGTAATCGATGAATTAGCTGATGAAATTGGATAGATTCTAGCGAAGCTCTGGAGAACGGATGGTAAATATTGATAAGGGGTCATCACTCCTGACAAAGCTGCGGAGACTACTGTAAGACCAACGCCGCTCATTATGGCTCCGTGTACATGTTTTACAAAGGTTCCAATAAGCATCCCTATTCCAGATGAGCCAAGAAATATCAGTAGTATAAAAGCGATGGACATGCCAAATTCGATTTCTGTGAAGAAGAATCTTGCTCCGCAGATAAATCCAACTGCAATGACAAGCATCGCGGATAAACTGGAAAAAGCCAATAAAGCTAGGAGTCTTCCGGTGAAATCTCTCCAGGGGCTCACAGGCATTGACATAATCTTTGTGAGTAAACCTCTTTCTCTGTCTTGAGCAATGTTGCCAGGGAGGTTTGCCATTCCAGCGGTCATTAGGGCAAAAACCATCATTGATATGGAAATTGCTCCCTTTGTGTAGCCGACTATATCATTGGGGATATTGCTTGTAAACGAAAAACTGCCAAGGAGCACCCAAATAATGGGCCAACCGATTGTCCAGAAAAGCACAGTCTTTTGCCTCAGGAACTCCATTATTGTCTTGTTCCAAGTCGCCCGTATTTGACCCACTAATCTACCTCCCTAACCTTTCTTTCTGTCAGCTTAAAGAACACGTCTTCGAGGGAAGGCTGGGTGGTCTCTATCTTTGTTACTTTGCACCCAATTTGATCAAGGGATCTGACTATTCTAGGTGTTACTTTTTCGACATTTTCTGTGAAGACTTTGTATCCCGTTTCTGTTTCTAGAACCTTCATCTTTTCGCTAAATTTGCTTAGGAGACTAGAGACTTGCTCGTTTTTAAATGAAGTTTCAATGTTTACTACGTTCTCAAGACCACTGTTCTTTTTCAGTTTTTCTGGTTGATCCTCAGCGATGATGACTCCTCTATCTATTAATCCTACTCTTGAAGCTAAGTCTGCGTCTGCTCCTATGTGTGTTATAAGAAGAATAGTTGTCTTTTCGTTTCTAAGTTCTTGAATTAATCCTAGAAACCTTCTTCTCGCTGAAGGGTCTAATCCTGTAGTTGGTTCATCCAAAATTAGAAGTTTTAATCCTGGAAAGAGAATAGTGGCCACCTCAAGTCTTTTTCTCATGCCACCTGAATACTGAGAAACCCTTTTGTCTGCATCTTCCAGCAATCCCACTTTATTGAGGAGTTCTTGAACAATATCAGCTGCTTCTTTTTTTGAGTAGCCCAAAAGCTCAGCAAAGTACATTAAATTCTCTTTTCCACTGAGAATGGGCGATGAGAAATTCTCCTGAGGAACATAACCTGTGATCTTCTTTGCGTCTTCAGGTTTTTCTCCAAAAATCATAATTTTGCCACTATCCGGAGATTTTACAGAAGCTAATATTGAAGCTAACGTGGTTTTGCCTGATCCATTTGGACCCATGAGAGCATAAAATTCTCCTCTGCCTATCTTTAGATTTACCTCCCTAAGGACTTCCTGTTTCTCATATTTCTTCGTAACATTTTCGGCAAAAACAGCATATGATTGGATTGCTTGCACTCTCCTTTGCAACAAAACTGAACAATATTATATCAAATGAAATATAATTTAGTTTTTTCGTTTAGAAAATAATCAGGTGCTTGATCTGTTGCAATCTATTCCGCTGGTTTCTCGTTTTTTGCTATATTCTAGGATTAACCTGGGTCGTTTTACGGATAATTTCCATGTTACACGTAACCTTTCCCTCTTTTTCATAGTGGAACGGTGGGGATTTGCACCCCCAACACAGTGGAGATATCACCCGCAAACCCCCACTTTTCTTCTTTTACTTTTTTTGGATTTTTCTCCGAAATCTATTTTTCTGAATTTTATTTGACGTTCTGAATAGTTGCTTCCTTCTCGTCTTAATTTTTAATTCATAAACGTTAAGTTTCGATTTTTACGCTAGCCTTTCCAAAGACTCAACAAAATAGCAGTTGCTATGATAAGACGAATCTGTAAAGGGGAATGAAATGACAACATCAATTGCTGTGGACATAATCCTAATTTTTTCAACAATGTTCATAGTTGTAACGATTGCCGCATTGTGGTTTGTATTTTCAGCCTCAAAACTAAAACATAAAAAAGAGCTGCAAGAAAAAAAGATGAACATAATAGACAAGCATTTCAACGATATGCTTAGAATTGAATGTCCTTATTGCAGAACAATTTATTCGGCAAATAAAGATGAATGTCCAAATTGCAAAGCAAATACGAAAAAAATCCTATTTCCAGAAATACCAACAACTTGAAAGTTGTTTGCTATTTCTTCTATTTTTAAATCGTTTGTTATGAAGTTCTTTCTGGTGTCTTACTCTGAATTGGGCTGTCATCTAATCGCTGATATATTTATTCCGATTTAATCCAATTTGAGATTTAGTTACCGTAGTCTGATATTTATGGTTTAGAATCATGATTTGTTGGCAATATTGGGGAAGTGAAAGTGCTAAAGTTTTTCTCCGCAGCTTCCACAGAATTTGCTTTTAGGTGGATTTTTTGTTTTACATTTTGGGCATTCTTTTTCTACAACTTCAAGTGGACTACCACAATTGCCACAGAATTTCATGTTTGAAGGCATTTCGGCTCCGCATTTTGGGCATTTTACTTTTTTCGTGGCTCCGAGTTTAGTTCCACAGTTTCCACAGAATTTTGTCCCCAAGGGATTTTGAGCGTTGCAGTTTTGGCAAATTACTATTTGTTCTGGGCTCTTAGCTTCCATTCCTTTTGCTATTGTTGTTCCCATCGCTATTCCAACTCCAGCTCCAACTCCAGCTGCAGCTGCTCCTCCTCCAGGGGGAAGCTCTGCGGTCGTTTCCTTCATGTATTGCATTGCCATGGCTTGTTGTCCCATTCCTGAAGCAAATCTTCTAGCTTCTTCAGGAATTTTCACTCCTTCAAATACACAGTCAATTATTTTCAGGCCTATTCGTGCGGCTTCATCTCTAATTATTAAAGCAACTTTATCAGTGGTTTCGTCAACGTTCTTAACCAAATTGAATGTGTCAAAATTGGCGAATTCGTCTATTACGCGCTCGTTAATAAAACCCCGGATATAGCGTTCAACATCTTTTGATGTGCTTGCACCCCTGTTTCCAAAAAATTCGATAACGAATAGTTTAGCGTCTTCGACTTTATAAAGCAAGTAACCGTAGAATCCGATTTCTGCTTGATATTGTATATTGCCGCTTGGTGCGGAGTAGGCTTGTCCGCCAAAGTTACCTCTGAACTGACTGTTGCTTACAAACACAACCTCGCATTCAAATATGTCCCCTATTATGCCTAATTTGCGAAGAGCTGCTGTAAGAAAAGGAATGTTTTTACTCGTGATTGTGTGTCTGCCCGGTCCAAAAACATCATATGCTTTTCCGTCGCGGAAAAAAACTCCCCATTGATTTTCTTTTACAATAACTTGGCTTCCGTATTTCAGCGATATCTGTAGGCAATATCTTCATCGGTTCCGAAATCCCAAGCAACTTTTTCAATAATTGGCATTCAATTTCCTCCTATATGTCCATTGGTCTGAAGCTTTCTTTGCGTTGTTGAAGTTTGTCCTCAAAGTTCATTAATAAACTCTTTATCTTTTTAATTTCAGCAGATATAGTTGCCCAGTTTTCATCTTCCATATTATTATAAGTTTGGGTCATAATTTGTCTGATGTTTTCAACATTATTGCTTAGCGCTTGGTCAAAATTGAGTACTCTTGCGAGTTCTTCTTCTCTTATATGTCCTTTTCTATCCATCAGACCTGCATATCCATAATCTGCATGTCGGACTTTTT
>WOR8_10002753_pt1 | contig 28405 bp, 22 predicted proteins | sample DeeMarSeWOR38_10_FD_19890 | JGI IMG/M metagenome (IMG submission 19890) | reverse complement strand
AGGAACGCGTGCACTTCGTCGTAGGTGAGCCGCGCCCTGCTCCGGATGACGGAGGGGTAGAAGGAGGCCCCTGCCGGTCGCCCCTGCCGGTCGAAGGGGATATCCACGGTGACCGTCAGCCGGTTGACCGCAGGCTTGAGGCTGCATACCCCCTCCGAGAGGGACGGCGGCAGCATCGGGATGCACCGGTCGGGAAAGTAGACGCTCGTCCCTCGGGCGTAGGCATCGCGGTCGATGTCCCCCCCCGCGGGCACGTAGTGCGAAACGTCTGCGATCGCGACGAGAAGGCGGTCCCTCCCCTTCTCGCGGACGAGGCAAACCGCGTCGTCGAAATCCCTGGCGTCGTCCCCGTCGATCGTGACGAAGGGAAGGGCCCTCTGGTCGACCCGCGGGAGCCCGTCTCCCTCTCCTGCTTTCCCCTTCCCCGCAGCGAATCGGACCACCTGGGGGATTCGTCCCGCCTCCTCGAGCGCCCTTTCGGAAAAGTCCCCTGGAATCCTCCGCGCCGACGTGACGGCGAGGGCGAGAGTCTCCATCGTGTGGCTCTCCCCGAGGAGGCGTACGATCCTCGCAAGGCCTTCCTTCCCCCCCGATGGGTACTCCGCGATCTCGGCCAGCACGAGTTCGCCCGGAGCGGGGGTCAGGCCACCCGGGAGCTCCGCGGGAAGGAGGAGATCCGATTCGCGGTCGCGGAAGCGGACGAACCGGCGGTTTCCGGCCGTGACATACCGTCCGACAAATTCCACGATCCCCCGCTCGACCACCCGGATGATCTTCCCGTAAAGGGGGGCTCCGCCGCGCCGTTTCTCCACCCTGACAAGGACGCGGTCTTTGGGGAGAGCGCCGGCAAGGGCGTGTCCGGGTATCCGGACCACGGGCTCTCCGGGGGAATCCGGAACGACGATGGACCTTCCCTCGCGCGTCATCCGGAGGCGCCCTTCCCGCTGGGCTTCTCTCCGTCCCCTTTCCATCGCGGGGCCTTCCGGCCGTCCCCGTCCCTGCAAAGCGGCGGCCGGTCTTCCCGCTCTTCTTCCGGCCCCCGAACTCCCCCAGGCTTTTCATCGCCGCCCGGAAACTTCTCCGCTCGCCCTTCGAAACGCCTGCGGCGAGGTACCAGTCCCGGATCGAGGACATACGATCCCGCAAGCCGCCGGCATTCCGACGGAGCCACGCTTCCCAGAACGACCTGTCCCTCAAGCGATCTCTCCTTCCCGGAAGGGAGAACTTTCCCGTTGCCTGCCTTACGACCTTTGCTATAATTCTTATTCCCGCAAGCCGGGTGCCGAAGTGGCGGAACTGGCAGACGCGCTAGATTCAGGGTCTAGTGTGGGCAACCACGTGGGGGTTCAAATCCCCCCTTCGGCACCAACGAAATCCACTTGAGCCAAGATGCAGTTGTATTCCTCAAGTCATGGAACCGGAAGCCGGAAGGGATGCCCGATTTCCTCTTTTCCGTATCCCGTGCGCTCCGATATGACATTGTCAGCACCCGCATCGCGATAAAAGTCGTCGATTATTTCCCGTAGGGACCATTTCTTCGCCATGCTCCACCTCCGCCAGGCGGCCCCCAAGGGGTTCGGAGGAGAAATTATCTTAATCCTGTTTATTCTTTAATTTATACAGTTCGCATTCTAAATCTAATATATAATAAATGAAAAGAAGAGTTCCTTCTGCGAATCCGGCAGAATAGGTTTTTAAGGTATCTTCAAAAGATGTCATAACAACTTCAATATCATCACTTGATATATTATTAGGAAATCTTAATCTTGGGGTATATGCATCTATTCTATTTAGATATTCAATCGCTATCGGGTTAAGTGCATTTAGAACGTGATTGATAACGTCCTCGTCTTCACATTTTGAAGACAAAAATTTTCTTAGCTTTAACTCTATCCGTTTCCAATTCAAATCCTCATGTTGCGGGAACTTTATTACCTCCACGATCTTTCCCCCCTTCTGCACAACACCCGTCTTTTTCCCACCCCATCAACACGCCGGAACGCGCAAGGTGACGAGACAGCCGCCCGCCGGAGGGCTCTCCGTCGTAACATCCCCTCCCATCCCGGAAACGATGTGGCGGGCGACGGGCAACCCCATCCCCGAATGCAGGGGGTCCTGTTTGGTGGTAAACCCCTCCTCGAATATTCGTGGGAGGACCGCGGGAGGGATCCCGGCCCCCTCGTCGGCAACCGTGACCTGCCAGAATCCTTCGAGGCGATCGTTGCCCACGGTCAGTTTGCCCCCTCTCCCCGCCATCGCCTCCACCCCGTTGAGAAGGACCGCAAGAAGCGCCAGCGCGAAATCCCTGCTGTCGCCCCGCATCCGGACCGCCGCGTCCTGACCGGGCATGACGAGGGTGACGTTGCCGCGACCCAGATCGTAGCGCGAGAACAGAACGATCTCCGAAAGAACGACGGAGAGGGTAAACGGCTCGGAAACCGGTGCGTGGGGCCGCACATAGTGGGAAAACTGCTTGATGATGGCTGCGATCTTCTCCCCTGACGACAGGATTTTTCCCGCGCTTTCGAGCGCCTTCTTTTCTCCGGGCCCCTGGACTTGCAGGAGCTCCGCAAAACCGAGCACAACGCTCAGGTGGTTGTCCACCTCGTGGGACACCCCCATCACCATCCGGCCGAACAACGCCAGGCGATACTGCTCAACGACTCTCCGGTCCATGCGTCTCCCCCTCCGGCGCTTCCTCCGCGCGATGCTCCCCCGCCACAACTACCCGGTTCTTTCCCCTCCGCTTCGCCTGGTACATTGCATCGTCCGCCGCCTGGATCAGGCTGTCGATCTGTACCCCGTGTTCCGGGTAGGACGCCACCCCGATGCTCACCGTCATGCGGGAACCTCCCCCGGCCTCTTTCGCGACGCGCTTCGGGACTCGTTCGTTCACGGGAAACGTGACCGTCGTCTCGACCGTTTGACGAAGGCGCTCCGCGGCGACCATCCCCTGGGCCGAGACCGCCTCGGGAAGGATCACCGCGAATTCCTCGCCCCCGTACCGGCATGCGATGTCCACCTCATAGGTTGGTTTGTCGTCACTTCGCCGGATGTACGTCTTCATGATCTCCGCAAGGGACCGCAACAGGTCGTCCCCGGCGAGGTGGCCGTGCTCGTCGTTGAACTTCTTGAAGTCGTCCACGTCCAGAATGAGCAGGGAAAGCGTCCGGCCATACCGCTTCGCGCGCTGGATCTCGGAGTGGAACCGGAAGAAGAAGTAGTGACGGTTGTACAGGCCGGTCAGGGAGTCCTTGACCACCATCTCCCGCAGAATGGCCTCGCGCCGCCGGACCGTGTCCATCATGAACGCCGCGACGAACGCTACGCAGAAGTTGGTGATCGAGACCCATGCCCATTTGATCCACACATAGGAGAGGTTTTGCTGGAGCGCGTTGTTTTCGAAGGGCATCCGGACCGGGGGAACGATCCCGTAGAACTCCAGGGTCAGCAGACCGCCGAAGGCGATCGCCCCGCCGAGGGCGATCGCGTAGGTGTCCGACATCTTGTCCAGGATCAGGGCGGCCTCGAGCGTGAGGACCATGTACATCGTCCAGAACCAGGAGATCGCGCCGCCGCTGAAATGCACCATCACCGTCACGACCAGGAGGTCGAACAGGATTTGCAGCTGGTTCAGCCAGCGGATCCGCAGGAACCAGCGGTAGGTGTACTGGAAACAGGCGTTGTAGGCGGCGGCGAACAGAACGGCGGCGAACGGAGCAACGAGATGGACAACCGTCAGGGACTCGACGTCCGCACTTTTGTGCTGGAAGAAGATGTGGACGATCACCCCGTAGATCGACAGGATCAGCAGGAGGATCCAGCGGGCCCGGATGACCAGCCCCACCCTCTCCCTGTTCTCCTTGATGAACTCCAGCTGTTCGGTCGTGGGGACGTCCCCGGTGAACTCCCTCATCACCCTCCCTTGCGCCATGCCCCGATCAGAGTTGCTCCCCCAGGATCCCTCCACGCCCCCGGCGCTTGGACTCGTACATCAACCGGTCGGCGACCCCAAGGATGGTGTCCCGCTCCGTTGATGCGGGAAGGCACGCCGCGTATCCGATACTGGCGGTGCAGGAGATCGTCCCGCCATCCCTGGTGTCGAGCCGGACCTGGGAAATCCCTGCCGCGATGCGGCCCGCGATGGCGGAGGTCGCTGCGAGATCGGTCTCCGGAAGGATCACGGCGAATTCATCCCCCCCGTAGCGGGCGGCCACATCGCTCTTTCTCAGGTGCGCGCAGAGAACGCCCGCCGTCAGCATGAGGATGCGGTCCCCGACGATATGCCCGTGCGTGTCGTTGATTTCCTTGAAGTCGTCGAGGTCCAGCATGATCACCGAGAGGGAGCGGCCATACCGGGCCGCTCTCTCGAGCTCGACCTGGAGCCGCGTGTGGAACGCCCCGTGGTTGTGCAGGAGGGTAAGCGAATCCTTGTCCGCCAGCGCCTTCACGAAATGAAAGAGTTCGGCATTCTCGACAGCGATCGCGATATAGGTGGCCAGCACGCGCATCGTCGCCAGCGACTCCCCGTCGAAGGCGTGCGGCTCCGGGTGGTTCACGTTCAGGATGCCGACTGCCTTGCCCTTCGACAGGAGGGGGACGGACATGAAGGACCGCACCTCCGGTCTCTCCCCGTTGTAGTAGCGGAATTCGGGCGTGGCCCGAACGTCCGGTATGTAGACCGCCTCGCCCGACTCGAACACCCGCCAGGAAGTCCCCTCTCCCCGGCCGATCGTGAAGTCGGACGGAACGGAGGACGGCATCCCCGCCGAGGCGCGGCACACGAGATTCCCGGTGTCCGCCTGGTAGAGAAGGATGCAGAAGTCGTTCAGCCTCAGCGCCTTCATGACCCGCTCGGGAATGATGCGAAAGAGTTCCTCGGAGTCCAGCGTGCCGGCAATCGCCGTGGACACCTCGTAGATGGAATGGAGGTCCTGGATCTTGGACTCCAGGTGGGATTGCGTCTCCTCCAGGTCGCGGCGAAGGCGCTCGAACTTCCGCAGCTTCTCCTCGTGGTTCCGGATCTGGTCCCGGAGGGCGGCGATTTCCCGTCCGTGCCTCTCCGCCACCGCGGCCGCAACCGGCGTAAGAAGGCCCGCTTCCGCGGGGAACGCATCACCGGACCCCGAGGAAACCGTCCTCCACCACCGTTCGGCGGGCCGGATGAGGCTGCTGTTCAGATAGAGGAAAAGCGCCGCGCCGAGAACGATTTCTCCGCAGACGGCAATCCAGGCGAGTGGGCTTGCCTGGTGAAGGCCTCCGGACAACAGCGCGATGGCCAGAACCGTCGCCGCGACGACCCCGAGCCAGACGGCGCAATAGGGGAAGGTCCACCGAATTCCGAAACCCAGGGCAATTCCTTTCCCGGCGAAATATCCCGCTAAAAGGAAAACGTATCATGTTTGGCGCGTGACGAGAAAGGAGGAAAATCCGGATCCTGGCCTGAAACCGGGCGCGGAACCCGTCAGAAGACACCGCCGATCGTGAAATGCCATTCCCCGGGGGTTTCCCCTTCGCGCCGGTCAAGCTTCCATCCGTATTCCAGGGCGATCGGACCGATCGGCGTTACGTACCGGAGCCCAAGCCCCGCACTCTCCCGAAGATCGAATCCGGATCCGGGGGGCCCTCCCTGGAACCACACGCTGCCGGCGTCCAGGAAGATGGCGAGGATGAACTCGTATTGGAGAGGGACCCGCAGTTCGGCATTCCCGTTGACCATGTAATCCCCCCCCGTGGGAGCCCCGTCGTCCCCCACCGGTCCCACCCCATCCTCCTTGAACCCGCGGACGGTCGTCCTGCCGCCGAGAAAGAAGCGCTTCTGGATGGGAACCTCCTGCGTATCCGCGAACGGATCAGCCCAACCCGCACGGCCGGAGACCGCGAACGTGTTTCTCCGGAATACGGGGAGATAGTAAGCCGCCTGGCCACTCAGTTTGAAATAGTTCACTTCCGACCCGATGAGGGAGGAGGCAATCTCCGCGGATCCCCCGTAAAAAGACCCCCGCTTCGGGTTGAAGGGGTCGTCCCGGAGATCGAAGAGGAATAGTCCCCGGATGGCCGATATGGTCGCGGTCCCCTGGTCCTCCCTCGACAGGATGGCCCCCTCCTGGACATTGTAGACATCTTCCCGGGAGAGTTCGTACTGCAGGGACACGGATGACCGGTCGAAGATCGTCTTGTTGATGCTGGTTCCCACGCTCGCTTTCTGGATGTCGTAGCTTCTCCGTTCTTCATAGTGGTACAACGCTGTTACCCCCCCCTCGAACTTCCAGCGGTTGCCGAACACCCAGGGTTCACGAAGGTCCAGAAGGTAGATCTGCTCCTTCTCGCTGGCATAGACCTGCGCGGAAAACCTCCGGCCTCTCCCGTTCATGTTCTTGTTCTTCGCTTCCACGAATCCCCGGATCCCCGTGTCGGTTCCGTACCCGCCACCGAACTCATACTCGAAGAAGAGGGTTTCCTCCACTTCGACGATGAGGTCCAGGATCCCTTCGTCCGGCCGTTTGACCTGATTCAGGCGAACCGTCTTGTACAGTCCGGTCCCGAAGACGGACCGCTGGAATGCCAGCAGGTCTTTCTCCCCGCTGGCCCCCCCCTCGGGAATGGTGAGCTCCCGGTAGACCACGACGGAGTCGGTGAGCAGGTTCCCCCGGACGATCACCTTCCCGAGATGGTACCGGGGCCCCTCTGCGATCACGAACCGGATGAGGGCCGTCTCTTTCCCCTCATCGATCTCAAACCGGGTCTCCACCGCAACATCGAGGTACCCCGTGTTCCGGTAATACGTCGCGATCGCTCCCCCATCCTCGTCCACCCTTGCGTAATCGACATACTCTCCCTCGCGGTTCCCGATCTGCGGGAGGAGCTCCTCCCGGAGAAAATGGTCGTTTCCCTCGAACCGGATCTCCCTGAGCCGGTAGCGCGTCCCCTCCTCGATGTGGATGGTCGCGGTGATCCCGCCCTTGTCGTCCCAGTCGGTGTCCACGGAGGTTATGCGTGCCCGGGCGAATCCCTGCTTCTGGTACAGCCCGGTCAGGGCGGCAAGATCGGCGTTCCACTCATCCTCGTTGAACACCCCGGATCCGGTGATATAGTGGAACGTCCCCCGTTCCGCCGACAACATCTGTTTCCGAAGCATCTTGTCCGGGATGCTTGCGTTTCCCGTGAACCGGATGTTCTTCAGGTACCCCGCCACTCCCTCCTGGATGACGATCTTCAGGGTCCGTCCGCCTTCCGGATTCTCACCCGCCTGCACGTCGACCGACGCCTTGTGGTACTCCTCCACGCGATAAAAGGAGAGCAATCGCTCCTGCACGTCGTACACCAGCCCCCCCTCGGAGAATTCCTGGTCGTCGGCGTAGATGGCTGACGCTTTCTCGAGCTTCCCCACGGAAAAGCGTTCGGCCCCCTCCCACAGGATCTCGTACCGGGGACCTTCCTCCACGCGTGCGGAAAGGCAGAGTTCCTTTCCGTCCTCGCAGGAAACCTCGGGCTCCGAGACGCGCACCGTCAAAAACCCCTCCCGCTTGTACGCTCCCCGAAGCCTCTTCACCCCTTTCTCCCACCTCCGGAAGTTGAAGGGGAACCCTGGGGAAGCGCCGAGAAGTTCCTCCAGTCGTTCCCGGGGGAAATAGTCTCCCCCCGGGATCTTGACCACTCGCACCAGGGCAGGCCTTCCCTCTTTTACCTCGATCCGGATCTTCCCCGTCCCGTTGTCCAGATTGCAGACCGCTGAGACGGAAACCACCGCATCGAGAAACCCTTTGCTCCGCAAAAGGGAAAGGACCGATTCCTGCGCCCGGGAGAGATCGTCCTCCCCCGCCGGCACCCCCCGACGGATCCTGGAAGCCCCGAGGATCTGGGAGGCGGGAACCTGTCTCCTGCCTTTTACTTCGATCTCGGTGATGACGGGCAGTGGACGGAGATAGAACAGGACGTGCGCTTTTCCTCCCTCCTCCCGGAGGTATGCGTCAAGCTCCCGAAACAGGTTCTTCCGGTGCAACCGCCGGATCGATTCCCGAATGGCGTCTCTCGTAAGCCGGGCTCCCGGATGCACGGGGACGATCCCGGCCAGCTCCTCGTAGGAAATCATGTAGGGGGACGCTACCTGGAAAGAGATCGAGGCGATCACCGGCGCCGTGTCGTCCGGTCCGGTGTCGGCGGCGCAGAGCCCGGCGGGCGCGACAAAGAAAAGAGCCGCCAGAAACCAGAGAATCCGGCGCGGATTCCCCTTCCCCTCAGTCGGTGTCACGAAAGATGTCCTGGAATTGGCGGTATCGGAACCGGATCTTTACGTCTCCCCCCAGATCGTCGTTCCGCTCCGGAGTGGCGCCCTTCCAGGCCCCCTGGAGGTATACGTTCTCGAAGACCCTGTACTCTGCGACTGCTCTCCCCTCCGGGTTCGCGGCCGCGGTGGTCGAAACGGATACCGAGAAGCGCTCCCCGATCGTCTTTCCGGCTGTGAACCGCGGCCCCAGGGACTGCTCTGTCGAGGAGTACGCGGGCTCGATCACGAACCTGTCCAGGCCGACGATGTCCCGGATCCCCTCCTCCACCCTTCCCTTGTACGGGCCGAGTGCGAAAGTCGCCGCTTCGGCGGCGGACACCGAACCACCCGCCCCTGCGAGGTTCTCGGAGGTGACGCCCAGGGAAAGCAGGCTGATGATGTCGTTCTTGCTGTAGGGCGGGTCGGAGAAAAGATCCACCTCGATCTTGTCCAGCGTACCCGACACATCCACGGTGATGGTGACGTTCCCCTCTTTCGTTACCGCCCGGAAGTCCAGTCCGGGATTGTTCCGCCTGGGGTCCTGGAATTCCAGACTTCCGCGCGTCAACTCGTACCGGTTTTTCCCGTAGTCGACGGTTCCCTCCAGGACGTCGAAGGATCCCAGAAGTACGACCTGGTCCGTGTCCCCCACGATCCGGAACTCCCCCTTGATGTCCGCCTTCGCGAGGTTGTTCCGGATATGGATCGTCCCGTCGGCAAACGCCCCGATGTCGAGCCGGATGCGGAAATCGGTTTCCTCCCTGCGGGCCTTCACGTCCGCAAGCCTCCTCCGGAAGGTGATCAGGGCCTGTTCGGGGCGGATGGTCTTCGTGTACTGCGTCGACTGGACTTCCACGTCCCCCGTGACGAGGATGTCGTCCACGGGCCCGATCAGTTCGATGTGCCCCTGGAGCACGGGGTGCAGGTCCTCCGGGTAGGGGTATCGCATGTCGAAGAAGTCCACCGAAAAGAACATCTTCTGCCCGTCGGCGAACCGCAGGGGGAGTTCCCCCCGGCCGTCGATGTACCCTCCTCCGCTCCTTCCCTCGAAATGCTCGATGATGATCTTCTCCCGGCTGATCACGGCGTCGGCGCTCATCGCCTCGAAGAGTTGCGCATATTTTCGGAAAGAAAACGTCCCGTTCTCCAGTCGAGCGGTCCCGATGACGAAAGGATCGTCCCACTTCCCGGTGACCCGCAGCTTCATCCGGATCATCCCGTCCAGGCGGTCGAACACGTCGGTTGCCAGCCGGATGGCCGGGGCGGGGACACTCCCTTCGAGATGGACGTCCAGGTCCCCGGCCCAGGTCGCCTTCCCCGTGACTTGCAGGGGGTTTCCGTCGGTCTGCACGCTCCCGCTTGCCCACCGGATCCCGTCGGAGGAAAGCACGATCGAGATCCCCTCCCCACTCAGGTCGACCCCCCCGGTACGAAACGCCAGCCGATCGATGTCGAGAGATCCCCGGGAGTTGCCCAACGCACCCAACGAACCTTCGATCTTCACCTTTCCGGCGACGCGGAACCGAGACTTCCCGTTCCCGTTCGTAGCGACATTGTCCCGTGATACCCCCGGAGAGCCGGCGGCCGCAGGGCCGGCCGTCTGCTCCATCGTGAACGGTCCGTCCACCCGGAAACCGTACGGCTCCCGGAGGGAGAGGGAAAAGGAAAGAAGCGTATCGGGCAGGCGGGTGCCTATCTCCCCGTTGAGGGAGTCTCCCTTTTTTTTCCCTTCGGCCCGTACCGCATCGAAGGAAACGCCGTAGAGGGACGGGGATGCGGCCGTGAGGGAGAACCGGATGTCGGGAAACGTATCCGGGCGCCCCACCTTTCCTTCGATCACGTCCGCGCCGTTAACCGTCCCTTCCGCAGAGGCACTCCAGGCCCCCCCGGAAGCGGGGTCCTCCCGACCGAACGCTTCGAGCAACATCCCCGTCGGAATCTCCTCGGCTCTCACCGAAAAGGAGACCGGCCACCGCTCCCCGCGGCGAACGGAAGCCGAGGCTCTCACCCGGGGGGAGGCGGACACGAGGGAGAGCGAGCCGGAGGATGCCCCCAGAGATCCCTCCGCTGACACCTCCCTGATCGTCAGCTCCCCGGCGGTCAGCAGGGGAGCGGAAGCGGTTACGTGGTCGATTTCCCACCCCATCGGGCCTGTCCTTGCCTTTACGTGCAGGTTGGCGCGACCACCGATCCCGGTTCCGTCTTCACGGATCGCAAGGGACACCGCCCCCAGGTCGATGTCCTCCAACGTCCCCGAAATCTCGCCCCCGCTTCCCTCTTCTTTCCCTTCCAGCGCAAATGTCCCCTCCCCGAATTTCCCCGTTGCTTGGAATCGCCATCGGGACCCGGAAGACGACTCTCCCCAGCTCCCCGAGGCGGAAACATCCCGTGCGCTGACTTTCGCTAACCGGAGTTCGGGGGAGGAGACCGTCCCGGAAAGCGAATAGGCGCCCCTGGATACCGAGAGGAGAAGGTCTGCGGTTCCCGTCCCCGACGTCCCGGCGGCATACCGTTTTACGTCTGCAGGGTCCATCCCCAGGGAAGAGAACACGGCGCCGCCCCATTCCCCCGCACGGGAGAAATCGATATCGCGCGCGGTTATGGTCGACTCCAGGAGGAAGGGCCTGGGCGAGAGGGGGCCCGTGATCGTGCCCGCGGCAGTGACCTTCGCCACATCCGCCGGAACGTCCGCGACGAAGGAGACCACGTCTCGCACATTCCCGTCCAGTTTTCCCGAGAGAGGCAGGGGGGGCAGTGCTCTCGCAACGAGTTTGTCGGCCCTGATCCCCGCGGTCACGTGCGGGCTGTCAACGGTCCCCGAAACCTCCCACTCGCCGGCAAGACGGCCCCAGGAGACGGGATAGACCCATCCGTATTCCGCCGCCTTTCCCCGGGGAAGGAGGACAGTCCCGGTGAACGACAGTCGGCCTCCATGCAGAACGTACGCTCCCCGGCATGAGGCTTCGGCATCCCCCAGCGTCACGCGGAGATCGCGAACCAGCAATTCCCTCCCGGGAATAAAGTCGCCGGCCGCCGTGGCCGCCAAGGGCAGCCCGACCTTTGCCGCCGGCACTCCCGCACCTGCCGGCCGCTCGATCCCGGCTGGATTCTTCAGGGAAACGGTTCCTTGCACCTTCCCCCTCACCCCCGCGAACGAAAGGACCAGATTCCCCCGCCCTGCGGGACGCCAGGGAATCCCCCACGAATCCCAGGGCGCCTGCCCGAACGATGCTCCCTCCAGGGAAAGCCTGACATTCCCCTTGCCTGTGCCGAGATCGACCATCCCGTTCCCGGTGACGTTTCCGTCCCACATCTTCCCCCGAAGCGATTCCATCCGGATCTGCTTTCCCGAGACCGCCAAGGTAACCTTCGCGTCGACCGGCGTCCTTCCCGGGAGGAGAAGATTGCGCGCCTGGATGATCCCCGATCCTTCGGGATTTTCCAAAGACCCCTCCAGCCGACCGGAGAACGTCAGCACCCCTTCCGTCGCCGCGTGGCGGAGCAGGTCCCCGCCCGGCGCGCCGGATGCCATCCAGCGTGCGACATCGGCCTCCCCCGACCACTCCAGGTCGGCTGTTTGCCGTTCCCCGTCCCACGTTCCGGACAAGGTGACCCGCGCGGATGGCCCCGAGGCGTGAAGCCTGCGAACCCGTACGGCACTCCCTTTCAGGAATATGTCGGCCTCCGCCGCGTCGAACGGAACATTGCCCTTCCCCACTTCCGGGAGGATCAACCGTCCAACGGATCGCCGGACCTCGACCGTGACGCGCGTTCCCAGGAACCGGACGGGCCGGATTCGGCATTTCGGGATCCTCGCCTCCCACAGGGCCAGCGGCCCCAGGGGACCGACGCGAACCTCCCCGTCGACGAGGAGAATCTCGGGGATCGCGCCTTCTTCTTCCCCCCCCCCGGAGGCGCGAAGCTTGTCCAGCAGGGGACGGTTCGCCTCTCCGGCCTGAACGGAAAACGTACGCACGAGGACGCGGGACACCGGCAACTTGCCCGCCAGAATCCGCCGAGGCGAAATCGACACGTCGACATGGTCCGCATGGGCAAGGGGAACGTCGGCGAGAGCATCCCGGACGTCCAGGTCCTGCAGGGAAACGCGAAGATGCAGGGGGTGGAACCTCAGGTCCCGGAAGGAGACGCGGAAACCGAGTGCCTCGGCCTCTTCCCGGATGGCATCCTCCGCCTTTGCCAGAAGGCCGGGAACCTCCTGAAGAAGCCGCCAGGTTCCGAAGGCAAGGAGTACGACGAGGACGAACCCCAGACCGATCCACCACGCCCTTCGCCTCGCCATAAGGACAAATTATAGAGGAATTGGCGAAAAAGCGAAGGGCCCCTCGCGGATAAGGGGCCCCTCGCCGTCAGGAAGAACGCGAATGGCAACATGGAGCGGGCGACCGGATTCGAACCGGCGACGTCAAGCTTGGGAAGCTTGCATTCTACCCCTGAATTACGCCCGCGTATTTTCTGTTTCTTACCACAGACCGATCCCCCGATGCAACGGGACGCTCACCCCTGGAACTTCCGGACACGTTCCTGGAGATCCCGGTAGTTCGGGGAGGACTCGTACAGGGAGAGGAAGATCTCCTTCGCCTCCTCCTCCTTTCCGATCCGTGACAGGAGAACCGCCATCTGGTACCGGACATCGATGGATTCCTCGGGGTTGATACCGTCCGATGCAAGCACCTCGTTGAGGGTCTTGAGTGCCGTGTCGATATCCCCTTTCTCGGCGAACGTCTCGGCAAGGAGGCACGACGCCCCCAGGAACAGCGACGGCCTCGACCGGGAGAGGCGGAATTCCTCCACCGCCTCGTCCAACAGGCCCATCTCCTTGTATGCAATTCCGAGGTTGTACCGGGCCTCCGGGTCCGACTCCCCGATCTCCTCCTTCACTTTCGCCTGAAGCTTCTCCACGGCGCTCTTGAGGATCTTTGCATCCTCGCCCTCCTCCCCGGCCCGGGCTTTTCCCTCCTCTTCCGCAGGCGGGGGAGCGGGGGGCTCCGGTTCCGTGAGCCTGCGCATGGCCTCGCCGAAGGACATCGCTCCCGCGATCGCCGACGTTTCCCCCTCTTCCAGTGTGGATAGGATCTGATCCGCCTCCGCCACGCGGTCCTCATCGCCCCCGCTGCGCGTATGATCCGCCGCCTGTTTCAGGTACGGCAGGGCCTCCTCGAGCCGTCCCGCGGCGAGCCACAGGAATCCGCAGGCCTCGAGAAGCTCGGGGTGTTCCGCCGTCAGAGCCGAAAGGGCGTTCATCCTCCCGGAGAACTCTTTCTCCATCGTGGAGGAGCCGAGGAGAGGGACGGCCTTCGCCATCTCGCTGATGGCTTCGTACATCTTCCTCTGGTGCAGGTAGACGTCTGCGACGAGGAGGAAGGGGAGAGGGCTGTCCGGCAGGCTTCGCGAGGCTTCCCGGTAGAAATCGAGCCTCTGTTCGTCGGAGGCGAACCGGACCCCTCCGGTGGCCATCTTCTGCAGTTCGCTCAGCGCATCTGCGGTAAGCCCGTGCAGACCGAGCAGACGGATGAGCCAGCGATGGAAATCGATGTTGCCCGGGTCATTCTTGAGCATCTGCCGGAGGACGGCGATGGCCTTGGTGGTGAACCCGCCTTTTTCGTACAGGATGGCCGCCCTCGCGAGCTGGTCGTTCCCCTCGACGATCTCCCCATGCCGCAGCATGAAGAGTCCCAGCTTCTGCCGTGCCTGCGCATCATGCGGGGACTCCTGGACTTTTTTGGACAGGGAGGATCGGGTCTCCCCCCCCCCTGTCGAGGAAAACTTCTTTTTGAAAGAATCGAACAGACCCAACCGATCAGCCCTCCCTGCGCCCCGCCCCGGTATCCCCGGCGGGGCCTTCGTCCATTATGCCCTCTTTTCGACGAACTTGGTCCACAAACGACCTTCGGTGAAATCCGAATCCATCATCAGCTTCTTGTGGAAATCGATCGTCGTTTTCACCCCTTCGATCCTCATCTCCTCGAGAGCCCGCCGCATCCGCATGATCGCCTCGTTCCGGTCCTCCCCGTGCACCACCAGCTTGCCGAGGAGGGAGTCGTACGTGGAGGGGATCGTGTAGCCGGGGTAGATCCCCGTGTCGACGCGGACCCCGAATCCCCCGGGGAACACGCACGACGTGACCTGTCCCGGCGACGGCGTGAACGTCTCGGAGTCCTCCGCGTTGATGCGGCACTCGATGCTGTGCCCCCGGAACTGGACCCCCTTCTGGTCGACCCGCAGCTTTTTCCCGTCTGCGATCCGGATCTGCTCCCGGACGATGTCGATACCCGTGATCATCTCCGTGACCGGATGTTCTACCTGGATCCGGGTGTTCATCTCGAGGAAGTAGAACTCTCCCTCGGCAATGTAGAGGAACTCGACGGTTCCCACATTGTTGTACCGCACCGCGGCCGCCGCGTCGACCGCCGCCTTGTGGATCCGGCTCCGGACCCGGGCGGGGATGAACGGCGCGGGGGCCTCCTCGATCAGCTTCTGGTGTCGCCTCTGGACGGAACAGTCCCGGTCCCCCAGGTGGACGACATTGCCGAACTTGTCCCCCATCACCTGGACCTCGACATGCCGGGCGTGCTCGAAATACTTCTCGATGTAGACGTCCGGGACACCGAATGCGGCGAGGGACTCCGACTGTGCGGTGAGAAACGCGTTGATGAAGGATGCGGGGGAATGGACGATCTTCATTCCCCTGCCGCCCCCTCCGGCTGCCGCCTTGATGATGACGGGGAACCCGATTCCTTTCGATATCCGGAGTCCTTCCTCCTCTTCCGTGATCGCGCCGTCGCTTCCGGGGACGGTGGGAACCTTGACCTTGCGCACCGCGCGGCGCGCCTCGATCTTGTCTCCCATCAGGCGGATGGACTCCGACGACGGACCGATGAACTTCACACCGTAATTCTCGCAGATTTCGGCGAACGCCGGGTTCTCCGCGAGGAACCCGTACCCGGGGTGGACCGAATCGGAGTCGGTGATCTCGATCGCGCTCAGGATGGACGGGACGTTGAGGTAACTCTCCGCGCTCGGCGGCGGTCCCACGCAGACGGACTGGTCCGCCATTCTCACGTGCATCGAATCCTTGTCCATGGTGGAGTAGATGGCGACGGTCCGCAGCCCCATCTCGCGGCACGTGCGGATGATGCGGACCGCGATCTCTCCCCGGTTGGCGATAAGTACCTTGTGAATCATGCCGGGTCCTAATCGGGAGCGATGTGGAAAAGCGGTTGCCCGTAGGCCACCGGTTGCGCGTTCTCGACGAGAATGGCCACAACGACCCCTCCCGTGTCGGACTCGATCTGGTTCATGATCTTCATCGCTTCGACGATGCACAGAACCTGCCCCTTCGTGACGCGGCTTCCCACCTCGACAAACGGGGTTGCATCGGGGGCCGGCGCCCGGTAGAAGGTGCCCACGATCGGTGAGAACACCTCCTTGAACGTCGGTTCCGGAGTTTCCTTCGGCGGGGCAGGCGGAGGCGCCTCCGCAGCGGGGGAAGGCGGGGGCGCCTTCACGACGGCAAGCGGGCTTGCCTCGCCCGCGGCTCCCCGCCTGATCTTCAAGACATCCTCCCCGCGGACCACCTCCAGCTCGGTCACGTCGGTTCCCTTGAGAAGCTCGATGATTTCCCGTATCTCTTTCAGGTTCATGTGACTCCCCTTACGAACGCTCGATATACGTGCCCGTGCGTGTGTCCACCTTGATCCTGTCCCCGACATTCAGGAAAAGGGGAACCTGAACCACCGCCCCGGACGACAGCTTCGCCGCCTTGGTCGTCCCGCTGACGGTGTCGCCCCGGACTCCCGGTTCCGTCTCGACGATCTCCAAATGGATGAAGATGGGCAGATCGATGCCGATCGGCTCCCCCCGGAAGAACAGGATCTTGACCGGGAGATTCTCGATCATGTAGTTGGCGGCGTCCCCCATGTGGTCCTCGTCCAGGTAGATCTGTTCGAACGTCGTGGTGTCCATGAAATGATAGGCGCTCTCCATCGTGTACATGAACTGCATCTCCCGCTCGTCCAGGTCCGGCTTGTCGACCTTGTCCCCGCTGCGAAACGTATTCTCCAGGACGGCGCCGGTTTTCAAATTCTTGAGCTTCGTCCGGACGAAGGCTCCGCCCTTGCCGGGCTTGACATGCTGGAAGTACACGATCACGTACGGCTCCCCGCCGAATTCGATTTTCAGCCCGTTTCGAAAGTCCGAGGTGGAATACATCCGCCTAATCCTTCAGAGAATCAACGACGCCTGCTTGGGGAGGTAGGTCACGCGGTCTCCTCCCCTCCCCGTCACCCGGATCATGTCCTCGATCCGGATCCCGCCGACCCCGGGGATGTATACCCCGGGCTCCACGGTAACCACCATCCCCTCGGCAAGGCGGTCCCTCGACCGCTGGGACAGGGAGGGGCGCTCATGGATGTCCATCCCCACGCCATGTCCGGTGGAATGAACAAAATACTTCAAATACCCCGACCGGTCCAGCGATTCCCGCACACGGGCATCCACGTCCCTGCACGGAACCCCGGGCCGGATGGCCCGTATCCCTCTCTCCTGCGCGCGCCTGACGGCGTCGAACATCCTGCGCAGCGGGGTGGAAGGCCGTGCGGGGAGGACGGTGACCGTTTCGTCGGAGCAATACCCCCGGCGGCGGGCCCCGAAATCGAAGACGACCGTCTCATCCCTCCCGATCGCGGAACCCGTGGGTTCGGCGTGGGGGAGCGCGGAACGCGGCCCCGACGCGACGATCGCCCGGAAGGACGGTTCCTCCGCCCCCAGCATCTTCATCCCCCGCTCCAGGTCCGCCGCCACCTCCTTCTCGGTCCGCCCCCTAACCCCCGCCAGGAGCACCTCGAGGAGGGCGCCGGAGGCAGCGATTGCCGCCCCCTCCATGGCACGGATTTCGGACTCCTCTTTCCGCATCCGGAGCGTCTCGACCGGGTCCCTGAGCGCAACCCAGTTGTCGCCGGCCCTCCTCGTCAGGAAGCGGTGGATCTCCACGGAGAGATGGCGGGATTCGAATCCGATCCGGGCGGCGCGCCCCGGGGCGGAGCGCCGCGTCACCGCCCGGATTCTGCGTGCCACCTCCGGCCACTTTCTGTCGGAAATGACGATCTCCGCCCCTTTCACTTCCTTGCGGGACTGCTCCGCATACCTTCCGTCGGTGACAAAGGTCACGCCGTCCGGGGATACGAGGAGAGCGGCGTCGCTACCGCTGAATCCCGTGAGATACCGGATGTTGGTCATCCGGACGCAGAGGAGCAGATGAATCCGCTGTCTCGCGAGGATCCCCAAAAGTCTCCGGAAACGCCGATCGGGACCCGGTTCCTGATCGCTACCGCGCGGCAATTCCGCCTTCCCTGCGGAGGTGGTCGAGGATGGCGTGCAGGGCGAGGACGTATCCGAAGCCGCCGAACCCCGCGATCCGGCCGACCACCACGTCCTCGATCAGGGACTGCTTCCGGAAGGGTTCCCGCCGGGCGGGGTTGCTCAGATGGACCTCCACGCCGGGAAGAGCCGCGTAGACCAGGGCGTCGCGGATCGCCACGCTGGAATGGGTGTATCCCCCGGGATTGATCACGAGCCCGTCGGCGGTATCCCGGGCTTCCTGGAGGCGGGTCACGATCTCTCCCTCGTGATTGGACTGGAAAAACTCCACGGAGGCCCCCTCCCCCCGGGCGGCATCGGTCACGGCGCGACGGATATCGGCCAGGGTCTTCTTCCCGTACACGGCGGGCTCCCGTTTCCCCAGGACGTTGAGGTTCGGTCCGTCGAGGAACAGGATCCGGTACGCCGCCCGCAGGGCCGGCCGCCTCCCTTCCCTGGAAGGCGTGTTCGGACTCCCCTGCTGCCTTCTCCGGGGGGGATGCATCCCTGCTGCCTTCTCCGGGGGGGATGCATCACAGCATCTGCCTCGCCCGGGAGGCGCCCTGCCGGAGAAGGAACCGGCACTTCCCGGGAATCGCCTCGGGCAACGCGACGAGCAGGAGAAAATAATCGGCGGTCACCCTATGGAAAAACAGCTGTCCGTCACCCCCGACGAGGGATACCTCGGAGGCGTCCCCGAGGCCCTGCTCCCTCGCCACCCGGGCACTCTCCTTGAAAAACTGGACCATTTCCGCGCACAGGGCGGACAGGTCGAGGCCTCCCGCCACGCTCCATTCCTCCACGGCCAGCCCGTCCGAGCCGGCAAGCGCTCCCCCCCGTACGGCCGGCTCTTTCCGGTGGATCCCCTCAATGATGTCGCGAAACGTCATAACCGAACTCCTTCATGATCTTTTTTAGAAATGCGTTCAGGGAGAACACCGTCTTCTCCCCCTCGGCCTCCGGCCGCTTTCCCAGATGTGCCTCCCGCCAGGCCAGCGCACGGGGGTCCCTGGGATTGCCTTGCAGGATCTCGTCGATCATCCGGATCGCCTCTTCCCGTCTCCCCTGGTTCCAGTAAAGGGTCGCCATCGTGACCGTCCGTACCGGCGCCGCCGCCTCGGGAGAGATCTCCCCCGGGGGGGAAGCGGGCTCCCCGGTGGGCCCCCGGGTACCGTATGCGTCGGCTCTTCTCCATCCGACGTCGGATTGCCGGTCGGCAGGGCGAAGTTCGAACGCCCCCTCTTCCAGGATGACAACCTCCTCCAGGAGCGGGGAAGGGCTTTCCCCGACCCCGGGCAGGACCTCCTTCATCTCCCGCTCGACTTCCCGCGCAATGCGTTGTGCGCTGGCGGAGGAAGGGCTCTGCTCCAGGACCTCCTTGATCGTCTCCCACGCACCGGCGAGGTTTCCCGCGCGCCGGTACGCCTCCGAGAGGGCGATCATCGCACCCAGGTCCCGCGGATTCACCACGACCCTTCGCTCCAGGGAGGCGATCGACGGCCAGGCGTCTCCCGGACCCGGCAAAGGCATCGGAACGTCTTCTTCCGTGCTGGGCCACGCCGTCTCGCGGCCGACCGCCCCTGCACGATCCCGCACGATTCCCCGGAGCTCCTCGCGGATGGCGGGCAGATCCTCCCGGAGAAGAGATACGGGGATGCGCTGGAGCGCACAGGAACCGGCGCCGGTCAATAGCGGCATGTCGATGTCCGACACCACCTTCTTCTTGTCCATCCCGATGGCTGCGGCGATGGCCGGATCCGGGACGGCAGGGTCGTCGAGCGAGAACCCGAACCCCAGGAGCAGGTCGATCACCCTCCTCTCCAGACCCGGGGGCCCTACCCCCTGTCTGCGGGAGAATATCGCCTCCCACGCAAGCCCCATTGCGACGGCCTCCCCATGGAGGAACCGCCCATATCCGGAGGCCTGCTCCATCGCGTGGCCGATCGTGTGCCCCAGGTTCAGGATCCGGCGGGCGGAGGCTTCCTTCTCGTCCCGTTCCACCACCGAGACCTTGAAGGACACGGCTTCGCGTATGACCCGGATCCATGCATCGCCGGACATCTCCCTCCACTTCCCCGATCGGGCCTCCATCGTTTCCAGCAGGGAGGGGACGCCGGCGAAGGCGCATTTCGCGATCTCGGCCATCCCGGCGCGCAGGTTCCGGTCGTCGAGGGTGAGGAGGAAGCCCGGATCGATGAAAACCGCCCGCGGCTGGTGGAACGCACCGACAAGGTTTTTTCCTTCGGCGAGGTTGAACCCCGTCTTCCCCCCGACGCTGCTGTCCACCTGCGAAAGGAGGGTGGTGGGAACCTGCACGAAGGGAATGCCCCGGAGGAAGGTCGCGGCGGCGAAACCCGCAAGGTCTCCCACGACCCCCCCGCCGAATGCGACGACGAGAGAATCCCTCCCCGCGCCCTTCCGGGCGAGAAACGAATAGATCGCCTGCACCGTTTCCCAGTGTTTTTCCTCCTCGCCGGGAGGAAGGGGAAGGATCTCGTGGGGAATCCCCGAAAGCCACTTCCGGAGATCGTCCTCGTAGATGGAGAATACGGTTCTGTCGGTCACGATGAACGCGGGGGTTCCGCGGAAGGACCGGGTCACCCACTCCTGGAAGAGCGGACCCACCCCCGTTCCGAGGAAGATGTCGTAGGACCGGTCTCCCAGCGACACCGTGATGATCGCGTCGTCCACCCTCCTCTCCTTTCCGGGCGGAAGCTCTATTCCGACGTGCCGCCTTTCGCCCCGCGGGTCAAAAGGAGGAAAACCTCCTCGGCCACCCGGTCCGCCGTCCGGTTCTCCGTGCTCACCAGGAAATCCGCCTCGCGGTAGGCCGGCCGCCGCCTTTCCATCAGTTCCTTCACTGCGTTCTCCCGGTCCGCCCCGGAAAGGAGGGGACGGGAGGTGTCCCCGGCAAGGCGCTCGAGGGCCGTGGCGGGGGACACATCGAGAAAGATCACCGGCGCATACGCCTTGAGCCGCTCCCGGTTATCCCCGTCCAGAAACGCGCCGCCGCCGGTCGCGATCACCCTGTCCGGAACCGACACGGCATCCCGGATCGCCTCCCGCTCCATCTCCCGGAACGCCTGCTCCCCTTCCAGGGAAAAGATCTCCCCGATGGGTCTCCCCGCGCCCGCCTCGATCCGGTCGTCCACGTCGACGAACTCCGCCCCGAGGCGCCGGGCGAGCTCTTTCCCCACCGAACTCTTCCCTGCCCCCATGAACCCTACGAGCACTGCTCCCCGCGGGGCCTCACGGCCCCTCACCGGCATCCTATCCGGCGCAGGTATCCCGCATAATTATAGTGAATCTCGGACATCGAGTCCCCCCCGAATTTTTCCAGGAAGGCGGACGCCAGAACGATGGCCACCATGGCCTCGGCGACCACCGAGCATGCCGGAACCGCGCAGACGTCGCTCCGTTCGCGGTGGGCTGTCGCGCGTTTCCAGCTCCCGATGGTCACGGTGCGAAGGGGGTTCGCCTGGGTGGGAATCGGCTTCATCGCCGCCCGTACGACCAGCGGTTCGCCGTTGGTGATCCCCCCCTCGACCCCGCCCGCCCGGTTCGTTCTCCTGTGAAAGGGAAGGGAAAGCCCGTCGAGGAGACGATACCTTCTCCTCGTTCCGGGGAAGATTTCGTCGTGCACGGCATCACCGGATAGCGACGCCAGGGGAAACCCCCCGCCGACCTCGACCCCCTTGACGGCATGGACGCTCATCAGGGCCTGCGCCAGGCGCCCGTCGAGCCTGCGGTCCCAGGAGACGAACGAACCGAGGCCGGGGGGAACCCCGCGGGCGATGACCTCCACCGTCCCGCCGACCGTGCTTCCCACTCTCCTCGCCCGATCGATCAGGGCGGCCGCCTTCCGGGCGGCGGCGGGATCGGCCATCCGCAGGTCGCTCTTCTCCGAAGTGATGGCCCGCTCCCAGCTCCCCGAGACTTCCCGGGGGACCCGCACCTTGCCGATCGAAACGACATGCCCCGTGATCTCCACGCCTACTTCCCGCAATACCATCCGCGCCAGGGCCCCCGCCGCGACACGCGCCGCCGTCTCCCTCGCGCTCGCCCTCTCCAGAACGTTCCTGACGTCCGGGTGGCCGTATTTGAGCACCCCCGGGAGATCCGCGTGTCCGGGGCGTGCCGTTGTAAGAGGGGGGATTCCTCTCCCTTCCCCCTCCTGGGCCATCTTCTCCCGCCAGTTCTCCCAGTCCCGGTTGCGCAGGAGCATGGCGACCGGTCCCCCGAGCGTCCTGCCGAACCGCACCCCGGAGAGAACCTCGACTTCGTCCTGTTCGATCTGCATCCGCTCCCCGCGGCCGTACCCGACCTGTCTCCGGGCGAGCTCCCGGTCGACGGCCGCCCGGTCGAATGGCATCCCGGCGGGCATCCCTTCGACGACAGCGATCAGGGCAGGGCCGTGGGTCTCTCCCGCCGTCCGGAACGTGAACAACTCTCCAGCACCTCCGCAGGAAATAAAACGGAGCACCGGCCTCTTACGACCAGGTGCTCCGCAATCGGCGAACCGTGCGCGGAATCAGTTCGACCTGGCCTGCACGGCCTCCGGTTTGAGAATTTTCGGCGTTATGAAGATCAGCAGTTCCCTGTTGGTCGACTGCGTCAGGGTATTCTTGAAGAAGAACCCGAGAACCGGGATCCGGGAAAGCCACGGAACCGCCTGCTCGTCCTCCTTCCTCGTCACCTGCAGAATCCCCCCGATCACCGCGGTCTCCCCGTCGCGCACCAGGACCTCTGTGGTGGCCTTTTTCTTGTTGATGGCGGGCTGCCCCGTCGCGCCCGTTTCCCCCTGGGAATCGTTCTTCGCCTCGAGCTTCATGATGATGCTCCCCTCGGGAGTGATGTGGGGCGTCACCTTGAGGCTCAGGGTCGCATCCACGAACTGGGTGTTCGTGCCGGAAGCGGACACGGTCGAGTACGGGATCTGCGTCCCCTGCTCGATCAGGGCCTCCTTGTTGTCGATCGTGACGACCTTGGGCGAGGAGACCACCTTTCCTTTCCCGGAAGCCTCCAGGGCCGACAGGGACAGGTCGAGACGGAGGTTATCCCTGAGGATGCCCAGGGCGATCCCGCCGCCGGAGCCGAGCCCCACGCTCGCGGGGAGGTTCACCGCGTAGTTCACGGGTATCGTACCGGCCGTGTAGGGCGTCTGGTTGGAAAGAGTCTGCCCCGCATTGCTGCCGCCGGTGGAGTCCTGGACGCCCGTGACCCCCACCGTCGTGGCCCCATCGCTTGTGTACGACCCGCCCCACTGCACGCCGAGCTCCCTCGTGAAGGAGGTGTCGACCTCGACGATCCGCGCCTCGATGAGGACCTGGGGGGTAGCGGTGTCCAGCGTCGCGACCAGCGCCTTGACGTCCTCCACGTTCTTGCGGAGGTCCCGCACGATGATCGTGTTGGTCCGGTCGTCGATCTGGATCTTCCCCCCCTCGGAGAGGAGATCCTTGACTTTCCCCTGCAGGTCGGACGCCTTGCTGTAGTTGACCGGGATCGTCTCGATCACGCCCTCCAGAGACGCCTGGAGCTTCTCCACCTCCTTCATGGCGTCGAGGCGGGCCTTGTCCTCGGCCCGAAGCGTTGTAAGGGGGGCGATGCGGAGCACGTTCCCCTCCTGGGTGGCCCCGAGGGCCTTCGCTTTCAGGACGATGTCCAGGGCCTGGTCCCACGGGACGTTGATGAGCCTGACGGAGACCTTCCCCTTGACGTCGTCCGTCGTGATGATGTTCAGGTTGCTGACCTCGGCGATGATCCGGAAGACGTTGGCCAGGTCGGCATCCTTGAAGTCCAGGGAGATCCTCTGCCCGACGTATTGCCTTTCGGTTTCCGACGCGTGGGTGACGAACCCCCACTTCGCGGTCTCGCCGGAAGGTTTCTGGCCGCGCATCGCATAGGCGGTCGGCGAGGGCTCCGTTCTCGGTTTCAGCTCCGCCACCACGGTGGACGTCCCGCCTCCGGCCGCTTTCGGGAAGGCGACGATGACCGCGTTATCCCTCTCCTCGATTACATAGCGTGATCCCGGGGCGAAGGCGACATCCACTTCGATCCCCTTCCTGCCGGCAGCAGGCCTCACCGTCCGGATGGGGATATCGAACTTCCGTGCATCCATCTCCCGCAGCAACCCCTTGTCCGCGAACGCGCCGGGGAAGACGAGCTTCACGCTGTCCGTCCCCTCGATGACCTTGTGGGAGAGGCCGCCCGACGTCGTGACGACGACGTTCGACGTCTCCGGCAGATCCTCGAGATCGATCCCCACGACGGCTTTCCCTTGTGCGACCTCCTTCGCGGCGGCGGGACGGTCGAGGCTCGTGACTTTCTCCTCCTGGCCGCCACCGACCGACAGAACGAGCCGGTTCCCCTCGGTGGTGACGAGGAACGGCAAGGGGACATCGTCGGGGGTCTCCACCATCATCCGCAGCTTGTCTCCCTGCTGCGAGAGCCTGACCGACTTCACCTGGGGCGTCCCCGCCGGGACGTCCGAACCCGCCCCGTTCTGTCCGAACCCGCCCCGTTCTGCGTGACCCCCCAGATGTCGACCACGATGCGGAACGGGTCGTTGAGCTTGAACGAGTTGTAGTTCTCGATCTTTCCCGAAACCGTCGCCTCGATGTTGGTGTAATGGGGGGTCTTCGAGACGACGACCTGTTCGATCCGCCCCCCGGAAGCGGCCGACGGAGCATCCGCCGCAGCCTGGACGAGGGCCGGAACGGCCACCATCGCGGAAAGAAGTGCGGCGGCTGCCAGCCAGACCTGGGTTCGCCAGGGATATCGGCCCGTTGGCCGTAACCGGTTCCTCATCATTTTCCTCCTCCGGTCTGTAGCTTCAGGGAACTATCGCGTCTGACCTTCGACCCCGAGTAATCCCGGAACTCTTCCCTGATGAAGATCTCCTTGTTCGTGATCCGCGTGACGACGCCGTCGTTCCGGCCGATTTTCATCCCCACCGAAACCGTGTACCCCTTCCCCTCGGCATCCTCCACAAGGGCCCGTGTCAGGGCCGGCCCCCAGATGACGCCGACGAAGCGAAGCTCTCCGAGCTCGTACCTCTGGAGCGGGGGCAGGGAGGTGAGGTCGGGGCTGGGTCCTTTTCTTTCCACTTTGAGGAAGGCTACGAAAGGATCCCGCTTCCCCGCCGGGTTGTAGATCGATACCGGGGAAGGCGTCTTCACGGCGACTGCGACGGGATGCGCGGCCTCCTCCGCCTTGGCGGCCTCTTTCGGCAAGGTCTTTTTCACCACGGGGGCGGGAGCCGGTTTTTCCTCCCCGCAGCCGCTGACCGCGAACGCAAGCAGGAGTGCCGCCGCTAGAACGATCCACAGACGGCGTTGATCGGTGTGCGTCATCGGGCGCCCCCTTTCCCGCCTTTGCCACCGCCCTCCTGCTCCAGGAACCGGAACGTCGTGGCCGTGCAACTCACGTTCACCTGCACCCGGTCGTCCCCCACGGGCTTGGGGCCGGAAAAGACGATGTTGGACAGGTTGACGATGCGCGGGAGATGGCTGACCTTGTCGGCGAACAGGGCGAAGCCGTGGTATTCGCCATTCACGGTTATGGCGACCGGAATTTCGGCATAGAATCCTTTGCTGACCTCGCCTTGGGGGGCGAACTTCAGGAACTCGAGCCCGGATTCCCTGCCAAGGTCCGAGATGTTCTTCAGGAGACTGGGGATTTCCGCGGAATTGGGAAGCTGGTCGAGCAGAAGACCCAGCTGCTCCTCGAGCCGTCTGACTTCGGCCTGGAAGGAGGGGAGGTTCTTCGCGATCACCTCCTGCTCCTTGATCTTGCTTTCAAGCTCCGCGAGCTTGGTTTCCAGGGTGGAGATCTGCCGGGAGGCCTCCTTGTAGTAAAGGTAGTAGTACCCCACGCAGACCAGGAGGCAAACAAGGACCGTGAGGAAGATCTTCTGTTTCGGGGGAATTTTCGAAAGATCCCCTAGCTTGAGAGCCATCGCGGTTCCTTTCCCTGCGCCTGTTGCGCCCTCAATTCTGCACCATTTGGAAGGTCAGGCCGAACTTCACCATTTTCACTTTCCCAACCGTCGTCTGTTCCGCCGATCCGAGCACCACGTTGCGGAAGCTCCCGCTCTGCCCGAGTGCCGTCATGAAATTCGCGATCGTGTAGTTGTTGAGGGCGATGCCGCCGAGCTGGACCTGGTTCCCCTTGATGGACAGCCTGTCGATCCAGCACTTCTCGGGAATCGAGGTCGATAGCGCCTCGAAGATCTTCACCGGCCCCTTCCTTCCCTGCTGAAGGCTCGAGATCACGTCCACCTTCTGCTGCAGCTCGGCCTTCCGGGCCTTGAAGTTCTCCACCTCGCCGATCTCCTTCTTCAGCCGGGCGACCTCGGCCTGGGCCCTGCCGATTTCGGCGTTGAGATTTCCGATTCTCCCGGTGACCGAGCGGTGGAACAGCAGGACGCACGCGATCACCAGAATCGGGAGCAGGATGTGGAGCACGTCCACGTTGAACTCTTTCCTCTTTTTCCGCTTCCCCCGGATCAGGTTTATCCGGATCATCGCCGATCCTCCTGGTTCCGCAGCGCAAGCCCGATGGCGACCGTGGCGGCGGTGTTGAACCCGGAGGTCATGGCCGGGTCCACCGAACCTTCCTCCACCGCGATCCCCTCGAACGGGTCGAACAACTCCACGTCCACCCCGATTTTCTCGGTGAGCATCTCCTTGAGGAAAGCGGATTTCGCCGCGCCCCCGGTGAGGTACAGCTTGGTCACCAGACGGTCGGGGTACGTCGCCGAGAAAAAGTTGTAGGACCGCTGGACTTCCGTGGAGAGGAGGTTCGACACCGTCCTCATGATCTCCGTGATCTTCCCCCCCCGGTCCCCAGCGTCCTTCTTCCCGGTCTTGAGTTCCTCGGCCGTCTCGAAGCTCACCGCAAGCTGCTTCTGGATCTCCGACGTGTACATGCCTCCGCCCATCGGAACGTCACGCGTGAACAGGGGGATCCCCGTGTGGAGGATGTTGATGTTCATGAAAGAGGCTCCCACGTTGACCACCATCGGAACCTGCTCGTCGGACACCGGGTGGCAGAGCTCGAACGCATTTCCCGCCGCGATGGAGTCGATGTCGACGATCGTGGGTGTAAGCCCCGCGTCCCGGATCACGGAGACGTAGTCGTTGACGAGGTCGGACTTCACGGCGACAAGAAGGACGTCCATGTTGGACGGGTCCTCTTTCAGCGGCCCGATCACCTGGAAGTCGATCTTGACGTCCTTGATGTCAAAGGGGATGTACTGCTCCACCTCCCACTGGATCGACTCCTCCAGCTCCTCCGGGGTGGTCGTGGGGAGAACCACCTTCTTGATGATCACGGAGTGGCCGGAGAGCGAGGTGGCGACCTCCTTCTCCTTCACCTTGAGTTCGCGCAGCGCGGTCTTGATCCCCTCGATCACCGAAACGTGGTCCATGATGGCCCCGTCCACGATCGCGTCCGGCGGAAGGGGAAAGACCCCGAACTTCCTCACCCGGAACTCCAAGCCCACCGGCTTGACGTGGGCAAGCTTGATGGCGCTTGACCCGATGTCCAGCCCGATCAACTCCTTCGATCCCAGTAGCCCCATGGCCCCACCCGTCCCGTCAGTCTTGTTTGCTGAAGACCTTGTCCCTGTCCGACAGCTGCAGTCCGAGGGACAGGATGATCTTCCTCTTGGTGTCCATCCGGCAGGTCATCCCCTTCTCCACACGGTCGATCGTCAGCACCGAAAGACCGGCGCGCCGCGCCAGCTCCGCCTTGCTCATCAGGAGACCTTCCCTTATCTTTCGGACGTTGTTGTTCTCGACTTTATCCCGTAGTTTCTCCGCCTTCATGGCGAACCCCTTTGGTCGAGCGGCCCGACCGGAATACGAAGGATCGAACCGAAATCTATGCAAATGGTACATTTCCTAAAATTAATGTCAAGGGATTTTTAAGTGAACGTTAATTTAATATAATTATGCTAAATTACGGTCAATTGATTCCATACTCTTTTGCCTTGTAAAGGAGGGCGGGATGGCTGATCCCCAGCAATTCCGCAGCTTTAGGGCGGCTTCCCCCGGTCCGTTCCAGAGCCAGCCGGATCAGCTGCCGCTCCATCTCCTTGACGGCGTTTTTCAGGTCCGGGTTCGCAAGAGGAACGGAAACGCGGATGACCACCCCCGGGGAACGGGACGACGCCCTGTCCCCCGCCGTTCCCCCTTCCCAGATAGAAATCAGCTGGTCCCGCGAGACCTCCCCCTCTCCGCCGAGGAGGACGCACCGTTCGATCACGTTCTCGAGCTCCCGGACGTTGCCGCGCCAGTCGTGGCCCGCCAGTGCCTCCATGGCCTCCGGGGAAAACCGCATTTCCCCTTTTCGGAATTTCCTGCGGAAGCTCGCCAGAAAATGTTCCGCCAGGAGGGGGACGTCCTCCCTCCGTTCCCTCAAGGGGGGGATGTGGATCCGGATGACGTTCAGCCGGTAGTAGAGGTCTTCCCGGAAGCTCCCGGCCGATACCTCCTGCTCGAGCTCCCGCGCCGTCGCCGCGACGATGCGCACGTTCACCTTCCGGACCTCCGTGTCCCCGAGTCGGCGCAGCTCCCCCTCCTGGAGGAACCGGAGAAGCTTCGTCTGGAGCGTGGACGGCAGCTCGCCGATCTCGTCGAGGAACAGCGTCCCTCCGTTCGCCTCTTCGATGAGCCCCGCCCGGTCCGACTTCGCCTCCGTGAAGGCCCCCTTCCGGTGCCCGAAGAGCTCGCTCTCCAGGAGGCTCTCGGGGATCGCCCC
>WOR8_10001187_pt1 | contig 28428 bp, 31 predicted proteins | sample DeeMarSeWOR38_10_FD_19890 | JGI IMG/M metagenome (IMG submission 19890) | reverse complement strand
AAATATATCATCATCTCTAACAAAAATCATTTAATGATGTGAATAAACATTATAATATTTATACTTTAGAAAAAACTTATAATATTCTTGAGTTTGGTTCAATATTTCCTTTTGCATTTGCGCCTGGGCCAATAAATACATTGTGACCAAGAATAGTACCAACATCCATTGTTGAGTTAATTCCTGTTTGAATGTTGTCTCCCATTACAACACCAAGTTTCCTTCTTTTTGTATCTATTTTTTTTCCATTAATTATTGTTGAAATATTTTTCTTATCAAAACGTAAATTCGCAACTTTTGTACCAGATCCTAGATTGCAATTTTCGCCAATAACAGAATCACCTACATAATTTTGATGAGGAACATTACTATTGTTCATAACAATTGAGTTTTTTACTTCACAGGCATTACCAATATGACAGTTGTTTCCAATGGTAGTAAACGGTCTGATATAACAGTTTGGACCAATCTTGCAATTATTACCAATCAAGACAGGTCCTTCAATATAAGCACCTGACATTACATGAGTGTTTCTACCAATAGAAACATCTCCTTTTATCATTGTATTTATATCAATGTTTCCCTCTATTTTCTTTTCAGATTTCTTTAACATTTCTTCATTTGCGTCAAGCAGATGCCAGGGATAAACTACATCTCTCCATTCTTTTAAAAAAACACCTTTAAAAACAACATTCTTAACCATCATGTTAATAGAATCAGTTATTTCGTATTCCCCACGTAAGGATTTTTTTGTTTTTTTAATAAAATCAAATATTTGTTTTTCAAAATGATATATTCCTGCATTTATCACATTTGAAATTGGTTTTTCCATTTTTTCATAGATTTTGATTACTTTTTCCTTTTTTATTTCAACAACACCATACTCCCTAGGATTATCAATATTGATAAGACCGATACTGTTTTTTTTATCCACAATCTTTTTGATATCCTGCTTTCCAAAAATTGTATCTCCACATAAAACTATGAAGTTATCTACAAACTTTTCAACCATTCCAATTGCATGAGCAGTTCCAAGTGCATTTCCCTGGTTTACATATTCAATCTTAACACCCCATTTTTTCCCATCTTGAAAATAGTTTCTAACCATTTCACTTTTGTATCCTACAACAAATATGAAGTGCTTGAGCCCTGCTTTTTTTGCATTTAAAAGGTTTAGTTCAAGAATTGGTCTGTTTGCTATCGGTAGCATTACTTTAGGACGGGTATATGTCAATGGGTGCATCCGTTTTCCTTCGCCTGCTGCAAGAATTACACATTTCATTTTTTACCCTCTATTCAACAGTGACAGATTTAGCTAAATTTCTTGGTTTATCAATTGAGCATTCTCTCAAGTTTGCCACATGATATGCTAAAAGTTGAAGTATTACAATTATTGGTATACATGAAAGTGGATTTGATTGTCCAGGAAATCTTATTACAAAATCAGCATGCTTTTCAATTTCAGAATCGTTTTCCTCAGCAATTGCAATTACTTCAGGACCTCTTGCCTTCACCTCACCAATATTTGCAATCATTTTATCATAGGTATTATCTTTTGTTACAATAGTAATTACTGGGGTTACTTGTGTCAGTAAGGCAAATGGACCATGTTTAAGTTCACCTGCTGCAAATCCTTCAGCATGAATATATGATATCTCCTTTAATTTAAGTGCACCTTCAAGTGAAAGAGGATAGTTAATACCTCTTCCAATAAAAAATACTGAATCTACGTTTTTTAATTCTAGTGCGATATTTAGTATCTTATCACTATTGTCAAGTACTTCTCTTACCTTTCTAGGAAGTTCCTTTAAGTGGATAATATATTTTGATAACTCATCTGCCCCTAGTTTATTTTTTAGTGATGCAAGTTTGAAAGCAATCAAAAGTAAAATAAGGATTTGTGATGTAAATGTCTTTGTTGCAGCAACACCAATTTCAGGTCCAGACTGCGTTAAGATATATGCATCAGATATTCTTGTTGCGGTACTACCCATAACATTTGTTATTACAAGTGTTCGACAACCAGCATTTTTTGCTTCTCTTAATGCAGCTAGCGTATCAGCTGTTTCACCTGATTGAGTAACACCAATAATTAATGAATCTTCACTTTTAGTCCCAAAATATCTATATTCAGAAGCCAATTCTACAATTACAGGGATATCTGTCAATTGCTCTATTAGATATTTACCGACGAGACCTGAATAATAAGATGTTCCACATGCAAGTATTCGAATTGATTTAATATCATAATTTAAAAGATCCTCTATTTTTTCATGAAGTCTAATAGACCTATCAATTTCAGATACCCTTCCTAATAAAGCTTTATTTATGGTATCAGGTTGTTCAAAGATTTCCTTTAACATGAAATGAGGAAAACCAGATTTTTCAGCATCTTTAAGTTCCCAAGTGATAATATTTTCTTCTTTAGTTACTTCCTTTGTATTTTTATTAAAAATCTTGATATCCTTTTTTGAAAGAACGCATATTTCACCATCATCAAGATATTTGACTCTATTTGTATATTTTAGCAAGGCTGAGATATCTGATGCGATAAAATTTTCATTATCACCTACTCCAACTACAAGAGGACTTTCATTTCTAGCACCAACTAAAATATCAGGTTCCTCTTTACAAGCCGCAACAATAGCATATGAACCTTTCAATTGTTTTATTGTATTAATTACTGCATCTCTTAGATTTCCAGTATAATTTTGATTTATTAATTGTACAATTACTTCCGAGTCAGTTTGAGAAGCAAACTTCACTCCTTTTTTTTCTAAATCTTCTTTTAATTTTTGGAAATTTTCAATTATTCCATTATGAATTAATGCGATTTTTTTATTGCTACTAAGCTGGGGATGAGCATTTTCTTTTGTTACCGCCCCATGCGTTGCCCATCTTGTATGACCAATACCAATATCACCTTCAAACGAAGGTATTTTCTCTTCTAATTTTGATATCTCTCCAACTTCTTTGAATACCTGTAATTTTTTACCAATTACTCCTATTCCTGCTGAATCATATCCTCTGTATTCGAGTCTTTTTAAGCAATCAATTAATACTTTATTTGCTTCTCTAAACCCGTTATATCCTACTATCCCACACACTTTACATCACTTTTGAATTACTGGGTATATTATCATCAATTATTTTTAAGGAAGAAATATTACATTTTCTACCAATTATCTTACCTGGTTTAACTATAACATTGCTCTCAATATTACAATCCTCTCCAATCATCGAACCTATTTTTTCTAGTTTTTTAAATTCTCCTTCAATTTCAATTGTTGAAGACCCATCTATACTTGAGAAATTATTTTCAATAATACAACCTCTACCAATAACAGAATTTTTTATAACAGAACATGAACCAATGCGAGAATCATTCATAATTACTGTATTTCCAACTTGACTGAATGGTTGGATAACAGAATTGTTTCCAATAGTAGTTGAAGGAAAAATACATACGTTTGGACCTATTTCACAGCCTTTTCCAATTATTACTGGACCTACTATATAACAACCTGAATAAATCGTTGTATCTTTTCCAACTGACACATCGCCTTTTATTGTAACTCCTTTTTCAATAGTCCCTCCAAATATCGAAGGTGTTCTATTTATCATTGTCTCATTTAAATGAATAAGATCCCAAGGATAAACAATATCTCTCCATAGGTCGGCAACTATTGTATTTATTTTTTCACCGTCATCTACAATAGATTGTATCGTTGAAGATAAATCATAAATTCCTTCATTTGCCAATTCTTCAATTATATCAAATATATTTTTTGACAATTTGTAAATTCCCGTTGAAATAAACTTACCTACTTCTTCCCTTGGTTTTTCTACAATTTCTCTAAGTTTTTCTCTTTCAATGAAAACTGCACCATACTTTGATGGATTTGGATGCTCTTTAATCAAAATTGAATATTTTGAGTCATCCTTAATTAACTTTGAAATACTAGTATTATCAATTATATTGTCTCCTGATAAAATAATAAATGTATCTTTTATGTGACTTTTTGCATGGAGAAGTGCATGGCCTGTTCCTAACTGCTTTTCCTGAACTACATATGTGATTTTTGCACCTTTGTAGTTTTTAAAATGCTCCATTATAACTTCTTTTTTATATCCTACAACAATAACTATTTCATTTATACCATTATTTTTTACAGCATCAATTACATATTCCAAGACGGGTTTATTTGCAACTGGTAACATTACCTTTGGAATTGTTTCTGTAAAAGGTCTTAATCTCCTTCCCTCACCAGCGGCTAATATTACTGCTTTCATTCAAATCGCCAACTAGGTGTAAGCTTCATTCGCATATTTTACATTTACTCAAAAAAAATTTTATGTTAAAAAGATAACCTAATTTACAAATAATAATGAATATTTACATTTTTCTGCAAGCTTTCTTTTTAGATGTTTAAATGGAAGTCCTAAGACCCCTTTTTTCTTTTGTTCTCTACCAACAATTATTAGATTGGGATTGATTTCCTCAGCTGCCTTGAGTGTATTTTTCTCAAGACTACCTTTTACCAATTTAACTTTAATTCCTTTATTTTGCATATCATTTACAAATTTATTACCATTAAAAAGTAGGTCTCTTTCAGGTTTTTTATCAGATCTTTTTCCATTCTTATCTACTTGAACACTGTCTTCGACATCTACCACATAAAGCATAATTAACTCCCAACCAAGAAGTTTTGATAGTTTTATACTAACTTCAGGTACTTTTTGGTTAGGTGCCAGATTTGAGCAAATTGAAAGAATAGATTTACCATCGCTTTTTGATTGGATCCATATAGGGATATCCAATTCATCAAATAACCGATAGTTCAAAAAACATTCTTTTTCAAAACCCATTAGAATTAAATTATAATCTTTTCTATTCGTTTCTTTTTTTACTACACTGCTGAATTCTCCCTCAAATATTTTCTCTTCAAAAGATATATTTCTATTTTTAAAGTAATAGTTAGCATCTTCAAAAACGATATTATCGGCTGTATTTTTTTGTTCTCTAATTATAGCTTTTTTTGTTTCAGCTATCTCCTCAGAAGTTCTATAACCATTTGATAGCTTATCTGTCTGATTTAGAACTTTTTCTTCTATTATATATATTAGATCTATTTTGCTATTAAATTTTTCAGCAAGAAATGCGGTCTTTTCCAAAACCTCTTTTGAATAATATTCTGATGATATTGGAACTAATATTTTTTTAAACATAGGCCCTTTTTTGATTTTCAGCATACGATTATTAAATTTAAACCTTTCACATATGCAAATATCCTTTCCAATAAACAATTGCTACAATAAAAATAACAATAATACAAGCAATATTTGCTATGCTACCTGCTTTGAATAAATCCTTTGTTGAAAAATAACCCGAAGAATAAGTTATTGCATTTCCAGGTGTTGCAATAACTAGCATAAATGCAAATCCAGCACTTAAGGCAATAATCATTGCAGATAGCAATGGGCTTATTCCAGGGATCTCAGTTGATACTGCAATACCAATTGGAAGTAATATTGCTACAGCACCTATATTTGACATAATGTTTGTTAATAATACCGTAAGAATAATTATTACAAGAACAACAATAATAGGATTTATTCCTACTGTGCTGAATAAGGCATTGACTATCCATGTCCCTGCACCTGTTTTTTGTATACCTATTCCAAGGGTTATTGCTCCTCCATAAAGTAAAATAATACCCCAAGGTACACGTTTCTCGACATCGTTCCAATTAATTGTCTTTGTAATAAATAATAGAATACTTCCAATAATTGCAATTACGGCAAGTCCAAAATATGGGTGAGAGGAAAATAAAATCCAAAGTAGAATTGTTATTAATAAAACTGTTAAAACAATAGTTTCATTTTTTTTCATTTTTCCAGCTTTGATTACTTGGTTTTTTATCTCTTTTTTAGCCTCTGTAATATTGTTTATTTCAATTGGAAATGATAACTGTAGAATAATCCATACTATAGGCAGTGAGATAAACACAACTGGCATAGAATAAATCATCCAATCAAAAAAGGTTACATTTACAGGACTGGAAAGATCAGAAAGTAGTCCAATGGTTAATGGATTACGCGCCCCACCAATAAGTGTACCAATGCTACCTATAGAACATCCATAGGCAACACACAACATACTTACCTTTCCAAAATTACTTTGTCGAGGAGTTATTTTCATAGAAATTAATATTGATACAACAATAGGTAAAAACAATGCAGCAACACCATGTGCTGGCATAGCAAATGATAGAAATGCACATGAACACATTATACCAAATGTAAAGATTCTAGGGGTCTTTTCAAAATGGCTTAGAAATCTCAGTGCTATTCTTCTATGAAGACCATGCTTTTCAATTGCTCCTGCAATAATAAATGCACCAACAAGGAAGAATATTGCTTGGCTACCAAAACTTGAAAAAACCTCATTTGGAGGAATAACATGCATTATAGGTTGGATTATCATAATTAATAGACCTGTTACTGCAAGTGGTATTGGTTCAAGAATCCAAAGAACTGCAGCCATTAATAAAATTCCAATCATTACTTTTCCATTATGAGTTAGTCCATCAGGAGTTGGAATAAAATAAAATATTGCAAGTATTGAAAATGCAATAATTATAAAGATAATATTACTATATTTTGAAATCTGAAATTTTCCATTAGTAGTATTATCTTTATTCATTTTTTCTTCTATTGTGATATATTCTTAGGTCAATTGTGCCAATCATCTTTTCAAGATTGTCTGTCGGTAAATTTAGAAAGTTTAAAATTTCTAGTATTTTTTCTTTTGGGTTTTCTAATATTTTGTTATAATTTACAAATAAGACTTGAATGTCATCTCTAGATCTGATTTCATTTTTTATCATCTTGTCTAACTTGAGAATACTTTCTCTTGTTTCATCTCTATTAAATTCCTTGCCCTTTATCATTTTTTTTATTGAATCAAGTGTCTCTTCAATATGTCTTTCAGTGTAAATAATCTTGTAATCACCTGGTGGAAGATATTTTAAACCATAAGCCGTGATTTTAATGAAATTTCCTTTATATTTTTCAATTGGAAATTGTTTGCTTATAAGTTTGTTAATTACCTTTCCACCTTCTAACTCGTAATATCCTTTTACGTTATTTTCATCTGCTGGGCGAGAATCATCAAATGATGTGGGAATTTCTCCTGCATGTAATATTTGCATAAGCATTGATGTGCCTGAGCGCTCTTGACCAGATACAATATAATTTACATTTTCATCTAATTTCATATTTATCATTTCTTTAGTCTATTATTTTGAATTTTTTAAGTGTACTTATAACTTTATCTACACTTTCTTCAACTGTTTCCTTATCAGTATCAACGGTTACCTCAGGGTTTTCCGGTTCTTCATATGGAGCATCTATTCCTGTGAAGTCCTTTATTATTCCTTCTCTTGCTTTTTTATACATTCCTTTTGGATCTCTTTTTTCACAAGTATCAAGCGATGCCTTACAGTATACCTCTATGAATTTACCTGGTTCGACAAGCTCTCTACAGAAGTTTCTGAATTTTCTGTATGGTGAAATAAATGCAGTAATTGCTATTACTCCAGAATCTGAAAAAAGTTTTGCAACTTCAGATATCCTTCTAATATTTTCGTTTCTATCCTCTGGTGAAAATCCTAGGTTTTTGTTTAGTCCGTGTCTTATGTTATCTCCATCTAATACATATGTGAGTTTTCCAATAGAGTGCAATTTGTATGCAATCTCATTTGCTATTGTTGATTTTCCACTTCCAGATAGTCCTGTTGTCCAAATTATTACTCCTTTTTGATTTAGTAGTTTTTCTCTATCTTCTTTTGTTACTTTATGTTCATGCCATACAACATTTGTTGCTTTTTGCTTATCCATTTTTTTATCACCTACATTATTTTATTTTAAAAATTCTAATATTTCTTGGACAAAAGAATCAGTTTTTTCTTTTGGAACTATTGCACCAAGAACTTCTTTTTTACCTCCACATCTAAAACCAAGTGATTTTCCTCTTTGTATCATTGGTTCTGCATTTTTTATACTTCTCATATATATTTGATCTTTATTCTCAAAAAAACCTGAATTTACCACAACTGTATTTTTTCCTGATTCCCATGCAATCTTTCTTGTTATTGTTGATATTATGTTGTAAGGCGTGTTTATTTTTTTTAGTATTATTCCGCCTATTTCATCTGATGGTTTTTCTAATATATTTGTTATTTCTTCATTTAATTTGTTTAGATTTTCGTTCCAGATTTTATTGTTTAATATATCATTTGCAGAGCCATTTTCAAGAAGCATGTGTGGAGCTTTTTCAACAGTTTTTTTATCGCCTAGTTTGTAGTTTGAGTCTAAAAGATATGCCATTTTTAGTAAGTCTTCAAAATTCAAATCATTTTCATTACAGAAAGCATTTATCTTTTCGGTAAACTCCTTATTTTTTTTGATTTTTTGTTCGTGGTCTCCAACTATACCTAAAAGAGCAAACAGATTTACTTTATTTCCAAGAAAATCATTTACAATCCAGCTTGCAGAAGGGTATTTATCAGGATTTTCTCCTTTAATTATCGGATTGTGATGATAAACCTTTTCAATTACCTTTCCCAAGTGATGGTCAAATATCATAATTTTTGCATTTTCAGCAAGTTTTAGGATGTTATTTTCAGGTAATGACATATCCACAACTATTACATAATCATATTTTGAATATTCTTCTAATTCTTCTTCAGTTAGAAAGTAGTTACCAAGTTGTGGAGTTCTATTATCAATATCATTTTCAGATAAATGTTCAAGCAAAAGTTTTGCTGAGCAAATACCATCTGTATCCCAATGATGTATTAAAAGTCCTTTTCCTGTAAGCTCTTTAAGCATCTATACACCTGTTTATTCGACAAAAGTTTTATCAAATTTTAGGATAGTTTCTGAAACTTCCTTTCTCATCATATCTTCTGGGGGTACCTTTCCATCTCTAAGAATTGCTCTTATTTTCTTTCCAGCAAAATTAACGTGGTATTTCTGTTCATGCGGACATATCTTGTCATTAACTACACTATCACATTTTGTACATCTTGAAAACGATCTGAAGAATAGTGGAGTAATTCCTAAATCTGGAAATTCTGAAAAGATATCATGTGCATCATAAGGCCCATAGTAATCACCTACTCCAGCATGATCTCTTCCTACTATAAAATGAGTACATCCAAAGTTTTTACGCATAATTGCATGATGAATTGCTTCTCTAGGACCTGCATATTTCATAGATGTTCTGAGTATTGACATTACAGCTCGCTCTTTTGGATAATAATATTTCATTAAAGCTTCATATGAAGCAAGAATTACATCATCAGTAAAATCACCTGATTTTTTCTTACCAATTATTGGATTTATAAATAATCCATCAACAAAAGTCAAAGCGGTCTTTTGAACATATTCATGGCCTATATGTGGTGGATTTCGTGTTTGAAAAGCAACAATTTCGTTCCAACCTTTTTCTTTAAATAAAAATCTAGTTTCCTTTGGTGTAAGATTGTAATTATCATACTCTCTTTCTTTATTTTCATATAATGTTATTTTTCCACCAACTAACTTATCCTTCATATTGTAAATATTTGCAACTCCGGGATGATTTTCATCTTTTGTTTTGTATACATTCTGTGCTAGTGTTTTTTTGTCATAATCTTGGATTTCTTCAATATCTAAAAGTGATGTAACACCGGTTTCCTTGTTAGTGAGAACTACTGTATCTCCTTCTTTTAATTCTTTTATATCGTTTTTATCAAAATCAATTAAAATTGGAATCGTCCAAGGTGTGTCATCTTCAAGTCTTTTATCTTTTAGTATATTATTAAGATCGTTATTACCTAGAAATCCGTTTAGTGGTGAAAATATTCCATTTGCAATATTTAGGATGTCTTCTGATGTGTTTGTAGATATCTCAAATTTTTTATATCCTCCAAGATCTATATTTTTTTTCTTAATGAGTCTATTTACTAATTTTCCGCCATGTGGTTTTATCATTTTATATCCCTCACTCTAAATAACCTAGGGCACGTAATCTATCCCTTACCTTTTCTTCATCTTCTTTTGTAAATGCCTCATCATTTTCTTCTTTTTCACTAGATATAATTTCTCTTAAAACGTACGTTACATAAGAAGAAAGTGATGTAAAACCAGTGCCTTTTATTCTTTCTTTTATTTTCTTTGCCAGAGGGGTTGGAATTGATATTGTCGTATAGTTTTTACTATCTTTTTCCATATCATCACCTAATTATATATAATTATATTTAATTATATGTAATCACAGGTAAATAAAGATTTCGTATATAAAATTTATTAAAAAAGAAATATTAGAGATGCTATATCGTTTAAATATTAAGGTGTGAAATTGAAAATAGAGGACGTGAAGATAGCAGTTTTAAGAATAGAGGGTACTAATTGTGAACAGGAATCTCTTGATGCATTTAAAAGATTAGGAGCAAGCCCTGAATTTGTTCATTTAAAGCAGTTGCTAAACATAGACTGTAATAAGAATGAAAAGAGAGAGATTTCACAATTCCAATGCTTAATGATCCCTGGAGGATTTTCTGCAGGAGATTACATTAGAGCTGGTGCAATATTTGCTGCACGAATTAAGAGCAAATTAAATAAAGACTTAGTTGAGTTTGTAACTCAAGAATACCCAATTTTAGGAATCTGTAATGGATTTCAAGTTCTAACAGAGCTTGGACTTCTACCGGGAATTGAAAATATAATAAGTTCTTTACCAGATGCTTGTCTAAATATTAATGATTCTAATAGATTTGAATGTAGACCTACTCTTCTAAAACATGAAAATAATGGAAAATGCAAATTTACCTCAAGAATTAAAAAAAATGATGTAAGACTTATACCAAGTGCTCATGCTGAAGGAAAATTACTTTTTCCACTTGATAAACAAGAGAAATATATAAAAAAACTAGAGCAGAACGATCAGATTGTTTTTAGATATGTCGATCCTGATGGAAATTATGCAGGATATCCGTGGAATCCAAATGGCTCAATATCAAATATTGCTGGAATCTGTAATAATATTGGTAATGTGTTTGGTATGATGCCACATCCTGAAAGAACATATTACAAACATCAGCATCCGGATTGGACAAATACAAAATTAAATAATAATTTAGGTGATGGAAAAGATATTTTTGAATCGATTTTAGATTATATATGTAAAAGGTTCTAAAATGCCAAGTGTTGCAACCTCTTTAATAATAAATAGCGATGGTAAACTTCTTATTTTAAAGAGAAGTGATAAGGTAAAAACCTACAAAGGATTCTGGGGCGGTATCGCAGGTTACATTGAAAAAAGCGAAAAGCCAATTAATACTGCATATAAGGAAATAAAAGAAGAGGTTGGATTGAAAAAAGAATATATAGTATTTAAAAGAAAATTAGATCCCATTAAGATTACCGATTTCTATGAAAATAAAAGATACGACTGGGAAATATTTGTATTTTTGTTTGAATTAAGTAAAAAAAGTGATATAAAAATAGATTGGGAGCATTCTGAATATAAGTGGATAAAACCTTCTGAAATTACAAATTTTAAAACTGTTCCGCACCTAAAAGAAATTATTAAAAAAATAATACCTTAATTTAAAAATCAATCTTTTTTATCTAACTTTACAAGGATTTTTTCAATCTTTGAGAAGGAATCATCAATTGATCCTGAAATGTCTATAATATGCCAATTTCTTACAAGGTAAAGAGCCTTTTTTCTAACATTTTCAAACTCCTCAAGATTTTCAAACATCTCCTTTTCCTTTCGATTTTTAACGCGATTAAGAAGTATTTGAGGTGAAGCGTCTAGAAAAAACATATATTTAGATGTTGGAACAAAATTTTCAAAAAATTTGTAAGCAATTCTTGCAAATCTTTCTGGCAGGTAAGCAGTTCCAACAAGGTAGCGGACCATAATAAGTGTATCATAATTTTTTCTTCTGTAATATTTTCTAATAGAAAATAGAACGTCCATCATGTAAAAAATTGCTGCTTTTAGCTTGTTTAATTTACCTTTACCAAGAAGAGCCTTTTTAGCTTTCTTTCCAAAAAAATTATCAGATTCAGGATGAGACCTTATTTTTACCTTATTTCCAAATTTTTCATATCGATTTTTAATTAGTCTTGCTTGAGTGTCCTTTCCAACTCCATCAAGACCATCAATAATAATTAATCTCATAATCTCACACTAGAAGAAATATCCAATAAAGAAAAGCTGCAACAAATGGAACTGAAAGATTGTCAAATCCCTTCGGTGTCAAACCCTCGATTATTGCAGCGATAAATGCAATAAATAAAAGAATCAAAATTAGATTTGCTGTAATTGAGATATCATAAAATAAGATAGCGACAATAATTGTTATAAAAGTAAAAACAAACATTGAAAAAGAACCTACATAACTTTTTTCATCGCCAAATATATTGTATTTTTTCTTACCATATTTAATGCCAATAATAGATGCAAAACCATCACCATATGACATTGCAAGAATTCCTATTGCAATAACAACCATATTATCAAAAAACAAATAAGCAAGAATTGTCCAAGTAATAGAATAATATACTAGACCCATCCCATGACCTGCTGAAGAGGTTTTTCCTTTTATAGACTTTAATGGAGTATAAGGACTCATTAAAAATGTAAAGAAAATAAAAGGTCCTGCTGCAATAAATGCCATTACTTCCTTAGTTTCAAAAATTGGCAGAAGAAATGCAATATTTCCTACCATAATATGAAGAACTTTCCTGCTGAGTTCAGGGTACTTATCAAGGATTTTTTCAGTTATTATAAGAAGAATTGCCACATAAATATAAACAAGTCCAACACCTAAAAAATCACTTTGAATCATATCAATTTCCTCCACCAATTATTTTTAGAAGAATCGGGATTAAAAAAGCAATAAGCCCGATAAAGATTGCAAGAAGTGTAAAGCTTCTATAAATTTTCAAATTAGGTTTCTTTTTTAATATCAGTTGAAAAGACGTACTCAAAAGCATGACATCTGTGATAAACACTAGTAAAAGATAGGAATAGTTCAAATAATAAATCTGGTATTGTTTTATAGTAAAAGGTAAAAAACTTAAAATAATTGCAATTAAGAAAAAAAATCCAGCAAGAATATTTGATTTTCTTTCTCCGATATATTTTGGAAATGATTTAACACCTTTTTTAACATCACCCTGAAAATCCATTACATCCTTCATAATTTCCCTACCTGAGCCTGCAAAAAATGCAATAAGGGCAATAATGTAGGTTGCTGGATCGATTTCAAAAATCAACAAATTATTTTCTAATACCGCTGCTCCCCCAAAAATAAAAGGTATTGCCATTACATAAGCTATATAAAAATTACCAACAAGTTTTATTTTCTTCATCTTTGCATCATATAAAATTGCTAGTAATGCAGTAATAAGAGCAATTATAAAACATGCAGTATTAACAAAATAAGAACAAATAATTCCTAATGGAAACAATATAAAAAAGGAGTAAAGTGCTGTTTTTGGCGTAATATCTCCTCTTACAAGAGGTCTGTCAGTTCGTTTATTTTTTTTATCAATATCCAGGTCATAATAATCATTTAAAGCAAAAGTGCTTGCTTCAAGAAATAGTGCTGTGAAAAATGTAAGTATGAACTTATTAATTGGAGGAAAACCCTCTCCTTTTAAGGCAATTAAAGAACCAATTAATATTGCAATAGCAATCATTACTCCATGTTCAAGTCTAAGGAGCTCCCAGATTGCTTTTACTTTATTCATTGGGCACCAAAATAAATTTGATTATTATAAGCTTTTGATAAAATGTAATTATATATAATTACTTTTGAGGTTCAATAATAATTTTTATTGAATCTTCTGCTTGAGCCGTTAATTTAAAACCTTTTTCTGCTTCATTTAATGAAAACTTATGTGTAATTAAATCTGTTACTTTCACTTTTTTAGTTTTAATAAGTTCAATTGCTTCTTTTATATCTCTTGGTGCACCAGCATAAGTTGAAACCATCTTTACTTGTTTATTCCAAAGATCAAACAATGGAAAAGGGATTTCAACACCTGGTTCTGTTGGAGCAAAAAATAGAATTTCACCACCTGAAGCAACAGATTCTAAAGCCTGTTTTGCTGCAGAAGGTGCTCCAACACATAATATAACAAGATCTGCTAACTCTCCATCATTATGTTTTCTAATTTTTTCAGGAATATTTTCCTTTGCATGAAACGCTTCATCTGCCCCAACTTCTATTGATTTCTTCAAACGGAAATCGTTAATATCTGTTGCAAATATTTTTTTTGCTCCATGTGCTTTTGCAAGTTTAATATTAAGTAGACCCGCAACTCCACTACCAATAACTAACACATTTTGTCCTTTTTTTATTCCAGCAGATCTTAAACCTCTAACCACACAAGCAAGAGGTTCTATGAATGCTCCATCCTCATAGGAGATTTCATCAGGAAGGATAAAAACACCACTGTCAATGTTTATTTCAGGAACTCTTAAAAACTCGGAAAATCCCCCTGGATCAAAATTTGTTGAATGAAGTGTATCACAAATAGTGTGTTGGTCATTTTTACAATATTCACATGTATTGCATGGAATATGATGAGAAACAAAAATTCTGTCTCCAACTTTATATTTCTTTACATTTTTTCCAACCTTTACAATGTCACCTGTCATTTCATGGCCAAGGACCCTTGGTGCAGTTTTTAATCTGTACCATTCCATGACATCACTTCCACATATACCACATGCTTGAACCTTTACAAGAATCTCATTATCATTTATCTTTGGAATTGGCATTTCTTCGATTCTAACATCATTGTTATTATAGTACATTGCAACTTTCATTTTTTCCATTTAAAAACCAAAATGTGGAAACTTTAATTATTTATTATATGTTACCTTTAACTAGAAAAATTTGAGGAAGGATAAAATGGGATTATTTGGACCACCTAAGATAACCCTGATGCTAGAAAAGTATAATTTTACTCCTGGAGAAACAGCAAAAGGAACTGTTTCAATAAATTTGAAAAAACCAGCTTATGCTAGAAAATTGAAAGTTTCCTTAATTGGTGTCAGAAAGGTTAGACGTGGAAACAAATGGCAATGGCAAAAAGTTTATGATTTTGATATGCCGATAGCTGGCGAAAAGGATTATCAAAAAGAGCAAATTCCTTTTGAGCTAAAAATACCACCGGATATATTAGATCCTAGAACTAGTCAACAAGTAATTCAGGATTCACTTGAGGATAAACTTGGTGTAGCAGGAACTCTGCTTAGCTCAGTTGCAGTTGGGACTAGAAAAACCGAGTGGAAAATTAAAGCTCAACTTGACATTCCAAAAAAGTTAGATGTAAAGGCAAGTCAAGATATTCAGCTATACGAACAATAAGAAAATTACATCGATCTGAGTCTTCTAATTCTTTCATCAATAGGTGGATGAGTAGCCCAAATTGAAGATACTGACACACTTTTGAAAGGATTTGCAATGTAGAGCGGAGCAACAGTTTTTGATCCCTTTGGTTTATCTCTAGGATGATCCTTTTTTATCTTTTCCAAAGCTTTTGCTAGACCTTCAGGATTTCTTGTTAAATAGGCTCCATTAGAATCAGCAAGGTATTCTCTTTTTCTTGATATTGCAAGATAAGTAAGCCTTGAAAAAATCGGTGCAAGTATTACAAAAATAATTGCAAGAACAATTATTATTGCATTACCATCTCCCTTTCTACCACCTCTTGCGCCTCCGCCCCAAAAAAGTGACCAAAATACAAGCTCTGAAATAAGGGCAATTGCACCTACTACAGCAACAGTCACGGTCATTATTAAAATATCATTATTTTTAATATGACTCATTTCATGAGCCATTACACCTTCAAGTTCATCTGTTTTTAATTTATTTAGTGCACCAGTTGTAGCACATATTACTGCTTCCTCTGGTTTTTTTCCTGTTGCAAAGGCATTAATATTATCAGCATCCTGAACATAGACCTTTGGCATTGGAAGACCAGCAGCAATTGACATCTCCTCAACTTTATACATGAAGAGTTTTTCTTCTCGATTTCTCGGATTTGCAGGTCTTGCCTTTGCAGCAGAAAGTACTGTTTGAACTGAAATTGAATATGTTATTAGAACATATCCAATTGCTATTGGTATTGCAAAAATTAGAGCAATAATAATATTTCCAGCAAAAAGGATATAACCTAAAGAAAGAACAACGGCAATAAATAAAATTGCCATAAATGAACAAACAATTATTGTTTGTCTTTTATTTCTCCTAATATGATCTTCAACAAGGAGTTTTTTTTCCATAATATCAGGTTTTAAATAAATTTAGAATTTTACCTTAGGAAGTTCTCTATCTGCCTCAGGGATCTGTAGCATCTCCCTTGTTTTTCTGTTCATTCTCTTTGCAAACCATAGTCCAGGAAATGTCTCAATTGTATTGTTATAAGCAAGAGTTACATCATTAAAGTGCTGACGTGAGTATGCAATTTTATCTTCAGTATGAGTCAGTTCATCCTGTAATTGTAAGAAATTTTGGTTTGCTTTAAGATCTGGGTAATTTTCTGCAACTGCAAAAAGGGATTTAAGTGCTCCAGTTAGCATATTATCTGCATCGATGTTTTCTTGTGGAGATTTTGCAGACATAACAGCAGATCGCGCCTTTGTTACATTTTCAAGAACCTCTTTTTCATGTTTCATATAACCTTTTACGGTTTCCATTAAATTTGGAATAAGATCCGTTCTTCTTTTTAGTTGAACATCGATTTGAGCCCATGAGTTGTCTATTCGATTCTCCATTCTTATTATCCTATTGTAGAAACCCCAGTAAATCAATAGGAAAAAGATTACGATTATTATTACGATTATACCTATCCATAATAACATTTTATTCTCCCCATTTTTGTTTATACGTGGTTAATATCACTTTTTATATAAAGTTATCGAGTTTGTAAAAATTATTTTTTCTTAGATTTAAAAAGTTCATATGCTTCTTTTGGTGTGTATTTTTTATGAACAACTGCATTTACTGCCCTTATCATACTTACTGGATTACTACTTTGGAATATGTTTCTACCCATATCGACCCCAATTGCTCCTGCTTGAAGAGCATCATAAGCCATTTGTATTGCATCTTTTTCAGAGATTTTCTTTCCACCTGCAATAACAATTGGAACTGGACAAGTATCAACTACCTTTTCAAAATCCGGGCAGAAATAAGTTTTAACTATACTTGCCCCTAATTCAGCTGCCATTCTTGAAGCAAGTGATAGATATTTTGCATCCTTTCCAAGACCTCTTCCAACAGCAGTCACTGCAAGAACAGGGATATTATATCTATTTGCATCATCAATAATTTTCGTAAAACCAAGTAGTGTATCTCTTTCAAAAGGTTGACCAACAAGAATTGAAAATGCAACTGCTGCAACATTGAGTCTTATTGCATCTTCAATTGACACAATAATTCCTTCATGAAGTAAATTATCTTTGTTTAATATACTCGTACCACCAGAAACCCTGAGGCATATTGGAATATCAGTATCAGCAGGTATATAATTTCTTAATGCTCCTCTAGTGGGCATTAGAACGTCAGCATAAGGAATAAGTGGTTTTACCATTTCATCAAGCTTTTCAAGACCTGTCGTTGGACCCATAAAATATCCATGGTCAACTGCAAGCATTACAGTGTGTCCATCTTTTGGTTTTATTATCTTTGAAAGTCTATTTTTCATTCCCCAGTCCATAAATTTTTGCCTCCACTTTCATTTACTGAATAATGGATTATTATATAAATAATTTCTAAGGTTTTCCAAGTAATCTTTAAATCTAATGGTGCAATACCTGTTCTGCATTATTGGGAGGATTTATATATGTCAGTAATTGATAATATTGAACCAAAACTTGTTTGGAAACATTTTGATGAGATTAGAAAAATACCTAGATGTTCTAAGCATGAGGAAAAAATTAGAGAGTATGTGATTGATTTTGCAAAAAAACAAAATCTAGAATATAAAACAGATAAAATTGGAAATGTTATAATAACAAAACCTGCAAGTTCTGGAATGGAAAACAAACCCACTGTTGTTTTGCAGGGTCATATGGACATGGTTTGTGAAAAAAATTCAGATGTTGAATTTGACTTTTCAAAAGATCCAATAAAACTTAAACTTCAAGGTGACCATCTTACAGCAGATGGTACTACTCTTGGAGCAGATAATGGAATCGGAATGGCAATGAGTCTAGCAATTCTTGAAGATGATTCATTGAAGATAGGTCCAATAGAAGCACTTTTTACAGTTGATGAGGAAACAGGACTTACAGGTGCCTTTGCAATGGAATCAGACATGCTTAGTGGCAAGATTCTCCTTAATCTTGATAGTGAAGATTTTGGAGTAATAACAGTTGGTTGTGCCGGTGGAGGAGACTCAAAAATCAAAGTTCCTTTTAAAACACAAAAAATTAATGATGACATGGAAAGTATCTCAATAAAAATATCTGGTTTACGTGGAGGCCACTCAGGTGTTGATATTCATGAACAACGAGGAAATGCTGTAAAACTTTTAACAAGAATGCTATGGAAAGTATCAAATGATTATGATTTTTTAATTGCTGATATTAATGGTGGAGATAAACATAATGCAATTCCGCGTGAGGCATTTGCAAATGTCTCAGTTAAAAAATCAGATAAAAACGAATTTATTAAAAAGTTAAAAAATGAGGGCGAAGCAATACTTAAAGAAATTAAACCAATTGATCCAAAGTTCAATGTTGATATAGAAGATATTAGTAAACCTTCTTCGACTCTTACAAAAGACTCGCAAATCAAAATCTTAAATCTTCTACATGGGCTTCCACATGGAATTGATAAGATGAGCTATGATATTCCCGACCTTGTTGAAACATCAACAAATCTTGCATCTGTAAAACTCAATGAACAAAATGCGCTGATTCATCTAAGTACAAGAAGCTCTATTAACTCATCACTTCAAGACCTACGTGATCGCATTCATGCAATTGCAGATCTTTCAGATGCAAATGTATCAGAAGATGACCCATATCCTGGTTGGAAACCAGATCTTGATTCAAAACTTCTAAAATTATCTAAAAAGATCTTTAAAGATATGTTTGGTAACGAACCAAAAGTTGAGGCTATTCATGCTGGTCTTGAATGCGGAATTATTGGTGAAAAATTCCCAGGAATGGATATGATTTCAATTGGTCCAACTCTAAAATATCCACATTCACCAGAAGAACAATTACATGTGAGCACTGTTGATAAAACATATAAATACGTTATAGAACTCTTAAAAAATGTTTAAATAAACATTTTTTTTTTCTTTTTTTTATAATAAAAATTATTCTATTTTCAGTTTTTTCAAATATTCAAGTGTTATTTTCTTTTTTGGAAATAGCTTGACTAAAGAACTGTGAAAAATTATATTTTGAGGAAGTACAGGTCCCCAGCAGGGGATTATTCCTTTCTTGTTTACAGGAGTTTTGAAAAATCGATTGATAAATAAAGAAATTTTTAAAGCATTAGGTCCGTATCCAATCCTAGCTGGTTTTTTACGATATTTTTTTGGTGCTTTGACACCCATGAATTTGCATAAATTCTTAATTAACATTTCCTGATCTTTTCTTAGTTCATCTAGTGTGTAAACAAATACATTTTCTTTTCCATAGTATTCAGTTAATTTTTGTATGTAAGGCTCATATTCAAGTTTTTTTAAGTTCATATGTTTGTCTAAAAATCCTTGAAAATTCAGTACTCCGCCAACTGCAACATACTCAACATACCACGAGACAAGGTTTTCTTCCTTTTTTCTAGTACCAATAATTATTTTTGCTTCTGGAAATACCTTTTTTATCCTCTCAAGAATAATAAATCTATCATCTTTTTTTGTAAATTGATAGGTGTAAATATTTTCTTCTGAGATTATGTTTATTTTATCATTTTTAAGAATTGATTTAAGTTTGTTTTTTATTTTTTCATAATTTACTTTTTTTTCTGGGCGTAATAAATTCTTTAACCAGGACTTATAAAAAACATGCCATAGGTAGTTTGCATCAACGAAATGAAAGACATTCCATTGCAAAAATGTAGTTCCAGTCTTATGCATACCGACATGAAGAATTATTTCAGGTTTCTTTTTTGACTTGTTCATCAGCGGTAAAATTAAAATAAAATAGTTAAGGTTTCCTATAAAAAAATTGAATTTTTTTCATTTTGTTTTAATTTTTTATATATAAACAACAAAAAATTAATAGTAATTGAAAATATTATAATAACTATTCTGGAGAAAATATTATATGAGAAAAAGATTAGAAATTCTACTAATAATTTTCTTTTTTATTATTTCTTCAATTATATTTCCAATAAATGGAGATGAAATTGGAGTTTTAGAAAACACAATTGTTAAGAAGTATATCATTTCTCAAGATTATTGGCCTAGGGTAGTTGTTGATAATAATTTAGATGGTTCACATAATATAATAGTTGAAAATGTTGATTGGGATAATCGACCAGATTTAGTTGCATGTGCTTATAGGGCAGAAGTTGTTGTTTGGTATAAACAACCAGAAAATCCAATAAATGATCCTTGGACGAAATACAAAATAGATCCTTTACTACCAAATGCACATGATATTCAAATTGGTGATATTGACGGAGATGGTTTTAGAGATGTTGTTGGATTGAGTCTTTCTGAGAGTTGGACAGACTATAACCTTGGCAATGGCTCTGTTGTATGGTATAAAAAACCAGAAAATCCAACTGGAACTTGGACTAAAACTGTAATTGCAGAAAGCAATTATACAGGACTTCTTGGAGCTCGTTCGGCTGGATTAGGTGATATAGATTCTGATGAAGATCTAGATATTGTAGTTGCGGTAGATACCCATAAATATTCAAGTACTGGAAGACTTTTTTTATATGAAAATCCTGGAGGAAATAATTCCCTTAACTCATCATTATGGAATGAATATCTTATAGATGATACAGTTGGAACTGGTGCAGATGCTCAGATTGGTGATATTGACAAAGATGGAAATCCAGATATCGTTTATTCAGGAAATTATGGAAGTCCCACAGGAACTTTTATATATTTTGCTCCAGAAAATCCCACAAATATTTCAGGTTGGAATAGGATTTCTGTTGCAGGAAATTCTTATCATGTATTTTTAGTAGATTTTGATTATGATTATGATTTGGACATATTAAGAGCTAGTGCATTTGATAATCTAATAAGCTTTCTTGAAAACCCTTATCCAAATGATCCACGAATTTCAGGAAATTGGAATGAATATATAATTGAAAAAGATCCTTCTATTCATGTGGCAAATCGAGTGTCAACTGCAGATATTGATGGTGATGGTGATTTAGATATTGGTATGAATGCAGACCCTTCACAATCTACTGGTATATTCAAATGGTATAAGCGACCGGATGATCCAACCGATGTAGATTCTTATAAAAAATATGTTATTGATAATAATCCTTCATATACAGCATATGCTCATGATTCCTATCTAGCCGACATTGACAAAGATGGTGATTTTGATATGGTAGGTGTAGGACCCAATGCAATGGGTGGTACAGTTATTTGGTGGATTAATGAAATAATTCCAGACCTTAACTGTAATGGTAACCTTAGATGGATAAATGCAAAACCAGGAGAAACAATTAGTGGTAATTTTATTGTAGAAAATGTAGGGGGATCACATTCATTACTTGATTGGGAAATTATTGAATATCCAGATTGGGGCGAATGGCAATTTTATCCAGAAAATGGTGAAGATTTAGCATTTGATAATCAAGTTACTATTGATGTTGAGATAGTTACACCCATTCAAAAAAATCAAATATTTAGTGGAATAGTAAAGATTACAAACAAAGAAAATTCAAGTGATATTTGTGAAATCGATGTATATCTTGAAATCCCAAGTAACTTAAAATCAAACAATCATTTTATAAGACTGTTACAGATTTTGAAAAAATACGTATTAGCTTAAAATTAGCTTTTTTTATTATCTGAATTATCTATTATTTTTGCAGTGATTGTTACCCTTTCAATTTCAGGAAATACTTCTCTAATCTTTTTATCAATATTTTCTTTTAATTTGTTGAATTCCTTAATCGTCATATCATCAGATACTTCTACTTCAAGTTCACCTTGATATATCGGTCCAGATTTTCTCAATCTTACAATATGAGCTGATTTTACATCATTAAAATCTTGAGCAATTAGTTTAACACTAAGGCTTATATCAACACATTCACCATCACAAGCATCGATCAAGATATAACTACTTTCTTTAATTGCTGCAAAACCTATTGTGATAATTATTATTGCAATAACTAAACCAACAATTCCATCTGCAATAAAAAAACCTTGAGAAGTAAGAATCAATGCTAAAACTGTCAATCCTGAGGCCGTTCCATCTTTAATGGTATTAAATGCTTCAAGTTTAACTGAACCCATTTTTGATTTTTTTGATTTCCTAAACTTATAAAATCCAAGACCCAGTGCAATAATTGCTGCAATAAATGCCAAAATTGCACCCACTAGAGGTGTCTCTATCGGATGAGGATTTATTAGTTGATTGTAAGATCTAAAAGCAATATAAATTGCAAGACCAATCATTACAATTGCTGCAATTCCTGATGCTAGATTCTCCATTTTGTAATATCCATAATGGAAACGCTTGTCAGCAGGTCTTTTAAAAAACATTAAGCCAATCCAAACAACAGCTGATACAAATCCATCACCAATACAATCAATCCCATTTGCAGTGAGGGCTATACTTTTTGATATTAATTCACCATAAATAATTTGTATTATTCCTAAAATAATAAGTATTAGTGCTGTGAATCCAGCTAATTTGTCTGCCTTTTCAACAAAGTTATTTTTCATGATTATTGAAAATGATAATCAAAGTCAATTATTTTGAATTTACTCAAAAATGAAGATTATAAATTATGATCTATCAAAATATAAAAAAGATATTCTTCCCATTAATATTTTATACTTGGATTTGTTTTCATATTTAAAATATATTGAATAGGATCGCGGATGAGGGTCACTCAAAAATAATACCCTAAATTAAGATAAAATTTTAATAGATTATTAAATAAAACTAGGGTGTATAACTATGATAAATAAAAAAATAAAAGAAGATGAAATCCCAAATAAATTATTAAACAATGAAAATTTAAACTCCCATATTAATGACTTAGAAAATTATATTCGTGATCTAAAAAATTTTCTTCCAATAGCATTATGTTCCATAGATTTAGAAAGTAAAATTATTGATATCAATACTTCCTTATTATCTATAACAGGTTATTCTAATAATGAAATAGTTGGAAATAAAATAGACATGCTTTTTAAAAATGAAGAAGATTTTAAGAGCATTATTAGTGAAACAAAAAATAAAGGATATATAAAATATAATGAAACTAACCTTGTAACAAAAGATAATTCTGAGATTCCAATAGCAGTAACCACGGGCTCTCGAAAGGATGCTAAAGATAGAACTATTGGTTATTTTGTAGCTATTATTAATACAAGCGAATTCAAAAAAGAGGAAGAAACCCTAAAAGAAAAAATTACCTGTTTGGAGGAAGATGAAATTGCAATGCTCGAGTTGATGAAAGAACTTCATGAAACGCGGGGAAAGCTAAAGAAGTTTAATGAAAATCTTGAAGAATTAGTAAAAGAAAGAACAGCAGAGGTAGAAAAACTCTTACAACAAAAAGATGAGTTCATAAAACAGCTGGGTCATGATCTTAAAAGTCCTTTAACTCCACTTATTGGTTTATTACCAATACTTGAAAAACATGAAGTTGATCCAAAGTTAGTTGAAATTCTTGGAATATTTCGTAGAAATATTGAGTATATGAGAAATATTGTTCTTCAAACACTAGAACTTGCTAAGCTCAATGCACCTAGTACTGTTTTTGATATAAAAGATATAAAACTATGGAATGAAGCAGAGAATTGTATAAAAGACCAACAGACCGTATATCATGAAAAGGGAATAATAATCGACAATAAAATTGATGAAAATATTTTTGTTGAAGCTGATCAAGAAAAACTTAGTGAGGTTTTTCATAAACTAATTATCAATGCTGTTAAATATAGTCCAAAAAATTCTAAAATTACACTCGATGCATTTTCTGAAAGTGATTTTGTAACAATTACAATATCAGATACTGGTTTTGGAATGACCAATATTCAGATTGACCACATATTTGATGAATTTTATAAGGGTGATAAATCACGACATGAACTTTTCTCTAGTGGATTAGGGCTTTCTATTTGTAAAAAAATAGTTGAAAAACATGGAGGAAAGATTTGGGCTGAAAGTCCTGGCCCTGAGAAAGGAAGCACCTTTTATTTTACTCTTAAAAGAAGTAAATCAAAAAACAAAATAAAATCTAAAAAAACAGATTCCACAAAAACCTTAAAAATTCCTTCAAATAGTATATCTGATGATAAAATTGTACGTGAATATTTAAACAAACTTGATTCAAAAAGAAGTAGTAGTAAATAAATTTTAAAAATCTTAAATTTGGAAAAATTTTAATACAATATTTTGATTTTTCCCCTAATTATGCGGATATGATCTAGTGGTTATGATGAACGCATTTATTCGCCGATTCTCGTCACTTATCTCGCCGAAAATCTCTGCGTAATTTTCCACGGACTCAATAAAATCCTATTATTTTTAAAAAATCAATTGCATGTTACGAAATTTAAACTCACATTAAAAATTTTACATAACTCATCTAACGTACTATAGCCTCTACTTTCTTTGTAAAATATTTTTCAGTTTCAAGATAAAGTAATGTATCATATAAATTAATTAATTTCTTCACTGCTGGATTTTCTTCATTTAATTTAAACAATTTTGCCCTTCCAATCTCTCTTGTTGGAACGACTATGTTCAATTGTACTAACTTTTCCCAAATTCTATGTAATGTTGTCCATCCAATATTTGAATTTTCTGTAATATCTGATAATGAATAATCAAGTCCTCTACCTTCGATTAAAAAGTCAAGAACTCTAATTACAGGAGAGTCCCCTAACGCTTCTCTAAATATAGTTATTTCTTTCATCATATAATATTATGCCCTATTTCATATATAAAACTTTCTAATTTGGTATATTAATATACCATAATTTTAGATAAAATTTAAATGTTTTAATGATTTAACCTTAAAAGAATAATGGAAAAAAGAGCAATTCAAGAAAAGATTTTAAGAAAATTAATGGCAATGAAACCTCCTAAATGGGGAAGTTCTCATACAGAAGAAACAAATTTAGTAAAAGGTTTACCATCACATTTAAGAGGAGAAAAAATTGTCGAAAAAGCAATAAAAGAATTATACAAAAAAGAATTTCTTTTAAAATCAAAAAAAACTGGTGAATGGCATGTTTCTTTAAATCCTCAAAAAAGAAAAGAAATATACAAATTCTTAGGATTACCACCAAAATGATGACATAAAGTCAGACATCATATTATATGGTACAATTTTAAATACCAAATGATAATGCCCAAAACTTGCAGATTCTCATCGTTCTGGCCACTATCATAAAACAAGGAAAAATATAAAAACAATGACTTGATTTTTCTCCTGTTGACACGGATGTGATCTAGCGGTTATGATAAGTTCATTTATTCGCCGATTCTCGTCACTTTTCTCGTCGAGAATCTCCGCGTTTTTTTCCATGGAATCCTTAAAACCTTCTTTTTTCTTTTTAAAAATATAGTAAAACTGAGTGAGATTTGAACTCAGTTTTACTGGAAAATTAATAGGATTTTCTTCTGTTGCAATCATATGAATTTAGCTCTATATATAATCTAGAAAAAAATTATGCAAAGCAAATAAACCTGATAGATAAAAAATAAGAATCTTTTCTTAACAAATTCAGAAGTATTTTGAGCGTTGGAAAATTTTTAAAAAGCTGTAGCAAGTTACTTATGCCAACAAAACATAAGATGTTTTGGTCTGGAACCAATTTAATACAATAATTAAAACAGGATTATATCGGAATTTATAATTCCTCTTGGAATACTTGTTTATCGATAAATCCCTTACTCCAGATCTAATTTTTTATAATAAATTGATTTTATTTCAAAAATAATATTACTTTAAAATATCATTAATAAAAGGAATTTAAATTATTCTTCCTATTTTCGATTTTTTAATTATAAACAAAAGATCTGAAAAAAACGTTTTTAATACTTAAGCAGATAATTGACTGTTTATAGATTATTTTTTTCTTCTTTTTTGATTTCATCAATTTTTTAAGCTTTTCAGTTGCATCTTCCATATTACTTTACCTTCTTGTAGTATTCTCTAAGGCTTGTTTTCCTTTATTTTATTTCATCTAGGTTCCTTTTCTGATAAAAAGCCCTCATTTTCTTATTGCTTTCCTTTTGTTTTTGCAGTGCATTCTTTTGTATTTTAAGTCTTCTTTGTTTCTTTTTTCTTTTATCAGAAGTTCCAAAAAATAAATCCTTTAATTTTCCCATGCTATTTTCAACTCCTTAGTTTTCATATTATAAAATTTTTTATCCTCAAATTGGGAAAAGAAGAAAGAACTAGAATACGTGTTTTTAATTTTGTATTCTAAGATTTTTTTGTTTACCTATGTAGTTTTAAGATTTATCTCGATTGATGAAATGTTCTTATCTCTTCCTTCTTCATTTGTCACGGTTTCTGTTCCGATTTTTATCTCCTTTATTTTTGCATTTGTAACAAACCTGTTCCGCACGATTTCAGCGGTATCTACTGCTGTTGATATTGATCTACCTCTTGCTTTAATGACAACGTTCTTTGAGCCATTACCATTGAACTGTGTAACTACTGCAAGAACATAGCTCATTGGTGGTTTTTGACCAACAAAGATGACATTATCAGTTTTTATTGCCTTTGTTGTTGTTTTCTTTTCTTTTTTTTCTGTCATTTCTTTTATCTCCTTTCTGTCTATTCAGACGATTTATTGATTTCAAAACTTTCTTCAAATAAATCTAGTTTTATCTGCTACTAATATTAAGCTGCTTTCTGCTTCTTTACATTCATTGCTTTTGGGCCTCTATCAGACTCTTCTATTTCGAATTCAACAGGGTCGTTCTCATATAGATCTGTTTCCATTTCTATTGATGACTTGTGAACAAAGACCTCTTTACCATCTTCACTTTGGATAAATCCATATCCTCTAAAGCTATTGTACCATTTTACAGTTCCTTTCATAAGGTATTCACCTCCTCAGATTATTATGTCTGTAACGAGTAAAAGAGTAAAAAATAAAAAAATCTCAAAAGTCCGAAAAAACGAAATTATGAAACTAATATCTTTATTCTTTCCTAATATAACACACAGTGTTCTACCTTAAATAGTTATCTATTGTTGAATTTACATTAGTATTTGTGATTAATCGTTTTTACTGTCATTTACTTTTCATCCTTTTTTCTAAACGAATATCTTTTTGTTTTCTTTTCCAATAAAAAATTAATATAAAATTTTTAGAAATACTCTAGATATTAACACTACATATTGATTTCAATATTCAGTTTTCTAACCATTTCCTTGTACCGATTTCTAATCGTTACTTCAGTAACCCCAGCCGTTTCTGAAACTTCACGTTGTGTTCTTCTCTCATCACAAAGAACGGATGCAATATACAAAGCAGCAGATGTAATCCCTGTTGGACCTCGTCCACTGTTTAGCTCTTCTCTTCCAACTTTTTTCAATATCTCATAAGTTTTTGCCTGAACCTCGCCGCTTAGCTTTAATCGGCTGCAAAATCTAGAAACGTAATCCTGGGGTTTTGTTGGAAGTAATTTTAATTTAAGTTGACGTGAGATATTCCTATAATTCCTACCAATTTCTTTCTTTTTTTTATTTGATACGTTGCTTATCTCCTCAAGAGTTCGAGGTACATTACATTGACGGCAAGCTGCATACAATACAGCTGCAGTAACGCCATCTATACTTCTGCCCCTAATCAGTTTCTGACTTAATGCTTTTCTATAAATCATAGCTGCAGTTTCTCTAACGTTTCTAGGTAGACCTAATGTCGATGACATTCTATCAAGAGCAGTAAGGGCAAGTGCTAGATTTCTTTCAGTATTATCACTAATTCTAGTTCTGATCTGCCATTTCCTCAATCTATATAACTGCGCTCGGTTTCTTGGAGGAATTGTTCTTCCATATGCATCTCTATTCTGCCAACCAATGGTTGTAGATAGGCCCTTATCATGTATTGTATAGGTCATTGGAGCTCCAACACGAGCTCTTTTTTCCCTTTGTTCACTATCAAATGCTCTCCACTCAGGACCATGATCAATAATTTCAGCATCAA
>WOR8_10001219_pt1 | contig 28450 bp, 18 predicted proteins | sample DeeMarSeWOR38_10_FD_19890 | JGI IMG/M metagenome (IMG submission 19890) | reverse complement strand
CTGTCCGCTACCCGGTAGAGCGATCCGGCAGAGGAGGATCCGCCCGTTGCCTCCCAGAGAAATATATCGTAGCTTTGGTTCATGGGCAGATAGCTCAATTGACCCCATGTCCCCTTCTAGCCGTCAATGAAGAACCTGCGCACCCTCTCTCTCATCATCGTGTCAGCTATGCTTGTTTCAGCCCCGGTAGCCCCGGCACAGGACAGCAACCAAAACGCCGACTTCAAGCTCGCAATCAACCTCTATGGTGATGGCCTCTTCGACCTCGCAGCCGAACAGCTCAAGCAATTCATCGGCAGCTACCCCAACACAGACCAGGGGATCGAGGCTCGATTCTACCTCGGCCTCGCCCAGCTGAAGCTCGAGCAGTTCAGCGAATCCCGCCTGACCTTTCAGACATTTGCCCTCACCTATCAGAACAACCCGCACGCTGCCGAGGCCTGGTGGTACGTCGGCGAATCCCATGCGTCGGAAGGAAACTACAAAGAGGCTGCCCTCGCATTCGAGCGTGTGAAAGTCTTCCACCCGAAGAGCAGATCAGCCCCCGACGCGCTCGTCCAGGCCGGCAGGTACTTCCATCGTGCGGGTGAGCGCGAGAACGCGCGCCGTGTCCTCCGGATCGTCCTCCAGGAATATGGATCCAGCCCGGCCGTCCTTACAGCGCGCACCCTACTCGGTCAGATCTACTTCGCGGAGGGAAACCTCCAACAGGCCCAGAACGAACTCAAGAGGGTCGTCAGCGGAGACCCCTCACCTGACGCCCGGGCACAGGCCCTTCTCGTTCTGGGAAACATATACGGGGCGATGGGAAGAACCGATCAAGCCATCGCGACGTACCAGGAAATAGTCACCACCTACCAGACGACCTCGGCTCTTCAGGGTGCGTATGTGAATCTCGGACGGCTCCAGACAAACCTCGGACAGTATGACGCAGCAATCGACAACCTGAGCAGGGGGCTGGAGAAGACTGACCCCATCGATTCCTCACTTGTTCGTGTTGCGAGAGTCACGCTCGGCGACGCATATGCGGCACGGAAGGACTACACGAGAGCACTCTCCTCCTATGAACGGTTTCTCACAGACTACCACTCTGACGAGCAGGCCCCGGAGGTACAGTGGAAGTACGCCCTTGCCGCCGGCAAAGGGGGCAACTACAGAGCCTCCAACGATATGTGCCTGACCATTCTCAAAGGCGGCGCGTCCGATCTTCTGAAGCGACGGGCCCAGATCCTTCTTGGGCTCAACGCCGAAGAGCAAAACAACCCCGCCCTTGCCGTGCAGCACTTCAGCACCTTCGTGGAACAGCACGGAGATGACCCCACAGCACCAAAGGTTCTGATGCGGATGGGGAGGATTCTGGAGGAGGGACTGGAGGACCACAGGAGGGCCTCGGTCCTCTACGAACTGCTGGCGTCCCGGTACAGGGGTTCTCCACTGGTGGATGACGCACTGTTTTGTGCCGGCCGCAGCCAGGAGAAGATGAAGGACTTTGATACCGCCCTGCAGTCATACCGCGAACTGGCCACAAAGTACCCCGCATCCGACTTCCTGGCGGAGGCCGACAGGCGCATCTCGATGATCGAGACATTCGATGCGAAGGACAAGGATTCCGGCCTGGAGAAGCTCGCCATCCTTGTCGGTGATGTGGTCGCCGAGAAGGATCGGGGTGACCTCGCTTACAGGCTCGGCGAGATATACTATGACGATCTCAAGAACTACGTGGCAGCCGCAACACAGTTCACAAACGCATACACCACAGGCCTGTCGGACGGAAGAAAGGGGGAGGCGCTCTACCTGCGGGCAAAATCCTACGAATACCTCAGCTGGAGAGACGAGCACTACCGGGTCCGCGCGATAGAAGCGTATGAGACCTTTCTGAAGACCATCGATTCTGACCAGACATCGGCATCCAGAGCAAGGAAGGAAGACGCGGCAATCGCACTGTTTTCCCTCAGCGCCACCAACCTCCCTGAGGCACGGGCAGCCTATGCATCCACCCTCGTGATGGTCCCACAGCCGGCACGCCGGCACGAAATGCTCCTCCGGTTGGGTCAGCTGCAGGAGGAAACAGACAGCCTCAAAGAGGCCCTGGCAACGTTCGCAGAGATCACCATGCACGCTCCCGGCTCCGCGTCGGCGGAGGAAGCCCGGTACCGGAGGGTCAGACTCATGATGCGACTCGGACTGACCGAATCGGCCCTCGGGGAGGGACAGGACTACCTCAAGGAGAACCCCAGCGGACCACACGCAGCTGACGTGCTGTCACTGGTAGGCGGCATTGTGATGAGCCGACGGAGTTACGCACAGGCGATCCAACTCTACGAAAGACTGACCTCAGATGGCAGTGCCATCCGCTCCTACAGTTCCATGCTCGAGGACCAGTCTGCCGACCTCCTCGAGGGAGGAGAAGCCGACCCGACGTTGCTCCTGGCATTGGGAAAGGCAGAGTTCAGGGCGGGAGAGCCAGAGCGGGCCAAGCCGTACCTGTTTCGTGTCGCGTCATCACAGGCTTCAGGTGTGACCGCCGGTGAAGCACTGACAACGCTCGGCATGATCTACCAGAGCGAGGGGGCACCCGACGTCGCAACCTCCTACTTCCGGCAGGCATCCGCCATCGCACCGGAAACAGCCGCAACCCGCGATGTCGCAGACCTCCTCTTCCAAAGCGCGGAATACAAGGACGCTATCACACAGTACACTCAACTTTCCACGAACGCCCCGAACGATACCATCCGGCAGTACTGTGACGCGAGAGTCATCGTTGCACGCCTGCGGACCAACGATCTCTCCCTGGCCGAACGTGAGATCGCTGCCTTCAAGAAGCGCTACCGGAACGTGAAAGAGGACCTCGCCTCTTTCGAGCTGGAAACAGGCAATCTCCACTTTCGGCAGAAGAGCTACACAGCCGCATTGAGAACCTTTCGGACGGTGGAGAGCAGGTACGACGACACGCCATCGGCTCCGATCGCCGCGTACTGGGTCGGCAGGACACTGGAGGCAACCCGGCAACTCCCCCAGGCAATAGAACAGCTGAACGATCTCATCAAGGAGTATCCACAGGCCCCGGTGATCGGGCGAGCTCATCTGGCACTCGGGAACATCTACTTCACCATGGAAAAGTGGGACCTGGCAATCCAGCACTACCGGCGGGTTGTGGATGACCCCGATGCAGATCCCTCCCTTCTCCAGTTCGCTATGAGCAATCTCATCAACACGTACGAGACTGCCGGTGTAAACGACGCTGCGCTTGCATTGACAAGGAGGTACCTCCAGCTCTATCCTGAGAGCGAGGACAGCTTTGACAAGCGCGTAAAGGTCGGGATTCTCTACGAGCGGCTGGGATACCATGATCAGGCGATCATCCACCTCCAGGGATTGCTCGATGAAGCCGGCAGCGATCTCGAGGCCGAGATTCGCTACTACATCGGGGAGGCGAACTACAACAAGGGTGACTACCAGCAGGCCATTCTTGATTTTCTCAAGGTCCCGTATCTCGTCACAAAGAAGGGGAAGATGGACTGGACCGCCAACTCCCTCTACATGTCGGGCCAGGCCTATGAGAAGATGGGGAGACACGACCAGGCGCTGGCGATGTACCAGCAGATCATCGATCGATCCGGTATCGACGACGTCTACAAAGCCGCTGCCAGAAAGGAAATCAATAGAGTCAAGCTCGTTCTCCAGGAGAAGGCAGAATAGAAATGCTCGAGAAGGAAACCGAACGTATCATCGAGACGCTCGCAGAGCGCACCATCGGGAGAAGAGAAGCCATCACGCTGAAGGACGCTCTCGCAGCCGAGATGCCCAAGGCGGTGAAGGTATACATGCGCACAGAGGTTATCCGATGGCTCAGGTCCGATCTTGAGGGGGCGCCCCGATTCGGCAGGGTGAACAGAAACGCTCCAGGCATCAGCCAGCTGACAGGTGCATTCCTCCGCTCCCTCTGCGAGGCGTATCAGTTCACGCGCAACGAGTACCTTACGCTCCTTGATGATGCGGTCCATTTCGTCGAAAACTACCTCTGCAGACCTCAGTGGACGCTCGAAAATTTCCTGTTTGACAACGCGGGGAGTGTCCCTGCGGAAGACCTCTTCTTCAAGCTGGGGTATGCGGCGGAGTATTCGTACTTCGGGCGCCTCATCGAGAAGCTCGTGCGTCAATGGGGCTGGAAGGAGGTGAAGGTGGAGGATTTTCGTGTCCTCGTCTCCAAAATCGATAACCAGGTTGTCAGACAGCACAGTCCCCAGGAACTGGCCATGCTGACGAAGCCCATCTATGACTTCGTCCTGATGTCCAACGCACCTCTGACCCATGCCATCCCCCTGGACCCCATCCTCCTCTTCTTCGAAGACAAGAAGATGCCGGCCCTCAAAGAACACATCCAGAAGCTCTGCGGGATCCGAGGCCGTTCGGAGCTCACTCTCAAGGAAACCATAGGACTCATTGAGGATTTCCATTTCGAGCCGGGCAAGGAGAAGACTGCCCCTGAAGAGAAACCTGCGATAGCGCAGGGTGCACCGGAACCGCCCCCAAAGGAGGAACCGCCCCCAAAGGAGGAAGCGGCAGAGACAAAGGCTGCGGCAGTGGAACCTCGCAAGGAGGAGCCCGAACGGACAGACGCGCCGCCGTCTGACGCGACCGAGAAGGCAATCCAGCTGGCACTATCCTCGGAAGGCACGCTAGAGAGTATCGAAACGAGGCTCAACGCGGAGAGAGTCGGACTGCCGGATCTCAACACGCTGATGTCCAAGCGAGAGCGGTCCCGGTACATACGGAAGCTTTTCAAAAAGGACAGAGAGTACTTCGATGAGATCATCGAAGAGCTCAACAGAACTCCGACGTGGCGGGAGGCCTCTCAGTACCTGACCCGCGTCTACGAGGTGAACAACCTCGACCCCTTCTCTGAAGACGTCATCCAGTTTACCGACACTATCCAGTCGCGCTTCGCGGACAGAGACGCATGAAGTTCATTGACCTTGCCCGAATCCGCCTCAAAGCGGGCGACGGCGGTGCAGGGTGCGTGAGCTTCCGAAGGGAGAAATTCGTCCCGAAAGGGGGACCCGACGGGGGTAACGGCGGCCGGGGGGGGAGTATCGTTGTGCGAGCGAACCGACAGCTCTCGACGCTTCTGGACTATACATACAGACGCACGTACAGGGCCCCCCGTGGAGAACATGGCCAGGGATCCCGAAAAGCCGGACACAGTGGAGCCGACGTCATTCTGGAGGTCCCCGCGGGAACGCTGGTGCGCGATTGTGGTGCCAACGAGATCCTGGGAGACCTCGCCAACCACGGCGATACTGTTGTCGCCGCACGCGGAGGGAGGGGAGGCAGGGGAAACGCCGAGTTCGCCACTCCCACAAATCAGGCTCCGCGCCACTGCGAAGTCGGGCAGCCAGGCGAAGAACGTGAGATAGAACTGGAACTCAAGCTTCTGGCGGATGTCGGTCTCGTGGGACTCCCCAACGCAGGGAAATCGACGCTGATCTCAGTGATTTCGGCAGCGCACCCGAAGATTGCCGACTACCCCTTTACAACCCTGGCCCCCAACCTCGGGATCGTGCGTGTGGATATCGGAAAGAACTTTGTCGTTGCCGATATCCCGGGGCTCATCGAAGGAGCACACGAAGGAAAAGGACTCGGGACCCAGTTCCTCAGGCACATCGAGCGAACTAAAGCCCTCGTTATCCTTCTGGACGGCATCCAGGATGGTATCCAGGAGGACTACAAGGTTCTCCTCAGGGAACTCCGACTCTACAGCCCCGATCTCCTCAAGAAACCTCGCCTTGTTGTCATCACGAAAACTGACAGCGTGGAGCCAGAAACGCTCAAAGCAATGAGGAAGACGCGACGCGGCGGGGCCCGTCCCCTGTTCATATCGGCTGTCTCCGGCGAGGGGGTGCGCGACCTCGTGCATCGCATGTGGGAACTCATCAGAGGTGAAACCCATGGGACGGAGTGAGGCATGAGAAGAAGCCTCTCGGCGTGGGAGCGCAAACCGCTGACAGGATCCCGCCTGGCGATCGTCCTCCTGTCGCTCCTCGCCCTTCTCATCGTGACATCGGTCCTGGCGATCTCCATTGGTAGTGTCTCCATCGACTTCGGACATGTCTTGGGCGCCCTGACGGGGAGCAAGCACACACCTGAGACCGCGCAGACCATCGTGATGCAGATACGGCTGCCGCGTGTTCTCCTCGCTATACTCGTGGGAGCGGGACTCTCCATTGCGGGAGTCGTGCTTCAGGCGCTGCTGAGGAACCCTCTTGCCGAGCCCTACATCCTCGGTATATCCAGCGGGGGGACGGTCGGGGCCATCATCGCGCTCACCGCGTCCCTCGGGGTCCTGGGAATCTCGCTGAGCTCCTTTGCAGGTTCGGCTCTTGTCATGCTTCTCGTCTACGCTCTTGCACACAGGCGCGGTCAACTCGACACCTACACGCTGCTCCTCGCCGGGGTCATGATCGGAGCGTTCTTTAACGCTGCCATCCTCCTCATCATTGCCGTTTTCACCCAGGAGCTTCGCGATGCATTCCTCTGGCTGATGGGGAACCTGAGCACCGCCCGCGCCGAATCACTCGTCATCGTCGCGCCGGTGATCTGCATCATGAGTGTCGCCCTCCTGTGGAACGCCAAGAGCTTCAATCTCATTGCGACCGGGGACGAGACAGCAACCCAGCTCGGCGTGAACGTCCGTTCGGTCAAGAGAATCTCCTACCTTCTGGCTTCTCTCCTGACCGGCGCCGTGGTGTCGGTCAGCGGAGTTGTTGGATTTGTCGGCCTGATTATCCCGCACATCTGCCGGTTACTGTTTGGCCCGGACCACCGACTCCTGCTGCCCGCAGCCGCCCTGCTTGGCGCAATCTTTCTCGTCATCACCGACGCCATTGCACGCACGGTCATTGCACCGGCTGAGATTCCCGTGGGTGCGGTGACAGCTGCCATCGGCGCGCCGCTGTTTGTGTACCTGCTCAGGAGAGGATGACCTTGCCTTCCTGAGAAGTTTTCCCTACATTCGAATGAATGGCGAGACCCGAGACTCAATCGTGCCGCCCATGTCGCGCAGGCCGTGGTGAGGATGGATATCTGTGGCTCCACTTGACAAGGAAGCTTTTTCTGTTGAGAACGTCTCGTTCGGGTATGAAGCCGGAGCCCCTGTTCTTCGAGACGTTTCCCTCACGGTGAAATCCGGTGAGTTCCTGAGCATTGTCGGGCCCAACGGTTCGGGCAAGACCACTCTCCTTCGCCTCCTGGATAGGATTCTCATCCCCTCCAGGGGGAGAATTCTTCTAGAGGCCTCCAACATCCAGAAGCTCTCCCGCTCCGCAATCGCAAAGCGCATCGCCTTTGTACCCCAGGACAGCAACCTCCACTTTCCATTCACGGTGGAGGAGGTCGTCCTGATGGGCCGATCGCCACACATACGGGGCGCTGCGTTCGAGAGCCAGCGCGATCGGGAGATTGCGCGCATGGCCATGGAGCAGACCGACGTGGCGCACATCGCAGATCAGCCGATCACGCGGCTCTCCGGAGGCGAGAGACAACGGGCACTCATTGCCCGCGCCCTTGCCCAGGAGCCAGACATCATCCTGCTGGATGAGCCAAACGCACACCTCGACATAGCCCACCAGCTCGAGGTTTTCCGGATTATCAAAAGGCTCAACACACAGGAGGGCCTCACCGTCGTCTCTGTATCGCACGACCTCAACCTGGCAGCCACCTTCAGCGATCGGGTGGCAATGCTCATGGAGGGAACGTTGTGTGCACTGGGAACGCCCAGGGAGGTCTTTACAGAAGAACAGATCCGTACGGTGTTCCGCACGGAGGTCCTCATCGATGACCACCCGTCGGTCGACGCACCGAGGGTCACCCTCCTCTCGACAGCGTGACGAGAGAACGAATGGAAAGGACGAGAACACGGTGAGACGACGGATCATACGGGAAAAGGTGGTGCAGGCTCTCTACGCGTACGAAATCTCCGGCGATCCGGTGAACCACGTCATAGCCTGCATTCTTGTTGCGCTCGAGAAGAACAAGGGTTCCCACGAGTTTGCGAAGAACCTCGTGATTCATACGATCGAGCACGCGGACGACATCGACAGAATCATCAAGGCGAAGGTGACAAACTGGGATTTCAAGCGGATCGCCGTTATCGATCGCCTCATCCTCCGCATGGGCATCTGCGAACTGCTCTTCTTCAGGGACATTCCGCCAAAGGTCTCCATGAACGAAGCCATTGAGCTTGCGAAGCTCTTCAGCACAGAGAAGAGCGGGCAGTTCATCAATGGTGTCCTGGATGCCGTTCTGAACGATGTCAAGAGCCTCGGGCCGGAGAACATCATTGCCGACGCTGTGAAGAAGACCGGACGGGGACTGTTCGATGGCGGCGGGGCGCGGCGGATCGGGCTCAAGACCGAGTAAGCAGAGTCTCCGCACTCCCGACCCCTCTCCGGCGATCCCGGTACACCTTTTTCCTCCACGATCGTGGCCCTCTCGCCCTCCTTGGCCCTCTCCGCAAACGGTGGTTTACTTTCCACCGCGTATTTCATAGATTTGGACTACTTGGGACACCCTGACAGGTGACTCTCGCGCTCGAGCATGGCAACCTATTTCATATCTGATATTCATCTCGGACTCGGCAGCCACAAAGAGGAGAAGGCCAAGGAAGATCGCCTCCTGGCCTTCCTGAGGAGCATCCTGCCGTCGGCCGAAAAGCTTTTCATCGTCGGTGACCTCTTCGATTTCTGGTTCGAGTACAAGACGGTAATTCCCAAAGGGTTCCACAGAACACTCACCGCTCTTCAGGAATTCTCCGACCGGGGCATCCCGGTCCACTACCTGGCCGGTAACCACGACTACTGGATGGGGGACTACTTCCGGGAGGAGCTCGGTCTCCAGCTCCACTTCAATCCGTTCGACGCGGTCGTAGACGGGAAGCGGATTCACATGCACCACGGCGATGGGCTTGCCGGCAATGATCTGGGATATCGTTTGATCAAACCGGTTCTGCGAAACAGAATCAATATCCTGCTCTACCGGTGGCTCCACCCGGACATCGGAGTGCGGCTTGCCAGAGGTTCATCAAGGACGAGCCGGGGGCACACCTCCGACAAGGAATTCGGCAAAGACCAAGGAATGATCGAATACGCAGAGCGGCGCATCGCAGGGGGCACAGACATTGTCGTGATGGGTCACCGGCACAGACCGTATGTAAAGCCACTGGGGAACGGGGTGTACGTTAACCTGGGCGATTGGATTTCGTACAACTCATACGGCGCCCTGGAGAACGGCACCATGAATCTCTACACGTGGAATGGACAACAGGAGTCATTGCATGGCACAGCAGCCGCCAGATAACTCGTATTCTGCGGAGGACCTCGAGCGATACTTCAACGATCCCGAGTACCGTCGTCAGAAGGCCCGGGAGAAGGAGATGCAGGAAAAGGAAGAGGAGATGGAAAAGAAGGAGCGGAAACCTCTCCTCGGAAAGCGGTTCCGCCGGTACCTGATTGTCGGAACCATTCTTCTGGTCCTCTGCGCCTCCTACGGTGTCTACCTCGTCTCAGGACTCCCTTCCCTCCAGAGCATCGAGAACCCAAAGCCAGAGCTGGCCACCAAAGTTTTCTCCGTTGACGGCGAGATACTGGATCAGTTCTACTTCAAGAACCGGTCGCAGGTCCCGCTCCGCGAAATCCCCCAAACGGTCGTGCACGCTCTCGTCGCCACCGAGGACAAGAATTTCTACAGTCACTGGGGGGTTGATCTCATTCGCTTCATGAAGGCCATGGTCAAAACGGCCTTCGGCCTCCGGGGGAGGGAAGGCGCAAGTACGATAACCCAGCAACTCTCCCGCAGCCTCTACCTCGGGATGGATGACCGGCATGTCCTCGATACAATCACCCGAAAACTCAGGGAGTGGATAACGGCCATCCAGCTCGAAAAGAACTTCACGAAGGAGGAGATACTGGAGTTTTACCTGAACGTCGTCTACTTCGGGCGGGGCTGCTACGGAATAGGCTCAGCCGCACAGGTCTACTTTGGCAAGCAACCCGCTGACCTCACGCTTACCGAATCCGCAACCCTCATTGCCATGCTCCGCGGCCCCGCACTCTACGACCCCGCAAACCACCCCGATCGGTCGAGATCTCGACGAAACCTTGTCCTCTCGCAGATGGAGAAAGACGGCTACCTGACGTCGTTGCAGGCGGAGGAGGCGAAGAGTGAAGAAACACAACTCCGCTCATCGGAGGATCTGGCAGCAACCGGAATTGCTCCCCACTTCGTCGAGAGCATCCGCAGGCAAATGATGCAAAAGGCCGAAAAGTACGGCTTTGACCTCTACCGCGACGGTGTCTCTGTCTACACGACGCTCGACAGCCGAATGCAGCGGCACGCCAACCGGGCCGTGGAGGAGCACCTGGAAGTCTACCAGAAACTCTTCGAGGAGATGTGGGACTGGAGAAGAGAACGGGATGCTCTTGAGAAGGTGATCGATCAGGCGATCTGGACCTCCGCCGCATACCGCAATGCTTCGAACCAGGTGAAACGGGACAGCATCTACCAAGCACTCAAGAGCGACCGGCAGTGGGTCGATTCCATGAAAGTCGTCGCCGAGCGCGTTGAGGTAGGGTTTGTCGTTCTTGACCCGCATTCCGGCCACGTACTCGCCATGGTCGGCGGATCGAATTTCCGCAATTTCAAATACGGCCTGAATCACGTAACCCAGATTCACCGGCAGGCCGGCTCGGCGTTCAAGCCCTTCGTCTACACCGTCGCCATCGACAACGGTTTCCCCCCGACCTACGAGCTGCTCAACCAGCCCGTGACGATCATGATGGCAGACGGGAACCGGTGGTCCCCTTCCAACTCGGATGGCAGATTCGGGGGAAAGAGCACGATACGGGAGGCCATCCGGATGTCAATAAACCTCGTTGCGGTCCGGGCGATCATGGAGATCGCTCCTGTCAATCTCGTGATCGACTACGCAAAGCGGATGGGGATCAACTCGCCCCTCCCCCCTGTCGAATCTCTCGCGCTGGGATCGGGGGAGGTCTCCCCGCTGGACATGGCCTCGGCGTTTGGTGTCTATGCAAACGGAGGAATATACGTCGCACCGGCCTCCATTCTTAGAATCGAAGACAAGGACGGGAACCTCGTCGAGGAGAATTACCCGATGCAGCGGGAAGTGTTGAGCGAAGAGACGGCGTTCATCATGACCTCCATGCTGCAGGATGTGGTCAATGGCGGGACCGGGACACACGTGCGTGATTTCTTTCAGCTGCCTGCCGCTGGGAAAACCGGTACCACTGACCAGTTTGCCGATGCGTGGTTCATGGGGTTCACGCCACACCTCTCGGTGGCCGTTTGGGTCGGCTTTGACAACAAGAGCGTTCACTTCACCACGTGGGATGGCCAGGGCGGGAGAGCCGCAGCACCGATTTTCGGCCGATTCATGAAGTACGTCTACGAAGATCCGGAGATCGGCATGCCCCTTGACTATTTCAGGAAGCCGCAATCAGTGTACGCCGACACGATCTGCGCCGATACAAAGAAGCTCGCCACGGAGTACTGTCCGCTGAAGGTGGTGGAGTATTTTACTGAGAAGACCCGGCCGGGCAGGTGCGACCGGCACTCCTCAGAACTCTGGAAGGAAGGGGATGACAGGGTCGGGACGATTAGTTTCTAGTCTCTCCAGAGCTCGCGGCCGAAGACATCATCGGGATCTTCATACACGTGCACGGGGTCCGGCCTCCTCGAGCTGAGAAGCGCCGGAAGAGTCATCAACGCAAAGAACGCTGCGAACGTCAGAAACTTCATAGAGCCTCCGCTCAAGAGTGATACGGTAATCTGTTCAGACGGTCCGTCCACAGTAACCTAGCAGCTCGCCGAGGGGTTCGTTGTGACTGCACGCACGCCCCGTCTCCTGCGTCACCCTCCATCAACGCTTTTGATTGACACCTATGTGAGTACGAACGACGGAGATCCCGGTGATCCGACGCCCGGACATTGAACAGTTCATCATCACCCTCAGACGGGGAAAGGCATCCTATGTACCCAACGCCGAGTTGGGCGTCCATCCCCGGATCAAGGAGAGGTTCATCGGACGGCCCCTTCGGACACTCAGGGATGATATAGAGTTCTGGCACAAGGCGGGGTATGACTACATCAAGCTCCAGCCGATCGTGGATTTCAATCCTGGCAACATCGGCACCACAGACGGGGTAACATACAATCCAGATGGAACGGTGTTTCGAAAGTGGGCCTCCGAAGGAGCAGGCGTGATCACAAACGTCGAGGAGTACGAACGATACCGCTTCCCTGAGTCAACCGACTTCGACTACACGAACTTTGAAACGGTGCGTCCAGAACTGCCAGAAGGGCTCGGCGTCATTGGCCAGTACGGGGATATTTTCACCATGACCTGGGAGATGATGGGATTCGAGACGTTCTCACTTGCCCTCTATGAGTCTCCGGACCTGGTCGACGAGCTCAATCGTCGCCTGGGCAATCTCGTCATGAGCATGTTTGAGTACTTCGTCGAGTCGGATGCCGTTGATGTTATCTGGTACAGCGACGATATCGCATATGCGTCCGGGCTCATGGTGTCGCCAGCCATCCTTGATCGGTATTTCTTCCCCTGGTTGCGTAAAATCGGCGATCTGGCCAGGAGTTCGGGCAAACCGTTCATCTATCACACCGACGGAGTCTTGTACGGAGTCTTTAGCAGGATAATCGACTGTGGTGTCGATGCTATCCACCCCATCGAGCCAAAAGCTATGGCACTTGCCGATGTGAAGCGGCGCGTCGGCGACCGGCTCTGTTTGATGGGGCATGTGGACGTGGATCTCCTGTCACGAGGGACGGAGCTGGAGGTTCGCAAGCAGGTCAGAGCGAACATTGAGACGGCAGCCTACAACGGAGGCTACTGCGTCGGATCCGGGAACAGCATACCGGAGTATGTCCGGTTTGAGAACTACGTAGCCATGCTTGAGGCTGCCCGTGAGTGTGGAAGTTTCGCGTAGCGGTATGGAGGAGGGGGGTGGTGGATTCGCGTGCTGTACATTTGGCTTGATCCACCTGATGGCGAAACTGGCAGACGCGCTGGTTTGAGGAGCTAGTGATCGCAGGATCGTGCTGGTTCAAGTACTGTTCCAGACCCCCGGGACAAGGCCCTCTCACCAATAGTGGTGCACTTCATTGCGCACGTTGTGGTCATAGATCGTACGGATCTTCCTCATTGTTTCATCTGCAATGGGTGGAAGATTGACCGCTTTGGCATTCCCTTCCACCTGATCACTGCGCTTGGCTCCGGGAATGGCACAGGTCACCTCCGGGAACATGAGAATCCAACGCAGAGCCATTTGTCCCATTGTCCAGTTCCGTGGCGTCAGCGGGCGCAGCTCCTCTACAGCCTTCAGGCCCAAGGCAAGGTCAATTCCGGAAAAGGTTTCGCCCCGGTCGAACGCTTCTCCTTTTCGATTGAATGCACGATGGTCGTCTTGATCGAATAGAGTATCGGCTCTGAATTTTCCTGTGAGAAGTCCGGAGGAGAGGGGGAGCCGGGCGAGAATGCCGACCCTCCGGCGATGAGCCTCGGCAAAGAAGCGCTCCGCAGGCCTCTGACGGAAAATGTTGAAAACGATCTGAACGGACTGGACCTCTGGGTACTCAATCGCTTTCAAGCCCTCTTCGACCCTTTCCACGCTCACCCCGTAGTAGCGAAGTTTTCCGGCCTGAACGAGATCGTCGAGCCAACGAAAGACCTCGGGACGGTAATAGATCTCTGTGGGTGGGCAATGAAGCTGCAGCAAGTCGATCGCTTCTGTGTTCAGGTTGTTCAGGCTTCGCTCGACAAATGCCGTAAGATTCTGTTGTGTATAGCCGCCGGCAGCATGCGGAGTAATTCTGCGGCCGGCTTTGGTGGCAATGTAGAACGGTTCATGCCGCTCCCGTCTGAGTTGTGCCAGAAGTCTCTCGCTCCGTCCGTCGCCATACACATCGGCAGTGTCGAAGAAGTTCACGCCCACATCGAGCGCGCGGTGGAGGGCGGCCATCGACTCCCCGTCATTCACCGCCCCCCACGTTCCGCCAATCGCCCACGCACCAAAACTGATTCTCGAGACGCGCCAGCCAGTGCGCCCCAGTTCACTGTAATCCATGGTCCGAGCCTATCTTCATTGAGATGAGGCTACACCGTACAGCGAGAGATCGAACCCGAGGTTTCGCACAAACTCCCACCGCGCCACCTAGCTGTCAGGTCTCGTGATGCCCGCAATCCGGTGACACACAGCGATCGGCGCACTTGTACCCCGCCGTCCGCCATCTGGAGAGAATTCCTCTGCTCCTGTGGTAAACGACAAGGAGCAAATCCAACAATTGCGGGACCTTCCCCCTATGGGAGGGAAGCCGTCAGCTTGTCAAAATCATCAACGGGGATCGCCTGAGATGTCGCAAATGCAATCCCTGTCAGTTTGCTCAGGGCAATGGACGCCTGGGCCGCCTTGTCGGCAGACGGGAAATCCGCTATGATGAGCAGGTCATGCTCGCCCAACAGCGCGAACGCTGTCTGCATCGTCCCTCCACACGTCTTCACCAGCTCTTTGGCCTTCTCTGTACGGGCCGAACTCATGCCCCGGAGGCCTTCACCTGTGTATTTCCCAAGCATTACAAAAGCCGCCATTGTGCACCTCCTTACAGTTGATTGACGAAGAGACACCCCAGGCGCGGGAATCCTCGAGCCTTCTTCGTTCCCCTTCACCTGTGATCCGGTCAGCGCAACACAAAGCGGTTCAGAATGTCGGCGGCAAGGCAGTCTGCCGCATCACCGCCTAGTCCGGTACCTTGGACACGCTGGGAGTGAGCCTGGTGCCAGACCAAGAATGCGCAGAGGGCTCAGTCGGCGCTGGATGCGCCGCGTCATCCGGGGGAGCGCTCACCCACAGAGGAACTGGAACACGATCCAGACCTGTGGGCATCGGTCTGGAACGCCATCGGACTCCAATGTGTGTACCCCAAATTACATCGGGCGATGACCTTAAGCAAGGCGTGTGACAAACTGAAAGCGGGGTGACTTACCAGAAAGGCATTTCTGTCATGACCCACCAACCAGTGAATATCAGATATTCATCTCCGCTGCTCTATGGTACAGTCTGGGCGGTTGGGTTCTTGCCTTTGATCATGTAGGCCACTTGTCACCATTGGATTATCGTTGGAATCCTACTTCGTATCCAGAATAATCGGCAAACCGTCTTTTCCGGCACCGACGATAATCACCTTGGTGTTTTGTGAACTTGCCAGCTTTTCGGTTGCTTCAATGCCCTTCCACCGCAACAATTGTTCACTGATGCCCGCGGCGACAATGGCTTGAAAGTCGGCAATGCCCTTTGCTTCAATCCGCTTCCTGTCAGCCTCTTGTTTCTCCTTTGTGAGGATAAACTCCATGCGCTGGCTTTCCTGATCGGCTCGCTGCTTTTGCTCAATCGCTTCGGTAAGCTGTGTCGGGAGCGCCACATTGCGGATTGGCGTGTTCTCAATAGTGACACCCCGAGGGGCAACGGTCTTGGCGAGCTCCTCCTGAATCGATGCGCCGAGCCGCTCCCGTTCGGTTGAATACAGGGCGCTGGCCTGAAAGCTTGCCGTGACTGCACGGCAGATGGAGCGGAATTGCGGGATGAGGATGATTGTCTCGTAGTCTCCACCTGCAACGGTCTTGTACACGCTGGCCGCAGAATCAGGGTTGAGCCTGTACAGCGCGCTGACCTCCAACCCAATGGTGAGCCCTTCGCGTGAGAGCACTTCCATCGTTTCCTTGTGCTCCTGCGTCTGTATGGAGTACTTGATGACGTTCGCCAGCGGATTTACCGGATTGATGCCAGCCCGAAGGGTCTGATCGGACACAACCCCGAAGAAATCGATCACGCCGACGTGTCCCGCGGGAATCTGCGTGAAACACTGGAGCAAGGCAAGAGCTCCAAACACCCCAGCTGCAAGGGTACTCATGTTGACGACGGGTCGAAATGCGATATTGTTCTGTTGCACTTTGCTTCTGGCGATTCGCAACACGATAACGGCAACCACTGCAATCAGTATCGACAGAATAAAGATCATGATCTCCTCCTTGTCAAATTACTCCATGGCAACGGCTGACGGGGCAACCGCTGCCAGGGCGGGCCCCTCCGCTTGACGGATAGTCAGCTTGTCTGGCATCTCAGGCATAGTTAATCGAAACGCAACGACGCCGCTATCGCGTCAACGGTTATTCTTTCCTCTCTCCACGCATCCTGTCGATGCTTAAGTGCCGTTGCTTCCTTCTGAGCATATTGCTTGTATGCTTTGTTCGTCGCCGCGACAACCTTCTTCAATGCCGGTACATGGGTGGTGGCGACTTCGTGAAGCTGACAATGCAGCACAAGAAAGGCTCCGTCTATGCCCGCTGCTTCTGTCAGGTTCAATCCTCTCCACTCGCGTGCAAAGATATCTCTCCATTCCGGCGGCGGATGTCCTGACAGCTCGAAGTATACGTGATACACGGTGTCCGACCCGATCTCCTTCCGGGTTTTGTCCGCATTCAACCGCTCGATCCGTATCTCAGGAGCAGATTCCATTGAAGTGTCGTTACGGCTTTCTGACATGAGTTACCTCCCGTGAGACGAGGTTGAAGCACGAACATGGTGTCCGGACACTCATCGATGTCATTCTCTGGTGTCCGGCGGGCGTTCAACCACCTTGCCGAGGGTTGGGTGGGGAGCAGATGTCTGACCAGCGGATTTGTCTTCCGGGTGTTTCCGATCGGGGTCCTCCGGGACGTCCTTTGTCACGAGTGGTAGGTCATTCACCCAGTCGACATATGCTTGCCGCATCTCTTGCGGAAGGGATCGACTTCTTTTGCTCTGCTCTGTCCGATCGTTGTACTTCATCTACCACTCCCGAGATCCCTGTGACGCGGATCGCCCGCGTCAACCACCATGACTACCCGCCTACCTGTGATCGTGGTGTTTTCACGGGTGATCTCATTGATCTGTTCTTCCTGGGTGCCGACTTCGTCTTCTTGTGACGTGCCTGCAATATAGTGAGCCTGGCGTTAGCCTTCTTCAATTGCGCGACCGCCCTCCTTAAGTCGTAGATTTCACGTTTGGATCTTTCGCTGGCAATCCCGTATCTCTCCTGCAGCCTTCCCACAAGCTCCTCATACCTCCCCGCGATTGCGGCCAGCTCGTCGTTCATTATTCTGCCCCAATGACGGACGGCTTTCCCCCTCCGTTGCTTCCACTCTCCCTCCATCCGATCCCAGTTCACGGGCGGGTGTCCTTTCATGCACAAAGCTTCAATCGGGTTCCCAATGTTTGTCCCCTCGACGCGGGACCGTGAATTGGGCCTATCGAATCATACCGGAAAGGGGCCCAAAATGAATCGGCCATAGGGATGAAAGAGTAGTTAATCCTCCGGAGAGGGGCCTTAGTGCCCGTAGAGCGCAGTAAGACCCTCTATCGCTCGTGCTTTGATGATGGATGGCTGGGCCGGATGGAGGCAGAAGCAGTGATCTAACCGTTGGCCGAAAGAGTATGGCCGGTTGACTCAACGGTCGCTTTTTCTGTGGAAGTGCGTTGCGATCTGCAGGCGGCTGTGCAGTGCCATCTTTTCAAGGATATTGTGGACATGGCTTTTCACTGTGTAGGTGGAAAGGTTCAGCCGCTGGGCGATTTCCTTGTTGCTCATCCCCTCAGCAATCAGGACGATGATTTCACGTTCCCGTTTCGTCATTCGCACCGCAGCAGGCAATACCCCCTTCCCCCTCCGGAGTGCTTGCTCGATAACATGAGTGAAAAGCGATTCTGTCAGCGGGGGGGGAAGGACCCTTGCCCCCCGCGCCACCGAACGGATGGTTCCGAGGACATCCTCGACTGTAGCGTCTTTCAGGATGAAGCCCGCCGCTCCGGCTTCCACGAACTCGATGATGTCAGTCTGTGAAGGAATGAGACCCATCCCGACTACTTTCGTGTGCGGGAATTCCTTGGCCAGCGTTGCCACAGTACGTAGGCTGTTTTCATTCCGCAGTCCCAGATCCATGAGAACCACCTGAGGTTTTGTGGTCCGCACTTGCGACAGCGTGTCGTGACTTTCTCCGGAGGTAGCTACAATGTTGAGGTCTGGCTGTGCATTGATGAGGGCTCTGATGCCGTCGCGCAATATGCGATTGTCCTCAATCAGGAGAATCTTGATCCTTTTCAAGCAGTCAACCTTCCTCTCGTTCGCAGATGGGCCCCAACGCCGGCATCATGGGCCAGGAGCAATATAAAGAATCAGATCACGTTCGGCAACATAACTCCAGCAATGCTCAGAGAACGATGCTGCCACGGAACCTGCTGAGGAGAATCACCGAAATGGAGGGGAATGGAAGCAGAGGATCGGGCGGCCTCCAGATCCATCGTGAACGATCTGAACAAGACCTGTTCACATGTTCCTGGTCGTGCCTAGCTTCACGGAGGGCTCCATACTCAAGGGATTGAAGACCGAGAGGCGCAGAGAAGCCTGATCCGAGCGGACCGCCTCTGACGGTTGCTCGCATCTCCATCTTGGCGGGAAAGTCATTGCGAGATCGCTCCAGAATTCTGGGCCCGGTGTGGTGATCGGAAACGACCGAACGCCAGATGAACACGAGGAACTGAGGCTGATTGAAAGCAACCGTGTCGCGCCCATGGATGATGTTGTCAGTGAATCCCTGGCTTGGCTCGAGCGCCATCTGGGACCTGTGAAACAAGAGGTGCAGAAGACAAGCAGATCATTCAGGTCGTTTGTTCCTGCTTTCCCATCCGTACGAGGATCCGATGCTTCACCAGGCCCCGATCCAGCGGGATCACTCCATCCCGCATGCGCTGGCCATCCACATCCACCCACGACACTCCTCGCTCGCATCTGTCCGGGTTCTCGACCTGGATCTCGTAGATCGCTTCCCCATGACGATAGCGGATGCTGAAGCCCTCCCACCATCCGGGGATAACCGGATACAACTGCATCCGATCCCCACGTACCTTCAACCCCAGGATCTCCTCAACCCAGGCTCGATACATCCACGCTGCCGATCCCGTATACCAGGACCAGCCACCCTGACCAATCCGCCGGGGCAATCTGTACACGTCAGCTGGAATCACGTAGGGCTCGACCCCGAAGTTCCAGACCGAATCCGCATCACGCGCGCGCTCGATCGGATTGAGCATGCGCAGCATTTTCACCGCACGCTCACCATCCCCTCGACGCGCCATGGCCATGGCAAACCAGACGGCGGCATGGGTGTACTGGCCTCCGTTTTCCCGCACCCCCGGAGGATACCCCTTGATGTATCCGGGTGATGGTTTCGATGTGTCAAAGGGAGGTGTGAAGAGAAGCACCAGACCTTCGTCCTCCAGAACAAGATGTCTCCATGCAGATTCCAGAGCACGCTCTGCGCGATCCGTGTCGGCGGCGGCGCTTAGCCATGCCCAGGATTGGGGGAGCGAGTCAATTCTTGCCTCCCTGCTGGCCGAGGAACCGAGGAGTGTGCCATCGTCGAAGGTTGCGCGAAGATACCACTCCCCATCCCAGGCTTCTCGCTCAACACGCTGAATGAGTGCTTTCCTCTCTTGCTGATACGTCGTGATCAATTCGGACCGCCCCAGCACCTCAGAGAGATCGATCATACCCTGGAGCACATCCACCAGGAACCACGCCAGCCAAACGCTCTCTCCCTTCCCCCCAGCACCCACAAGGTTCATCCCGTCATTCCAGTCGCCCGTCCCCATCAGGGGCAATCCATGGGGCCCAACCGTTAGACCGCGCGCGAGTGCGCGCTGACAATGTTCAAACAGCGAGGCGCGCTCTAGGGTAACCTCCGGTGTGGAGATGTCCTCATGCTGATCATCTCTCAGCGTGGGAGCGTTGAGGAAAGGAACCTCCGCATGCAGAATATCCACATCCCCGGTGGTCCGGACGTAGTGAGCGACAACGTAGGGAAGCCACAGCAGGTCATCGGAAATTCGCGAACGGACACCTGTGCCGGTCCGTGGATGCCACCAGTGCTGGACATCCCCCTCCTTGAACTGACGGCCTGCCGCCAGCAGGATGTGTTCTCGCACAAGTTCAGGATGCGCATGCGAGAAAGGCATGATGTCCTGTAATTGATCGCGGTAACCGTATGCACCTCCCGACTGATAGAAGGCAGAGCGCGCCCAGATGCGACAGCTCAGGCTCTGATACAGAAGCCAACGGTTGATCAAGAAGTCCACAGCAAGCTCAGGTGTGTGGACTTCCATCGCACCCAACAAATCATCCCACCACGCTTTTGTCCGGCTCAGCGCAGTCTCGAGTGCCAGGCTTTCCCGGTAGGCGAGAACTCGCCCCTGGACTTCGTCCAGAGACCCGGCCTGGCCCAACATGCATGTAACCTCAGCCGTCTCACCGGGAGCCAGCTCGACCGTAGCCTGCAGTGCCGCGCACGGGTCGAATCCCGCCCCTATGCGACCAGACAGACTGGTGCGCCCCATGGCCGCCGGGTTACGCAGCGACTGGTTGCGCCCAACGAAAGATGTACGGTCGCCGCTGTAAGACTCCGGAGCTGGGCTGATGGTAGCAAAGGCGACCCGATCCCCGTACTCAGGGTGGTAGCGATTTCGAGCGACCAGGGCCCTGGCTTCTTCATCCCAGTGGGTCACGGTGTGCATCTGGGAGGATTCGCGGTTCTCGCCCAGTGTCCATTCGACATAATACGTCACAGAGAGCTTGCGACGCCTGGATGAATCGTTCCTCAACCGCAGCCTCTGCAGCTTGATCGGTTCTCCCCCATTCTCGTCGGTGGGAACGAACACCGTCAGTTCCTGTTCGATCCCCTGACTGTTGTGCTCGAAAACCGTGTACCCCGCCCCATGCCTTGTTCGATATGCGGTCTCCTCGCGGATCGGCAAAGGGGTCGGTGTCCAGTAGACACCGGTCTCCTCATCCCGGATGTACAGTGCCTCAGACGGCGGATCCAGTACGGGATCATTCGACCATTGCGTAAGGCGATTGCGCTGGCTGTTACCATACCAGGTGAAACCAGATCCCGTTTCACTGACCAGTGTTCCAAAGGTCGGGTTGGCAATGACGTTCACCCAGGGTGCAGGCGTGTGGGTGTTGGGGCCGAGATAGATCGCGTATTCATGCCCATCAGGTGTGAAACCACCCAAGCTGTTGAAGTAGGGCAATTCCAGGAAGGGAAGCGAAGGCGAAGGTTCACGTGTGACGCGCTTCCTGACTTTAGGTGCCGGCAGCTCAGGGACCTTTTCCGGTATCCCCAACTGTTTGGGCAATGGACCGCGAGCCGCCACCATCACCACACTCGCCGCGGCCCTGAGCAGCGTTAGGTCTTCCTCCGGTAGGAGATCCGCGCTGCGCAAGAATACCCCGCCGGGACGATCAATCCCCGTTTGCATCGAATGCGTTTGGATCAGGCGCTGGAGTCGTTCACGCAGCGGCCGCTCATAGCCGCTTGCCTCCTCGTTGAGAATCACCAGGTCTGCCATCAACCCGTGCCGTCGCCAGTATGTATGCGCCTCGAGCATCTGACGGACCAGACTGACATCCCGCGCCTCACCAATGGTCACCAGCGCAATCGGCAAGTCGCCAGAGATTCCGTACGCCCAGAGCCCGGATTGACCCTTGCGATTCTCTTCGATGCGTTCGGCGGGAGGGCGCAAGAGTGGGTCAGGATAGAGCAGGCGGCTTGCCAGCTGCTGGAAGCGACGAGCTTCGTCGGGCTGGATGCGCAGCAGGCGCAACTCGAGTTGGGCAGATACCCAGGCGGAGTCCATTGCCCGATCGATCGCATGGGAACTGTTGTACGCTTCCATCAATCGCAACGCATGCTGACGTGTTTCGGCAGCGGCGAGAACGAGCGAAACCTGGGCACGCTGAGCCGGGCCGAGAGTCACGCTCTGGCGAAGGCTGAGAATCGGGTCGAGGACAAAGCCCTGGCTGTTACCTGGCTCCTGAAAGACCCCCATCGGATTTGCACGTGTCCGTCCGCGTCCGATGAATCGACCCCGGTCAGTTTCGAACCGCAAGGCTTCATCCTCGGCTTGCTCAACCGTAAGGCGGTGTGCAACAAAAATGGGCTGGTCGTCTTCTTTGCGAGGTCGGCGGTACGCGAGGATCGCCCGATGGTCAGGCACCGCTTCTGTCTGGATGAACAGCTTGTTGAAGGCCGGATGCTGCCGGTCTGCGCTATGCGGCGCCATTGAGAGCTCAACGTAGCTCGTGAGATCGAGGCGGCGGGTGCGCAGGGATCGGTTGAGAAAAGTGATCCGCCGAATCTCAACGTCATCTCCCGGCGAGACGATCACCTCCGTTTCGGTTTGGATGCCATTGTCGATGTGACGGAACACGGCACGGTCCAGAGCAAACTCAACGCTATGGGTCCCATCTTTCCCACCAACAGGGTGATACGTGCTGGACCACAATCGATCCGAATCGGCTTCACGGATGTAGCAGAAGGTTCCCCACGGATCCTGGGTTCGATCCGATCTCCAACGTGTGATCTCATGTCCGCTCCACCGGCTGTATCCGCCGCCTGCGCTCGTGATCATCAGATCATATCGCCCATTACAGAGGATGTGAGTCCTTGGTGTGCTGGTATGGGGCGTATCGAACTTGGTAACCGAAGGTGCCACTTCGCGGACGCTCATCACCGATGGGACCCTCTCCCGGGTGGAGATGTAGTGGAGCGGAGGAAGGACCGGGACACGCTCGTGGAGCAATGGCTCAACCGCACGCACGCGCGGGTCGGCATGGAAACGCCGCCGGAGTGAGTTGCCATGGAGGAAGTTGGTCAGCGAAAGGAAACCCATGCCTTGATGGTGGGCCATGTATGCCCGTACGATCACACCGCGCTCGCCCTTACGACTCGGTTGACGGCTGAAGTCCATGGCTTCGTAGAAGCCGTAGTCGTTGAGAAGCCCCATACCGACCAGCCGTCTTAGATTCCTCACCGTCTCCTTCGGCTCCACAGCCACTGCCAGGAGAGTGGCATAAGGCGCTACAACGACCTCCTCCTCCAGGCCGCGCTTCAATCCGAGATCCGGCACGCCGAAGGCTCTATACTGATAGGTCTTGGTGAGATCCAGATCTCCAAAGGCACACTCCGAGATCCCCCACGGCACACGACGCTTGTGGCCGTAGTCAATCTGAATCGCCACGGCTTCCGTCGCTGCTTTGTCCAGGAGCGAATTCTCATAAGAGCGCTGGAAGAGCAGTGGCATGAGATATTCGAACATTGTTCCGGTCCAGCTGAGCAGCACGCGACGCCGCCCGATCGCGTTGTAGGGCCGACTCATGGAGAACCAGTGTTCAACCGGGACATCTCCCCGAGCGATGGCTATGAAACTCCCAAACCTCGCCTCACTCGCCAGAAGATCGTAGTAGGCGCCATCCGGGCGGCCTTCAGAAATGTTGTAGCCGATCGAGAACAGCCGGCGATCGGGGTCGTACAGGAAGCGCATGTTGATCGATTCGGAGAACTCCTGCACATCCTTCACGAGCCGCCCACCCAGAGCCAGCATTTCGCCTGCCAGCCATTTCGAGTCTGCGAAGGCCTGCAGCAGGCGGTCAAGCCATTCGATGATGGGGCCTGCAGCCGGAGGAGCCGCCTCTTGGACCGACTGGAGGATCTGGATGCAACGGATCTGCCCGTTGGCAATTTCCAGAAGTGAGGGTGCGTCGCGCAGCCCCTGCCGGAAGGCAGGCAGGATGTCCGAACCCAACTGAGCAATCTCCTCTTCCTTTTTTTCATTAAGGATTTCTATCCAGGAGAGATAGCGATCCGTGATCGCCAGCCAGGACGATAGCTGCCGCTCCATCTCTCCGGCCCAATAGACCGCGCCCGCGTTGAAGTCGGCGGAGGCATGCACCGCAGTAAACAGAGTCTCAAGGCTTGCCTCCGCACTCCGCAGGAGAGGAATCGCCTCAGCGATGCGTTCCGGCGGGGATTCCCACTTGCGCATGAGCTCGTCAAGGGCGTACGCATCAAAACCGGCAATCTCTTCCTGCTCGGCTACCTCCCTCAGGATGTCCCCCGTGTCGCGCAGCCCTGCAAAGGCTCGTCCATCAAGGACAGCTCCCTGGATCAACTCCTCAAGTCCATGTTCCAGGACCCACAAGGCGCCAAGGAAGTTCCCGCTGTCAACGGCTGATACATAGCGGGGTTCGAGGGGGGTCAGAGCCTTGATATCATACCAGTTCAGCAGATGACCCTCGTAGCGTTCCAGTTTGCCGATCGTTTCGATGGTATGCGTCAGCTTTTCGACGACCTGATCCATCGTCAGATACCCGAAATCATGCGCGGCCAGGGCGCTATTCATCCAGAGGCCAATGTTCGTTGGACTGGTACGCATCGCCAGCTGGTTCCGATGAGACACCTGGTAGTTGTCAGGTGGAAGCCAAGAGGTTTCGTCACTGACAAAATCCGAGAAGTAGCGCCATGTTCGTCGTGCGACATTCCGCAGGAACCGCACATCCTGTCCTGGAATCAAGAACTGCTGTTGCTTTGCTCGCGGCTGAAGGCTCAGGAGCCAGCCAATCAGAGGGGACACAAACCACAACAGGAGCCAGGGACTGGCCATTGCAAAGGTTGATGGCATCCAGCGCTGCACCGCCAAACCGACCAACAAGCTGAAGATGCTGGCCAGGCCCAGAGAAGCTACAAACAACGGTTGCCGACCCGGTGCACCCCGACGGATCACCTGGGCCGAAGACCACTCGAGCAAACCACGACGCGTGATGAGACGGCGATGCCAGACCCGCACGATAGCATCAATAGCCAATCCCGCCTGGTGTGGAAGCAGAGCGGCATCAGCAAGTGCTCGCGTCAGGTCGTGCGCCACTTTCGGGAAGGAGAAGCTCTCCAGCCCACGACGGGTGGTCGCCCACGTGAAGGGCTGCGCAAAAGGGTGGAAGAACAACTGCATGGCGACCACAAGCGTAGAGATCCAACCGATCTCAGAGGAGATCAGCCAGGAGGACGTCAGCAGACACATGCTGGCTACGGGTACCAGGCTCCGGCGCAAGTTGTCAAGAACCTTCCAGCGGTTAAACCAGGAGAGCAGGTTTGGCCCTCGCCGTCCTTCAGATTGCGGAACGCGGGGAAGGATCCAGTCCGCGATCTGCCAATCGCCGCGGATCCAACGGTGCTGCCGCCCAACATAGGTCAGGTAATCCGGGGGGAATTCATCATAGAGCTCAATGTCACTGGCCAGACCCACCCGGACGTGACCGCCTTCGATCAAATCATGGCTCAGCAACCACTCCTCAGGAAACGTTCCTGAAAGCACGCGACTGAAGGCCCGCACATCATAGATGCCTTTCCCATGGTAAGAACCTTCAGCGGCGAGATCCTGGTTCACGTCAGAAACAGCCCTGGTATACGGGTCAATCCCAACAGCGTCCGAGAAGAGTCGGCTGAACGGTGAGGCACTCGTGCTCGGAAGGGAAGGGGTGACGCGCGGTTGGATGATTGTGTAGGAACCGGCGAGGATTCTGCCTTCGGCATCGAAGCGCGGCTGGTTCAGGGGATGCGCCAGGGTCTCGATCATCCTGCGGGCAGTGTCGTGAGGCAGTTGCGTGTCGCTGTCCAGGGTGATGATGAACCTCACGTTTGAAAGATGATCCGGATCGCCAACGAACACCAAGCGATCGGCATCTTCAGGGCGCGTTCCATCGATGAGGCGGTTGAGCTCCTCCAACTTTCCGCGTTTGCGCTCCCAGCCGATATACTGCTGCTCGGATTCACTCCATGTGCGGTTCCGATGGAAAAGGAAGAAACGCTCACCACCGTAGCGGCGATTGAGATCTTCAAGGCCTGCGATCGCAGTCTGGATCAGCCGCTCGTCGTCCTCACGGTGCGCCTCTTTGGAATCTGTGTAGTCCGTGAACAGGCTGAAGAGCAGGTTGGCTTCTTTGTTGGCCAGGTGTCGTATTTCCAGCTTCTCCAGCTCGGCGCGGATCGTATCCTCGTCCACCAGCATCATGGGCACAACGACCAGCGTTCGAAATGCTTCCGGAATCCCCGAAGCCTCGAAATCCATTTTCGGAAGGATGCGGGGTGGAAGCAGCCGGGTGACCAGGTAATTGACGAGCTCGACCGCAAGTTGGCTTGTGGGAATCAGCAGGAGGAGGGCCACAAAGAGCTGGATCCCGGGTGACTGCCCGCGCAGGCCAAATCCAGCGATCAGGGAGATGAAGAGCGCGGCAGAGAAGCTGAGCCCGAGAAAGTACAGGGCAGAATGATGGCGGTATATCCATTGCAGGGCACGGAAACGAGGTGCTTCACGGCATCGTATGTGGCGCGCAAACTGGCTTCTTCCATCTCCGATGAGATAGCTCCCAACGTGGATGCCCCGTTCATCCTCCGCCGATCCATCCCCGGCTTGCGTTGCCATCTCAATAGCCTGTTGGGCGACATCCTCCTCCGCCTGGTCTGATCCACGGGCCAACTCTTCAACTGCCCGACGATACCGATCACGTGTGCCGAAATCCATCCCGGGATAGACGCCGGATGGATCAAACCGAAGCAGCTGCTCCACGCGACTCAGGCGTTCAAAGATCTGCCTCCAATCCAGAAGAGCAAGCTGTCGCAGGCTGGTAAACGCATTCCCGATAGAAATCTGGTCCTTCGTCTGGCGGTTTTGCTCACGCAGGCTGAGATCGTTTAAGGATTTTCCGAGCGTGCGCTCAAGCCAGCTCTGGACCGGACCCGATGCGGGCGCCTCGTCATAGAGATGACCGATAAGCTGGGTGCCAAAGTAGGGGCTCGGACTGGGTTGGGTTTCGGCAAGTTCTGCCAGGATCGAAAAAAGCTGGTTTGGTTCTCGCCGGTTAACCGCAATGAGCCTGTTCGCCCAGAATTCGGCGATCTCGCTCTCTCGCAGGTCTGTCAGGGCTCTCTCAGCAAGATTCTGGACGCTCTCAATCAACGCGGTGCGCAGCATCTGGGGCAACGCCCAGAGTTCGCCAATCGTCAACGTGCGGGCGGATTGATAGGCCTCAAGAAACGCAAGAATGCGCTCCCGGTCCAGGCGCGAGTCCGAATGGGAGATGAGCTCCTTTGCAAGGCTGTAGATGCGCGGCAGACCCCTGTAGGATTCGTTGGTGATTTCCGGCAGCTGGCGGTAGTAGCGCCGGGGAAGGTTCAGTTGAACATCGTGAACATTGCCCTCGATGATGTACTCATTGTCAAGGATCCATTCGGCGGAGGCAGTCGTACCCTGCTCCAATCGATTCGCTTCGGAGAGATCCGAGCAGACTTGATGGATCCATCGACGGGACTGTTCGAGACGCCCAAGCAGCTCGGCGCCATGTCGTGGCTCTGGGTTGATTTCGTGATCCTTGGCCAGCAGCTCGGCATGTTCCCGGAGCTGCATCAGCGAGAGCGGCACACCAGCGCTCCGCGCATCCCCAATCAGACTCTCGCGTTTCGGATGCAGGACGAAGATCGCGGGAGGGACCTCGCTGCTTTGCCGAAGGACCGACACAGGAAGTTGCAGGGCTTCCATCGGTGCCTGGAGAATGAGGACACTCTCCTCAGACACCAACCAGCGGGCGTGATCCTCGAGCAACCTTCGATCGACACCGTACCTCGTGCGCCGTATCCACACCAGACTGAAGAGCGCTCCCAGCAGTCCACCCACCAAGCTTGAAGTCAGGGTAGATAGTACTCCGCTCAGAATGGACTCAGGCCATTGAAGAGTCAGGAAAGCAACGCCGCCAACGCCCCCGAACAGGATTGTCGCCAGGGTCACCCCAAGAGCACGGCGCCGGCGGAAGGGGTCCCGGGAGTGCACGTCTCCCTCGGCGGTCTTGTACACTAGTGCCGCACGGCGGAAGCCCTTCCTCGCCAGCTGCCGAAGGGCTCCACGGGCTTCACTCTCTCTGGTGAAGTAACATATGAGAATGCCTGCTTCCACTCTGCGTCCCTGTCACATCACTTTGCCGATGACAAGCGTCATGTCGTCGAACTGCGGCTCCGTGCCGACAAATCTCTCAATGTCATCCAGCACCTGGCTGTATATCCGGCCGGGTGGTTCTTGCCGGTGTTCCGAAACGACATGTGCCAGTCGTTCCAGCCCGTACATCTCTCCCAGACCGTTTCTCGCCTCCTTTACCCCGTCGGTGTCGCATACGAGGATATCCCCGGAGCGAAGCGTCTGGACATGTACCACGTACTCGGCATCAGGATCCACTCCAAGAAGTAACCCTCCTGCCTTCAGCTTGACAGTCCTCGGCAGACCATTCCCCCGGTGCGCCGGTTCCGCTGCAGCACGTACCTGCCGGGCTATGGACCGATCTGCACCACGGGCCGAACCGTTCCAGCGGAGGACAACCGGAGCGTCATGGCCTGCGTTCACATAGCTCAGCTCCTGGTTTTCATCATCGTAGACTCCAATGAAGAGCGTGG
>WOR8_10002547_pt1 | contig 28453 bp, 21 predicted proteins | sample DeeMarSeWOR38_10_FD_19890 | JGI IMG/M metagenome (IMG submission 19890) | reverse complement strand
CCGATTTTTGGGATGAAATATTTCAAAATCCCTCCCGGGTATGGACACCTGCAGAAATGATAATAGCATTTAATCGCGAGCCTCTTTTTCCCAAGGGAACCGATTGGAATTATTCTTCAATTCCCGGTTACGCGCTACTTCGCATGATTATTCAAGATATCACTGGCTCGGACATAGCGACAGCATACCATGACCGCTGCTTTGTTTCGTTTGGACTCAGCAATACGTTTGCATCAGTGGGAGACCCGCTTCCTGCCAACGTTGCCCATGGCTGGTGGGATCTGGATAATGATGGAGACTATGATGACTTTTTTTCCTGGCCGCGAACCGCCTTCGCCAGTGGCATACCCGGGGAAGTATTTTCTACTGCAGAGGATTTGGCAAAATGGGCCCGGGCTCTGTTCCACGATAAGAGTGTACTTAGCGAGCAGTATCTGGAGCAGATGCTAACCTTTCACTCTCCATGTACCGGTGAAGAGTATATGGTTGAAGGATATGGATTAGGGGCAGTAAAGTTCAATCCGGTTCTTTTTAGCGGCTTGAATGCAATCGGACACAGCGGAAATGCACCCGGTTATGCCGCAGCGTGTATCTATTTGCCAGACTATGAGGTCTGTATCGGATTTATGGATAATACCGAAGAGGGCAATGCGATGCCAACTATTTTTGATCTTATGAACATCATCACCGACTATCTTGAATAGACAGCATCAGATTAATGATAGATTTGGTTTAGAATCAGGGATAACATCCGGCGCTTTACAATGTTAAAAAGAGGAGGATATTGTAATGAAGCATCCAGCATTAATATTTGCAATATTGGCAGTTTTCGCCATCAGCCTTCAAGCCCAGGATATGTTCAGCGCAAGGCAACTGACTTTCGAGCCTGCTCAGGAAGGATTTCCCACCTCGTCACCTGATGGGAAATATATTATATACCAGTACATAGATCTGAAAGATACCGCCGGGAAGAACGGCTTATGGCGAATCCTGCCGGATGGAAGCGGGTTAAAACAAATCTTTCATGGTGTCGCTGAACATCCCAGATGGTCACCGGATGGCCGCTATATTGTTTTTGATTCAGATACCGGCAATAGCATTAAAATGATCCCGGCTGAAGGAGGAGACCCGATTAAATTCCTTCCCGATACAATTCATATTAATAAGGGTGGACTGCCCTGTTGGTCGCCCGATGCATCACAAATTGCGTTTAAGGATGACGAATATTCATTATGTATCTATAGTATGAAAGCCGGTAAAACCGCCCGCGTATTTAGTCAAGAAGGAATGGTGATCCTTCCCGGATGCTGGTCCGAAGATGGAAAGAATGTCTTCATAGCACTTATGGACAGGCAATCCCGGAAATCAACTATGTGGAAAATCTCTTCAGATGGAAAAGAAAGAAAACAAATCACAGGCCACCGGGAAAATTTTTATCGTTATCTCGCTTTATCTCCCGACGGATCGCTTATGATTTATGCATCCATGGAAGGAAAATATCTGGGACTTTATATTATGCCTGCTGAAGGAGGAGTTTCACTGCCTCTGACTGTCACACCCAATGGTCATAATGAAGGCCCCAACTGGTCTCCGGATGGAAAAACGATCGCCTTCACCAGCACCAGATCAGGGAGTTTTGATGTTTGGCTCATGGACGTGAATATCGAACAGGTTAAGAAAGAGCTTCAAACGCTTAACCAGTAATTGTTTTTGGACGCCAGATTTTATGGATTTAAGAATTTAGTCTGAGCACGCTAACCGTCAGGTTTTGGTGTCAAACAAAAAAGGCGATACCGAATAATCGGCACCGCCTTTTTCTTTTCTGCCTATGACAGTGTTTAGCTAATCTTGACAGGAATCTCTTTCGGTTTTACCTCCTCAACCTTGGGTAAACGAACCTTGAGAACTCCGTCTTTGTAAGAAGCGTCAATCGCATCCACTTTCACCCGGTTGCCCAAATTGAAAGTGCGGCAGAATTTTCCATAACGTCGTTCGGTGCGGTGATAGTTCACATCCTTCTCTTCCTTTTCTTCCTTGCGCTCGCCTTCAATAATCAATGCACCTTCTTTGAAAGAAATATGAATCTCATCTTTCTTCAAACCGGGCAGTTCTGCAGTAACCGTGAAATCATCCTTGTTCTCAGCAATATCCACATTAAAATGCCAGTTGGATGGATACATCAATTCGGATTCATTAAACAATTCCGGGGTGATAAACCGATCCATCATCCGGTTCATTTCATCCTGAATACTTGAAAAATCCCTAAACGGACGCCAACGTACGAGTGTCATGATAATACCTCCTTTAATTAGTTAATTATTTAAGATTATTTTTGATCTCATGTTTATCATTTCGATTATATGTTATCCAAACCGCGTGCCAATAATATAAATGGCTCACAAGTCGCTTAATTTCAATCGGTTATGCGGAAAATGCCTGAAACAACCCTTGTATGAAAAAATTTCAGGTTGCTTGACCATTTGACAAATATGAGTGCAATTCTGATCACACGTGCTGCACATAATGACAATTGTCTGCCGCATTTTCAGACTTGGCCACGAATGATAATCTCTTTGTTTAGATCCACCAAAAGACTCCGCAGTCGGAAAACAATAGACTAGTGCGCAATTTCTTGCTTGAATAACTTCAACACATTTTCTTAAATTACAGCGCCTTATGGAAGAAAGAACAGCTCGTCCCAAAAAACGCATCCTTTTAATTGCTCCATTCGCCGCACCATTTATTGATGCCGACATAGAAATTTTGCAGCGTTTCAGTCAAGTCAAACCATTAATTCAAAGTGGATTCAAAGCGGTCTTTTCCATTCTGTGGCAGGCACTTTTTTGTGATGTGATTTTCTGCTGGTTTGGCTCTGTTTACAGTTCGGTTGCGGCTTTATATGCCAAAATCCTCAACAAACCTTGCATAATAATCATCGGAGGGGTGGATACTGCGGCTATTCCTGAAATTAATTATGGGATCTGGCTGACTCCCTGGAAAGCATCGCTGCTCGCTCAGGGCCTTCGCAGCGCGACATTGAACCTGATTGTGGCACCCGCGCTGAAAGAAAAGATCATGCAACTGGCCGGTTATGATGGGGAGAATATCGAGTATCTCCCCACCGGATATGACACCGATTTTTGGATGCCGGGCAAAAAGAAAGAAAAGATGGTCTTGACTGTTGCCGAGTCGGATACCGAGACGCGATTGAAAATAAAGGGGGTTGATTATTTGCTCTCCGCGGCGGAGAGACTCCCTGAAATTCCGTTTGTTATAATCGGTGTGGGAAAAGCACTACTAAAAAACTGCGGGCTCAGTGTTCCGAAAAATGTTGAATTGCTGCCGCCAATGAAACGTGAGGATCTGCTGACCTATTATCAAAAGAGTGCAGTCTACTGCCAACCCAGCCGCTCCGAAGGAATGCCAAATACGCTATGCGAGGCGATGGCGTGCGGATGCATTCCAGTGGGAAGCGATATTCCCGGCATTTCCATTGCGATTGGGGAATCGGGATTAGTGGTGTCTTCGAGTGATATTGGAGCGCTGGCAGATGCAATTCAAAAAGCGATCCGTTCGAGTGAGGAAATGGGATTGAATGCAAGACAGAGAATTGTCTCCGAATTTCCAATGGAGAGACGAATCAACGGTTTGCGAAAAATAATCGATTCGCTATCCAGTGCGGGAGAAAATTGAATGCGATTGAGTACAACCACCCGGAACATCTTCTATTTTTTTGGAGGTGATGTTGGATCGAGAGTATTGGGCTTCTTTGCCACCATTTATCTCGCCAGAGTTTTAGGAACCTCGGGGTTTGGGATTATTCATATCGGCATGGCGGTGCTGGCTTATGCGGCGATCATCAGCGATGTTGGGTTGCAATTCTTGGGAACCCGTGAAGCTGCAGGGAATGCCGATGGTCTTCCTGAATTCAGCGGACGGTTGTTTATCACCCGTTTCGTTTTATCAATTGTAACATTCATCGTCGGGGCAGTCATTCTAATTACCTTCCTGAATTCTCAGGGAGTGAAAGAAGTCTCCCTTATCTATTTGCTTTATATCATCCCCGCCGCACTCTTGCTGGACTGGTTTTTTCAGGGCAAAAAACAAATCGGCGTCGTTGCAGGCGGGAAGTTTTTCGGGATGCTGTTTTACCTGATTTTTATTTTTCTCTTCGTTAACTCCGCAAGCGATTTATCAAATGTCGCCTGGGGATGGACGTTGGGAATTGTCGTTAATACCATTCTACTATGGTTCATTTTTATTCGGAAAAAATACCGCATCAAATTCAATTGGCAGCCGCAACAATTTCTCGAATTATTCAGATCCGCCTTGCCTTTGGGGGTTGCAACGATAATTGGTCAGGTGATTATTCAGTTCCCGGCCATCTACATCGGACTGGTTTCAACCACCTCGGAAGTAGGATTATTCAGCGCGGCTTTTAAAGTCGCCGTATTATTACTTATTTTTGATCGGGCATTCTATGCCATCATCTATCCAATATTCAGCCACCATTTTCAACAGTCACCGGAGAGATTGCCGGAGGTCTTTTCAATCGTTTTGAAACTAACCGTAACGCTGGCATTATTTATGGGGCTATTTTCAATTGTGAGTGCTGATTTTCTGATAAACCTCCTCTTTGGTCCGGCGTTTAAAAATGCAGTTCTGATTTTTCAAACAATGATTGGTTACTTCATAATTACCCTGATCGCGTCGGTTTTTGGATACACCTTGGTTGCAATGAAGCTGGAAAAACTTTATACCAAATCTCTTATAGGGGGAATGGTTGTTTTTTTTATTACGGTTTTTTGGACAGTACAATTATGGGGCGCGGTTGGGGCGGCAATTTCCATCGTTCTTTATATATTCACCTCCTTCTCAATTATGGCAATTTCATTGAGGCACTATATTCCGATAAAGTACAACCGCTCGATTGTTCTCCCTTTTCTTGGAACATTTTTAATTTTCCTGCCCTTATTAATGCTAACAAACATCGCTTTAGCATTAAAACTGTTGATCGCCACAGTCATTTTTCTGCCGGTCATTGCCTGGATGAGCGGGGTGGGATTGAATGAAATCCGTTATTTGAAGAGAGCGCTAATTTGGAACTAACTGTTGGAATCACCGAAATGCAGCCCAGCTGGTTAATCGTCCTTGACCAGATCGGCGTTCCTTATCAAGAGATAAATCCCGATCATCCAATCGATCCCCAAAAAATTGCTGTTCTAATCCTATCCTCTAACCCTGATAATGATCAAAAAGAAAATCTTCTTCAATTTCTAAAAGCCGGCGGTGGAATTCTAACTGAGGCCCATTACGCAGTAACCTTTCTTGACTGTGAGGTGAAGGAAATATTCATCAAATATCTTTATTCGAATAAAGATAGTATCTTTTCAAATATCCCTTTGTGCGATCTGGAAATGACATGTGAGGTTGCCTCAAATGCGCAGCATCTGCCCAACCAGGATGGAATCAAAACAGTTGCCCTGCAAAATCATCAAAATAGCAGCATCGTCATTCTTCCCTCAAATTTTTGTAAAGCACTTTTGGAAAGAGAGACCACAACGAGAAAGAATTTTCCCTCCTTCGCCAAAAAATTTCCTTCTGAAAAAGTATCACGGATTTCTTCCGGAAGTATCCGGCACATTGTTCAAAGAGCGTTGACCTACTTGTTTCACAGCCGTCGGTTGCCCTTTGCACATCTTTGGTTTTTCCCGAATGGTGAGAAGAACATATTCGCTTTTCGGGTTGACACCGATTCAGCTTCCAAGTCGGAAATAGAAAAGCTGTATCAAATCTGCAAGAAGAATGATGTTTCTGCAACCTGGTTTGTGGATACAAAATCGCAGGAAAACTGGATTGGCCATTTCTCCGAAATGGAGGATCAGGAGATCGCTTATCACTGCTATGAACACCGTGTTTATTCCGATTTTTACGCTAACCAATTGGATATGGAAAAAGGATTGTCTATTCTGAAAAAAGCCGGCATTAGGTCAGCAGGATATGCTGCCCCTTACGGTGAATGGAATTTCCGTTTGGGTCATTTAATTCAAGAAATCGGATACGAGTACTCATCCGAGTTTGGGTGCGCATATGATGATTTACCCTTCTTTCCCCACCTGGGAACGGGTTTTTCAAGAGCGCTTCAGGTTCCCATTCATCCCATAAGCACCCGGCGACTTCATTTGGCAAAACATAATGAGACGCAAATGGTGGAATACTATCTCGGGATTATTCAACAAAAGCTGTTTTTGAACGATCCGATCGTTTTTTACGATCATCCTATCCACGGGCATTTCAGGATTTTTGAAAAGGTGTTTGAAGAGGTCAGGAAGAGAAATATCCCCAATTTGAGATTACACGATTATCAATCGTGGTGGCGAAAGAGAATTGACGCGCGCTGGAAAGCGGCTTATGAAAAGGGAAAGTTGTCCATCCACTCATCGAATGCTCAAGCTTCGATTTGGCTGAGGGTCACCTACCATGACCGAGAGGAATTCCTGACGCCGCTCGATAATCCTGAAAAGCAAATTCCTTTTGAAAAAGAGTCACCACCATCGCAATATTTTAACGTGAATGCAAAAAATTTGAGACGCTATAACCTACGAATGCTTTGGCATGATGTTGAATCGCTTTACGGAAAACTAAGATAGGAGCCTGGCGGTTGAAGCGGTTTCTACAACGGATCATAAAATACATCGTTTCTTTTGGCTTAACCGTGTACTCGTTTACGATCGGCATGCTGACCGAAAAAGGGCGATATCTCCACAGCGTTATCGGTGAATATTACGGTTTTGCCTTTCTGAAGCCGCGGCTGCCAGTCGTTACTTTGAACAGTATCATGACAGATCAACCAGTTCAACTAGTGGAGTTGGAAGAAAAAGCCGGTAACCTGCCTGTAAATGAATTAGCCATAATTGTCGGCATCGTCCTGAGAGAAAAGCCGCGGGCTATTTTTGAGATAGGCACTTTTGATGGACGCACAACAATGAACATGGCGCTGAATGCACCTGAAGATTGTAAAATATTTACCCTGGACATACCGAAGGAAGAAGTTTCAAATGCGCGATTCAAAATCAGCGCCCGGCATCTGCTGCTGATTGACAAGGATGTCTCCGGGGAGAGATTCCGGAACAAGGCGGTTAAAGAGTTTCCTGAGAAAAATAAAATCACTCAGCTTCTGGGAGACTCGGGAAAATTCGATTTTTCGCCTTACCACAACTCAATGGATTTTATTTTTATTGACGGCTCGCATGATTATGATTATGTATTAAATGATTCTGAAATTGCTCTTAAATTACTTCGGGACGGAAAAGGAATTATCGTGTGGCACGATTATCGCGTTGGAATGGAAGTGGTCAAAGCAATTGAGACGTTTCGAAAGCAGCATCCGAAACTGAGAATCTATCATATTAAGAATACAAGCTTGGCCTATATGAAGGTTTAACTGATTCATGAAGATAAAAATTGCATCCTATCAAAGCGTCATGCTCATCCGGGGCGGGCCTCAGGTAAAGATCACCGAGATGAAGCGTCATCTCGAAGCGCATGGCGTAGAAGTGGAACTATTAAATATGTGGGAGCCGGCTGAAAAAATGATCGATTGCGATTTTATTTATCTTTTTGGCGCCAACATCGGGGTCTATCATTTTGCCCGAAGCTTGATGGAGCGACAGATCAAATTCGTGGTGAATCCCATCTTTTACACCCGGCAATCTCCAGGTGCAGTAAAAACGGTTTGCTCGATCGACAGACTTTCGCGGAAATTGCTCCGCGGATTCTGGTGGGAGTATGGTTTTACGCGCGATATTTGTCAATGGGCTGAGCTCGTTTTGCCCAATACTGACGCCGAAGGAAATTTGATCTCGGAGGGAATGGGAATTTCTCAAGAAAAAATTGAAATGATCCCAAACGGCGTTTCAGAAAAATTTCTGACGGGCGATCCAAAATTATTTGAAGAGAAATACGGTTTGAAAGACTTTATTCTCAATGTCGGACATATCGGCCCCGACCGCAAAAATGTGTTGGCGCTGGTAAAAGCATTGAGCGGAATTGATCGTCCGGCAGTAATCATTGGCAGAATCACCCCGGGCGGCGAGTCAGAAGCTATTTTGACCGAAGCTCAAAAAAACAAGAATCTGCTGATCATTGACGGCATAGATCATGACGATGCACTGTTGGCATCGACTTACGCAGCATGCGATACCTTTGTACTTCCGTCAAAATTTGAGACTCCGGGACGAGCCGCCCTTGAAGCTGCTCTGGCAGGCGCCAAAATTGTGATTACCCCGTTTGGAGGAGCCAAAGAATATTTCGAGGACATGGCGGAATATGTGGATCCTTATTCTGTCAATTCCATTCGCTCGGGAATCGAAAAAGCATTAAAGCAGCCCAGGGCTTCCGCTCTCAGGGAGCATGTCAAAAGCAATTTTTTATGGGACAAGATCGCTCAAAAAACCGTTGCAGTTCTCGAAGGCCTAATCAATGAGCAGCGATAATTATTTGCCATAAACCACTTGCCGAAAGATCTCAAAAGCAAGCCACCAGTCCAGCTCGTGCGATAGACTTTTATTCCCGCTGTAGAACCCATTAACGATTTTCAAAATCTGAGGGTAATCATAATATTCAAAATTTTTCACTGCCGCGGAGTGTGCGGTGTCCTGAACAAAATCTGCCAGACTCTCCAGAAAACGGGCAGCAGATGTGTCCGAATAGCTGCGACCCAATTTGCTGTTAAGGTTTATGAATAACCTGCTCGCTATTGTTGACAACTCAAATGGAAGCACCACACCATTTTTTACTCGTCTGTAGGTAGCTAATCTCTTGTAGTTCTGTTTAACCATTCTTGAAAACAGTTTTCCGTTGTTCCGCTCGCTTATTGGTACGTCAAACAGTTTTCGTAGTAATGACGGTTGAGCAAATGGCATATAATTAACAAGCTCAGCGTCGGAGCGGCTTTGCTCCAGATTGGTGGTATTGGGGAAGCCGGTACGTATGATAAACAAATCCAGCCAATGCGCCAGACCGACGCTGCTGACAGACGGCAAATCTTCCCGCAGCATTCGTATTTTCTCCAGCGCGCTCTCCTTCATAATCTTCATGATCTCGTCATTAAAAATGGGTGCCCTGTCTCTAAATATGAGCGGAAATATGTCCTCAATATTTCCACCGGTAAGAATCTTCCCACCGCGAAAACGAAGCCGGTTGAAAAACTCCCGGCGCACCACTTCACCCTGCCCGCCGTCGATGACAATCTTGCCCTGACCATGAAGTTCCAAATAGTAGCGATGCTTTACGAAATGGGATGCCGGGAGCCGAACCAGCGATTGTCCGACGTAATCACGAATCAGATCGGGAGCCTCATCAGGACCAGGGATTGCCGGGTTAAAAAACTGGTGCTCCGCTTTAAGTTCAGCCGAAATCTGTTTTGCTATTCGAACATCCGGATCATCCGCCTCCCCAACCGTGTGCAAAGACCAATTGTCAAGTTTGCTGCAAAGCAAAATCGATAGCAAAACCCGGGAATCCACTCCGCCGGAAAGTGCAAGCGAGAGTTTTTGGTTATTTCGTAATGGGAACAGGACAAGGTCCCTTAAAGTATCATTGAAATCTTCATTGGGTAAATCAAGCGGCATATTCGGTTCCCAGGGATGGTTCTTAACAGAAATCACGCTGGCTGTCCATTCCGCAATTCCTCCCTGGGTTAATCGCTTCGTATTTGTCACAATGCTTTCTTGGGATAGCTGATTTACCAGCAACCAACGCGAGCCGAACTCTTCAAAATTGATCTGGCAATTGCCTCTCAGCCTTGCGATCCAATCGAGGCGGGTGGAAAATGCCCAATAGTTACTTGTTTGAGTTAAGAACAAATTTCGAAATCCTAATTGATCGGTAAAGCAGGTAACCTGGTTTTCTGTCCATTTGACAACCGCAAAATGACCGTTTAAGTGATGCAATGGAGGAGAAGTTTCTGATAGTAATTTCTGCCAATGGGAGGACGTCATGATAGAGAATTGGTGACCATCGCGGTAAATCCCAACCCCGCAAGCCAGCCATCCCGCGCTTTGATTTGATGGCACCAAATCGGTACTGCATAAACACGTCTCTTTTATTCCACCAGCAGCAATGTAGATATTGCTCAATTGAATTTTGTGAATTGGCTTCCCGTGAATCGATTCGAACTTCTCAACATCCGCTACCGAATATTTTCCAACTATGCCAAACAACCAGCTCATATCTGAATACAAATGATTAGAGGTTAAGTTAAATTATTTCGCCCTGACAGGGCTTTTTTTGACTTAGCGTTAATCCATTTTCCGGTGGCGTTGCCCCCCGGCTAAATTATACTAACCCTTCAGGGTCTCGAAGAGAATCTTTGATATTATGAATAAGACTTTTATAACAGTTATGTCCTGTTTTATTCGTCACTCAACCGTTAGAGAATTATTCATGACACTCCCTCATGATGAAATAATTCCATCCAAAATGATCCTGGTTTGGAAGAGAAAGTTGCGAATTAAAAGAATGAAAAAAAGATTTTATCCAAACCATCCCATCCACAAGCTGCTGGCGGAGCGCATTCTGATTTTGGACGGCGCTATGGGAACGATGATCCAGAGTTACAAACTCGGCGAGCAGGATTTCCGGGGAGAGCAATTCAAGAATCATGCTCCCGATCTAATGGGCTGCAATGATTTGCTTTCCATCACTCAGCCACAAATCGTTGAAGAAATCCACAAAAACTATCTGGATGCCGGTGCGGACATTATTGAAACCAATACCTTTAATGCCAACGGTATTTCCATGCTGGATTATAGGTTACAGAATCATGTTTATGAAATGAATCTTGCCGCCGCGCAGATAGCTAAAAAATGTGCCGATCAGTATTCCCCAAAAAATACGGCAAAGGCGCGCTTTGTCGCTGGGGCGCTCGGTCCTTCCAACCGAACTGCGTCTCTTTCCCCTGATGTAAATCGACCCGATTACCGCAATGTGACTTTCGATGAAATCGTGGAAGGTTACATGCCTCAAATTCAGGGGCTGGTGGAGGGCGGCGCCGATTTTCTGATGGTTGAAACGGTGTTTGATACTTTGAATTGCAAGGCAGTTCTATTTGCCATTGATCAATATTTTGAACAAAACGGCAAAAAAATTCCCATCATGCTATCCGGCACAATTGTGGATGCCAGCGGCAGAACGCTTTCCGGACAAACGCTGGAAGCATTTTGGATTTCCACAAACCATCCCGATTTGCTGAGCGTGGGACTCAATTGCGCATTGGGCGCTAAAGAGATGCGGCCGTTCATCGAAGAAATATCCAATCTTTCTCCGATATACGCCAGCTGTTATCCCAATGCCGGACTGCCCAATGAATTCGGTGAATATGACCAAACGCCGGAAGAAATAGCTGCCCTTTTGAAAGAATTTGCTCAGAGCGGCTTCTTTAACATGGTGGGCGGATGCTGTGGCACCACGCCCTCTCACATTAGAGCCATCGCCGAGGCTATGAAAGAAATAGCGCCGCGTAAATTGCCAAAGATTACCAAATACACCCAATTCAGCGGACTGGAGCCGCTTACCATTCGTCCCGATTCCAATTTCATCAATGTCGGAGAAAGGTGCAACGTTACCGGTTCCGCCAGGTTTGCCAAGTTGATCCGCGAAGAAGATTATGAAACGGCTCTCGATGTCGCCCGCAAACAGGTGGAAAACGGCGCGCAAATACTGGATATCAACATGGATGAAGGTATGCTTGATTCCAAAGCCGCGATGACGAGATTCGTAAACTTGATCGCTTCCGAACCGGATATTGCCAAAGTTCCCTTGATGCTGGATTCCTCCAAATGGGAAGTGATTGAAGCAGGACTGAAATGCGCTCAGGGCAAATGCATTATTAATTCCATCAGTATGAAAGAAGGGGAACAGCAATTCAGAGAGCGCGCTAGACTGGCCAGAAGATACGGCGCTGCTGTCATTGTGATGGCATTTGATGAAAAAGGTCAGGCTGACAGCACCGAACGCAAAGTGGCAATTTGTACTCGAGCTTATAAAATCTTAGTGGACGATTTGGGCTTCCCGCCCCACGACGTTATTTTCGATCCCAATATTTTCGCGGTTGCAACTGGCATTGAGGAACACAATAATTATGCCGTGAACTATATCGAAGCGACCCGGCAGATCAAAAATACTCTCCCCCATGCACTAATCAGCGGCGGGGTCAGCAACATTTCATTTTCCTTCCGGGGAAATAATGCCGTGCGCGAAGCAATGCATTCCGCTTTCCTGTATCATGCCATCAAAGCAGGAATGGATATGGGAATTGTGAATGCCGGGCAAATCACTGTTTATGAAGGTATTCCCAAGGCTCTGGTGGAACGGGTTGAAGATGTGCTCTTGAATCGAAGGGATGATGCTACGGAAAGATTATTACAATTTGCGCAATCGGTAAAAAAGACTGACAAAGCCAAAGTGGAAGATGCTCTCTGGCGAAAACTGAGTGTAGAGGAGAGATTGAAGCATGCGCTGATAAAAGGTATCGTCGATTACATTGAGGAGGATACCGAAGAAGCGCGCCAAAAGATCGGCTCTCCGCTGAAAGTAATTGAAGGACCGTTGATGGATGGCATGAACGTCGTTGGCGATTTGTTTGGTTCGGGAAAAATGTTCCTGCCCCAGGTGGTCAAGAGCGCGCGGGTGATGAAAAAATCCGTGGCATATTTGACCCCTTATCTGGAAGCTCAAAAAGAAAAAGCCGCAACCAATAATGCAGGAAAGGTGCTTTTAGCAACGGTTAAGGGAGATGTGCACGATATTGGCAAAAACATCGTTGGAGTTGTCCTGGGCTGCAATAACTACGAGGTTATTGATCTGGGTGTTATGGCGCAAACTGAAAAGATTCTCCAGACAGCACGGGAACAAAATGTGGACGTAATCGGGCTGAGCGGTTTGATAACGCCTTCTCTGGACGAGATGGTTCATGTTGCCAAAGAGATGTCACGGCAGAATTTTGCCACTCCCCTGCTTATCGGCGGAGCCACGACCTCCAAAATACATACGGCGGTTAAAATTGAGCCATCCTATTCCGGCACCACAGTTCATGTGCTGGATGCTTCGCGGGCCGTTGGCGTGGTGGGAAGGTTGATCCATAAGGACCTATCCAAAAAGTTTTCTGCAGAAGTTAAGAATGAGTATGGGAAGCTTCGCATTGCGCATCAGAAAAAGCATGGCGACCGTAAGCTGCTCTCCATCGAAGATGCCCGTAAAAACCGTTTTCAAATCGACTGGCAATCTTCTCTAAGGCCAGTAAGCCCCTCTTTTTTGGGGGTCAAGACATTTAGTGATTATCCGCTGGAGGAAATCAAGAAACGCATCGACTGGACACCCTTTTTCATTGCCTGGGAACTCAAAGGAAAATTTCCTAACATTTTCGAAAATCCTAAATTTGGAAAAGAGGCCAAAAAGCTTTATGATGATGGGCAAAAATTATTGGAAAAGATCATTGCCGAAAAATTACTTTCCGCGAATGGGGTTATCGGGTTCTTTCCGGCCAATAGCGTTGGCGACGACATTGAAGTTTACAGCGATGAAAAGAGAAATACGGTGCGAACCGTTTTGCACTCCCTCCGACAACAGATGCAAAAATCTACTGAACGGGGAAATCTGGCGCTGGCTGATTTTATTGCGCCAAAGGTCGCCGCGGGCGACTCGCCGAGGCGAGATGCCGGGATTAAGGATTACATCGGCGCTTTTGCGGTCACTGCCGGAATCGGGCTAAATCATCTTGTCGAGAAATTCGAAAAAGAGCATGATGACTTCAACAGCATCATGGCAAAAGCACTGGCAGACCGGTTGGCGGAAGCATTTGCAGAATTGATGCATGAGCGAACTCGAAATGAATTCTGGGGTTACGCTGAAAGTGAGCAACTCACCAACGACGAAATAATTGCCGAAAAATACCAGGGAATTCGTCCCGCGCCTGGGTATCCTGCCTGCCCGGATCATACCGAAAAACAAATCATATTTGATCTCATAGAGGTGACTGATAAGACTCAAATTTCCCTGACCGAAAATATGGCAATGCTCCCTGCTGCTTCGGTTTCCGGATTGTATTTCTGGCATCCGGAATCAAAATATTTTGGCGTGGGAAAAATCGGCAGAGATCAGGTAATGGATTACGCCCGCCGCAAGGGCATGGAAATCTCCGCCATGGAGCGTTGGTTAGCGCCTAATCTGGATTATGAGATTGACTGATTCTACTCTTTTAGGCTGCACGGCATTAAGCCTATCACCGTTGGAATCTCTCCCTATGGAATCGTAGATCGGAGAGGACTCCAACGATTACCCCGCAGATAGAATACCCAAGATGACAATCAGCCAGCGCATTTCACGATTTCATTGGCATTTAAATGGAGGGTGTGATTTGACTTAGATTGTAGTCATCCGCGTCGCAGTACTCAAAATAATTACAAAGCAATTCTTCTCCCCGTTTAATATTCCGGCGGGCAAACATGGTGTCATTTTCGGAATTGTTTCCAATATTATATTGATCATCCCTGTGGTTCATGAATTGAGCGGAATCCACACACAAATAGTATTTTCCATTTGACTTGTAGGTGTATCGCAAAACGTGCTGCAACGATTCAGCGGAAATGCCCCTGGTTAAATTATTCCATTCCTCGCTGGAATAAACAATGTCAACCAAAGGATTGAATTCCCAAATAATTTTCCCCTGCGGAATATCCTCCCCTGCAAAAATCCCAATTCCGCTGACCGGCGATTTATCAAGATAGGTTTTTATTTTTAGCATATGTTTTTCGGTCTCTTCCATTTAAAGCCAAATACCGTTTAACGCTCAAATGATTCAGTTCAAAGTAGAAGAAATCGTCTTTATCATATGACATAAAATAATTCTCTAAAATCTCTTCATCCTTTCTGATATCGTGGCAGGCAATTTCGGTGCGGTCATCGGAAAATATGATATTGAAGTTATCATTGGAATGATTTATAAAGCGGGCGTTGTCAGTAATGTAATAGTATCTGTCGTTTCGCTTGTAGGACGAAGCATATAGATGCTGTAATCCAAAATGGTTTACCGAAGAACAGATGGTGCGAAATTTTCTGATGGTAAAGACCTGATCGATGCAAGAATTAAACTGCCAGACGATGGTTCCTTCCTTAATATTTTCACCGGCAAATAACCCGATCCCATGAACTTTGGAAGCAGCCAGATACGATTTGATCTTTAACATTCATGCCCCAACTTTTTGAGTTTGGAATTTTCCGCAAAGCTATTATCATTAAATGAATTTTGCAACCAAAAAATGATAGTTGAATAATAATTTTTTGGGGAATAAATTGTCTTATCTAATCCATATCAACCGCCATAAAAAATGTTTTCTCCCAGCTCTTTCAACCACAAGGCCGTTTCGTCGGCTCTACCTTTAGGTTCCTCCTTCACGCCCGCATTTACCACTTCTCCCACAAAGACAGAATGATCCCCTTTCTCCATGGTCTCAACCAAATTGCATTCGATAAAGGCCGGCAAATTTTCAAAGACCGGCGATCCGGTTTCACCTTTTCGGAAAGGCTGTCCGCCGATACTCATTTCCTCCCTTTCCAACGGTTTGAAAAAAGTGAATGCTACATCTTTTTGCCCTTTGCCCAACACATTTAAGGCAAATGCACCGGATTCTTTGATAGCTGAGTGAGCTAATGAATCTGCTTTAACTCCGACGACCACCAAGGGGGGATTAAACGATGCTTGAGTTACCCAATTAACAGTTGCAGCAGCAACTTTTCCTGAATTTGATTCGGCAGTTAATATATACAAACCATAAGGAATCATTCTAAGAGCGGTTTTCTTTTGATTTTCATTCATCATAATCTCCTTTTTAAAATGACAGGTATAAGGTATTGGATATAGTTATAGGGCTAATTTTGTGGGAAATCCTGTGAGGGCAAATCCTTCTTTAATTCATCCTCCGCCGCTTTTTCAAAAGGTTTTCTGCCTGCCGGAATGCGTGATTTGGGTAGAATAACTTCATGAGGAGCAATAGTTGCTCCTTCCCCTATTTCCACATCTCCCATAATGGTTGCCTTAAGGCCAACCGTGGCTCCTTTGCGAATCTTGACTCTTTCAACAATCAGGTATCCATGAGATGCGTAGTGGGCAATAATATGAACCGACCCGCCGATGGTTACTTTGTCTTCAATTTCAATCAAGCCGGGGTCCGAGATGTTCGTGGTATTAATATGAGCACCCTTACCGATCTTCATACCCATCAAACGGTAAAAGAGCAAGTTTAATGGCGTCGGAGTAATAAATTCCAAAAAGGTATACCTGACGATATACGTAAATGCATTATGAAAATACCAGGGCACCGAGGTTAAAGAGTAATAACTTGCTCTGAAAGGCTTAATCCGAAACGGCATGATAAAGTTAAAAAAAGGCATCACAAAAATTAAGGTGAAGCCATAAAGAAAGTAACTGGCGACTAATCCACAGGAAATCGCTCCGTAATGAATCAGTTTGGGCCACTCAGAGGAAGCGTCTAAGATATAGTTAAATAGATAAACCCCTGGTGTGGCCGATATGCCCATTGCCGAAATCCCAATCAAATACAGAGGTGTAAGCGCCACCAGGTAAGCCCCGGTGCGAAAACGCCTTAAAAGCATTTCAAAAAATCCGCCGATACCAGTGCGTTCAGATGTGGTTGCGTCAACATCGACGATTTGTTTGACGGCAGATTCTTCGTTTGACTTTTTCATCTCACTGCAAAGGTATAACACCGGGATAAATTAATGCAATTATTTTTTAAAACATCTTTTAACGAGTACATTAATTGGAGGCCACAAAAGAGGAAATTTGATTTGAAATGGAAAGTACTTTATAGCGGAATTCTTTCGGCGTTAAAATGGATGCTCCATTTCTCACACCTTCGTTCAACTGATGTGCATAATGAGCAATCGTATGGAAACATTGATAACCCTCTTTTGTCGGGGAAAGGGGTACGATGGTTTTATTGGTTAACAATGGATCGGCATCCGCAGGAAAATAGCCATTCTCAATGGCGCGGTCGTAATCTTTGGTGCCGGGAATGGGCGAAAAGACTGATAGTCTAACTCGGGCTCCCAGTTCGCTCGCGTAAAGGATGGTATCAATCACTTCTTCAATGGGCTGATTAGGCAATCCCATGATGATATACGTCTCAATGTCTTTGGGCTGATATCCGGCTCTTGTCAAATTGTTTACGGCGCGGGTAAAATCGCCGGGGGTGATTTTATTGTGAATATCGCGCATTCGCTCCTTGGCAACTGATTCCAGGCTGATGCGGATGGTGCGAAAATTGGTTTGATGCATCAACTCCGCCAGTTCTTCATCGATGTAACGCCCATGAATTCCGTTCGGTGTATGAAATCTAAACTTCCGTCCACTCTGCAAAATTTCTCGCAAAATCGGTTTGACGCGCTTATCCGCCTGCATCAATAAAGCATCATCGTAAAATGCCACATCTGGCACATTCAGTTTTGCAGCCTGAGTCAGAATCTCCTCAACTACCTTATCAGGCTGTCTTTGCGTAAAATTGTTGTCAATTTTATAAGTGGCACAGAAAGTACAGCGGAATGGGCATCCCCGTGATGCCATCACCACCAGATAATCATTTTTTCGCAGCAGATCAAAAGCCGGGTAAGGAAAATCATCAATATTGGTAGGGAAATCCTGGATCAATTCGGGCATGTCAACAATGTCCGAAAGCAATTCGGAAATTTTATACTCACCCGGTCCGGTAATCAGATAATCAGGTTTTATAACGCTACCCGCATGATCCGGCATCAGTGTAGCATAAATGCCGCCCATGATAATTGGTACTCCGGGAAAGAATTCCCGGCAAATTTCCACGACCCGTTTCGGTCCCATATACCAATAGGTCATAAAAGACGTGGTCAAGATCGCATCGGGTTTGGGGAGCCGTTTCAATTCAGCAATAAAAATATCTTCCGGCAAACCATAGCGGGCATAGTGGCGGGGAATGAAATCGATGCACTCCGGCGTGGGTACGACCTCACGGTGAAAATGTCCGGTGCCGTATTTGCGCATTTTCGGTTTGCTGCGCCGCTGTCGCCTTAGTAATTCAGGATGCCACTTATCCAGACAATCGATAAAATCAACTTCTATTCCCCGCTCCCGCAGAAATGAAGCTATGTAGAGCAGTCCCACCGGCTTGCTGAAATAATCATAAGCGGCAAAATCGTAAATCCACGGATTGATGCAGAGAATTCGGTGCTTCATTTTCAATAACAGATATAAGGCTGCGGACTTTAAACTTAAACAATTTATTCAATTGGTACTACATGCCAATATCGTAAGTGGCTTCCCATTGGACTTCATAATCTGTTTCCGAGGTGTATTTTCCTTTATAAGTTCCACCACCTTTAATATTTTTATATTTACCTTCACCACTTGTAAAAGTAAATGTACCCTCAAATGTCGTATTTGGCTTTCCATCCTCACTCATGGTCGTGGTGACCTTTCCTTCAAACTTTACATTCCACTTATCACCATTTAAAGCAAAGGTAGTATAACCTTCATGTGTTCCATTGCCTTTTTTTGTATCAGAGTAATTATGATTTTCAAACTGAGCGCCACCCATTTCCTCCCCAGCATTTGTTCCCTGAGAAACACTCAATTGCATCACGTGACCCTCCGCGTCCCCCACTTCTACCTTTTCTTGTTTAGAAATCTTTGCGGTCATCTTCCCGCTAATTTCTGTTTTTGCATTCAATGGCGCCGAACTAAAAAACAAAAATACGACGGAGAATAATAACAAACTGATTACCACTTTTGAATTTTTCATGACTTACCTCCTCTTTAATTGTTAAAGGTCCGCAGCCTTTTTACATTTGCTTCAAAATATCGTAATCCAATTAGCTAATTGCAAGAGTACTATTGCGGTTAAATTGAAATGCCAGAAATTATTAGCCAATTTTTAAGACTTTCGCTCCCCTGATCTTGCTTTCCTTCAATTCCATTAGAGCTTTGTTGGCATCTTTCAAATCAAATTCCTGCACTTCCGGTTTAATGGGAATTTCAGCGGCTAATTGTAAGAATTCACTGACATCCTGCCGGGCGACATTTGCCACGCTTTTGATTTCCTTCTCCATCCATAGATGAGCAGGATAATCCAATTTTAGAAGATAATCCTGATCCACACCTTCTTTGCGGATGGCATTAATGACCAAACGCCCTTCGTGATTGAGATTTTTCAAGGCTTCCACAACGGGTTTCCAGACCGGCGTGGTATCAATTATGGCATCCAGTTTTTCGGGAGATTCCTCTTCGGTATCCCCTGCCCACACTGCGCCCAATTCCAGGGCGAACTCCCGCTCCTTTTCGCTGCGGGCAAAAACAAATATATCGCTGTTGGGATATTTATGTTTTGCCATGGGAATCACCAGGTGCGCGGAGGCACCAAAGCCGGTGAGTCCTAAATTTTGGCCATCGCGCAGATTGGTCAAGCGCAGGGAGCGGTATCCGATGGCGCCGGCGCATAACAACGGCGCTGCCTGCGAATCGCTAAATGTTTCCGGAATGGGATAGGCAAAATCTTCCGGCACGGTCATATATTCGGCGTAACCGCCGTTGGCATCCCGGCCGGTCGCCCGGAAATCATCGCAGAGGTTTTCATTGCCTTCGCGGCAGAATTGGCACTTACCGCAGGCAGAGTAAATCCAGGCAACCCCAACGCGATCCCCAACATTAAATTTTCCGGTATTGGGGCCCAATTGCTCAACCCTTCCAACCACCTGATGACCCAAGACCATGGGAAATGTTGAGGGCGGGGTTCTTCCCTCAATCTCGTCCAGTTCGGTATGGCACACCCCGCAGGTAGATACCTTGATCAGGATTTCATTTGCCTGTGGAACTGGTTGGGATAAACCGACCAATTCGAGCGGTGCTTTGTTCTTTGTGAGATCACAAATTTGTTTTAAAATCGCTGCTTTCATGATTGAAACTTAATGCTATCAAGTCTCTAGAGTAATGTTTCCCTTCATATATTCTACCGCCCGTCCGGAAATGATAACCCGGTCTCCTGCCATTCGACAGAACAACTCTCCGCCTCTTTTTGATAATTGCAATGCATGAAGTTCATCTTTTTGCAATCGATCCGCCCAAAACGGCGTCAACTCACAATGGGCTGATCCAGTCACCGGATCTTCATTAATGCCATAGGTGGGGGCAAAAAAGCGGGAAACAAAATCCACCTTATCTCCTTTAGCAGTAGCAATCACTCCCCGCAAACCTAATTCACTCAGTTTGGAAAAATCCGGTCGCAGCGCCACGATGTCCTTCTCAGAGGGATAAACCACTAAAAAATCTTCGGAGCATAAGACTTCGGCAGGTTCTTTCTTCAATCCTTCTACTAACACCTTGGGGGCTGTACAGGGTTTTGGAGGCTGAGCAGGAAAATCCAGCGAGAGAAATTCCTTGTCGCGGGTAACACTCAGCAATCCGCTCTTGGAATGAAATTCCACTTTGTTGCTATCCGGGTTGATGTGTTTGAAAAATACGAAACCGGAAGCCAGCGTGGCATGACCGCACAGATCCACCTCCCTGACCGGGGTAAACCAGCGGATGCAGTAACCGGATTCTTCCTTGACGAAGAAGGCCGTTTCAGAAAGATTATTCTCAGTGGCAATCGACTGCATCACCGAATCATCCAGCCATTCCTTTAGTGGACAAACCGCCGCGGGGTTTCCCGAAAAAACTCTGCTGGTAAATGCATCGATCTGGTAGATGGGAATTTGGATTTTCATTTAGTGCTGTCTTTTAGCCTCTCAGATGGTTAAAACACTGAGAAATTATTATTGGATCAGCAATCCCCGCGCTAAAGCACGGGGCTAATGACTAAATCTTTCTCGCAACCGCTAACAAATGGGCGCTCATTCCAATCATGGTAGGTTCTGTTTCGGTTGTTCGTATGAATTTAAGCATCCGCTCCCGGCGCCTGGGGTTATTCCAGTGATTCTCAAAATTTTGCAGCATCCATCCGAATCCTTCCACCGCAAATGTGTTTTGATAAGCAAATCCCTCCTCTTCAATTTCCTTTTTCAACTCAGAGGGATGATGAAAAAAAGCCGTGGTAAAATAGGCTAGATTATCAAAAGGATTTCGATGCTGCCCGTCAATCAAATCCCGCTCAGCAATCTCCACGAATTTAGGATCGTCCATATACTCCCGCACGAAGCCATCCAAGGTTGAGGCAAATTTTGAAATAGCCGCGGCTATTAACCAGCCGTTTTTTTTCAATACGCGATTCGCCTCTTTCAGAGCAGTTAGCCGGTCACCCCTCTCAACCAGATGATACATAGGTCCCATGAGCAACACCATGTCGGCAGATCCGTCGGGAAAATCCAACTTTCGCGCATCTCCAACATTGATGCTTTTAATGGGTGCCCGTTTCTGCGCCGCCGATGCCTGCCTTGCCTGTTCAACTAAAAAAGGAACCGGATCAACGAGATGAACGTCATGCCCCTCCCTAGCCAGCCACAGAGAATATGCTCCCGCTGCGCCGCCAATATCCAGAATGGTTGCAGGTTTGTCCGGCAAATGGCGCCCGATTAATTCTTTAGTGCGCTCGAATTCCAATTGCCCCGTACCGACCGAGAGGCGTTCCTGCTCATTATTTTCTTCGTAGTGAGATTTTATCTTTTCGGAAATTATAATGTTCGGTAAATATTCCACTTTCAGTTTTCCTTAGCGATATGCCGCTTGCTCTCTTCAATCAATTGTTCCACATTGTGCTCTGAGAAATTTAAGAAATTGTACTCGGTTAGCATTCCAACCAACCGGTCATTTTTGATTACCGGCAGACAACCGACACCGGATTTTCTCATCATCATAAGTGCCTCCAGAGAAAGCGTATCGGGAGAAACTGTAATCGGATTTTTAATCATGATTTCGCTGACGGATATTGGTTTGGATTCCGGCTTTGGATGGGCGCTATAGTATTCCAATATGGCCCTTTGGGTAAGCAATCCTAATAATTTTCCATGTTCATCCTCCACCGGAATGTAGCGGAGCTTTTTCCAGTTCATGATATTTGCTGCAAAATAAACCGAATCGCTTTCCTGCACGCTGAACAAATCTGTCGACATAATTTGTTCCACTTTCCAGTAACGATTAACCCACTCGCCGGCCTCATCTATTTCCGCGGGTGTCCACTGTGACACCGGCTCGCCGGTTTTCTGCCTGTGCACAATACCGGCGGTAATCGCCACGCACGCCTCGTAGATTTCATTCTGCTTTCGCAAATTGGCAAAAGAATTTAATATCCATTTCGCCCCGGTTCGTTTTCTCCTAACCCGCTCTTCGATAATTCCGAGATAATGCTCGATTTCTTCCGGTGCAATCCGCGCCTTTTCCAGTCCGCGCTTTGATAAGGGCAGCAATTCTTTGAGAATCAATTTGTCCGCGGGGACCAATTTCCCACCAAACCACCGGAAATGAGTTTCAATACCCGTTTGAGCGGCGCGCAGAAAATTAAGCTTTGCTAAGTCAAACTCCATGATATTGGCGACGCTGTTATACTTCTCCGGAATGCCATTCATCAATCCCAGCCAGAACGCGGCGTTGGCAATTTCGTCCACAATTGTGGGGCCGGCAGGAAGAATCCGGTTTTCAATTCTCAGATGCGGTTTTCCATTGGTAACGCCGTAACAGGCGCGATTCCATTTATAAACTGTCCCATTATGCATCTGTAAAGCTTCTAATATTGGAATCCTGCCCTTGTCTAATAGTTTCAGGGAATCTTCCTTGATTTCAGTCCCTATCACCACTCTGTACCTAGCAATATCTTCCTGAAAAATTTCCGTAATTGATTTCTTGACCCATGAATTTCCAAAAGTGATTCTGGAACTCTTTTCCCTTAAATCATCAATTGAGCTTCTACTGTCAACCGATTGTTGAAAGAGCGCAATCCGCGTTTCGTGCCAGAGACGCTTCCCCAATAAAATTGGTGAATTTGTTGCGGCTGCCAGAACCGGACCCGATATTGCCATTGCCCAATTATAACTATTGACAAAAGCCTCCGGGCTAACCTGGAAGTGAACCTGAAAACTGGTATTGCACCCCTCGAACATGATGGAATCATGCTTGGTAATCAGTTCATCGGCGCCTTCAATGCGGAATTCAAACGGTCCCCCTCTTAGTTTGCGCATAATATCGCCCAACAGATGATACCGCCTGAGTGGGGTCAGATTATCGATTTTCAAATCCGACCTGCGAATTGTTGGCAAAATTCCGACCAGAATAATTTCACCATTCAATTGCCTGACGGCTTTCTCCACTTTTGAAAGGTATCCCTTGAGTGTCTTTTCAAGTCTTGAAAGACAATTTCCGCCGAATTCCAGCGGCTCTAAATTGATCTCAAGGTTATACTGGGAATGTTCTGTAGTAAAATGGTCATCCTTAAGTACCTCTAAAACTTGCATGATCATTGGAGCAGGGCGCCACGATTTGTCCAATAAACAAAGCTCCTGTTCAGCCCCGATTCTCTGAATATCTTTCTCAAACATGTCAGCAGCTAACATCTTTTCCAGCGCCTTGATGTCATTAATAAGAAAATGCATAAACCGGTTAAGCTGCTTTTTACCCACATATATTTTTCCGGTGTTCTTACCCATTAAACTTGCCTCAAGGCTTATCGCGGTGTTAATATCGGGAGAAGTAGTTATTATCAAGAATATAATAATATACAATCAAAACCGCAATTTTTTGATGTGATCGGATTTATTTTCTTTGATAAGAAAATCCAATTTCATAAAATAGCATTGCAAATTCTCCTAATCCTTCCCCCTTTCGTAAGGGGTTAGGGGATTTAACAAGCGTTATGATTAAGAATAGCAAGGAGATTAGAACATTACATTTTTCGATGAAGAAATCCCCTCAGTTCTTTTTTAGAAAAAGGGAAGAATTTTGTTCTAACAAATCATTTAGGAGGCAAAATGAAATTATTTTCAGCAATCTTTGTTTCAGGAATCTTATTGATGATGTTAACTTGCAGCATGCGAAGGGACGATCAAAAATTCGAGAGACTGGCTGGCAATTATATTGAGAAAACGCTGCGGATGAATCCTGAGTTTGCGACATACTTGGGTGATCACCGTTTTGACAATTCGTGGAATGACCACACCCTGGAAGGAATACAGAAGAGCCGCCAGCTGGACAAGACATACCTGGATTCTTTGAATGCGCTCAATCCGGACAAGCTCAGTGAAAGCAACCGGATCGACTACCAGATTTTAAAACATCAAATCCAATACAGCATTTTTCATGTGGATACACTTAAAGAATACGAATGGAATCCGCGAGTGTATAATTTTGGTGGAGGAATTTACTCACTCATTGCTCGTGATTTTGCACCATTAAAAGAGCGCTTACAAAATGTCGAGGAGCGGCTGAAAGGAATTCCGGCTATTCTGGAAGCAGCAAAAACAAATTTAAAAAATCCTCCCAAAGTTCATACCGAAACTGCCATTTTGCAGAATAAGGGAAATATCAGCCTGATTACCTCGGAATTGGATCAATTTCTAAATGAAGTACCGGAAATGAAAGAAGAGTTCAAACCGATTCAGGAAAAAGCAGTGTCTGCTGTAGAAGCTTACGGAAAATGGCTGGAAGATGAATTGCTGCCCCGCTCCAATGGCGATTTTCGAATTGGCGATGAGAGATATAGGAAAAAACTCGCATACGCATTGGATTCGGATATTACCAAAGAAGAAATTTTGCAGAGCGCCGAAAAGGATTTGAAAGAAACTCAAATTGCCCTGCATGAAACTGCCCTGCCCTTATTCCGAAAATATTATCCCAACATCGACTACGTTCAAGATAATAAAGAAGTGATTAAAGGGGTGCTGGATAAGCTGGCAGAAGACCATCCTACAAACCAAACCATCATTGATCTAGCGAGGCAATCAACCGAGGCCACCACCCAATTCGTTCGGGAGAATGATCTGGTAACCGTACCCGATGAAGAAGTGAAAATCATCGTGATGCCGGAATTTCAACGCGGCGTTGCGGTGGCGTATTGCGATGCGCCCGGTCCCCTGGAAAGCAAGAAGGAAACATTTTATGCCATCTCCCCCACCCCAGCAGATTGGACGCCCGAACGGGTTAACTCCTTTTTCCGTGAATACAACAATTACATGCTGCAAGATCTGACCATTCATGAAGCTATGCCGGGGCATTACCTGCAATTAGCGCATTCCAATCAGTTTAAAGCACCAACCATGATTCGCGCCATTTTTTACTCAGGCCCCTTTGTGGAAGGCTGGGCAACTTATGCGGAACAGTTGATGGTGGAAAAAGGCTATGGCGGACCGGAAGTAAAAATGCAGCAGTTAAAAATGCGCCTACGCCTGCTCATAAACGCCATCATCGATCAGAAAATCCACACTGAAGGAATGAGCGAGCAACAGGCTATGGATCTGATGATGAATGAAGGCTTCCAGGAAGAAGGCGAGGCTGCGGGTAAATGGCGCCGGGCCTGTTTAACCTCTACCCAATTGTCCACCTATTATGTTGGAAATATGGAAATCAATGATATCCGCAACAAGTATGAGGCCAAAATGGGCAGCAACATTGACCTAAAGAAATTGCATGACCAGATGCTATCCTACGGTTCACCGGCCGCAAAATACGTGAAGCAGCTGATGGGTCTATAACCCCGTAGGGGGACTTGAGCAAAGGAATAATTATGATTTCAGTAATAGTCACCCTTCGACAAGCTGAGGGTGACTATTATAGTTGAGCCATCAAAATAATAGCATATTTTAGATTTCTACCTTCAGGGCATTTGTGTTTCTTCTTCTTGTTATTTTTTTCTGCTCAGAGGAGCTCGCGACTTCCGTTTTCTCCAGCATCGGTGTCCTTCAATTTTTCCTCGTAAATTTTGTTGGAGTGTAAGAAACGGTTCATAACCGCTTCTTACTAAATTTTGCCGCAAGTTTTTCAAACAATTGATGTCGAATTAATAAAGAAGAAAAGATAGCAGCGAGAATTTCAGATGAATAAGCCAATGTTAGCAGTTTTTCCAATAACGCTATTAATGTTTCTCGCCGGAATAGGTAGTAATGCAGCCAGCCAGGATTATCCAATTATTGATACCGGTCAGGATCTATGCTTTGATACTTCAAACGTTATTTCCTGCCCGCAGCCAGGAAACCTATTTTATGGCCAGGACGCTCAATACCAGGGCATTCAATTCTCCTTTCAAGATAATGGCGACGGAACCGTTACGGATCTAAATAGCGGCTTAATGTGGCAGCAGATGCCGCAGCTTTATAACAAAAAAACCTTTAATGAAGCTCTTGCCGGAGCTGATACATTTAGTTTAGCTGGCTGCAACGATTGGCGACTGCCTACGATCAAGGAGCTGTATTCCCTAATTGATTCCAGGGGCAGCAGTATGACGCTCACACCTTACATCGATACCAACTACTTTGGATTCAGATTTGGCGATACCACAATGGGGGAACGGGTGATTGACGGGCAATACTGGTCCGGCACTAGATATGTTGGCTTTACTATGAACGGAGATTCCACTGCCTTTGGTGTTAATTTTGCCGATGGAAGGATTAAGGGTTATCCTACAGAACCGGTCGGTCCTCCCGGGAGCGAATTTAGTATGACAGCTTTTGTCCGATATGTACGGGGTAATGCGAATTATGGTATCAATAATTTTGTAGATAATAGCGATGGGACAATTACAGATCTTTCTACCGGATTAATGTGGCAAAAAAATGATAACGGCGACACACTCAATTGGGTGGATGCATTGGCGTATGCAGAAAACCTCACTCTCGCAGGACATGATGATTGGCGCTTGCCGAATGCAAAAGAACTGCAGAGCATAGTTGACTATACTCGAGCTCCCGATGCTGCTATCTCTTCTCAACAAGGTCCCGCTATCGATCCAATATTCAATGTTTCCGAAACTGAATCCTGGTACTGGACAAATACGACTTTGCTAGAATCTCCCCCTGAGTTTGGGGGCCCGGGAGGCAGCGGAATTTATGTTACTTTTGGGCAGGCCTTTGGCTGGATGGAAGTGCCCCCGGGATCGGGCAACCATGTTCGATTAAATGTTCATGGAGCAGGTGCCCAAAGAGGTGACCCTAAAGTTGGCGACCCGAACGCTTTCCCAATAGGTTTTGGTCCTCAAGGTGATGAAATTCGTATCTACAATTACGTCCGTTGTGTCAGAGATGCTGGTTCTGTCGGTATCAATCAAAATGAATCGCAAAATACACCTTCAAAATGTTCTTTACAGCAAAATTATCCCAATCCTTTCAATCCAGAAACAACCATCACTTTCTCTATAACAAAATCGGGACAAGTAACTTTAAAAATTTACAATTCTATCGGAGAGCAAGTTGCTACTCTCATTGGTCAGTATCTGCCGGCAGGTAGTCACCAAATCAAATGGCAGCCAAGCGGATTATCGAGCGGCATATACTATTACACATTGAATGCGGATTCTTATAATCAAACCAAAAAGATGATCTATTTGAAATAAAAGGTTCTATCCAAATTTTCTAATCAGCGTGCCAAAAGCATCCAATACATTGAAATCATTCTCATTTTTTACATGACGATTCTTGTCATCCGCAAATCTTAAAGACTTGCGCAGAAGAAAACAGATAGTAAATTATTATCAAAACACTTAATGGAAAGAAAAAATGAATCGCAGAAAATTTCTTCAAACAAGTGCCGCATTGGGCGGCGTGGTTGCTGCAAGCCCTTTTCTTAATTCATCAGCCCTGACAGAGTTAGTCCTGTCTCCGGATCAATCGTTGCCAGACAAAGCGAATGTTGCATTTGTTAAGACAACCGATAGAACAGATGGAATAAAGAAAGCTCTGGGATTATTGGAGTTCAATTCCATAAAAGGGAAAAAACTATTTTTAAAACCAAATTTCAACAGCTCCGATCCTGCTCCTGGCTCAACCCACAATGACACCTTAATTACCTTAATTAAAACTCTTCGAGACAAGGGTGCAGACCGAATTGCAGTTGGGGATCGCAGTGGTATGGGTAATACCAGGCAGGTGATGCAGAGGAAAGATATTTTTACAATGGCGGATGAATTACAATTCGATACGGTCGTATTTGATGAATTGAAAGCTGATGAATGGGTGATGAAGAGAGTTGAAAATGGACACTGGAAAAAGGGATTTGCCGTGGCAAAACCGGTGCTGGAAGCCGATGGGATTATCCAGACCTGCTGCCTGAAGACCCATCGTTTTGGCGGGCACTTTACCATGTCGCTCAAAAATTCAGTGGGATTGGCAGCCAAATACCTGCCCGGCGATTCGTACAATTACATGAATGAACTCCACAGCTCTTCATACCAGCGACACATGATTGCCGAGATTAACACTGCTTATCAGCCAGACT
>WOR8_10009366_pt1 | contig 28472 bp, 22 predicted proteins | sample DeeMarSeWOR38_10_FD_19890 | JGI IMG/M metagenome (IMG submission 19890) | reverse complement strand
CATGCCCACGGCGGCAAATTTCCCCAGGACAAAGCAGATTATGTTGCCGGGCTGCAAAAGCAGGGCTATCAAGTGGCCATGGTGGGCGACGGTATCAACGACGCCCCGGCCCTGATACAAGCGGATCTATCCCTGGCCGTCCATTCGGGCGGACAACTCAGCAAAGAAGCCGCCGACATTACGCTAATGCGCGCCGAGCCCCTGCAGGTTATCGAGTTCCTGGACTTTGCCGGACAGGTGAATAAAAAAATCTCCCAGAACCTCGCTTTCACCTTTATTTACAATGCCGTCAGCATCCCCATCGCCATGAGCGGCCTGCTCAATCCCCTGGTGGCCGTATCGGCCATGCTGTTGAGCAGTTTGAGTGTGACCGGCAACACCTTGATCCTGATGCGAAGAAATAGTTGATCGCGTTGCGCGTTAGGGGGTACGGATTGCCGACCTTCGGCTTTTCTGCAATTCAGACCGCCCAACCCGTACCTCGTAACACGCAACTCGTTCAGGGAAGGTTTGGTCCACCCGCTTCAAGGCCATGCCGTGCGGTGTGATATACAGGTAGTGCGCCGGAAACTCCGTCCAGGCCCCGGTGTTGATGTACCGGACGCCGTTGTGGACGAGGTCCTCGGCAAAGTGGGTGTGACCGCAGGTGACGGCTTCAAAGCCGTTTTCGGCCGCGAAGTTGACCGCATTGCGCATGACGTTGTTGCGCAGAACCCTGTAGAAAGCGCGCCATTTCTTGGCATATTCGGCCACGTGCACCGGCCGGGCCCCCAGCCTGACCCTCAGGTCGTGCATCAGCCGGAACGCTTGCATGAAAACCCGGCTGCGGGGCATAATGGTGTCGAAGTCATCTCCGTGGGTGATGAGAATTCGCCGGTCAAAATTGTAGCGCCGGCAAAACTCGATCTTGCCCAAGCGCTCCGGCATATAGCCGTTATCATGGTTGCCCCGCACCCACACCACCTTGACCTGGAAAGAAAGCTGCTCAAGCCGCTCGAGGTTTTGCTGGTGCAGGGGCGCCAGTTTGACATGGGGCCGGTCGAGAACATCCCCGTTTAATATGAATTCATCCGTGTCCGGAGGGCTGGTGAGGAAATTCCTGAAGGCCCGGGCTTGAAAATAGCGGGACCCCATATGCAGGTCACTGACAATAATTGCGTTCATCGTTTTCCAAATTACCGAGATTGGATCAAGTTGGGCAGGAAGATAAGTACGAATTTCAGTTTCTCAAACTAAATATCGGTTATTTTTTGAAAAACCTTAGAAGCGGCTTCAAGACCGCATCTAACCGCCACAGATTGCGCTGCGGTTCGGTATAAGATCCTCCTCCCCTTGTCCAGACAGGACTTTCAATACGATTGATGGCATCCGGGTGCCGGCGGCCGCATCCCCTCCGCTAAAAACCCTTGCTTTGTCAGCCTGGAATCAATATTATAGAGCGGTCGTGTGCTAAAAGCGAAAGCAGCTCAACCAATAAGATGGCGTGTCAACCTCTATTCGGTCTTTTGCAGTTGCAGTCCTCCAATGGCTCCGAATGAAGGGCACCGTTAATTTCGAAAAATTCCAACTATGTCGAGAAAAAAAAAGGGCCCCAGCGCCGCCCCTCCTGAAACAATTTCATCCGCACCCCAAAGGCGCGATGCCCTGCTCATCATCGTTTGTTTTTTCCTGTCCGGAATTGCCGGTCTGGTTTACGAAGTATTGTGGGTAAGGATGTTCGGTAAAGTGATCGGCAGCACGCCTCTGGCGGTGGCTTCGGTATTGACGGTATTCATGGCGGGCTTGGCACTGGGCAGCTATATCGCCAGTTACAAGGTGGACAGGATCCGCAGCCGGGGGGACCTGCTTTGGCTTTACGGACTCCTGGAATGTGGTATCGGGGCGTATGGTCTGCTGTTGCCGTTTTTGGTCAAATCTCTTAATCCCTTGTATGTTCTTCTATACGGCCGACTATTCGACAATTTCTGGTTGTATAACCTCTGTTCTTTTGTCGTCTGTTCGGTCCTGCTTTTGCTGCCCGTGATGCTGATGGGTGCCACCCTGCCGGTGCTGTCGCGGTTTTTTGTCCACCAATTAAGCCGCCTCGGCCGATACGTCGGCGTTTTGTATGGCGTCAATACCATCGGCGCGGCTGTGGGGGTGGTCTTGGCGGGATTTTTCATTATTGAACAGCTGGGCATGTGGGGGACGATCGTCGCAGTTGCATGTGTAAACCTTGGCGTGGGCGTTGCCTGTGTCATTCTCGGCAAATCCGTTTCCCGTTTTCAAGCAGACACGGCCAAGGACGAATTGACAACCGACTCCGGGGTCCGGTCGACCGGTTCCGCTGCCCACTCCGAAGGCGACATTCGTCTGGCGTTGATGGTTTTTGGCCTGTCCGGTTTCTGCGCGATGGCCTACCAGGTCATCTGGACCCGTTTGCTGGGCCTCTTAATTGCGCCGACAACCTATGCGTTCAGCCTGGTCGTGGGCACCTTCATCATTGGCCTCGCCATTGGTAACGTCCTGTTCGGCCGAATGGCCGATCGGGGCAAAAACCTTATGTCCCTGCTGGTGCTGACACAAATCGCCGCCGCCGGTTTTGCCCTGGCGGCAAGCCAGTTTTTGGGCAGCAGCCAGTTTTTCTTTGCCAAACTCCTATTTACCCTGCAGGACAGCTTTGGCAAAGCCATGGTATTTCAGTTTTCTGGTGATCTTTTTTATTCTTTTCTGGCCCACTCTATTTCTCGGTGCGACCTTTCCCATCGTGAACAAAATATACGCAACCTCTCTGTCCAGTTTGGGTCGATCTATCGGCAGGGCTTATACCGTGAACACCGTTGGTGCCGTGTTGGGATCGTTCGCCGCCGGTTTCGTTCTGATCCCCTTTTGGGGCAAGGAGGCGAGCCTTTCGGCGCTCATAGGCATCCAGGCGGCCGCAGCACTGCTTGTTTTATTCGCGACCCTTAACGGCCGGTCTACGGCCGGTCTACAAAACCACGATACCGGGCGGCCATCTGTTTTCTCGGGCTTGCCTGCATCGGTCTTGTTTTTGCGTTTCCTCACTGGAACCGGTCTTTACTCTCCTTCGGTCGCTACCAAATACCGACCGAGCTTACCCGGCATTTTCGCCAGACGGGATGGCTGGCATCCGTCTGGCGCGGTGAAGAGATCCTGACCAGACAACAGCAGGGCAGAGAAGTGGTGTTTTACGGAGACGGTATCGGCGGTTTCACCACCGTGGAAAAGCACATCGACAGCATGGGAACGATCCGGTACACCCAGCTGAACAGCGGAAAACCGGACGCCACATCACACGACGATGCCGCCACCCAGGCACTGTTAGCCCATATTCCCCTGATTTTCCATCCGTCCCCCGCCAACGTCATGATACTGGGATTGGGCAGCGGTATGACAGCCGGCGAGGTCCTTCATTATCCGGTTTCCAGGATCGATGTTCTGGAAATCAACGAACAGGTGGTCGAGGCATCCCGATTTTTCGATGATTGGAACAATCGTTTCTCCGAGGATCCGAGGGTTCGGATTATTGTCCAGGACGGCCGCAATCACCTCCTGTTGAGCCGGATGCGGTATGATGTCGTGATCTCCGAACCATCCAACCCATGGATGGCCGGGATGGCAAATCTTTACACGAAGGAGTCTTTTGAGACGGTTAAGGACCGGCTTAATGAGGACGGCATCTTCATTCAGTGGGTGAATGCCGGGAGGATGGACTGGAAAACGCTGGCGATGATTGGTAATACCTTCGGCACGGTTTTCCCCAACAGCGTGATGATGATATCACCCATCGGCGGTGCTGATTTCTTTTTTGTCGGCGTCAAGGGCAAAACCCCTTTACGGTTGTCCGTGGCCGAGCGCAACCTTTCATTTGCTTCCAGATCCCGGATTATGAGACTGATGGATGCCAGGCAGCTGTTTCATTTGATTCTGACGGACCGGGTCTCCGAGATGTTTGCGGGCGGAATGATCCACAGTGACAACCGGCCGTATCTTGAGTTCGCCGCCCCACGACACCTCTATGCTCCCGGCCGGGGATTTATGCGCGAATTGAAGCAACGCTCCCGGCTTTCACCGGCCACGACGGCCATCGTCGCATCTTCCGGAGGCCTGGACATGGTGCTCAACATGGTCGAGCTCGCCGCTTCGCTCTACGCTCTCCAGTTACCGGTCGTCGATCTAACCGCCGCTACACCGGAACAAACCGCACGCTACCATGAACTGGTAAGAGAATTCTGTGCGAAACGGGTGGTCGATGATTATATGGCTTTCTATGATGATCGTTCGAGAGAAATCTGCGCGGATGTGCAAGTTGAGTCCATCGAGCGGCATCTGGCCGCCAAGCCAGGCGACGGCAAGGCCTGGGGCGACTTGGGGGCAGTTTATGCCAAACGCCGTGAATTCGGCAACGCCGAAAAGGCCCTGGCCAAATACATAGACCTGGAACCCGAGGAACCGAATGCCTATTTCCGTATGGGCGTACTGAAGGTGATGAAAAATGAGTACCGTCAGGCAAGCGAGCTGTTTCTGAAGACTGTCAGGCTGAATCCAGGCAATACCGAAGCACTTCTATACCTGGCCAAATTGCAACTGTTGCAGGGCGACAAAGCCGCCGCCGTCAATCACTTGAGACAGATTCTCAAGCGTGATGAAAATTCGGAAGCCGAAAAATTACTCCGGCAAATCAAACCCTGAGGTTTATTTGCCCGGCTCATCCCACGGCCATGGGAATGGCATAGGGACCCTCCTCGATATAGGCGACGGTCGGTCGCCGGCCTTTTAAGCGCGGGTGATGGACGGCATAAATGATCGAATTCTGGAGCATGGCGGTGGCCTTATCCCCGTCGGTGGCGAAACTGGCATCCGAATCAATAAAATCATAGCCGTTGGGGCCGGGGATGATATCGAAATTTTCCTCCGGGATTTGGGGGCTGCAGTAAATCAGCCCATCCATGCCCACCTTACGATAGGGTTTGCCCCACATCTCAGGTTCCCATTGATCTTTGGTAAATTTCCAGTCCGGGTGCTGCAGGATGTTGTTATAGCCGTCAGGACCCAGTATTTTTAACATATGCAGAAAGGTCTTGTATTCCTGAGACCCGATGGGCTCCACATCCACGTTGTCCGCCAGCATGACGATCAGCCCGTTGTCCCTGACGGCCGGCATGGCATTAACGGCCGCTTTAACCGCCTGGTAATGGTTGCGGCCGACGTATCCGGCGTGGGTGATGACGATGTCATAGGGCTTTTCAATGGGAATCATAACGGATTGTTTCATGGCCTCAAAGGCAGCCATATGAGCTGACTCCAGGCCGCCGGCAAAAACCCCTGTCATGCACAGGCGTTTGTCAAGGGTAACATTGACAAGAAAATCCACCCCAACGGTCTTGGCAACTTCCATGGCTTCTTCGTGACACGGGTTGCCATCCAGGATAAGGTTGGTGGCTTTGGGATCCTCAAGAACGCCAACACTGTGGAAAAATTCGATGGTTTTGGTATTCACCAGGGCCGGGCAAACCGCTTTTCTGCCCCCGGAAACACCGGCCATAAAATGGCTTTCAACCAGGCCGGTGATGATCTTGACATCGGCTTCATAAAAAATTTTGTTCAGGTGCACATTGGTCCCCCGTTTGGTGCGGGCGGCCAGGACCAGGGAGGCGTCATCTTCGCAATCGTGGTCCACGATCCGATAGTTATCCACGACTTCGGGTCCGTACATATAGATTCGCTCTTCCGGGGTGCTGGGCCGGTGCATCCCGTTGCCGATGACAATGACAATGTTCTCTCTTTTCACCCCGGCCCCTTCAATAAGCGCCAGCAGGGGCAATAGGAAACCGTTTTCACCCTTGTAAGGCACCGGTCGCGTAATGTCGGATACCGTGATGCAAACCGTCAGCTCTCCCGCCGGCTTGTCTTTGGCCTGGATGGTGTCGGAGATGGTCGGCGAGCCGGTGGGCTGATTCAAGGCCGTGGTAATCGAGGCCGCTGAATCCACCAGACACGGCATGGACGGCATGGTCAATATTTCACAATTATCCGGCACCTTGATGTCCAGAAAATCATCACCGAAATCCACTTTAATCTGTTTCCAGCCAAGGGTATCCGCTCCAGCCAAAATGTCCGCTATTTCCTTGTCCATGATCGTCCTCAAATGCAAAAGAAAGGTTGAGGGTTGAAGGTAGAAGGCAGACGGTAGACGCTGGAGGGCATGTGGCTCAGGGCGCAAGGCCCCCGGCCAAGGGCAAAAAAGCTAAAATGTTAAGATCCTTAGCCTTGTGCCTTGCGCCGTGAGCCCTGTGCCCCTGCCTTCTGCCTTCAAGCGTATAACTTCCACCATTTCTTATCTATTTTGCACATCCTTTTTAACGCCGCAATCCCAAATCGCTTCACTCGGGCAACGGCACCGGATCCGGCACTTCGATTTGGCGCGGATCCTGGATACCGGGCGTATGGTAAAAATTATCGACCCGAAACATGAGTCGATTGAGCCGGTCATCGAGCTGCTGGCGATAGTCTTCACAGTCCTGCCGGGAGGCGTCGCCGGGCACCTGCAGATAGTCGTCGTCAAAAAGAGCCACAATGCGCGCGAACGGTTTGGGGATTATCATGCGATCCCAGCTGTGGAGTTTCCAGTATCGATCCGCACTCCATATTACCGGAATAATGGGGATGCCGGTTCGTTTGGCCAGGTAGATGATTCCCAGCTTGGAGACAAAACGTGGCCCCCGGGGGGCATCGGCCACCAGACCGCCTTTGTAGCCCTTGTTGACATAACCTTCCATTTCCCGAAAAGCTTTGCGACCGCCGCGGGACGAAGATCCCCGGGCCGTTATCCAGCCGAAGCGCCTGGCGGCCTGGGCCGCCAGCTCGCCGTCTTCACTGGCGCTGGCAATGGACACCACATTGCGGTTGCGGTACCAGTATACCACAAACAACAATCCCCGATGCCAGCTGGCATACAGAAGCCCTTTGCCCGGATTGGCACTTAAATAGCGGGTTTCGATTTCACGACCGAACTCGATGACCCTGCACGTACGTAACCACAGGGTCACAACCGCCCTGGCCAGCCAGCCAAAAACATAAAAACCCGCCCGTTTCCAGATGCTCATGTTCCAATTGTTCCATTTGTAACGATTGTCGAGTTGCTTAGCATGATAAACCAAAATTTTTTATGGTATCAATTTTGCATCTATACAGCTACAAGTTTGTAAGGCCATACCTTATCCACCGACAATAAATTTGGCAAGGACAATCGCCGAATTTTATTGATCAGTTTAACCAATTGAAATTAATATAAATTTAGCAGACGCCGCATTTGCTCTTTGAAAATTTCGAATGCATAATGCCAGCTGAGCTCATCTGAAACCTGTATCATATCTCCTGCGCCCCCCATGATGGCAAAAAAACCGTCATTTTATCGTCGACCTGACAGAAATCTTAACGTCCCATTTTTTTTCAGCGACATAGTTGACCCGACCGGTAAGATGATTACGATTTTGGTGTAAGGCTACCGGGATCCATACGATGCGATTGGATCTGAAATTACGTTAGCTGTTATATTCCCTTCGGCCGAACTCACCCGATAGCACCTGCACCTTTTCTTGATAAGCGAATATTTTATGAACCCTATCTGTCTATGCAACCCGATGGAAACGCATCCTGGGCCTTTAATAAAGGTAAATTGCAAGGATAAAACCGAGTCAACGACCACCCGCAAAGCGGGCGGCCTGGATTCCCGGCCAGAGACCGGGAATCCAGGAGCACATCCGTGCTTTCATCGTTGCGGTTGTAGCCGGGTGCATAACACCCGGTTTGAAAACAACCCATAATTAATTTACTGGAGGAAAAATGTCTAACAATGCGAACACACTCCACCACCATCTGGAAGAGGTCAAAAAGGGCAGCCGATGTTTTGAAAATGCATTTCAGGGTGTGTCACGGATGATCCTGGAAAGCAAGATCGAAAAAGTTGTGGTCAACGGAAAAACCACCTATGATTTTAGTATTTTCCGTGAAGGATCCAAGCATGTCATCGGCATGTATGACGAAATCAACAGCTTTGTCTCCTATGTCAAAGATGCAGCTGAAGGTGGATCATCCAAGGAAATGGCGTGTCCCAGGACAAAAACCGCAAGTACACGTTCAGGTTTGTCGATACCGACAAAGTGGGCAATTACGGCAAGATCACATCGATTGAATCACAGACTTACGAAGACCCGATGATCCTGGCGATGAACCTGTTCGACGATCCCGATCAAAATCGGGAATATCTTGCCAGGCAGATCGGGTTTTCCGACAAGGAGATCGCGACCTTGTACGAGAATTACCGCCCCCTTGGCGCCTGCAGCGGTTACATCTGGAATGATATCCGAAATCTAACCAATGGCGCCATGGATGAAATGCTGAAATTTATCGAGATCACGCCGGCCGGTGCCGCTGACCGAAAGCCTGGGCACCGTCACCGGTAAATATCCGGCCAAAGACAAGATTACGTCCTCCTCGGTGGATTTGCTGGGCGAAGAGTCGATCCAGCGCCTGTTGCACATTTCCGACACCAACAATCCCTACCGTTTCGATTTAAGACGGGGGGCACTGGCGCGGGTGGCCGGCGGCGGCATTCATTTCAGTGACGAGATTTACAAAAACAAAAAGGACCTGGTGCAGGTCTATTTAGGCGTCATCCAGAACCGCAGCATCGAAATCGATGGCTATAAATGGCCCATCGACACGTTGATTGTGGCCACCAGCAATAACTCCGAATTTCACCGGTTTTTATCCGAGAAAGAGGAAGCGCCCATCGTTGACCGCTGTCGCATTTGTTACGTGTCCCACAACACCAACTATCATCTGCAGAAGGATCTCACCGATTACACCATCGGCAGTGAAACCCGGACCACTCTGACCAAGGAGAATCTCCATCAGGACCCCAACCTGAATTATGCCGCCTCCATTGCGGTGGTTTTGACACGCCTGCCCCGATCCGAAAAGCTGACCCCTGTGGAGACGATGAAACTGGCTGCCGGGGAAGTGGCCGGCGAAAAAAGCATCAAAACCCTGGCCGAGGTCATCGATACCCTCAACCAGGATCCGGAGATTATCAACCGGTTCGGCCAGAAAGGACTGGGCCAGCGCAACCTGGGACGTGCCATCCAGCTGTCGATCGAAAGCTCGGAGACCAATGAGGGCCGGTGCATGTTTGCCTACGACGTTTTCAAAGCCCTGGAGCGCATCATCCTGGATTATGTCACCGAAGCCAACGATCGCACCAAATATCTCGAAGATCTTAAAACGGCCAAGGGACTGTACCGTGAACGGATCATGACCGAGATGTTCAATGCCTATATGGACGAACCCTTTGCCATCCGCAAAGATGTGATGAACTACGTCAACATGATCATCGGCATCGATGCGGAGAATTTGGGTCCCGACAAAATGTGGAAATACAAGGATCCGCAAACCGGTGAATTGAAAGCCCTGAAAATCGACGAGCGCTATATCGGAAGCGTCGAGGAACGTTTGGGTCTCAAGAGCGAGGAGCAACGGGAATCATTTCGCACCTCGATACGCAAGATCTACGGCCAGAAGATATCGGTCGATCCGGACTATGATTTTATGGACAACCTTGAGTTGGTCAAGGCGGTAACCGATGTGCGCTTGAAATCCGACATCGCCGGGGCCGGCAGCCTGATCGGCGCCCTGGCCAACCGCACCAATGAGGAAAACCAGAAACTTTACGACCGCATGATCGACACCATGCTGGAAAAGCTGGGCTACTGCAAGACCTGTGCGCAGAAGACCATCGAGTATTTTTGCACACAGGAGGATGAAAAGTAAGTTAATCGTTATTGGTTATTCGTTATTCGAAGCGAGCCGATGGTTCAGATCCTTCAAACTAATAACGATTAACAAATAACAAATAACGGTAAACACATATGGATCAAAAACTGATCAAATTATATCGGCAGCTGCAGAAAGAAGGGCTTACTGAACGACAGGAAGAAAAGATCCGGTTGGAGCTCGAATACGATCAAAAAGATCTATGCCTACCATGACCTGCTGGATTTGCAGGGAATGACGGCCATGCGCACCACACCCAACGTCAGTATCCGCTCAATCGATGAACTGCTCGAGCGCGATAACCAACGGGAAAAAGACGGGTTCCCGCGCAAGATCAACGTCGGACGCTTGATCAAACCCGGAAAAGGCGGCAAGGACAAGATCGTGATCGTACCCTCGACGGTGGAGGAAAAATTTATCCACGATCGTTCTTTTCAAACCGACGATGAGCAGGCCAGCGGGGGTACCGGTGACGGTGAGGAAGGCGAGGTTATCGGTGAACAGCCTATCCACGCACCGGAGGGTGAAAGCGGCGAGGGGCCGGGACAGGGTGAAGGCGGCCAGCACGAGATGGAGTCCAACGCCTATGACCTCGGCCGGATCCTCACCGAGCAGTTCGAACTTCCCAACGTCAAAGATAAAGGCAAAAAACGCTCTCTGACCCGCTATACCTATGATCTGACCGACAAACACCGCGGCTTCGGCCAACTGCTGGACAAGAAAGCCACCCTGCGCAAAATTGTCGAAACCAACATCAATCTGGGGAACCTGCCGGATGTCGGCAACATCGACCCGTCGCGCTTTCTGATCTCGCCCAGCGATCTGGTCTACCGGATCCTGTCGCGCGAAAAGGACTATGAGTCCCAGGCCATGGTTTTTTTTCTGCGGGATTATTCCGGTTCCATGGCCGGAAAATCTACGGCCCTGGTCGTGGCCCAGCATGTCATGATTTACAGCTGGCTGCTGTATCAATACGCCATGCAGGTGGAAACCCGCTTTGTGCTGCATGACACCGAAGCCAAGGAAGTGCCGGATTTTTACACCTACTATAACTCCAAAGTTGCCGGCGGCACCCAGGTGTCATCGGCCTACCGGCTGGTTAACGAGGTGGTTGAAAAAGAGAACCTGGCCCGCGATTACAACATCTATATTTTTCACGGCACCGACGGTGATGATTGGGATACGGACGGTAAAGAGAGTATACCGGAGCTGAAAAAAATGCTGACCTATGCCAACCGGGTGGGGATCACCATCGCCGAGCACACGACCCACTCCACCGGTGGGACCGAGGTTGAAAAGTATGTGAAGAAATCATCCCTGCTGGAGGATAGGCCCAAGCTTCTGCGCATGGATGTCATGCAGGAGGACGCCGATGAAGCCAGGCTGATTGAGGGGATTAAGCATCTAATCAGCGAATAGACCCACAAATTATAGATGCGGCTATCGAAATTAATCGCTGGATCATAAAATTGACTATTGACGAATGACAAATGAATAATGGTGGAATTCTATCGATTTAATTTTGAAATCGCCAAAAGTCAGATGATGGTATTCATTTGGTTCTTTAAAAATAAAAATGATTAAAATCCTTAATTAGTCATTATGCATTAGTCATTATTCATTTAACACTATGGAACTAATCAACCAGCATACCAAGAAAATCATGGAAGGGTGCAAAAAAAGAGCCCTCGATGCCGGCCTGAGCTTTCAGGATGAAACGCTGGAATATATCGTTTCCAACCGTGATTTGCTGGAACTCACGCCCAAGGTGATGATCCCGACTCTTTATGATTACTGGGTCCACGATGTGGAGGTCCTGAAGGAAAAGGGCCGGTATGAATTATATCCCAGCAATCCATACGAGACCGTTATCAATACGCGCCCGGCCATCTCCTTTTACAATGACAACAACCCGGACTGGATGAATGTCATGATTTTTTATCACGTCCTGGCGCATATAGATTTTTTCCAGAACAACATGTATTTCCGCCACACCTGGGATTATGACTTCACCGGCCGGGCCCTTTCCGACAAGCGCATGATCTCCAAGCTGCGATCCGAAAAAGGCCGCTGGGTGGATTACATCATCGAATTTTCCCGGGGCATCGACAACCTGGTCGGATATCACGATGAGCTCTCGCGCCTGAATCGCGTACCCAAAACCAAGCAATCCAAGATGTTGGATTTTTACTTCGATGTTTTTCTGCAGTCGATAAAAAAAGTAAAGATCAATAAATATATAAAAGAAATCGAACGCTACAACGAATGCACGCGCGAAAGCCGGGAGTTGGGCGAAAAATCCTTTTTTGCCGAGGTGCTGAAAAAACATCCTGAATTCGACGCGATCTATAAAAAAGCGTTGAAGGAAAAGCCGGATCGCAGGCAGGACCTGGTGGAATATATCCTGGATAACTCCAGCTTTTTGGCCAAGGAAAAAAACAACTGGATAAAACCGGTCGTCGAAGTGGTGCGCAAGACCTCGTTATTTTTCCAGCCGCAGATCCGCACGAAAATAATGAACGAGGGCTGGGCCAGTTACTGGCACGAAAAGCTTTTTTTACAGGATGACCGTATCAATGGTCACGAGGTGGATTTCGCCCGCACCCACGCAGGGGTGACATCCATGCCGAGGGTCGGCTTAAATCCCTACGCGCTGGGAATGCGGTTGTTTTATTACATCGAACAACTCGCCGACAAGGGCAAATACTCAATTGAATTCCGACGGCTTACCGACGCACGCAAACGCAGGCAATTCGATGCCCGCACCGGCGGGGGCAAGGATTTTCTGTTTAAGCTGCGCGACAATTTTAATGATTTTATGTTTATCAACACCTTTGTCGATCAGGATTTTATCAATCAATACAAATTGTTTGTCGCCGGTCGGCGCCTGAACGAGCAAAGGGGTGTCTGGGAATATTATGTCAAAAGCCGCAGTGCCGACAGCTACCGCCAGATGCTGCTGGACACCCTCTATCACCCGCCCTGGATAGAAATTGATCATGAAAAATCAAAAAACAGCGACCTTTACCTGATACACCGGTTTGAAGGCAAGCCCCTTGTAAAAGAATATATTGCCAATACCATGCTGGGCATTGAATATCTGTGGGGGGCCCCGGTCAAGCTTGAAACCAGCGAAGTGCCCAACCGTCCCAGGCCAGACTCCCCATTCCCGGCCTGACCATGCCACTGGGGGATGAACGCCGGACCCAGGAAATCAAGTGGCAGCGCGTCCGATACACGATGAAAGACCGCAAACTTTCGAAGGAAAACATCTAAATAGAGGCGAGACGAAACTACCGCAGGGGGTAGAATGATCAGGTACAGGGTATAAGGTATAGGGTTTAGGGTTGCGCAGCCGAACCTCCGAACCTTCAACCTTAGGCCTTATAGCGGCTAATTCCAGCAACCGGCGACCGAAGATCCGCTACCATGGCCCCGTAACCGGTAGCCCGAGATAGGAACCCATGACCAAAAAGCATGACCAAAAAGCAGAAAGCTGAAGCCTCAGACGGAAAGACAAAAATGAAGGGCATCAAAAAATTGATAACGCCTAAGAGAAAAAGGGACGTCGAAGTCCAGGACGACGATCTATCCGTCGCCGGCATTAAAAAGGCGATGGACAACCTGAGCTTGAACATCGGCGAATCCGAGCAGCGCTCTCCCATTGCCTTTGAGGGATTTCTCAATGAACTTGTCGCCAAACCCCAGGTGGTCGTCCGCAATGCCTTTCAGGTCTTCCACGACATGATCAAGGCCTATGTGGGTGAGGGAATCGAAGAATATCCGGATGATCCCGAATCCATTCACTATGTCCTGTATGACTGCAGCAAGTTGTTCGCCGAAGGCACCGACTATCCCTTTTTCGCCGATCGCCTCTTCGCCAACCGCCTGATCAGTCTGGTTGAAGCCTTGAAAAGAGGCGCCCAACAGAACAAAATCTATATTTTCAAGGGGCCGCCCGGCTGCGGTAAAAGTACGTTTTTAAATAATCTATTGATGAAATTCGAAGAATATGCCAACACCGACGCCGGCATGCGCTATGAAACCGTGTGGAGATTTGACCGCAGAATTCTTGAGGAATTCAGGGAGTATGAAACCCATCCGGTGCTTGAAAAGTTATCTCACCTGCTGGACACATCCCTGGAAAGTCAAAACGAACCGAACTTTGATTCGATGGCGGGTGACTCCCGGCGGAGTTCAGAAGCCCATGCCGCCGCCAATTTTGCTCCTGAGCTGGCGACCAACTACATTGAAGTGCCGTGTCCCAGCCACGACAATCCGATTCTGATGATCCCGAAGCACCATCGCCGGGAATTTTTTGACGACCTCTTTAAAAACGACCAATTCAAGTGGAAACTATCGACGGAAAAGGAATATGACTGGGTTTTCAGGGACAACCCGTGCACCATCTGCAGCTCTTTATACGAAGCCTTGCTGGATCGCCTGCAAAGTCCTCAAAAGGTTTTTGAGATGCTCTATGCGCGGCCTTACCGGTTCAACCGTCGCCTGGGTGAGGGCATCAGCGTCTTTAACCCGGGTGACAAGCCCATGCGCCAAAACGTTATGAGCAACCCGATCCTGCAGCGCCGGATCAACAGCCTGTTGAAGGACAGCAACCGGGTTAAATATATTTTTTCCGAATATGCGAAGACCAATAACGGCATCTATGCCCTGATGGACGTAAAAAGCCACAACACGGAGCGATTGATCGAGCTTCACAACATTATCAGTGAGGGCGTTCACAAGGTCGAAGACATCGAAGAAAATGTAAATTCTCTTCTGCTGGCGGTTATGAACCCGGAGGATGAAAAAAACATTCAAGGATTTCAATCCTTTTTAGACCGGGTGGAGTACATCACCATTCCCTATGTAATGGACCTGGCCACCGAAGTAGAGATTTACCGCAATATATTCGGCAAACACATCGACGAAAGATTTCTGCCCCGGGTGTTGCACAACTTTGCCCGGGTGATCATCTCATCGCGCCTGAACCCTAAATCAGAAGCCATGCTGGAATGGATCGGTGATCCCAATAAATATCGCCTTTATTGTGACGAAAATCTTCAATTGCTCAAAATGGAGATCTATACCGGCTACATACCCAACTGGCTTGACGAGGAAGACCGTAAAAAACTGAATGCCAGGCGGCGACGCAATATCATCGGTGAATCGGAAACAGAGGGGGAGCACGGAATTTCCGGCCGGGATTCCATCAAAATTTTCAATAAGTTTTTCTCGGCCTACGCCAAAGAGGACAAACTGATCAATATGTCCGATCTTTGCAAATTTTTCACCAAGATCAACAAAAGCGTCAAGGATTTAATACCCGGGGGATTTTTGGATTCGCTGCTGCGGATGTATGACTACACCATCCTGCAGGAGGTCAAGGAATCCCTTTACTACTACAATGAAGAACAGATATCCAGGGAAATCCAAAATTACCTGTTTGCGATTAACTTTGAAATTGGCTCGGTTGAAACCTGCACGTATACGGGTGAAAAACTGACCATAACCGAAGAATTCCTGGAGGGGATCGAACGCCGGCTTCTGGGTTCGAAAACAAATCTGGATCAACGCAAGGCCTTTCGCAAAACGTCTCAAAAAGAGTACACCACCAAAACCTTAACCCAGGAAATCATGGTCGAGGGGTTGCCGATTGCGGAAACCAAAATTTTTCAAAGCATGCATGACCGCTATGTATATAATCTGAAAGAAAAAGTGCTGGATCCGTTTCTGGAAAACGATAATTTCAGACGAGCCATAAAAGATTACAACGATGAAGATTTCAAAACCTATGATAAGCGCATTAGAGACGATGTGGGTTACCTGATTAACAATCTGTGCGGAAAATACCGGTATACGGATCAGGGCGCCAAGGAAGTGTGTATGTATGTCATTGACAGCGATCTGGCGAAGAAATTCGCCAATCCGTCCTGAGAAGAATACAGGCATCCCCCAAACTGAGCTTAAACTTAACCAAGCTGCGGAGATCCTGCAATCCCCGCCAGTTAACTGCTAATACCTTGAAGTTGCGACCACCGCTGCCGAATTCATCTGAGCCTTGAGTGAATCACAGTATTCATCAAAGATAAAATACATGCATCGGTTGGCATGCTGCGATTTCTCGTAAAAGCTGCAGTCTGTCTGTTGTTTCTGGCAATCGGCCGTGCAAATGGACATTTCCTCTTGTTTACAAAAATTCGTTATCGGATGAGCCATCGCCTTATCTGAATTTCCCCCTGTTTATATTATCGGCCGGCTTGACGATTACTTGACAGGAATTGTCATAAAAAAGCGCGGCTTACCCATCAGCATGTTCCCATGTGACGGCCTGTTTTGCCATCCCGTTCTGGGGCTGTCACGACAAAAGACGGTGCCTCTGGAACTATTATAATTATACCCTTTTCCATATTAATATTTCGAGAAAAGGATTGGGGCATAAGTGGTTGTAGAAAAAAACGCTGGCATAACAAAACGTCTTGCGGGGGTAATAAGTAGTTTGATTTTAACTAGATGCAGGATTCCGTGATAAGAAGTGTCTAGTCATTTTAACTGCAATCGGTCAAAATGCGTCAAAAGCTTGGCAAAAAAGGGCAGGGATGCCGTGGAGGGGAGAGACGACCGAACCCTTGTGCGGGTGGGTGATCTGCGATAGGGTAGTTGCTGTCATATTCATAATTATGCTATAAGGTTCAGCTAAATTTATGGGTTGACCCGGTTGAACCCCGAGCATATCTGCTTATCTTAGTTTAGGCCGGTTTTGGTCGGGGAAAGCGGTTCCACAACCGCAACCCGACCTGAAATTCGATATCAAATTCAAGAAAGACGGATCGGATGCTTAAATCAAAAGAAATCTGGCTGGAGGACAGGGATCGGAAAGAGCAGCTGGCAGCGTCCGCCAGCGGTGCCAAGCCCACCTACTTCGGCTATGAACGCATCGACCGGGATCAAAAAACGGATCGGGTGATAGCGCATTTTAATTCGGTGGCGCGGCACTATGATTTTATGAATTCCCTGCTGAGCTTCGGCATTCATCATCTCTGGAAGCGCGTGGCCGTTAAAATGATGAACCTGGCGCCCGGGGATCGCATATTGGATGTCTGCGGCGGCACGGCTGATTTAGCCATACTGGCTGCCAGAGATGTCGGGCCGGCCGGCAACGTCATTGTCTACGATATTAATCGCGCCATGATTCAGGCCGGTCTGCACAAGGTCGCCAACAAAGGGTTCGCCTCCCGTATCGGATATGTGCAGGGCAACGCCGAAACTGTCAGTTTCCCCGACAACCACTTTGATGCCACCATGGTCGGTTTCGGGATCCGCAATGTCACCAATATGCCCCGGGGGTTTGAAGAAATGTACCGGGTCCTGAAACCGGGGGGGAAAATGATGTGCCTGGAGTTCTCCAGGCCGACCTTTGCACCATTCCGGTGGCTGTATGATATTTACTCTTTTTATATCATGCCCTTTTTAGGAGAGCTGATTGCCGGCTCCCGCCAGGCCTATACCCATCTGCCGGAATCCATTCGCATGTTTCCGCTGCCCGATGAATTGTCCGACCTGCTGACCCAAATCGGATTCTCCCGGGTTACCTACCGCAACCTCACCAACGGAATAGCCGTTATCCATTTAGCCATCAAATAATTGGGAAATCAGCGGCATGAAACTTAACAGGGTAGAACGCCTCGTCGTCAACAACCCGCTGCGGCGTGCCAGTCAGTATCTGGAGGCACAGTGGTTCTATAGAAAGATGCCACTGACCGCCGGCGCTAAGGTTCTTGAAATCGGGTGCGGTCGAGGGGCCGGGGCGCAGCTGATTAAGGCTAAATTCAAACCGAAACTGTTTTTCCTCGTCGATCTGGACATGCAGATGATCCGCCACGCAAGGGATTATCTTGGGGCAGATAAAAAGGGGAATACAGGCTATTGCAACGCCAGCGCCACCTTTTTACCGTTTCATAACGGCTCTTTTGATGCGATCTTTGGTTTCGGGTTCTTGCATCACGTTCTCGAGTGGCAAAACAGTTTAAAGGAAATCGCTCGGGTATTGCGTCCCGGTGGCATCTATTACATGCTGGAGCTTTATCCGGCTTTGTACCAGAATTTTATAACCGGCCGCCTTCTCGTACATCCCACCCGTAACCGCTTTAACGGTCCGGATCTGAAAAAAGGGCTGCAGGATGAAGGCCTGGACCTTACCCACACCCGTGAAATAAAACATATGGGCATCCTGGGAATCGGGATAAAGAATTGAGTATAGTTTTGCGGCGTTTCAAGAATCAACGAATTGCGGGTTGCATCCTATGTGGATTGCATGGCAGGTTGCGCGTTGCGTGTTGCGTGTTACGCGCATGGTGAGCAGTGTATGGTCGAACAATCGGATATATCAAAAAATTTTGAAACGTTGCTTTTAAGCTTAAATTGCTGAATTCCTAATCCACAATTGAAACCCCGCACCAAACAACTCGCAACCCGCAACCCCTGAGGCGCAACTCGATCATTCATTCTCTATCGGGAACGTCATCGCCGCCCCATTCCAGCCGATGATGGTTATAAAAACCGATAGGGACAGAACCAGTACCAGGTAAATGAGCCCGGGCCCCTTCAGCGAATCCATGATATCCGGCACCATCACCCGCCAGATGAAAATGATGACGGCAACGGTCAGCATGAGCAGAGAGAGGGGGATTTTAATCTTTACCGGCTTTAACATTTTGGCCATATAATTCAGCCACCAGGTGTAGAAGCCGGTGGCAACGGCCACAAAGGTAAATAGAATGCCGCCTGCAAGGCAGTGAAAGGCGGTGGTTTCAAATGCTTTAACGCCGGTGATCAAATACAGCAGGTTAAACACCGTGGTCGACAGCATAAATACGATCGGGAAATGAACCGTCATCGGATGCGGGTGGCGCCTGAAAAAGGGAAAGCGAGCAATCAGCCAGTCGATGGGCTTGGGAATTTCACGCTCATCCGCAACCTTTTTCAATACGCCCACCTGGGGATAACGCGCCAATACATCTTTTTCGTGGGGCGCTGCTTTGATATCGGTGGTCAAGTCTTGGCCGGCATGATGGCGTTTCATATGGATGCCGTTGCGCCACAGTTTGCTTTCGCTCACATCATAAACTTTACCCTCATAGGCGACATAAAAGGGCTTGCCGTCGGCCCCATTGTAACCGGCAAGCTCATCTGGCGTATACTCTTTCATCATTTCCCCCTAAACGCTTTAATATTCAGAAGACCACCCGGATCAAAACAATAACGAGCAATGCCGGAGGATAATAGCTCGCTTTATTAAACAGCGTCATGGCATCGGAAGCCTTGCGCGTACGAAAAAGCTTCACGGCCGGCAGCAACAGCAGATAACATCCAGTGACAAATGATATAATGACATAGATAATTACAAAATCAACCTGAGAAAAATAGAAAATAACGACATTCAGGCTTAACGCCATGACAAGCGACACCATTACGATGTGGCGCGCAACATGAAGACCGCAACAGACGGGTATGGTTTGGGCTTTAAACTGCTTGTCCTCGTCGATATCCACCCAGTCATTGGGGATGTTCTGACCGCCGATCTCCCAGAAGAACAGCAGCAGGAACAAAATGATCAGATAGCCGGCGGAGGGACTGGCGTCCACTGCAAATACGGCCGCAATGGCACCGGAGGTTTTCACCGCACCACTGACAACGGTGCGGTAGGGACTGACCCGCCACAACAGACAGTAAACAGCTTCCAGCGAACAGCCGGCCAGAAATATGAGAACACAAACCGGGTTCAGGATGTAGGCACCGATCAAAGCCACCAGTCCCCAGGCCAGTGACCATGCCAGACCCTGCCTGAAACTCAACAACCCCTGCGCCATGGGGTGTCGCACGATCAAACTGTCCAGATCGCTCTGGGCGCTGGAAAAACCGCTCGTGGCCGCCTTTTCTTTATCGGCCCCGTAGTCAATTACATCGTTTAATGCGTATACGGCGGTGTAGCCGGCAAAGGTCGTGATGAGACCGACTAGCATGACGTGGATAGGAGGGAAATGGCCCAGCCACAGCAAGGCGCCAAAAGCCGGCGTACACATGTCCAGCAGGCCATGCGGTGTTCGGGAGAGTGCAAAATAAAGTTTTAAGCACCACAGCCCGGTGAAGCGATTATCCATTGATGTTTCGGGCACCTGGATCACCCTGTTGCAGGACAATATGGCATCTGCGGCCATCCCCCACTACCAAACGGGGCAGCCCCTTGCGATATGCGATCTTAAAATTTACGGTTCTTGGGTGCAAGAACCAGCCGCAGCTGGAACATATGCGCCCGCCGCCACAATTTGCGAAGAGAGATGTTTACCATGCAACCAATATTTGCGTCAAGGAGTTATCAGAACCGTTGATGGCATCGCGAAGCTTAGGAAAGACAGAAAAACAAAGCCCCGCCAGGGCGGGGCTCGTCGCTATGAATGAAACGATATGATCAAAACGGACCGGACCGTGAGCGCAGCGCTTTTCAAACGCAGCGCTGCCGGCTGTCTTTATTCCTGCATCCGGCACTCCTTATCCCACTCCGGGCAGGCCGTTTTCATTTCCGAGGTATATTTTTCCATGCATTCGCCGCATTCCATATCGAAATTGGGGACATGCCCGTAGCGTTCTTTCATTTCGTCTTCAGATAGCACCTGGGATCTGCTGCAACCGCATTGGGGACAAGCGGTTTGAACCGTATAACGTTTTTTGGCCATACCATACCTCCGTATTCGTTTTTTTCTGTCGGAAGAATATATAGCCAATTTGGCCCAAAAAGTAAACCGCACCCTCTCAAAAAATTGTCGATGCCGGTTTACCAGTGGCTCACTTCGCCTTGTCCCCCAGCAAATGTCTGACGGTTGCTGCCATCATATCCCGCCACACCCTTTCACCGGTGGAAGATGCATCCAGAATATGATGGTGAAAAGTTCCGTCTGTCATCTCCTCTTCTTTTTGGACGATGTAAAATTGCCATTGATCCAGGTTGTATTCTGCCACCAGATCTTTTAAACCGCGCAACGGTATGAATTCATCCCGTTCATCGATAAATAGCAGGGTCGGCAGGTTTAGTTTGGCGCCGGCCTTTTCTTCAAAGTGGTCGAAGGCGTCGAACAGGGCGTTGTAGGCGGCTACCGGAGTCCCGCTTTTATTGGCAAGATAGGCGTCATCTGCCATGCTGGGGATGACCAACCGGGGAAACGGCGAAAGGATTCTCTCCAGATAGATGGCGGGGCGTAAAGATATCGCCGGCGCCAGCAACACGATTCTGTCAAAATAAACATCCGGGTTGGAAATCAGCAGGTCCAGTCCGATCAGACCGCCGATGGAAAAGGCGGCAAGGAAAACAGGGACCTGGCGCTGCCGCGCTCTTTTCTGCACCTGCAGGTAGGCCAGGTAGGCTTCATTGAGCCACAGCGTATAGGATACGGTTTTGAAGGTCTCCAATCTTGCCGCGGCGGCATCCATGTCATCCCGGTGCTCATAGTTGGCGCCGTGTCCGCGCAGTGAGAGGCTCAGAACGTCGATTCCGGAGCCGTTCAGGTGATTGATGATCGGCCCCATCCGGTCCGGATGCAGGTTAAGGCCATGAATGACCAGGGCAACCCCCCGCAGTGCTGCGGGTTTTTGACTGTTGAACCATCGAATGGCCAAGTTGTCTCGTTGATCCTCCTCAAGAACATCATCGGCAGCCGGTGAAACGGCCGATGGCTCGGTCGGTTTTATGGCCGCCGTCTCGTCCACCGGCGCCACACCGCCAACGGCCGTGAAGATTCCTAAAAGTAGAGAGCAGGCAACTAATATGAAAGCCAATATTATTCGTATCATGCACTCCCTTTGACTTAGTTAGTTTTAGGAATTTTCAGTTAAATAGTTGATTAGTTGAATAGTTAAATAGTTTGAAGGATCTGGCCATTTGAATATCTGACATAGTTCTCCGAATCCTCGGATAGTCAAACGATTTTATCCTTTAAACTTATCAACTTATCAACTATTTAACTATTCAACTAAGTCGGCCCCCGGGCCGACTTTCACTATCATTTTACCAATATTTTCACCTTTGAAAAGGCCAAGGAAGGCCTCCGGCGCGTTTTCTATACCATCGACAATGGTTTCTTGCCACTTAATTTTGCCCTCCCCAATCCACTTGCCCATATCGGCAGCAAATGCATTTAATTTGTCGAAGTGATCCGAGACAATAAAGCCCTTCATCGTCAGCTTTTTTTGGATAATAAACCGCAGGCGGACGGGTCCCGGCGGCGGCATGACATCGTTGTACATGGAGATCATGCCGCACATCACGATGCGGCCGAAAGGATTGATGTGCTCGAGGGCCGCCTCGAGATGCACGCCCCCGACGTTTTCAAAATAAACATCGATCCCTTTCGGGAAGTGCCGGCCGACTTCGACAATGACGTCATCAGCTGTCTTGTAGTTAAAGGCTGCATCGATCCCGGCTTCTTGCGTCAGCCAGGCGACCTTTTCGTCCGAGCCCGCACTTCCGACCACATAGCAGCCCTTGAGCTTGGCGATCTGGCATACAATCGATCCCACCGCCCCGGCCGCAGCGGAAACAAAAACGGTTTGCCCTTCCTTAAGCGCTCCTATGTGGAGCAGCCCGACGTAAGCTGTCATCCCCGTGAGCCCTAACACGCCCAGATAGGCCTGAAGGGGCGCCAATTCGGGATCCACCTTGTTCAACCCTCCGCCCGCGGAGACAAAGTATTCGCGCCAGCCCAGCATGCCCAGGACATAATCACCGACGTTAAATTCGCTGTTTTTTGATTCGACCACTCTGCCGACGCTGCCGCCTTCTAGAGGCTGGCCGATCTGAAACGGCGGCAGGTAGCTTTTGCTATCGACCATGCGGCCGCGCATATACGGATCGACAGACAGGTAAATATTCTGAACGAGGATTTCGCCGTCGTTGATTGCCGGCAGGGTCACCTCGGTCAGTTCGAAGTCGCTTTGGGACGGCAGGCCTTCCGGACGGTTTTTGAGATGAATTTCTTTGCTGACGATTGGTGTCATCATCTTCTCCCTTGGGATCCCAATTGAGCGGAACTCAATTGGGAGTTATTAGAAGCTATCTCAAAAACAGGATTTTGGTTCAAAATCGAGGCGGACGCTGAACCGGAGGAATACTCCAGTATTTCGAGGATTTAAACCGAGCGCCCAACAAAGAGTTTGGGCCAAAAGACATTTTTGAGATAGCTTCTAGTTATTCGTTATTGGTTAATCATTTGCTTGGACGGATCAGACACGGCTGCTGCTTGTTTGCCTCGCAGCCAGATATTCGCCAGACAAATGAATACTAAAAATGGGATGACGGCCAGGTTAATGGTTTGCCACCCCAGGAGGTTCTGCACCGCACCGGAGGACAGCGAGGTCAGGGTGACGGTTCCAAATACAATAAAATCATTCAGGGCCTGGGCCTTGGCCTTTTCAGCGAGCGTGTATGTCTCCGTCAGCTGGGTGGTGGCGCCGACAAACACAAAATTCCAGCCGACCCCCAAAAATATCAACGAACCCCAGAAATGAACGACCGTTTCGCCGGTGAAGTTGATCCCGACGCACAGACCGAGCAGCAGGATCCCCGCCAATATGGTGCTGGCAGTACCAAATTTTCGGATTAAATGTCCGGTAAAAAAGGACGGAAAAAACATTCCGAATACATGCCACTGGATGACAAAGGCGGTATCTGAAAACGGGTGGGCATAATCGTGCATGGCCAGCGGGGTGGCGATCATAATAAAATTCATAACGCCGTAGCCCACCATGGCACTGGCCACCGCCACGAAATAGGCCGGCTGACGGGCGACTTCGCCCAGCGGGCGGCCACCGGTTGCCCGGGTTGCCGCCCCGCCGCCCGGCAATCGCAGAAACACAGCGATACCCAGGGCCAGCAGATAAATCCCGATCAGGATGGCATAGCTACCCGCAAATTCTTCAGGCAACACCTGCCGGGACCACTTGGCCAGATTCGGTCCGGCAAAGGCCGCAATCAATCCGCCCGCCAGCACGTAAGAAATAGCGCGGCTGCGGTATTCCTCCGGAGCGGTTTCCGCCGCCGCAAACCGATAATACTGACCGAAACCGTTAAAAACGCCGATACAGATGGTGCCGAAACAAAATAGGCTAAACTCGGCTTTTAAAATGCCCAGCGTGGCAATGGCGGCCCCGGCCATGCCGAACACCGAGCTGGTCATGAATCCCGGCCGCCGTCCGACCCGCTGCATGTACAAAGAAGCCGGTATGGTGGTGGCCATCTGGGCTAAAAACAAAAGTGCCAACGGCAGGGTCGCCAGTGACTTGCTGCTGGATAAGGTCATCCCCACCAGGGCACAGGAAGACAGCAGCAGGGAAGTGCCTGTGATCAGGATGGCCTGGCTCAAGGCCAGCAGGGTTACGTTGCGTTTCATTTTCCGAATTCGGGTTCCTGGATTGTTGGCTCCATACTAAAAAAACAAATCTCTATAAATCTAATACCAAATTTGATGAAAGAAAGGTTAAACCCCGGAATTCGTAATGTCTTGACCTGATAAAAGCATTTCTGGTAATGATGGTGTCCCGACATTTGAGATGGCTTCCAGAAGCCATCCCGATCAAAGCGACGGATCAGACGCCCATGAATCGCATATTATTTTTAGACAATTCAATTGAAAATGACCTTTACCGGCCGTTAACCTACTGGGAGCCGGTTTTATTGTTTGAATTCGACTGCTTCCGGGCCTCGGCCGGAGAACTGCCGGAAGACCTGGATGACTATTCGCATATTTTTATCAGCGGCTCAACGGCCAGCGTGCTGGACAAGGCGGACTGGATTGAAGCCGAGCAGGATTTGATCCGGACAGCCGTCGACCGGGGCAAGGTCATGGTGGGCAGTTGTTTCGGTCACCAGATCATTGCCCGGGCCCTGTACGGTGATGATGCCGTCAGAAGAAGACCGGGTCTGGATGTCGGCTGGCCGGAGATTGAAGTTCTGGCTGATGATGCCCTGCTGGGTGCCGCCGGCAGCAAAATTTTCGGTTACGTGTTTCACTATGACGAGGTCTGCCGGATAAATGCCGACGAGGCCACCGTCGTCGCCCGCTCCAGGGACTGTGAAATCCTGGCCTTCAAATTGAAAGACCGGCCGGTCTGGGGCATCCAGCCCCATTTTGAAATGGGGATTGTTGAAGGCCTGAAATTCATTGATCTGGTTAAGGCAGACGGAATTCCAGCCAGGCCATCTTTCATTCAATCGGCTCAGCATACCCCCCGGGACTCGGGATGGATTATCCCCCTGATGAAAGCCTATCATCAAATTCGCCCCCTGTAAGCTGCGCACAGCTGTTCCAGAGCCGCTTTACCTGCTTTTGAGATCTAAAAAAGTAGGCCGCCATGAAAAATCTTTGTTAATCCTGATTGGAAACGATGATATGAAAAAAATCGTCATCGAGCGCCCCGGCGGTTACCGCAGGCTCCAAATAAAAGCGTTCTCCACGCCGACACCTCAAGACAATGAAGTACTGGTAGAAATCGCCGCAGCCGGCGTCAACTTTGCCGACATATTTATCCGCCTGGGGCTGTACAAATCCGCCAAAGAGTTTGTGGGCTGGCCCATCACCCCCGGGTTTGAATTCTCCGGCCGGGTGGCTGTCTGCGGCCGGGAGGTAAGAGATCTGAGACCGGGCGATCGGGTTTTCGGAATCACCCGCTTCGGTGCCTACGCCACCCATCTGTGCCTGCCTCGTGATCAGGTCTTTTTGATCCCCGAAGATTCCAAATTTACATCCGACCAGTGGGCGGCTTTTCCGGCGGTGTTTCTGACGGCCTACCATGGATTGTTCCAGACTTTTGCATTGCGGCCCGGCATGAAGATTTTGGTTCATTCGGCCGCCGGCGGGGTCGGCGGCGCCCTGCTGCAGCTGGGAAACATGGCCGGCTGCCGCATGGCGGGTGTTGTCGGCGCAACGCACAAGGTGGCTGCCGCGATTGACAGCGGTGCCGACCGGGTAATCGATAAAAGCAGAGAAGATCTCTGGGCCCGGGCCCGGGAAATTGCCCCGGATGGATTCGATGTGGTCTTTGACGCCAACGGCCCCGCCACCCTGAAGCAGAGCTACCGGCACCTGGCGCCGGCCGGCAAGCTGGTCTGCTACGGCTTTCATTCCATGCTGTCCACCCACGGCGGGGTGGCCAACTACCTCCAATTGCTCTGGCAGTATTTACGGGTCCCGCGCTTCAGCCCGCTGACCATGACCGGGGAGAACAAAAGCCTGATGGCCTTTAATTTATCCTTTCTGTTTCACCGTAAAGATTTGCTCCAGGAAGCCATACAGAATCTGATGAAGTGGGTGGCAGAAGGACAAATAAAAGCGCCGGCCGTGCGGTCCTATCCCTTCGAAAAAGTGGCCGACGCCCACCGCGACCTGGAATCCGGCGCCACGGTGGGCAAGCTCATCTTAAGCGTGACTCCCTGACGAAAGCTTGAAATTAAATTCTAAACTTTTTTTCTCGCAGACATCCATTCCTGCCTGCGCTCGTATGATCCTTGGTGCCTGAATCCTGTTTTCCGTTCAAAAACAGCTAGGCGCTATACTAAAGACAAATATCGCGTTATAATTGACCGATAGGGGGTAAAATGAAACCCTGCAGGATGCTGACAGTTGCGCTCATCGGCGGTGTCTTTATGTGTGCGGATTCAGCTTCGGCTGAAAAACATGCATACCAGAGGCAGCATAGATTGGCGCCGAAAAACGTTATAATCATGATTTCAGACGGCTGCGGTTACAATCAGGTCGATGCGGCCAGTTACTATCAAAACGGCCGGACCGGAACCCAGGCCTATGAGCATTTCCCGACCCGGCTGGCCATGTCTACATATACCTATAAGGGAAGTTATGACCCCTCCGCGGCATGGGAGGACTTCGACTATGTCAAACGCGGGGCAACCGATTCGGCCGCAGCGGCTACCGCCATGTCCACCGGTAAAAAGACATACAGAGGTGCCATCGGCGTTGATGTAAATGGGCAGCCCGTTGAGCACATCATTGAAAAATTTGAAAATCTTGGCAAATCCACCGGTGTGGTTACCAGCGTGCAGTTGAGCCACGCCACGTCGGCCGGCTTTGTGGCCCATAACATTTCCCGCTATAACTACGCCGAGATTGCCCGGGAAATGATCCTGGCAAGCGCGGTTGACGTGATTATGGGCTGCGGCCACCCCTGGTATGATAAGGATGGAAACAGACGGGGCACCCCCAAAACTTACAAATACGTCGGCAATGCGTCGACCTGGAATAATTTGGTGGCCGGAATTGCCGGGGGCGACGCCGACGGTGACGGCCTTGAAGATCCCTGGACGCTGATTCAAACCCGGTCCGAGTTTTTAGCCCTGGCGCGCGGAGCAACCCCCGATCGTGTAGTCGGTGTAGCCCAGGTCCATAAAACCCTTCAACAGGAGCGAGGGGGCGATGGCAACGCCCTGCCCTACGATGTTCCGCGCATCGCGTCTGTCCCGACCCTTGAAGAAATGACCCGGGCCGCCTTGAACGTGCTGGATAATAATGCAGACGGCTTCTTGCTGATGGTTGAAGGCGGTGCGGTGGACTGGGCCGCTAGTGACAACCAATCCGGTCGGCTCATCGAGGAAGAAATCGACTTCAATCGATCGGTCGAGGCGGTGGTGGAGTGGGTTCAAAAAAACAGCAACTGGGGCGAAACCCTCGTTATCGTAACCGGCGATCATGAAACCGGCTACCTGAACGGACCCGGGTCCGACCCGGGCTGGAATCCCCTGGTAAGCAATGGGGCCTCTAAGCTGCCGGGTATGGAATGGCACAGCGGCAGCCACACCAATCAGCTGATTCCATTTTACGCCAGGGGAAGCGGCGCCCATCTTTTCAAGAAAAAAGCCGACGAATTCGACCCGGTCCGAGGTCCCTATATAGACAATATCGAAATCGGTGAGGTTCTTTTTGATTTGTTCGAGTGAGTCAAATCAAAAGATGTTGCCGATTGAGTCGGCGATGAAGAATCATCCCTGCTCCGGGAGCCGATCTGAACCGTATTCCCAACGCAGATGCAAATATGCACAAGGACAAACCAAGTAGAACGGCGCAAGTAGAACGGCGTTAAAAGTTGCCCTGAACACGCTGACGCTGGCGGCCAAAAAGGGGATGGATGAGATTCTTCCTGCCGGGCTTGTCGAGGCTACGGAGACATTACTCGTTGCGTCCGGCGCGGCCGGGGCTAGAACCGTGCGCTGGTCGCGTTCCCCCAAAATGGTCTCGGTCTACGAAGCGTTCGATTGGATGCTGCCGGGCCAGTTTGAGGCCTTTGCCCACCGCAAGGCTTTTTGTGAGCGCCAGGTAAGAGATGGTATCCGTAAGGGTGCCACCCAGATTGTGGTCCTGGGTGCCGGTTACGACACGATGGGGTGGCGGCTGGCGCCGGAATTCCCGGATGCGATCTTTTTTGAAATTGATCATCCGGCCACGGCCCGTCTCAAGGCTCAAGGAATTGACGCCATGGGACAGCGGGACAACCTCAGCCTGATCGCGGAAGATCTTGGCACGCAAAAATTGTCCGATGTTCTCATGGCCAGCGCATTGTGGGACCCGCGTGCAGGCACCGTC
>WOR8_10001032_pt1 | contig 28481 bp, 17 predicted proteins | sample DeeMarSeWOR38_10_FD_19890 | JGI IMG/M metagenome (IMG submission 19890) | reverse complement strand
CCCGCCGATCGAATTCGCGTGCATATCGGGTGTCAACGCCTTGTAGAGCGCAACCGTCCGGATCATATAAGGTGAAACCATTGTCAGGTCAACGCTGCGGTCGTTGGAAATACTGCCTGAGGTATTGCCCAGAGCAGAAACTCCGATCTGGGAACTTCCGGTCGATGCCAGCTGAACCCCTTCCACCGAAACTGTATTATATTGAGGGGCCAGACCCCGGATCACAACCTTATTCGCTTCACCCGAACTCTCCAGTGTCGACACGCCGGGCAACCGGCCGATCGCCTGGGCGGCGTTAAAATCCGGCAGTTCCTGAATCCGGGATTCCGATACCACATTAACAATTTTATCCGAAGTCAACTGCTGGTTGATCGCCTGCATTTGTCCTGCGGCCTGCGCGGTAACCACGATTGTCTCACCCTCCAGGGCCTGAACGTCGAGCGGTACATTCACCTTGGTGGTCTTGTTATCTTCGACGACTACATCCAACGTCATTTCCTGATATCCAATATATGATACTTTAATCTTGTAACTACCGGCAGGAACAGCAGGTATAAAGTATTTTCCATTCAGATCGGTTGCCGCGCCAAAATTCGTTCCTTCAAGGAAAATGTTAGCGCCGGGGAGCGCGTCGGTTGTCTGGCTGTCGAGCACATATCCCTCGATTCTGCCGGATGCAGCAGTAAGCAGCGAGGTAAAGGTTAAAATAAGCAGCACAACGAGATAAAAAACAGTTAATTGTTTGTTTCTCATACTACTATCTCCTCACTCTCGGCCTTATATTGATGGCCCATAATTTTTATATTTCCAGGAGTTGCAGTATTCCTACCTGTAAATATAAATTATATTTTTCTGGAAAGAAGTAACATTTTCCACAATCTATGTTTATTCAGCTTTTCTCCGGTTCACCAGCTCTTCCTCGATTTCAACCATTACTTTATTCGTCAGTGGATAAAAAACCATTAACGCTGCACCGATGAATCCAAAGATTGCCGGATAATAGCTCATCAGCATCCTGATACCATTGATGGTTTCAGCGGTTTGAACCTGATTTGCCACAAATCCGTAATACCCCAATATCCAGCCGACAATGGCACCCCCTAACGTCAATCCGAGCTTCAATGCAAATAAAGACGCCGACATGATCAGTCCGGTGGCACGGCGTCTGTTTTTCCACTCGGAATAATCCGCTGTATCGGTATAGATGGCCCATTGCAATACCGAAACCGGTCCCCAGAGAAACGAGATCATAAGGTTTACTACGTATATCAGGATCACACTTCCAGGATCTACATAAAAAAACAATACCGAAAGGATTGCACTGCTCAGCAGAAAACTGGTATAGGTATTCTTTTTATCAAGTTTTTTGGCAATCCATTTTGTTAGGATAGCACCCAGAATTGTAGCGATCGTTCCGGAGAGCATAAATGACGATGAAAAACCTTCGAATGAAAGATCGATTATTCGGCCAAAGAGATTGAGCTGCTGTTCCAGGATGTAGTATTTGAAGTAATATACGATAGAACTGTTGCGTATGACAATAAAAACCAGCTGAAAAACCGTTGCTCCGGCAATCAACAGCCAGGGCTTGTTGGTGAATAAATCCTTAAGATCCTGCCGGAAGGCACTTTTCTGATCTTTGGGCGGATATACGCGTTCCCTGGTGGTGAAAAAGGTAATTATGAACAATACAACCGCCAGGGCTGAAAGACATCCCATGGCCCATTGCCAGCCTACCGCTTCATTCCCGCCACCAAAATATTTCACCAGTGACATCGTCGCCGCCTGTACGATCAGCCCACCGGCAAATGCGGCGACGAACCTGTAGGATGAAATTTCCGTCCTTTCCAGGGAGTTTGGCGTAATTACCGCCATGAGTGCAGAATACGGTACGTTTACGGCCGTATAGAGCATCATCAGCAAAGTATAAGTTATATAGGCATAAATCAGTTTGCCGGTTATATCAGAATCAGGAGTGGTGAATGTGATGACCCCCATGATGGCAAACGGCAATGCCAGAATCAGAATGTAAGGTCTGAATTTTCCCCAGCGTGTATTTGTCCGGTCGGCAATCATCCCCATTATCGGATCGTTAACGGCGTCCCAGATACGCGTGATCAGAAACATGGTACCGACCGCAGCAGCAGGCAGACCAAAGACATCGGTATAAAAATATAGCAGAAACAGAATAAAGGTCTGAAAATAAATGTTTGAAGCTGTATCCCCTAAACTGTATCCGATTTTTTCTTTGATGGAAAGCCGTTCAGTTGATGCCTGCACAATTCACCTTTATGATGGTTGCTACCCGGTTGGACAACACCTACTTATGGTAATATTTCAGATCTCAAAATTCGATCGGGATTACTCCGTCTGCCGGTATTCGAAATACCATATGAAGACTTTTCTCTTTATTTCTCTGTTGTAATTTTATATTCTATTTTACATGTAAAATGACTTTGGTCAAGTCCTCATCCCGGGAGGAACTGCCTACCATGATGGCAAAATCTCCTGGTTCGACGGTATATTCCATGTTTATGTCCGTAAAGGCAAGATGTTCGGGCGCAATAGTAAATGCCACCGTCTGTTCCTCACCAGGCTCCAGATACAGCTTTTTAAATCCCCTTAACTCTTTCACCGGACGTGTAACCGTACTGTACAGATCGCGGATGTACATCTGAACCACCTCGTGTCCGCCCCGTTTCCCGGTGTTTTTGACATTCACAAAAACTTTTGTGGACTCTGTGGATTCGATGGTGGATTTTGCAAGGCGAACGCTATCCATACTGAATTTTGTATAGCTAAGGCCGTAACCGAAGGAATACAGGGGCGTGTGATCATCGAATAAATACCCGCGCAGCGCAGAAGGCTTGTGATTATAAAAACAGGGGATATGCCCGGCAGATCTGGGAATCGAGATTGGCAGTTTACCGGAGGGATTGAAGTCGCCGAACAGAACATCGGCAACAGCTTGGCCGGTTTCCTGCCCCAGATACCAGCATTCGAGGATTGCTGGTACGTGTTCCTTAATATAATTGATCGCATTGGGCCGCCCGTTGATAAGTACGACAATTACCGGTTTACCGGTTTCAACAATTGCCGTGACGAGTTCATTTTGCATCCCGAACAGTTCAAGAGTGGCCCGGTCGCCCAGATGAACTTTACTCCAGGCTTCTCTGGAAGTTTGCTCATTATCGCCGATGACCAGGATAACGATATCGGCCTTCCCGGCAGTTGCCACGGCCTGTTTAATGGAGCGTTTGTTCTCCTGCGGATCAGGTAAAATCACCTGATCTTCATTCCATGATCCGCCGATGGTATTCTTGCACCCTTCACTGTACAGAATATTGAATCGGCCACCGGCTTTTGCTTTGATCCCCTGCAAAACGGTCGTGTAATATTTCGGTTTACCGCTATATCCACCCAGCAGAACACGATCCGCATTGGGGCCAATGACGGCCAGTGTGCTGCCTTGTTTGAGAGCGAGCGGCAGCAGATCATTTTCATTTTTCAGCAGGGTTATGGTTTCATGCGCGGCATGCAAGGCAATGGTTCTTTCTTTTTCAAGCCTGACTGCATTTTGCGTCTGATGCGGATCCACATAAGGTTCATCGAACAGTCCCAGGCTGAATTTATATCGTAACATTTCCGATACCAATTCATCGATAAGCGACTCATCCACAATTCCTTCATTTACCAACCGGACCAGACCTGTGTTGCAGTCAATATCAGGCAGTTCGATATTCACGCCTGCTCCGGCGGCCAGGAGAGCTGCTTCATCTTTATCCGTTGCTACTGCATGACCCACGGATTCCGCGCGGTTAAACAATTCTGTTATCGCAAAATAATCTGAAACGACAAATCCTTCGAACCGCCATTCATTCCGCAGAATATCGCGCAGCAGCCAACGGCTGGCATGCGACGGCACGCCGTCAATTTCATTGTAGGAAGCCATTACGCTGGCCGGTTTGACCTTTTGGATCACTTCCCGGAAGGGATAAAGGAAAATATCTCGCAGTAGTCGCTCCGAGACATTAACCGGTGCGCAGTTGGTTCCCGATTCAGGCTGTCCATGAGCAGCAAAATGTTTCAGCGTTGCCATCACCCTTTTGTTATTATTAAATGTATGATCGCCCTGCAAACCCTTTACAGCGGCAATGCCCATCTGGGCAATCAGGTAGGGATCCTCACCGAAGGTTTCTTCCACCCTGCCCCAGCGGGCATCCCGGGCGACATCGAGGACCGGTGTCAGTGCCTGGTGTGCGCCGCGTGAACGGATATCTTCCGAAATAGCCGCATAGATTTCCTCGATAAGATCAGGATTAAAGGTCGAGGCCAGACCGATCGGCTGGGGATAACTGGTTGTATTTTTAGCTACCAGACCGTGCAGACACTCTTCATGAATAATAACCGGAATGCCAAGACGGGTTTCTTCAATAAAAAACTTTTGGATCTCGTTGGCGACCTCTGCCATTTCGACGGCATCAAGACCATTATTACTGTCACTCAACCGTGCGACTTGACCGAGACCGTGCGGGAAATGCACTTTCATGTTTATAATATCAAACCGGCCGTCGGCATCGAACAGAAAAGATTTTTTCTGCTGCCAGATACAGAGCATCTGGGCAATTTTTTCATCAATTGTCATGCGGCTGAGTAAATCGGCAACGCGCTCTGCGGCAGGGATCGACTTATTTTTATAAATTTCCTGACGATCCTGATCGAGGGTGACTTCTGGGGAAGGGTTTTCGCTCATTTTCAGCGCCTGTACGGTTATATCTGTAGTTATATATAAAAGGGAAAAATCCCTTGATTACAGCTAATTTATGAACTTACAAGTCAGTATATGGCACAGACGAACACTTAACGGGCAACGTGAATTTCAAATTTTACTGCTTTTGACACCTTATGATACGATGAAAGCTGCTAAACTAACAATCTGTATAGTAGTGATAATGCTGAACTCGGATCGAATTTTAAAAGTTTTAATCTTAGTTGAAACGTTTCAATAATAAATAATGTGTTTCTAAAAAGCAAGTAAAATCGGCACATTTACAGATTTTATTGATTTAAAATGACCTGTTGGTATCACAATTTGTGTATTACCTTAAAATACGCCGGCCTGTATATACTGTAACTCAGAATTATCCACCGACTCTTACGTTTCATCATAATCATGTATCAGGATCCCCTGCTGGATTTCCAGTTTGGGTTGTAATTCTTCATCGAATGATCCCGCCCGGAAAATGATGATACCTGTAAGCTTCCTATCCGGTGAAATACAGGTAAGCAAATATGATCAGAATGATTACCACCAGGGATGAAGATACATCCCAGAATGTCCAGCTCGAGCGTGACTCTTTTTTATGGTCATCCGTCACGGTGCCATAGGTCAGTCCGCTGATTTTATCATATGCGGGGGGCGCTGTGGCATAACTGACGATCAGCATGACAGCCAGACTGATGATTAAAATCAGAATACTGTAATACTGAAAGAAAATGTTATTGATCACCCACAAAACAGATCCTTCTGTATAGGTATATCCCTCCACCAATTTTACTGGCGTATCAACAGCCAGCCGGAATAGACCCAGACTAAAACCGGTGATCAGAGCGGCAAGGCAGCCTTTAGCATTGAGCCGTTTATTAAAAACGCCCAGGAAGAACACCACAAAAATCGGCGGCGCCAGGTAGGCCTGCACTCCCTGCAGATAGTCATATAATCCTTTGCCCCCTTTAATAACCGGTATCCACATCAGTCCGACCAGCACCATTACTGTCGTAGCTACCCTGCCGATCCAGACCAGCCGTTCCTGGGAGACATTCGGACGCAGGCGGGAATAAAAGTCCATGGTGAACAAGGTCGAACTCGCATTAAATACCCCTGCCAGAGAACTCATTAGAGCGGCCAGCAAACCGGCCACTACCAGACCTCTGATACCAACAGGCAGGATATAGGCAACCATCAAAGGAAAAGCCTGCTGGGCATTATCCCGGATGATTTCCCCATTTATATCCACAAGTTGCTGCTGAAGCTGAGGCACTTTACCACTTATGGCCAATGCGTAGCAAATCATTCCCGGAATGATAAAAATAAACACCGGCAGCAATTTCAGAAACGCCGCAGCAATAGAACCCCGCCGTGCTTCTTTTTCATTCGGAGCGCCCAGAGCACGCTGTACGATATACTGATCCGTACACCAGTACCAGAGGCCGATAAACGGCGCACAGATCAGCATGCCCAGCCAAGGATAATTATCATTGAAATACCATGCCATCCTGCCGGCTTCTTTAACCGGCATCCAGGTACCTTCGATGCCCGCCGGTACCAGGGGCTTCCAGAGATTGAACATCTCGGACCCGGCAATCGCTTTTAATTCCGACCAGCCGCCCAGTGCCTGCAGCCCGAAAAAAGTTACCAGTGCGGAACCGAGGATCAGAATGATGGTCTGCAATGCTTCGGTATAGGCAACGGCGCCCATCCCTCCAAGAATCGTATAAATGCCGGTAATTACGATAACCAGGATTGATCCGATCCAAAAACTATCCATGCCCATAAAATTGATTTCCGGCAGGAGTACCGAGAAAACGATTCCACCGGCAAAAATCCCAACGGCTATTTTGGTCAATACATAAGCAACCAACGATATGGCGGAAAGTACCGTTCGCGCCGCCGGTGAAAATCTTTTTTCGAGAAATTCGGGCATGGTAAATACTTTTGAACGCATATAGAACGGAACCATCACCCAGCCAAGCACCAGCAGACACCACGCATGCAATTCATAATGGGCCATCGCCACCCCATCGGTAGCCCCGGAACCAGCGAGACCCACAATGTGTTCCGAGCCGATATTGGAGGCAAATATCGATGCCCCGATAATAAACCAACCCAGATGCCTGCCGGCAAGAAAATAATCAACTGAAGTATTCTGGCGACGCTTGATCACCCACCATGCCAGGCCGATTATGATTGCAAAATAGCCACCGATCACCAGCCAGTCGATAACATATAATGTGCTCATTTCGGATCCTCTCCTTATACTTTATCGTTAAGACAGAATTAAACCAGTACATGCATCGAATCTTGCAGAAAATGTTGCCCGGGCAATTTAGTCATGCAAGATTAGGCCCGTTCTCTCATCACTTTTTTAAAAGCTCTTCTCAGAAATCCCCGGTACTCAAATTTCACGAAAAAGACCGTTGAGCATTGAAGGTTTGACAGTCACTCCGCGCTTTCCGCCTGCCCGCTGTATGGGGATGGTGCAATGCACAGGCAAGAAAGTATTTATTAAACGAGCCGGTCACCTGACCGAGAATTTATAGATTGTCGTTTGATGATACGCCTTTTCAGGTGTAATTGTTACCGGCGGAAATTGAGGTTGATTCGGCGCATCCGGAAAGTGTTGTGCTTCCAGACAGAAACCGGATCTTTTATCATAAGTGGTCTTCTTTTTACCGATCACGGATCGGTTCAGAAAATTTCCCGAATAAAATTGTATTCCCGGTTGATCTGTCAGAACTTCCAGAGTTCTACCGGAAATCGGTTCATAGACAAAAGCGGCTTTTCGAACAGTCGCGTCATAATGATTCAATACCCAGTTGTGATCGTATCCGTTGCCATATTTTAACTGCTCAAAATCATCATCGATTTTAAGATCGATCGGGAGAGCAGTGCGAAAATCCATTGGGGTTCCGGCAACATCTGACAGCACCCCGGTGGGTATCTGGAACTGATTGACCGGGGTAAATTTATCAGCGTGGATTTGCAGTTCATGATCCAGGATTAACTTTTCAGGATCGCCGGATAAATTGAAATACGAATGGTGTGTAGGATTTAATATGGTCGGCGTATCAGTTGTGCCTGTATAATGTATTTCCAGTTCGTTCGCACCGGTAAGTGCATAGACGACGTCCATGATTACATTTCCGGGATAGCCTTCTTCACCGTCAGGGCTGTTATAGGTTAATTTTACACATAGTCTGCTCCCGGACTCATAAGATTCAGACTCCCACAGTATTTTATACAGTCCATTCGGACCGCCATGCAGATGATTGGCACCGTCATTGACCGGCAGGTTGTATTCCCGGCCGTTCAGCCGGAATCTGCCGTTTGCGATACGATTTCCGAATCTGCCGACAACTGCTCCCATAAAATAAGCATCGTGTATATAGCCATTGAGCGAATCATATCCCAGGACGACATCGGCAAAATTCCCTTTTTGATCGGGTACCGATATATCCGTTACAATTGCGCCATAATCGATGATCCCGATCGTGCATCCGGCTCTATTTTTCAACACATAGCGACTGACTTCTCTGCCATCTGGCAGTATTCCGAAGAGCGTTTTTTCAATCATTGCGGGTCTTCACCATAATGCTATATAAACAGACATATTCCTCAAAGAAGATCGGTGCACCGATAAAATAGCGCTTCGACTTGCTATATAGACCAAAAATCAATATTATTAAAACGTTTCAATGCTATTTGAACTTTTTGAATATAGAAAATTCTCTGATAAATATTCAAGTCTTTTCTCATAACAGACCTATTTCGGGGACTGAGTTTGAACTGCCGAACCTTGCAAATAAACCGCCCGCTATATTTCTGTGAGGAGGTCACAGCCATGAAAATTGAGCATTGGGAAATATTCAAACAAGCCGCAAAATTGGAAAAACCTGATCGGATTCCTATGGCATTGATCATTGACAGCCCCTGGATACCGGGATATCTCGGTATAAGCCATATGGACTATTATCTCGATCCGGAACTCTGGTTTCACTGCAACCTGAACATCCAGCAGGAATTTCCGGAAATCATTTTTGTACCGTCCTGGTGGGTGGAATACGGCATGGCCGCCGAACCCTCGGCGCTCGGCGCCAAAATAAAATTCGCGCAGCATAATACCCCCAGTGAATATAACAATCTTCACAAAATTGAGGATATGGATCTGCTGCCGGCATATGAAGTGCAACATGATGCTTATATGGGAATGACCCTGCACCGCATCAGGATGCATAAGCGGCGCATTTTTGAGCAAGGGCATATTCTGCCGATAGTTACCGCCAGAGGACCGCTTTGTACCGCCGGCTACGTGCGTGGCATCTCCGAATTTATGATGGATCTCGTTGAGAAACCCGCGTGGGCGCACAAACTGATCTGTCTCTGTACGAATCTGGCTATTGACTGGCTGAAAGCACAGGCAGAGATCATGGGTGATGCCGTTGAAAGCATATTTATCCTGGACGATATCGTCGGATTTATCGGCGAACAGCAGTACCTGGAGTTTGCCCATCCCTATCTGAAAAAAATATGTGAAGCCTTTCCGGCGGACTGGATCAAGATATACCATAACGATGCGGATATAAACGCCTGTCTCGATCATTTACCAGACTGCGGATTTCATGTCCTGAACTGGGGTAAACAGGTGGATATTCTGGAGGTTAAAAAGCGGGTCGGCCAAAAAATGTGTCTGATGGGCAATGTCAATCCCCTGGAAATCTGTGTACGGGGTACGCCCGCTGAGGTCTTTAAAGCCACAACGGAAGTTCTGGAAAAAAGCAAGGGTGAAGGTATCATTCTTTCTGTCGGAGGCGGGGTCAGCCCGGGCATGCCGCGTGAGAACATCCTGGCCATGCAGGACGCCCTGGCAGAATTCAACGCCCGTTGCTGACCACAGGATCAAAATACGTTTTTCAATTTTTAGCCAGTCTTTTTTCACCACAGAGGGCACGGAGGATACAGAGAAATTGATGAGAGATGAGGAATCAGCATTCAACCCATAAACTAGCGGCTGCAGGCAATAGGGGTGCGACCCTATCTACTCCGTGGTCTTTTTCCGTGGTTAATTCAGCATATTAACGGATATAAGAATTGATGATGTTTTCCAGCATTTCCTGCCGGGCGCTTTTCAGAACCGGCCTCCCCTCCCCTAATACCCATTTTTCCACTTCTGCCAGATCTGCTTTTCCGCTCATGATCTTTTGCCCGATTCCGGTCTTGTAACTGGCATATCTTTCTTCCAACATATTCTTTAAAACTTTATCCTGTAAAATTTCGTGTGCAATCAGAAGCCCGCGTGCAAAAGCATCCATCCCTCCGATATGGGCATGAAAGAGATCTTCGGGGTCGGTCGAACTGCGACGCACTTTGGCGTCAAAATTCAGCCCGCCTGTTCCCAGACCGTTCTGTCTGAGAATGATCAGCATCGCCATGGTGGTGCTGTAAATATCCGTCGGGAATTGATCGGTGTCCCAACCAAGCAGCAGATCACCCCGGTTGGCATCCACGCTTCCCAGCTTTCCCGCAGCCGACGCTACTGCCAGTTCATGCTCGAAGGTGTGTCCAGCCAGGGTCGCATGATTGGCTTCGATGTTCAACTTGAAATGATCGATAAGTCCATGTTCTTTAAGAAAATAGAGGGTTGTAGCCGCATCACTGTCGTACTGGTGCTTTGTCGGCTCACAGGGCTTTGGTTCAATCAGAAATTGCCCCTTGAAGCCAATTTTTTGCTGGTAATCCACCGCCATATGGAAAAAGCGGGCCATTTGTTCCTGTTCATGGTTCAGATCGGTGTTCAACAGGGATTCATATCCTTCGCGTCCGCCCCAGAAGACATAATTTTCACCCTCAAGCTCATAGGTGGCGTCGATGGCATTTTTTACCTGTGCGAGGGCTGTTGCCATTACGTGTGCATTCGGGCTGGATCCGGCGCCCTGGGTGTAGATCGGATTGCCGAAGAGATTCGCCGTACCCCAGAGCAGTTTAACCCCAGTCTCTTTTTGTAAGGTTTTGACGAACGCCACCATTGTTTCCAGATTTTTACACGACTGAGCAAAATCATCTCCTTCCGGTGCGATGTCCCGGTCATGAAAGCAATAATAGTCCACTCCCAATTTTTGGAAAAACTCGAAAGCTGCCTCCATGGTATCTTTCGCACGTGCGATCGGGTCTTTCGCCTGATGCCACAGGCGATTAAAAGCCGGACCACCGAACATATCGGTGCCGTCGCCCATCATTGTATGCCAGTATGCCACTGAGAAACGAAAATGCTCGGCCATCGTCTTAGGGCCAACCACCTGTTCCGCATTGTAGTATTTAAAGGCCAGTGTATTTTGAGACTCCCTGCCTTCGTAAGGAATTTTTGTTTTGATCTTCGGGAAGTATTTGTGCAGCATTATTTACCTTTTCTTAATTAATTTATTATGATTCTCTGAGTGATTTACCCATTTACCCAGAGTTTACATTATCTGTTACCGGTGTGAAGAAAATCTTTGTTACTCCGACCGGCTCTCATTTTTTCTCAACGGCGGCGTATCCAGTGCCTGATATCACCGGCACGCCTCCGCAGTATGTCAGCCGCGATACCTGCAGCTCTCACCTCGGTCCGTCTATTGGTAATTTGAGAAAGAAAGGGATCAGTTGTCACTTATCCTGCGGGTATCATCCCCCGCTCAACAAATATCATTATTCAGCGTTTCGATTTTATAAATATGTTCTCAATATGTCAAGCGATATTCCATTCCGCGGGGATCGCTATCGCAGCATGGTTGATAAAATGTTCTTCCAGCGTTGATATATAGTGTTATATTGGTCAGCCATCTTTTGATCGGGATGCAACCGGCCGATCAGATTCAAACCTTTGAAGGCTTCATCCGGCGATGAATAGTACCCGATCCCTAATCCGGCGCCCCGCGCAGCACCCTGCGAACCATCGGTGTTATATATCTCCAGATCCACCCGACAGGTATTTACAAAGGCTTTCCGGAAAAGTTCACTTTGAAACAGATTGGTATATCCCGCCCGGATAACATTGATTTTCATTCCCATCTCTTTCATGATATCCAGGCCGTATCTGAAAGAGAACACAATTCCCTCCTGCGCGGCTCTGACCAGATGATCCTTACCATGGATATTGAAATTGATGCCCGAGAAATGCGCCTGAATCTCCTTGTTTTCCAGACTCCTTTCGGCACCGTTGCCATATGGATAACACAAGAGGCCCTGTGCTCCAATTTCGGTGGCGGAGGCTATTTTATTTAATTCATCGTACGTATATCTATTATCCAGAACCGTCTGTTTGAGCCAGCTGTACAATATTCCTGTGCCATTTATACAAAGCAGGATTCCAATATTCGGGTTTTCAGGGGAATAGTTGACATGCGCGAAGGGATTCACCCTGCTTTTAAGATCATATAATGGTTTATCGGCTACCCCATAGATGACACCTGAGGTTCCCGCAGTTGCCGCAACCTCACCCGGATTGAGTACATTCAGGGACAGCGCATTATTCGGCTGGTCACCCGCCCGGTAGGCCACCGGTATCCCGGCAGCAAGATCCAGCTCAGAGGCCGCATCAGTGGTGAGTTTTCCCTGAATACTGAAAGTCGGCGCGGTCTCCGGCAATAATTTGCGGTCTATGCCATAGTGGTTGAGGATTCCATCGGCGATTTTCTTCTTCTTGAAATCCCAGAATATCCCTTCACTCAATCCGGAAACGGTGCTACGAATTTCCCCGGTTAATCTCAACCCGATATATTCGCCAGGGAGCATGAACTTGAAGATCCTGGCATACAAATCGGATTCGTTGTCCTTTACCCATTTCAGTTTGGAGGCGGTAAAATTCCCGGGTGAGTTGAGGCAATTGCCCAGACAATACTCCGTTCCTAATGTATTTAACGCCTGATTGCCGATATCGACTGCGCGGCTGTCACACCAGATGATCGAAGGACGCAAAACCTTATAATCCCGGTCAACAATGACCAGACCGTGCATCTGGTAAGATATACCGATACCCATAACCGTACAGGAATTCTTTCCGATCCGGTCAAAAATCTGTTTTGTGGCCAGTACAACGTGCTGCCACCAGGTATCCGGATGCTGTTCCGCCCATCCGATGCGCGATGAGTCTATTTTCATTTCACCCGCAGGTGAAGTTTCAGAGGCGATCAGCGCTCCTGTATCCGCATCCAGCAATGCAGCCTTGATCGAGGAGCTGCCAATGTCATATCCAAGCAAGGCGTTCTGTTTCATAGAAATCTCCTGTTAAAAATCGCGTTCATATGAAAAACCACCGAGAGCACAGAGTAAGGTATTTGTTTGAATTTTATGGTCCTGACTATAAATTTATACCTTTTCTTCATTATTACTTTGGTGATAATAACTTCATTCTGTCCAGAACCGTGGACTTTTGGAAGAGAATTTTCCGCCCTTTTAACCCGCACCAATAAAGATCCCTGAAGGTTGACGTCTGAATAATTTTGCATTCGCCGATGTGGACAATGTATTTTGGCTGTCTGCAATAATTTCTGATTCACTTTGAATTGTATCTGACGAAGATTATATTGCCCCAGCAATATACGTGGCTTTTCCAATTAAAATCAAAATGAATTATCATTATAGAGGTAGGCATGCGTACACCAGTCATATTTTTTCTTAGCCTGTTGGCTCTGGAAATTCTTTCAGCCCAGGATGGCGGTCAGCATCCCCGCTATTTAAATCCGGACTTACCGCTGGAGCACAGAGTTGAGGATCTCGTTTCCCATATGACCCTGGCGGAAAAGGTGTCACAAATGGTGCATGAAGCCGCAGAAATTCCCCGTCTACAGATTCCTGCCTACAATTGGTGGAATGAATGTCTGCACGGGGTGGCCCGCGCTGGAGCAGCCACCGTATTTCCCCAGGCGATTGGACTGGCGGCCACCTGGAACACCGACCTTATGCTGGAAATCGCCGATGTTATCTCGACTGAGGCCCGGGCCAAGCATCACGATGCCGTCCGGCGGGGGGAGCGTGAGATCTATCAGGGGCTTACCTTCTGGAGCCCCAACATCAATATCTTCCGTGATCCCAGATGGGGCCGGGGTCAGGAAACCTACGGAGAAGATCCTTTTCTTACGGCACGTATGGGTGTTGCTTTTGTAAGGGGATTGCAGGGTGATGATGCGCGGTATTTCAAGGCCATCGCCACACCGAAACATTATGCGGTGCACAGCGGACCTGAACCGCAGCGGCATGAATTTAATGCCGAAATCAGCTATCGGGATCTGTATGATACCTACCTGCCAGCGTTTGAAGCCTGCGTTCGTGAAGCCGGTGCGTTTTCTGTCATGTGCGCGTACAACCGGCTGATGGGAGAAGCGTGTTGCGGCTCGCCGCGGTTGTTGCAAAAGATCCTGCGCGATGACTGGGGATTTGACGGGTATGTTGTTTCCGATTGCGGGGCCATCTGGGATATATTTAACACCCATAAAATTGCAGAGAATGCTTCCCAGGCAGCTGCACTGGCCGTCAGTTCCGGGACCGATCTGAATTGCGGCGGGGTCTATGAACAGTCCTTGCTTGAGGCGGTCGAACAGGGATTGATCTCCGAAGCTGAGATAGATAAATCCGTTAATCGGCTTTTAACCGCCCGCTTCAGGCTGGGCATGTTTGATCCACCAGAACTGGTTAAATACACGGGGATTCCAATTGAAGCAAATGACTCGGATGCACATCGGGCCCTCTCGAGCCGTGCGGCCAGGGAATCAATTGTGCTCCTGAAAAATGATACTAATCTCCTCCCGCTGCGTAAAGACCTCAAGCGAATCGTCGTAATCGGTCCCAATGCCGATTCGTATCAAATGCTGCTGGGCAACTATCATGGTACACCCTCAACATACATCACTCCTCTCCGGGGGATTAAAAATAAAGTGTTGAACCCAACCGCGGTGATTTTTGAGCAAGGCTGTGATCTTGTAAGGGAGGAAACGATCATTAATGATTTGTCGTCCCTGTTACTGAGAGTAGATGGTAAACCCGGCTTGAAGGCAGAATATTATAAAAACATCAATTTTGAGGGAGAGCCTTTCTTTACCGGAATTGACGCCCTTGACCACGTAAATTGGATTTATGGTACCCGAACTCCGAATTTGAGAAAAGAATCCAGGTATGCGATACGCTGGAAAGGCAGTATTCAAGCACCTGTGAGCGGAGAATATAATTTTATCGTTTCAGGCGATGATGGCTACCGGTTATACATTGATAACAAACTCGTTATCGAGGATTGGGCGGAACATCCTCATGTGACCCAAACGAGCAATCAGGTATATTTCGAAGCAGGGAACACATACACTATCAAAATCGAATATTTTCAGAATTCCGGCAGGCCGCAATTGTCTGTTCAATGGGAACTTCTGCATGTTGATCATTTCCAGGCAGCTGTCAAACAGGCAAAGAGTGCTGATGTTGTGATTTTTATCGGTGGCATCTCCGGGCAGCTGGAAGGTGAGGAAATGGAAATAGATTTTGAGGGATTTATGGGCGGAGATCGGACACATCTCAGGCTGCCGGAGGTTCAGGAGAAATTGCTCAAGGCAATTCATGCCACGGGAACACCGGTCGTACTGGTTCTGTGCAGCGGCAGTGCGTTATCGGTAAATTGGGAAAAAGAGAATATTCCGGCAATAATCCAGCTCTGGTATCCAGGCCAGGAGGGTGGGACGGCGCTGGCGGATGTTTTATTCGGGGATTACAATCCCGCCGGGAGGCTGCCGGTAACCTTTTATCAATCAGTAAACCAGCTGCCACCCTTTGAAAATTATGAGATGAAAGGACGCACCTACCGGTATTTCAAAGGTGAACCGTTATTTCCGTTTGGATTTGGATTAAGTTATACGAAGTTCGGATATTCCCGGCTTACGTTTCCAGGCGAGGTAGTTGCCGGGGAAGATATAAAAATTTCCATAAAAGTTCAGAATATCGGAGAGGTTGCCGGTGACGAAGTCGTGCAGCTGTACACAACCCATCTTCAGGCTTCTGTTCCGACCCCGCAGATCGCGCTGCAGGGATTTAAGCGTATTCACCTGCAGCCAGGCGAAAGCAGGATCGTAGAATTTACTCTGAAGCCAAAGCAGCTGTTCGTTATCGATAACGAATCGCGGCGGGTGCTTGAACCCGGCGTCTTAAGGATTTCGGTCGGGGGTGCATTGCCCGGGACAGAAACCGCTACGACCGGCGGTATTTCAAAAGAAATTCTGATCACCGGCAATTCATATTATTTAAAATGAAGTCCAATCAGTTCGATCCCGGCAGAGGCGGGGGTGGCATTGTCCGCTTGTATCCGATGGAGCTATGTTTTACATAAAAGTAATTATTGCGTTAATACTCTGGTCGATTCCCGCGTAATAAATTCGGTTTCCAGCACCACATGTTCAACCGGCAGGATATTCGAAGATTCTATGCTCCTGATCAGGATCTCGGCCGCCTTTCGGCCTATTTCATGCTGCGGAGCCCGGATAGTGGTCAGCGGCACAGGATAGATCTTTGCGTAATAAATATCATCATTGCCGACAATTGAAATATCATCGGGGACACGAATTTCAAGTTCCTTTAACGCCGTCATGACCGCCAGAGCCTGCTGGTCATTAAAGCACACCAGAGCAGTCGGGTATTCATCGCGCGTTTTACCTTTAAAATACTCGATCGTTTTCTGGTAGCTTTCATCATAATGGGAACCGACAGAGACGATCAGGTCCTGATGAAATATCAGCGGGCTTTCACTGAAAGCGTGCCGGAAGCCCTCAATCCGTTCCTGGGTATGGGAGGACTGCGGCGGACCGGCGAAATGGACAATTTTGGTATGGCCGCTGTCAATTAGATATTTAACGGCTTGTTTAATCGCCTTAATATTATTAATCGCTACCACATTTGCCTGGATGCCTTTTACATCCTCTAGCAGTACAAAAGGATAATTGATCATTTTCAACTTAAAAAGATGCTCAATCTCCGCCTTTCCCTCAATAACCGGCGCGATAATAGCACCTTTTATGTCTTTTGTCGAAAAGAGATGGGATAGTTTTTTCTCGCACTCATGATTATCCTCCGAACTGGTGACGATTACCGAGTACCCTTTGCTGTTGGCGTATTCCTTGGCGCCACCGGCAATTGAAGTATAAAAGGGATAATTCAAATCTTTGATAATTATTCCGATGCTTTTATCCGCACTTCCATTTTTCAGGTTTCTGGCTATTCCTTTGGGACGAAAGTTCAGCTCTTTCATGACTTCCAGAATATGATCCCTGGTCGCTGGCCTGACAGAATTTTTGCCATTGATTACGGCCGAGACGGTTCCTTTTGAGTAACCCGCCATCCTGGCAACATCCTCTATCGTGATCTTTTTCATTAGGCAGTCCGGCTCCTTTTGAAAAATAGACTAATAATTAAACCGTTTCAATAATATAATGAGATTTCGGTCAAGTGTAAAATCAATACACAAAAAGTTAAATTTATTTTTTTCTTGTCTTTTTAATACACTGTCTTTAATATTGAAACGGTTCAAATATAATTAAATTCATCAAATAAAGCGATAGCCCTTAAGAAATTTTACAAATATTTCATTAATACCGATAGCCGAACCGTCTGAATACAGGCATGTCGGCCGCTTATACTGCCGGTTATTATGCGGGGGATCCCTAATAATAGCCGGGTGTTTAAATAGCGATCAGGGGCAAATTTCATGCTTAAAAAAATCCTTACACAAATTTTGATCCTGCTTTTTTTTACCCCTTTGCCGCGGCCGCTATCTGCCCAGCCGCCCTGTGCTTCTCATCCGCTGACCTATATCTCTGACAAAGCCGGCGATGGAAATTTCGCGCTTGTACATATGGGAATCCCTGCCCCACTCTGTATCAGTTCCCGCGATTATCCCGGCGTTATCCGTGTGGCGAAACATCTACAGAACGATATCCAGCGCGTAACAGACCTCATGCCCGATCTCATATCGGATGAAATGCCCGAAACCGGGGAAATTGTACTCATTGGAACACTTGGCAGAAGTCGGTATATCGATCAGCTGGTGCAGGAACAAAAACTCGACATAACCGCGATCGCCGGGAAGCGGGAGTCTTTTCTGATCCAGAGTATCGAAAAACCGTTTCCAGGTGTAAGTCACGCTCTGATCATTACCGGAAGTGATAAGCGCGGCACCATATACGGCATGTTTGACCTGGCTGAAAAAATCGGGGTATCCCCCTGGTACTGGTGGGCCGATGTTCCGGTTAAGAAAAAAACCAGTGTATTTGTGCTCCCCGGGTGGTTCACGTCCGGCGAACCAAAAGTCACATACCGGGGTATTTTTATTAATGATGAAGCACCGGCCTTATCAGGCTGGGCCTTTGAGAAATTCGGCGGATTCAATGCAAAATTTTACGCACATGTCTTTGAGCTTATCCTGCGCCTGAAGGGCAATTTTCTATGGCCGGCAATGTGGGGCAGGGCATTTTATGTCGACGATCCTGAAAATCCGCGGCTGGCGGATGAATACGGTATAGTCATCGGAACCTCTCATCATGAACCGATGATGCGGGCACATGCCGAATGGGCCAGATTCGGGTCGGGACCATGGAATTATGAAACCAATGAAGCTGTTTTGCGCGATTTCTGGACCGAAGGTATCCGGCGTATGGATAACTATGAAAGCATCGTTACCCTGGCCATGCGCGGCGACGGCGACGAACCCATGACCGAAGAAGCCAATATCGCACTGCTTCAGAAAATAGTAGCCGATCAGCGTGAAATCCTCGGCAAAGTGACCGGTAATGATATCACCACCATCCCGCAGGTCTGGGCACTGTATAAGGAGGTTCAGGAGTACTACGATAAGGGTATGCGGGTTCCCGATGATGTTACGTTGCTGTTATGTGATGACAACTGGGGCAATATACGGAAACTGCCCCGGCTGGATGAGCCGCCGCGTGCCGGGGGATATGGCATATATTATCACTATGATTACGTCGGCGGGCCGAGAAACTATAAATGGCTGAATACCAACCAGATCTCACGCGTCTGGGAACAGATGCATCTGGCATATGCATACGGCGCAACAAGGATCTGGATCGTGAATGTCGGCGATATAAAACCGATGGAATTCCCGATCGAATTTTTCCTGGATTTTGCCTGGGATCCGGAAAAAATTCCGGCGGAATGTCTGCCGGATTATACCCGCCGGTGGGCGGAAGAACAGTTCGGACCCGACCATTCGGACGGGATCGCCGAGATTTTATCCCAGTATACCAGATTCAATGCCCGTCGTAAACCCGAATTGTTGTCTCACGATACGTACAGTCTGACCAATTACCGTGAAGCTGAGACCGTTGTCGGGGAATATAAACAGCTGGAAGAAAAAGCCAAAAAAATAGCTGCCGCACTGCCGGCAGAATACAGGGATGCTTTCTATCAGCTCATCCTGCATCCCGTTGAGGCATGCGCAAATTTAAACGAACTCTATTATACCGTTGGGAAAAACCGTCAATATGCAGAACAGGGACGTGTTTTGACCAACAGCCTTGCGGAAAAAGCCGGCCTTTTGTTTGAAAAAGATGATGAGATCAGCCGCACCTACAACAAAGAGCTGGCCGGGGGAAAATGGAACCATATGATGGACCAGACACATATCGGTTATACCTACTGGCAGCAGCCGGATGAAAATGTTATGCCGGAGGTGACTGAAATCGATCTGCCATCCGGCGCAGGGCTGGGGGTCGCCATCGAAGGATCAGACGGCTGGTGGTCCGGCGATAATGCAAAGGAATCATTACTCAAACCGGTATTACCCGAATTCGATAAATTTAACCGCCAGACATATTATATTGAAATATTCAACCGTGGTACGGCCCCATTCAAATACCTGGCCAAACCTGCGAAACCATGTGTAAAAATCGATCAGGAAAGCGGGACAGTTGAAACCGAGAAACGTCTCTGGATCAGTATTGATTGGGAAAGAACACTGCCCGGAAAGCATATGATTCCGGTAACCATCAGTGGGCCCGGGAGAAGCCAGGTGGTCATTTATGCGGTGATCAACAACCGATCGATCAGCGAAGCAGATTTGAAAAATTGCTTTATCGAAAGCAACGGGACCATTTCAATCGAGGCTGAACATTTTACAAAAGCCGTCGGCTCCCCCATTGCAACCTGGCAGAAAATTCCCGGCCTGGGACGAACGCTTTCAGGAATGACGGTATTCCCCGCAACGGTGCAGCCGCAGACGCCCGGTAACGATAATACGCGTCTGGAGTACCGCATATATTTATACAACGCCGGTGAATTGCAGGTAAATGTCCACCTCTCCCCTACCCTGAATTTTCATAACAACCAGGGATTAAGATTTGGGATTTCATTTGATGATAAACCGCCGCAGATTATCAACATGCATCGAAACAGGACTTTTCTGGATTGGGAGGAATCGGTGAGGAATAACATTTCCATTGCTGCGTCAACCCATGTGGTTGATGAACCTGGTCTGTACACGCTGAAATTCTGGGCAGTGGATCCCGGCGTGGTGCTGCAGAGGATTATAGTGGAGACCCGAGATGTTAAACCGAGTTATCTGGGACCTCCGGAGAGTTTTTTTCTGGAGTAAAGTGAACAACGCTTTAATTCATCCATAATATTGACAGGATAACGGGAAAAACAGGATTAAACAATTACTGGTGAAAGGCAATGAATTGAAAACTCTTATAATATCCATTTTGATAGGATTTGCTTTATTTGCCTGTTCAACTGACACTTCGCAGAGTCGTAAAAAACAGGATTTCAGTAACCCGATATTGACCGGTTTCTATCCGGATCCGAGTATCTGCAAAGTGGGCAGCGACTATTACCTGGTGACATCATCCTTTTCATATTTTCCCGGGATCCCTGTGTTCAACAGTAAAGATCTGGTGAACTGGCAGCTGATCGGCTACGCAATGCACAGACCCGAGCAGCTCAATACAGACGGTCTGGGTGTATCCCGGGGGATTTTTGCACCGGCAATCAGACATCATAACGGGATATTTTATGTGACCTGCACATTGGTCGACCGGGGTGGTAACTTTGTTGTGACGGCAGAACAACCGGAAGGCCCCTGGTCCGACCCTGTCTGGATACCGGAGATCAACGGTATCGATCCATCCTTATATTTTGACGATAATGGGAAAGCCTATATCATCTACAACAGTGTTGCTCCTGATAATCAACCGCTCTATGAGGGGCATCGCACGATCCGGATGTACGAATTTGATCTGGAAAATCTCGCCGTTGCCGGAGAAGAAATACTTTTGATCGACGGCGGGGTGGACATCACCCAAAAGCCGGTATGGATCGAAGCCCCGCACATCTTCAAAAAGGATGGGTATTACTTTCTGATTGCTGCGGAGGGCGGTACAGCCGATCAGCATTCTGAGGTTGTTTTCAGGAGTAAATACGTTGCAGGTCCGTACGTACCATATGAGAAAAACCCGATTTTAACCCAGCGACATCTGGATCCCAGGCGAAAAAACGCCATAACATCCACCGGTCACGCTGATTTTGTCGTAACGGATGAGGGCGACTGGTGGGCGGTCTTTTTGGGCTGCCGGCCCTATGAACCCGTTGAGGAAAATTATTACAATACGGGACGGGAAACCTTTCTTGCTCCGGTAAAATGGATCGATGGGTGGCCGGTAATAAACCCGGATTATGAGGAAGTCCAATATCACTACCCATATCCTGTTCAACCTCAGGTAGAAACCGCTAAAATTCAGTATAGCGGTAATTTTGTATACCGCGATGAGTTCGATCAGGATTCGCTTGATCTTAACTGGCAGTTCCTCCGAACACCGCACAAAAAATGGTATGACCTCACCCGTAAAAACGGATTTCTGGCCATGCATGTCCGGCCGGAAACCTGTGCCGACAGCGTGAATCCGAGCTTTATCGGTCATCGCCAGCAGCATCTTACGGGAGCGGCAAGCACCGCAATTGTCTTCGATCCGGAATCCGAGAACGAAAAGGCCGGATTGCTGGTGTTCCAGAACGAAAAACATTTCTACTATATCTGCAAATCCATAGCTGACCGTCGGCCGGTTCTCCAGTTGTATAAATCTGCCGGTTCCGCATTGCCGGGTAATCAGATGGAGTTGCTTGAGTCAAAATATATTGATCCGGAAGCGGTGAAAAAGGAATTGTATCTGAAAATTGAGGCCCGTGGTACGGCCTATGCATTCTTTTATGCAGTGGATCCGTCTGACTGGCAGGTATTAAAAGAAAATGTCGACGCGATATTTTTAAGTACCAGAGTTGCCGGGGGATTTGTGGGATGTGTCTATGCCTTATATACCACATCAATGGGAAATCCGAGCAAAAACACCGCATATTTTAACTGGTTTGAATATCAGGGGGATGATGCCGTTTATCGATAATTCGTTTAGCTATTGTTCCGTATGCAATACGCTGCATCGAGCCTGGTGACATCCCACGCTGGCGGAAACTTTTTGAGCACTATTCCGCACGCCAATCACTGTCCGCAGGATTCCCAGGCGCAACAGGACGGTGGAAAAGCTCTTTGCCATGTCCGGTGTGACAGACGGCATAAATTCAGATAGATACATATATGAATTATCGGGGCTGTAAATTCTATGGATTATCTGAAAAAACTGTTTAATCTTGAAAATAAAGTAGCAGTGATAACCGGCGGAAGCGGCGTTCTGGGTGGTGAAATGGCAGCAGGCCTGCTCGGTGCCGGTGTAAAAGTCATTATTCTTGGCCGTAATAAAGAAAATCTGAACCAAAAAGTAGAAAAACTGCGTAAGACCTCACGCAGTATCACCGGACTGATCTGTGATGTCCTGGATGAAGCTAACCTCAAGAATGTGCACGCCCAGATCATTGAAAAATACCAGCATATCGATATTCTGGTCAATGCTGCCGGGGGGCACATTTCCCAGGCTGTTATCGGGATCGATCAGAATATTTTTGATCTCAAGATCGAATATTTCAAAAAAGTAACCGACCTGAATTTAAATGGAACAGTTTTACCCACCCTGATATTCGGAAAATCAATGGCTACTCAAAGAAGCGGGTCGATCATCAACATATCCTCCATGGCAACCCAGCGGGCAATCACCCGGGCCGTCGGTTATTCCGCAGCGAAAGCGGCAGTAGAAAATTTTACCCGCTGGATGTCTGTCGAAGTCGCTCTGAAGTTTGGCAACGGCATCAGGGTAAATGCCATCGCCCCCGGATTCTTTTTAACCGATCAGAACCGGCCCATATTAACCCATACTGACGGATCCCTGACTGAGAGGGGGCAAACGATTATAGATATAACCCCGTTTAAAAGATTTGGGGAACCGGGTGAACTGATCGGCACCCTTCTCTGGCTGGCCGGCGATGCTTCAAAATTTGTTACCGGCACCATTATACCGGTCGATGGCGGATTCAGCGCATTCAGTGGAGTTTAGTCATGGCTTTGGAAGCTTATACCCTGGACAAATTTAAATCAGCGATCCTGGCCTATGAACAAATCGGTGATGCTGAACTTCGGGCAAATCTGCGCGAATTTATTAAGGAAATTATTCCTGTTGCCGAGGAAGCCGGTGTATCTATGGCGATCCATCCGGATGATCCGCCCTGGCCATTGCTTGGCCTGCCGCGGGTGGTCAGTAAAAAAGAAGATCTTGAACAGATTTTAAAGGTGGTCAACTCTCCTGCCAACTGTTTGACGCTCTGTACGGGATCACTGGGAGCGGGCTTTCATAATGATCCGGTGGAACTAGCCGCATCATTCGCCGACAGGATCAATTTCATTCATCTGCGTAATGTGGTTCCCGGTGAGGATGGGGATTTTATAGAGGAATATCATCTCAGTAGTAAAGTGGACATGTTTGCCGTTGTCAAAACCCTGCTGATTGAGCAGAAGCGTCGCGAAGGAAGCAGCCGAAAAGACAATCGTATGCCCATGCGACCGGATCACGGACACCTGCTGAATATCAAAAAGATAAAGCAGGGATCTATCCCGGTTATTCTCTGTTCGGCAGAATGAAAGGGCTGGCGGAAATCCGGGGGTTGGAACTGGCGATAAGACGCTCACTGGAAGATACAGTTTAGGAAAATAATTTTGAAGTGTGTGTTCTCAAAATCCCAAAGATGGTTTTTTCTCTTTCTGGTATACTTCGTCACAGGAATGTCTGCCTGTAAAAGCGATGCGCATACCAGACTTAAACTGGCTCATGCCCTGGATACCACCCATCCGGTACACAAAGCTATGGATTTTATGGCAAACAAGGTCATGAAAGATTCCGACGGACAAATAGAGATTTCCATCTATCCCAGCCAGCAGCTGGGTACGGAGCGCGAATGTCTGGAGCTCCTTCAGATCGGCATTGTTGACATAACAAAAGTATCGGCGGCGGTTATGGAAGGGATCGTTCCTGAATTTGCCGTCCTGAGTCTTCCATATATATTCAAAAACAGGGAACAATATTTCCGGGTTTTAGACGGTCCCGTCGGTGAGCAGTTACTGTTAGCCGGGAATGCGTACTGGCTGCAAGGTTTATGCTACTATGACGCCGGCAGCCGGAGTTTTTACAGCCGGGACAAGCTGATCCAAAAACCGGAAGATCTGGCCGGTCTGAAAATTCGGGTGATGCTGAGCAATACCGCCATGCGGATGATCAGATATCTGGGCGGCTCGGCAACCCCTATTTCCTGGGGTGAATTATACACCGCCCTGCAGGGCGGTGTGGTCGATGCGGCTGAAAACAATCCGCCCAGTTTCTATCTGTCCCGTCATTATGAAGTCTGCAAATATTACGCACTTGATGAACATGCGTCTATTCCTGATGTCCTGGTAATCGGCACCAGAACATGGGATCGTCTGGGTGGGTACGAACAGAAAATTATTAAAGAAGCTGCCCTGGAATCAGCCATATTTCAGAGAAAACTCTGGGCGGATTCGGAGGAAAGAACCCTGGAAGAACTAAAAAAGGCAGGTGTTGAGATTTCCTATCCGGATAAGGAGCCTTTTATGAAAATGGTGCAACCGATGTACGAAAGCTATCAAAATGATCCGAAAATGTATGACCTGATACAAAGCATCAGAAATACCGACTGATCATAATGAAAACAAAAGCTATCATCGACCGGATACTGGAGTATTTTTTGATCGCGATCATGGCGGCGCTCGTTCTGGATGTACTCTGGCAGGTTATATCGCGTTATCTTGTCAGGTCTCCGAGTTCGTTTACCGATGAACTGGCAAGATTTCTTCTGATCTGGGTGGGTATCCTGGGCGCCGCTTATGCCACAGGCCAGAAACTCCATCTGGCTATTGACGTGCTGATCAACAAATTCCAGCCAAGATCCAGAACTGTCATCGAATACCTGATACATACCTCAATCGCAATATTTGCGCTTCTGGTTATGGTGATTGGCGGCGTCAACCTGATCAATATATTGCTGAAATCGGGCAATATTTCCCCCGCGCTTTCGATTCCGATCGGTTATATCTATGCCGTTATCCCGGTCAGTGGTATTCTGATCATATATTACGCGCTTTACGAAATATTCGCTAAAAGCAAGCATGAACCGGCCAAATTTTTTGTGGACTGAAACATGGAATTGCCTAGTATCATTATATTAGTTTTAAGTTTTACTATTTTTCTTTCCTTCGGGGTACCAATTGCCTACAGTCTGGGGCTGTCGGCAGTTCTGACGCTGGTAATCAATGCCGATCCGATGGCTGCATTTACAACGCTGGCCCAGAGGATGGCAACCGGTCTGGATAGTTTCACCCTTCTGGCAATACCTTTTTTTATCCTGGCCGGACAATTGATGAATAAGGGGGGCATAGCCATCAGATTGATCGATTTTGCCAAGGTCCTGGTCGGCAGACTTCCCGGCGGGCTGGCTTTTGTAAATATTGTAGCCAATATGCTTTTTGGATCTATTTCCGGGTCGGCCGGTGCATCCGCATCGGCAATCGGCGGTTTTATGACCCCCGTAATGGAGAAAGAGGGGTACAGCCGGCCTTTCAGCGCCGCGGTGAATATAACATCCGCAACAACCGGTCTGGTCATTCCACCCAGCAACATCCTGATCGTCTACTCCCTGGCCAGCGGCGGAGTTTCTATAGCAGCCTTGTTTATCGCCGGCTATCTTCCTGGAATTCTGATCGGCCTGCTATTAATGCTCGTCGCCGGATTTTATTCCCGAAATTATAAGATGGCTGAAACCGGTAAAATTACCTTTAAATATGCCATCATTAAATTTTTTGATGCCCTTCCCAGTATTTTTTTACTGGTAATCGTTATCGGAGGGATTATCGCCGGCATCTTTACCGCGACAGAAGCATCTGTAATTGCCGTGGTATACACGCTGATACTGGCCTTTATCTATAAGGAATTGAAACCGGGTGATTTGCCGGAAGTACTGCTCAGCACCGTAAAAACGGTTGCAATTGTCATGCTGCTGATTGCCAGCTCAATAGCTCTCTCATGGGTGCTCTCTTTCGAAAATGTACCTCAGAATATCAGTACCGCCCTGCTCAATTTGAGCGACAACGGCATCATCTTGTTACTGATCATCAACATCATTTTACTGGCAGTCGGTATTTTCATGGATATGACACCGGCGGTGTTGATCTTTACCCCGATATTCCTGCCGGTTATGATGCAATTTGGTGTTGATCCGATACATTTCGGCATTGTAATGATCGTTAATCTGTGCGTCGGGCTGTGTACACCGCCGGTCGGTGCGGTCCTGTTTATCGGGTGCAGTGTGGCCGATGTAAAAATAGATCAGGTTATCAGACCCTTGCTGCCATTTTTTGCGGCAATGATTGCGGCCCTGTTATTGATTACGTACATCCCCGAGATCAGCCTATGGCTGCCGGGATTATTTGGCCTGTAAAACCCATGCATTTTAGGACATGATGCCGGTTCGGAATGATCAACCACTCAGGGCACGAAGAAAATATAAAAACAATGATTTACAGAAATTCAACATTCAAGAAATGTCAACACAATAGCAGAGACTCTTGAAAACTTTATTGCTGTCATTCCTCCGAGGGAGTGGCTTCGCCACGAGCGGAGCGAATGAAGCTCATACCTTCACTTTTTACAGGAGATTGCTTTGTCTCTCGCCCGGGCGGAATCCTCATGGCAAGGCCACTCCTTTGGAGCAATGTCAATAAAAGTTGTCTTTTTCACGTGTGTCATAAAAATAGATTTCTGTTCTTCGTCGCCTTGGTGGTTTAGACATCGAACAGAATACAGTCAATAAAAATCTACTGCGTTTTTTGCCGGAGAATCTCATGATTCGAACATTATTTATTTTGATCATACTGTATATGTTTACTCCTCATAATCCTCTCAAAGCGGATGATGGATATCGCCTCTGGCTGAAATACGATCCGATCGGTAACGCCGGACAACTGACTGCTTATCAGGGAGTGATTTCCGGAATAAAAGTATTCGGCGATTCCCCAACGCTCAACGCCGCGAAATCAGAACTGCTGGCCGGTTTAGCCGGTTTATTGGACAAAGCGGTTACGGAAGTTTCTGAGCCTGATCAGGATGTCATTATGATCGGAACATATGATCCGTCGGTAAAATTTATGCAGCAGATCCCGGCTAATCTTCCGGTCAGGCTTGGGATCGAAGGATACATTATCCGAAGCATGACTTTTGAAGGGAAAAGGATGATCATCATTACCGCAAACCAGGATATCGGTGTCCTGTATGGCGTTTTTCATTTTTTGCGACTGCTCCAGACCAGGCAGAAAATCGAACAACTCAATCTAATATCCATTCCCAAAATACAACTCCGGCTGCTGAACCACTGGGACAATCTGGACCGGAAGATCGAACGGGGATATGCCGGTTTTTCTCTCTGGAGCTGGCAAAAGCTTCCCGGTTATATCGATCCCCGCTATCACGATTATGCCCGGGCCAACGCCTCGATCGGAATAAACGGAACCGTCCTGAACAATGTGAATGCCGATCCGCAGATTCTCACCCCATTATACCTGGCAAAAGTAGCAGCCCTGGCCGATATTTTCCGTCCCTACGGCATAAAGGTATATTTATCGGTTAAATTCACCTCACCCATAGAACTCGGCCATCTGACCACCGCCGATCCGCTTGATGAGCAGGTCGTTGAATGGTGGAAACACAAGGTGCAGGAAATTTATACCTACATCCCGGATTTTGGCGGTTTTCTGGTCAAAGCCAGCTCCGAAGGACAACCGGGACCCCAGGATTATGGCCGGTCTCACGCTGACGGGGCAAATATGCTGGCACAAGCGTTAAAACCTTTCGGCGGTGTGGTCATGTGGCGGGCGTTCGTCTACAAAGCCGATGATAAGGAAGACCGTGCCAAGCAGGCCTATTATGAATTCAAACCGCTGGATGGAAAATTCGTTGATAATATACTGGTCCAGGTCAAAAACGGACCGATTGATTTCCAGCCCCGTGAGCCCTTCCATCCCCTATTCGGTGCCATGCCGCAAACGCCACTGATGATGGAGTTTCAGATCACCCAGGAATATCTCGGTTTCAGCACACATCTGGTATATTTAGGTACCCTGTTCTCCGAATGTCTCAATACCGACACATATGCCCGGGGAGAAAGTTCAAATGTTGCCCGCATTGTGGACGGCTCGCTGGAAAATCTTAGTATTTCCGGGATGGCCGGCGTTGCCAATACA